>Ga0081539_10002071_pt1 | contig 30041 bp, 29 predicted proteins | sample TabmetS4T2R2_FD_71023 | JGI IMG/M metagenome (GOLD analysis project Ga0081539, IMG submission 71023) | Tabebuia heterophylla rhizosphere microbial communities from the University of Puerto Rico - S4T2R2 | ecosystem: Host-associated > Plants > Roots > Rhizosphere ... | reverse complement strand
CAGCACGGAAAGTCCCAGAACGGCGGCCATGATCACCATGAGCACGTCGGTCTGGCCGGGCGCCGTTATGAAAGACGGCAGATGCGGAGTGGCGGCAGGGTGTGCCGAAGTCTCCATGCCGATCTCTTTCCAAGCTGCTGGTGCGACCGGCGCGCCGCCCGCGATCCGGGTCACGCCGTCGATCCTCTCAGACGAACCCGATCGATGTTATCGGCCGCACCTGCGCGCCGATAATATCTTTCGGTCTGTTCAGCTAAACCTTTCGACGTGCAGGCGCGGATCGGGGCGAAGCAATGTCCGATGTCTGCGCCCGGGCGGCGCTGGCTTCGCGCTCCGACGCGCGTCGTCCCTATCCGAGCTTGGCCGACGACCGACGATGAATCGGCACGGCCTCAATATTCGTCGTCGTCCGCCTCTTCGTCTGCCGCCATGTATCGGCGCGCCGCGGCGTCGCGAAACTCGCGCATCGCGTATGCGGCGAGGAAGGCAAGGCGCTCCTTCTGGTGATCTTCCAGTTTCGCGTAGAGGGGTTGCCACGCGTCGGCGAGCTTCTTCAAGGCCGCCGCCTTCTGCGCCAGGGCATCGGCGCGGCCGCGCATGAGCTCGATGACGCTGACGTCGTCGTCCGAGTCGCGCTGTGCGATCAGCTTCGCGACGCGGTCATGGCGCGTGGCCGCTTGAGTGCGGATCGCGTCCTCGACCGCCGGCCACAGCTTCTGCTGATCGGGCGTCAAGCCGAGCGTGGTCTTGATGATGTCGATGCGCCGCTCGACCAACTTCTTCGCAGCTGCCTCCGCGACGATGTTTCGGCCGCTCGCATATTCGGCGCGAACCGCAGGCGCTGCCGCAAGAATGAGCGCAGCAGCAAGACCGGCAACCAATGTCCTGGACATCAGAACCATCCATTTGTTCGTGGTGAAGTCGGAGGCGAACATTGTGGTCCTGGGGCCCGTGAGACGAAATTGTCCCAAGGTGTAGAGACATCAGCCTTGGGTTAAGGCCGCCACGCGCGCCGCCGGAATGAGGCACGCGCTCACGTCACGAAGGTCTCCCGCGGCCGCCCGCGCGGACGGATCGCGCGCGCAAGCCCAAGCAGGACCACGAGACTGACGACGAACGCGACCACCAGCGCAGCAGCGATCGCCGGATCAGCGGCACCAACACCCGCGATGACGAGCGCGGCGGGAATGTTCCGGCTCGCGGCTCCAAGCGCGAAGATCGCTTGTGTGCGCTTGTCGATCGCTCCGACCATGTAGCCAACACCCGCGAGCGTGAGCAGGAACAGCGCGTAAGTGCCGATCGCCAAGCTGCCGACTGCGCTCACGATGGTCGTGACATGGAGTCCCGTCATCAGCACGATGAGCAACACGAAGGCCGCATTGGACACCGTGCGGGTCAAGACCGTCAGGCGCTGCACCCACGAGAATCCCGAACGCGCGAGCAAAAAGCCGATTGCCAGGGGGATCACCATGCAGACGATCAGCGGCTTGGCGATCACCCACGCGTTTGCGCTCAGGCCGGGCGCCATGAGCGGCACGGCGAACGGCATGAACACGATGCTGCCGCCCATGAGCAACACCATCAAGGCGACCGAATAGGCGACGTTGCCGCCGGCGATCGCCGCAAGCTTGGGCAGGAATGGCGCGCCGGCGGCGGCCCCGAGCAGCAGCAAGCCGCTCGCATGCGCCGGCTGCAGCGGAACGAGGCGGCTCAGTGCGAGCGCGAACAGCGGAGCGGCAACAAAATTGACGAGCAGCGCGAGAGCGACGTGCGACGGCTTTGTGAGAGTCGCAATGACGTCGGCCAGAGGCTGGCTCATTCCCATCGTCAGCATGGTGCTGACCACGAACGCCAGCACGCTCAGGTCAGCGAGCCTTTGCAGATGCGCGGTCATAGGCTCGCGCTGCCGGGCGACGCTGCGCTTCGCTGTTGCTCAATAGTAGCTGCATGAGCTGGTCCACACGGTCCGATAGCCAAAGCCATCGAAGACCCGAACCAGCTGGGGAGCGCAACCACCGTAGTAGCCATAGCTGCTGTAATACGGGTCGTAGCCGCCGTAATAGGAGCCAGCCAATGCGGCTGCGCCGAGACCCGCCGCGGCCCAGCCCCAGCCCCAACCCCAGCCTGGTCGATGACCGCCCCAACCCCAGCCCCAGCCCGGCCGACTAGCCCAGCCGGGCCGCCAAGCGCCGCCCCATCCTGGTCGACCCCAGCCAACTCCGGGCCCACCCACACCCCAGCCGGGCCGACCCACACCCCAGCCAGGGCGAGCTCCGCCCCACGTCAGACCGCCGCCGAGACTTGCGCGCGAGAAGTTCATGCCGCTGCCGCGAAAGCCGCTCCCGACAAATCCGCCGCCACGAAAGCCGCCCGCGGAAAATCCGCCACCACGGAAGCCACCACCGCCCCCGCCACGGAAGCCGCCGCCCCCGCCACCCACGCGTGCAGCCGCTTCATCTGCCAAGATGCCGGTCAACAGTACCGCGGACACGGAAAGCATGAGCAATCGTCGCATGATTATCTCCTACTGCTGACGGGTCGACCGCAGCCGATCCAATGACATCGCGCGTAGAGCCATGCTGATTTCCCCAACCCGTCATTTCCATTGCGCGAACGGAAATCTGGATTAGGCGAATATCTCGGACGCATACACCTTGGTTAAAGCAGCACCGCCCTGATCGGCTTCGCTCCGCCGAAGACACCGCGATGATGGCGACAGTTTTATCTCCGCGGATCGCGGCCGATCGAAACTATTCAAATCGAATTTTCGCGAAGAACGGCGCGAGCGGCAAATTGCCGAATTTCACTGCACAATACCGTGATTGCGTCGGCTATTTCCTCGACCATTAAGGTCGAGACATCTATGACACCGGTCGATTATACGCTGCCAAAGGGTGATTGGGCATGAGGCAGCTTTACTCGTCGTTGCTCGCCGCCTTGCTCCTGTTCGCTCTCACGGAAGCGGGTGCGGCTCAATCCGAGCCGCGCCACATCCTTCTGCTGCACTCCTTCGGGCGCAACCACGGCCCGTGGAATTCGATCACCTGGGAGCTGCGTGACGAACTCGCCAGACACGCGAACGGTCCGATCGATTTTCACGAAGCCTCGCTTGAAAACGAGCGGCCTGGCATGCCCGCCGAGCCGCATCCTTTGCTCGCCTATTTGCGGAGCTTGTTTCCGCAGCGCGACCCGGAGCTTTCAATCGCCGTGGGTGCCCCCGCCGCGCGCTTCATGTTGCGGCATCGCGCGGAGCTCTTCCCATCCACTCCGCTTCTAATCACCGGAGCCGATCAGCGCGCCTTCGCCGATGCCCCGCATTCATCCAACCATATCGCGATCCCGCTTTCGATCGATCACGCAAAGCAGATCGAGAATATTCTGCAGCTGCTTCCGAACGTTCGCCACATCGCAGTCATCATCGGCGATTCCAACCTCGAGCGCTTCTGGGCCGACACGCTGAAGAGCGCATTTCGACCTTACGAGCGCCGCGTCACATTCGAATGGCTGAGCAAGGCGGGCCTTGACGACATTGTGGATCGGACCGCGCAGCTGCCGCCACATTCAGCTGTCTACTACCTCGGCGTTCTCCTCGACGGCCAGGGCGCTCCCTATGAAGTCGAACGCGTGCTCGGTCGGCTCAGGCGCTCGGCCAACGCGCCGATGTTCTCCTTCATCGACAGCAATTTCGGCCTTGGAATTGTCGGCGGCCCGATGATCTCGGTGCGGGAAATCGCGCAGCAGAGCGCGACGGTGGCCGCTCGATTGCTTCAGGGCGAGGAGCTTGCCACGATTGCGACGACCCCCATCGGCGAAAGCACGCCGCGATATGACGGGCGGGAGCTGGATCGCTGGCAAATCTCCGAAAATCGGCTGCCCGCCGAAAGCGAGATTTTCTTTCGTGAGCCGAGCGCCTGGGATCATTACCGCGTGCAGATCGTGGCGATCATCTCCGCCCTGCTGCTGCAGACAGCGTTGATATCGTGGCTGATCTACGAGCATCGGCGGCGCCACCTCGCCGAGGTTCAATCGCGTCGACTGATCACAGAGCTGACCTATATGAACCGACTTGCGACCGCCGGCGAGCTATCGGCCTCGATTGCGCATGAGGTCAACCAACCCTTGACGCGCGTGATGGCCAACGCAAGCGCGGCGATCCGCTGGCTCGCCGCAAAGCCGCCGGATATCGGAAAGATTCGAGAGCTGCTGCAGCAGATCGTGAATGCCAGCGATCGCGCCGCGCGGGTGATTGCGAGCACGCGCGCGATGTTCGCGAAAGCCGACGGCGCGCGGGCGCGGGTCGACATGAAGCAGCTGATAAACTCGGTTCTCACGCTCGTTCGGCACGACCTGCAGGAGCATGGCGTCGAGCTCGACCTGCATTTCGGCGAGCAGCCGCTGGTCGTTCACGGTGATCGAGGTCAATTGCAGCAGCTCGTCCTGAACCTGGTGATGAATGCCATCGAGGCCATGGCGTCGCGGCAGGTTCGCGTGCTGAAGGTGCGCTGCGAGCACGACGAACGCGGCAGGATCATCGTTTCGATCGCGGACACCGGGAGCGGGATCGATGCGGACCATCTTGATCGCGTTTTCGAACCACTCTTCACCACCAAGCGACGTGGCATGGGGATGGGGCTTTCGATCTGCCGCTCGATCATCGAGAACCATGACGGCCGGATCTGGACTTCGCCTGCGCCGGGCGGCGGGTCGATATTCTGGTTCGAGTTGCCGGCACATCCGCCTGCGCCGGGCGGCGGGCGGGACTCGCGGCGATCGTCGTCGCGCTCGCGGGAAGCTGGAGATGCGCCCAAGAAGGCTGCCGCGCAAGAGACCGCGCCGGCGGAAGCTGGTCGTGCGGGTCAGACCGTCGTCACGGAGAATCGCTGAACAGCGACGCCATCACTTGTCCGTCATCAGCCGCTCGACGGCCTGCATCACCGGGACCTGCGGATTTGTGAGGCAGAAATCCCGCAGCTTCTGGGCATCTGCGGCAAGCCCCTGCGTGTCAACCAGCGTATTGCCGCGCTTGCCGTTGTAGTAACCGCTGATCCAGAGCGCGATCTTCTGCGGGTCGGTGATCTTGTAGGCGACCCATTGGTCGCAAGAGACCTTGGCGAGATCGAGCGTCACTTGCGCGCGCGCCGGCTGAACGGCGCCAGCGGCGAGTGCGGCGAACAGCAATACCGAAACTCTCATACAGATCTCCATCTTGCATTAGTGGACCGCCGGCATTTGCACGGCGGCTCTTGCCTTGAGCGCGAGCGTCAGATGCATGACCTCGCGGTCGCCGTGCATCTCGAGCGGCAATCCGCACGACTTGAAGATGTTGAGCATCGCGGCGTTCTCCGACAGAACATGCGCGACCAGGGTTTCGAGCCCGGCGGCTCGGGCAATGGCAATCAGCGAACGCACCAGCGCCGTGCCGATGCCGAGCCCCTGGTATTCGTCGATCACGGCGAGCGCCAGCTCTGCGCTTCCGGCCCGCCCGACGATGTAGCGGCCCGCGCCGATGATCGCGGGTCCGCTCGCCTCCTCGACCACTGCGACGAGGGCCACGTGCCCGACGAAATCGACATTCATGAACGAGTCGATTTCTCTTTGGGAGAAATGTCTGCGCACGGTGAAGAAGCGCGAGCGGAGCGATTGGCCGCTGCTGCGGGAGCCGACCGCCACCATCAACCCGGCGCGGTCGCCCGGGCGGAAGGCCCGTATCTCGACCGCGCGGCCATTCCGCAACCGCTCGATCAAACAGAAGCTTGCGGCCGCGGGGCGCTCGGGTGCTCTCGCGTTCGGTGCGTTCATAGGCTCATGTCCGGCACGTGCTGCGGCACTTCGAGCTCCGCCCCGGTCGCCGCAATGACCTCGGCGACGGTCACGCCGGGCGCGGTTTCGCGCAAGACCGGATGTCTCTTCTCGAACGCGATCACCGCCATTTCGGTGACGACGAGATCCACGGCGCGCAACGATGTGAGCGGCAGCGAGCACCGCTTCACGATCTTCGGACGACCTTTTGCGACGTGTTGCATCGCGACGATCACACGCTTTGCCCCGGTGACGAGGTCCATCGCGCCGCCCATGCCCGGCACCATCTTGCCGGGGATCGTCCAGTTCGCGAGCCGTCCTTGCTCATCGACCTCCAGGCCGCCGAGCACCGTGACATCGAGGTGACCGCCGCGGATGAGGCCGAACGACATCGCACTGTCGAACGTGCTTGCGCCCGGCAGCGCCGTCACCGGACGTCCACCGGCATCGGTGAGCGTCGGATGGGCCATGCCGTCCTGAGGCGGCGCGCCGGTTCCGATCAGCCCATTCTCGGATTGAAAAAAGACGTGCAGTCCCGGCGGCAGATAGTTGGCAACCTGTGTCGGAATCCCGATGCCGAGATTGACCAGCATTCCGGACCGCAGTTCCTTGGCGATCCGTCGCGCGATGATTTGCTGCGGCTCCATGCTGGCTTCTCACGCGTTCGATACGAGGTAGTCGATCAGCGGCGCGGGTGTGACGATGTGATCCGGCGCAAGCACGCCGATCGGGACGATATTGTCGGCGCACGCGATGACGGTTGTCGCCGCCATGGCGATCAACGGATTGAAATTGCGTGCGGTCAGCGCGTAGCCGAGATTGCCCAGATAGTCGGCAAGAAAGGCCTGCACCAGCGCGAACTCGGCGTGCAGCGCCGGCTCGAGCAAATAACTCTTGCCGTCGACCTCGAGGCGTTGCTTGCCGTTTTCGACCTCGGTGCCGAGACCGGTCTGGGTCAGAACACCGCCGAGCCCGTAGCCGCCGGCACGGATGCGTTCCACCAGCGTGCCCTGCGGCACCAGCTCGACTTCGAGATCACCCTCCAGCATCTGGCGCTGCGTTTCCGGGTTGAGGCCGATGTGACTGACGATGGCCTTGCGCACGAGCTTGGCGTGAATGAGCTTCCCGATGCCCCGCTCAGGCGTTGCGGTGTCGTTGGCGATCACGGTGAGATCGCGCTTGTTCTGCCGCACCAGTTCGTCGATCGCCCGCTCCGGCGTGCCGACCGCCATGAACCCGCCGATCATGACGCTTGCACCGTCCGGGATCATCCCGACCGACTGTTTCGCCGACACGACTTGCATCTCGTCCGTCCTTTGCACTCCACACATCTGCGTGGCGGATCGGCGGCGAGCCCGCTTGCACCTCTCAGTCGGTGCAGATCGGCGCCGCCAAGGTGCTCGCCCTTGCCTCTGGTGCAAAGTCGCGCACGAGGTGCTGCAAGCGTTCGGCTTCATCGTCGAGGCCGATCCACCGCAATTTCACGATCAGCCGCATGAACTCGTCGCATTCGGGCTTGTCCGGCGCGATCATTCTCTCGCTGCTCTGCACCTGCTGTTCCGTCATCGTCATTATGCTGCTCCTTGGTTGCTCATCGCGGGCGTGCGCGAGTCGCTTGTTGTTTTGTCTAGAATCGAGAGCGTGTGTCTTGCGATCATCAGCTCCTCGTCGGTTGGAACGACATAGAGCGGGACAGCGGTCGTTGGACGCGAAATCACCTGGGCGTTCACCGCATTGGCGGCGGGATCGATGTCGGCACCGAGCCAGCTCAGCAGCAGGGCGACCCGCATCCGCACAGCAGGCGAATTCTCGCCGATGCCGGCAGTGAACACGAAGGCGTCGAGACCTCCGAGTGCGGCAGCAAGAAGCCCGGCGTGCAGCGCGATCCGATAGGCGAAAAAATCAAGCGCGAAGGCGGCGCTCGGATCCTTGCTTGCCTGCAGCTCCCGCACGTCGTTGCTGATGCCCGAGAGGCCCTTCAGGCCGCATTGCTGATAGAGAAACGACGAAACCGCCGCCGCGCTCATTTTCTTCTGTTCGAGCAGATAGAGCACAACGCCCGGATCGAGTTGTCCCGGGCGCGTCCCCATCGGCAAACCATCCAGCGCGGTGAAGCCCATGGTGCTCTCGACGCTGCGGCCGGCCGCCAGCGCGCACATCGATGCACCGCTGCCGAGATGTGCGATGATCACGCGTCCTTGTGCGATGTTGGGTGCGATCTGCGCCAGGCGCGCCGCGACGTATTCATACGACAAGCCATGAAACCCGTATCGCCGCACGCCCTCGGCGTGGAGGCGTTCGGGAATTGCGTAGTGGTCGGCCAGTCGGCTGTGCGTGCGATGAAAAGCCGTGTCGAAGCATGCGACCTGAGGGATTTCGGGGGAGCGCGCGCGGATGGCGCGGATCGGTGCAAGGTTGTTCGGCTGATGCAGCGGCGCGAGCGGGATGCAGCGGTCCAAGTTCGACAGCACCGTATCGTCGATCAGCGCCGGACCTTGGTAATTCGGTCCCCCATGCACGACCCGGTGTCCGATCGCGATCGGCTCCAGCTGTGCGACGTCGCGCAGCCAAGTGCCTGCGACCTGCATGGCGGCCGCGCCATTTCCGATCTGCGCGGCGTCATACGCGCGATCGATCAAGGGCGACTTGTCGGCGCCTGCGGCGCGCAGCCGCGGTCGCGTCCCGATCCCGTCGACTTGCCCCTTGATCAGGCACCGAAGCGTCCTCCGATCGACCACCGCGAAGACCTGGAATTTGACGCTCGAGGAGCCAGCATTGACGACGAGGATCGTGTCCATGAAGCTCACGCTGTCGGAATGGGCGCCGAGCGGCGACGCGCATCGGCGTAGAGAACCGCCGCAGCGCACGACGCCATGCGCGAGCGCACCGAATCGGCGCGCGAAGTCAAAATGATCGGCACGCGAGCTCCGAGCACGATTCCGGCGGAGTCAGCCTTGGCGATGAACGAAAGGTTCTTGGCCAGCATGTTGCCGGCCTCGAGATCGGGCACGACCAGGATTTGCGCGTGCCCGGCGACCGGGGACTTGATGCCCTTGATGCGCGCGGCTTCGGGATCGACCGCATTGTCGAAGGCAAGCGGCCCTTCGAGGAGCCCGCCGGTAATCTGCCCGCGATCCGCCATCTTGCAGAGCGCCGCCGCCTCGAGCGTCGACGGTATCTTCGCGGTGACCGTTTCGACCGCCGACAGGATCGCGACCTTGGGTGTCCCCAGTCCGACCTGGGTGAACAGGTCGATCGCGTTCTGCACGATGTCCCGCTTGGCGTCCAAATCCGGGAAGATGTTGATGGCCGCGTCGGTGATGAACAGTGTCTCGTGATGGCTCGGAACGTCCATGATGAAGACGTGGCTGATGCGCCGGGCGGTACGCAGGCCGGTCTGCCGCGCGGTTACGGCGTGCATCAGCTCGTCGGTATGCAGGCTGCCCTTCATGAGCAGCTGGCCCCTGCCCTCGTGAATGAGCTCGACGCCCTTCGCGGCCGCGGCTTCGCTATGCGGCACGTCCACGATTTCGAACCGACTGATGTCGAGCCCGAGCGAGCGCGCCACGGCCGCTATCTTCTCTTTTGGACCGACGAGGATCGGGCAGATGATGTCGGCCTGCGCCGCTTCGACCGGGCCGCGCAAGGAGGTCTGATCGCAGGGATGCACCACCACGGTCGTGACGGGCGGGACTTCCTTGGCGCGCGCGATGAGCCGATCGTATTTGGCGGCGGGCGGCTCTCCTCCAGGGCCTACCGGCGCGATGGGACTGATCTCACCGGCTCGCTCCAGGAGATTCATTGACGGACTCCTTCCGGCATCGCTGGGCCGCAAGCTTTCCGGCCCATGGCATCGAAGAAGTTCTCGGCACACCTGGACGAATTAACAGCAGGAGCCGTGGCGGTTGCTATTGTGCGTAGGCATCGCGGTGAAACCCGATCGTATTCACCCGACATACCTTCGGCTTGCGCCGCCGAAATGGTGGCCGGTCACAAGCAGATTCGCCGCCGCACAGTCGTGTCGAGAAGCGCGGCGCCGGCTAACATTCGCGCCCGGCGGGCTCCTTCATCTCGCCTCTCAGGAGCTCAGCCATGCGGACAAGATCCGGCACGGATTTCGCCGACAGCTTCCGCATCAGCTTGTGGCGATGCACCTTGACGGTGACTTCGCTGAGCTTCATCTCGCCGGCGATCTGCTTGTTGAGCAGACCGCGGACGACGAACGACATCACCTCGCGCTCACGCTCGCTGAGCAGGACAAACCTCGACATCAGCTCACCGCGCCTGCGTTCGTGCTCGCGCCTTGCGCGGTCTTGCTCCAGCGCAACGCGGACGGCGTCGAGCAGATCCTGCTCGCGGACCGGCTTGGTGAGGAACTCGACCGCGCCATTCTTGATGGCGCGCACCGACATGCGGATATCGCCGTGACCGGTGATGAATATGATAGGAATGTCGATGTGACGTTCGGCCAGCTCGGCCTGAAAGTCGAGGCCGCTCGGGCCCGGCAGACGCACGTCGAGGATCAGGCAACTTGCGGCCTCAACGGGATCCCGTCGCAGGAACTCTCTTGTCGATGCGAAAGTCTCGCAATGCAGGCTCACGGACTGCAGCAGAGCCTTGAGGCCCTCACGCACGTCCGCATCGTCGTCGACGACATAGACGACGGATTGCTCGTCTGGCGGATTGGTTGCGGCGGACTCTTTCATTGTCCCCTCCCGCACAGCCGCGAGACCGCGACGGCTCTTCGCAGGACCACAGTATCTGCCACTGCCTAACGCTTCCGAAAAGCGACGGACGAAGTTTGTTCAAATGCCGACTACTTTTCTGCCATCTGTCGCAGATCACCGCCTCCGCCCGCAGGGATTCGGCGAACGCGCGCCATTGTCAGTCGATGATGTGGTACCCGCCGTCGACATAGAGGGTTTCGCCGGTGATGAGGCGAGCGGCGTCATGCGCCAGGAAGGCGGTCGCGGCGCCGACGTCGTCGATGCTGACAAGGCTGCGTACCGGCGCTTTTGACTTGGCTTTGTCGAGCAGACGGTCGAACTCGGGAATTCCCGAGGCCGCGCGTGTCGCGAGCGGACCGGGCGAAATCGCGTGCACGCGGATCCCCTTCGGACCCAGCTCGGCGGCCAGGTAGCGCACGGCGCTCTCGAGCGCGGCCTTCGCGACGCCCATGATGTTGTAGTTCTCAACCACGGTCTGGCTGCCGTAATACGTCATGGTGAACAGCGTGCCGCCGCGGCGCATCAGCGGTTCGGCGAGATGCGCCATCCGGATGAACGTCCAGCACGACACGTCCATGGTGGCGCGGAATCCATCACGGCTCACATCGACGACCCGTCCCTGCAAGGCCTCTTTCGGAGAGAACGCGATCGAGTGCACCAGGAAATCGAGCGTGCCCCAATCCTGTTCGATCTGCCGGAATACGGCTTCCATCTGGCCTTCGACATTGGTGTCAAGCGGCATCAAGATGGGCGCTTCGAGCTCGCGTGCGAGCGGCTCGACATACTTTCTTGCCTTGTCGTTGAGATACGTGATCGCGAGCTCGGCTCCGAATGCCCGAAAGGCTTTCGCGCACCCCCAGGCGATCGAGTTCTCGTTGGCAACGCCGACGATGAGACCTCTCTTGCCCTCGAGCAGCTTCGCCTTCACCTTCGGTATCGTTGGCGTTCTTTTCACCTCGGGCGCATCGAGCATCTGTCCCTCCAGGAGATGACCTGCAATCCGGTTGAGCTCGCGAAACGCGTGCCGCCGATCGACCGCGTGATCAATGTGCGCGACCTCGCGACCGTTGAGCTTGAGATGGCCCTCGCCCCATGGCGTGACGCCCATTTCGAGCTTGTCGCGCCCGACATCTGCGACGAACACCTGAAGCGTTGCGCCCTTCCCCACAGCCACCGTCTCATCCGGCCTCCATTCCGCCCTGCCGGGGATCATGATGGATCCCTGCCGCGGCACATGCAGGCGTTCGCAAAGAGCAGAGATTTGTTCCGAAGCGGTGCGCGCTGCGTCACGCCGCGAGGAGAGTGACTGTGCTGAGCGTTTCCGCAGCGCGCACGTCGCCCGCCCGGCAGGCGGGTGACACAAGAGAAAAGAATAAAATTGGCGCGAAAAGCCGGACGCATTCCGACAGGACCCGATTGAATCCGAACTCGATTGTGCTGCACGCGAGTTTGGGAATCACGATGTACGAAGGATTCGCGCGCCGACCCGAAAACATCATTTCGGATACCCAAAGGATTGCCAGGTTGGGGCACACGCCCCGGATGATCACGCGTCGCGCCGCCGCAAATAGACGAACCAATAGACAACTCCGATCATCGCCGATCCGCCCAGAATATTGCCGATCGTCACCGGGAGCAGGTTGCCGAGAAGGAAGCCTCCCCAGGTCAATGCGGGAAAATCGGCCGCCGTCTTGTGGATCGCGGTCCAGAACGAGTCCGGCGCACCCGCTTTGATGAACAGTCCGATCGGCAAGTAGTAGGCATTGGCGATGCAGTGCTCGAAACCCGCTGCGACGAACGCCGCGACCGGCGGGATGATCAGGAAAACCTTTTCGAGCGCCGATCGCGCCCCGTAGCACATCCACACCGCCAGGCACACCAGGGCATTGCACATGATGCCGAGCGCCAGCGCGGCGACAAAGTCGAACTCGACTTTGGCATTCGCCGCATAAAGCGCCGCGAGGCCGACGGCCCCGCCGCCGAACGTATACTGCGTCGTGTAGAACATCAGTCCGGCGGTGAGCACCGCGCCGGCGACATTGCCGCAGAATGCGATCGTCCAATTGGCGAGGAGTGCGCGGGTCGAGACCTTGCCGCTCGCCCAGGCCATCACGATCATCGAATTGCCGGTAAAGAGCTCGGCTCCGGCGATCAGGACCAGGATCAAGCCGACGGAAAACGCGAGTCCGCTCAGCAGCTTGATGATGCCATAGGGCATTTGGCCCGATAGCTCGAGGCCTCCACCCGCCGCCGCCACGGAGATTGCACCGGCCGAGACCGTGGTTGCGAAAATCGCGCCGAAGGAAATGAAAGCGCCGCCCAGAACCGCCAGCACCAGCAATGTCAAAGGGTCAGTCGCGGCCTTCTTGACCCCGAGCTGTTCGGCACGGATCGCCATTGCGGCCGGCAGGATGGCATCGAACATCACGAGTTGCGGGGACCGGCGTGTGGCGGATTTCGGCGTGCGCTGATCCATGATCTCGCCCCGCGTCATATGTCAGGCGCCGGTCGCCGCGCAGGCGCGCATCGCATGACGCAGCCTGTCAGCCGCCGGCAGCGACCATGAGTCCAACCACCTGGACGGCGATGACTTTCACGATCGTCATCGAGGGAAAGATCATGGCGTAGCCAATGTCGGGCCGCTCGGTCGGCGCCATGCGTGTCGAGTACACCAGGATCGATGGATTGCCGGTGGCGCCGGACGCGATCCCGACGAGATCGTCATATGGAATCTTGAGCAGGTAATAGCCGACGAGCAGCACGATGATCACGGTCGTCAGCAGCACTGCGGCGCCGATGAAGAGCATGGTGCCGCCCGACTCGGCGACGGTGCGCACGAACGGCTGGCCCGCATTGATTCCGACCGAGGCGAGGAACAGCGCAAGGCCGAAGTTGCGCAGCACGATGTTGGCCGGCAGCGGCATCACCCACAGCAGCGGCCCGGTGCGGCGCAGCTTGCCGGCAACGAGTGCGACGAGCAACGGGCCGCCGCCGATGCCGAGCGTGACGGTGCCGACGCCCGGAATGGGAATTGGAATGAGTCCGATCAGCACCCCCAGCACCATGCCGAAACCGAGCGAGACATAGCTGAACTCGGCGGCCGCTTTGACGGTGTCGCCGAAATAGCGGCGTATCTCTTCCCTGCGGTCGGGCGGCATCAGCACCCCGACGCGGTCGCCGAATTCGAGCGTCAGGTCGGGCCGCGGCACGATATCCATGTCGTAGCGCCGGACATGCAAGAGGTGCGTCGGGAAGCCCGCCGGCAACGCAAGCCGCGACAGCGGTACCCCGACCACGTTGGCCTTGCTGACAAAGACGCGAATGTAGTCAAGTGCGGATCGATCCTTGACGATGCGTCCTCGCTCCAGCTTTCCGAGCCGTCGCGCCGCTTCCGCGATGTCCTCCTCGCGCTCGGCGACGAGCATCACGGCGTCTCCCGGCTCGAGGATGGTCGCGGCGGCCGGGACATAATTCTGCTCGCCCTTGCGGACCATCGTCACCTGTACGTCGGGGGGCAGATCCTGCGCGAGAGCATCGAGTGTGCGGCCCGCATAGTCGGCGCCGAGCGTGACCTCACCCATATGAAATTTCTGCGCCTTGGGCGGGAAGCTCGGCCGCACATGCCGCGTCATGAAATAGATGCAGAGAATCGGGCCGATCACGCCGAACGGATAAGCGATCGAATATCCGATCGAGGGATCCTTGTTTCCCATCACTTCAAGCGCCGCCTGCAAGGTGGCCGTGCTCGTCATCGACCCGGCAAAGATTCCGAGCGTGTGGCCGAGCTTGATGTCGAAGGCCTGGCCGAGCCCGAGTGCGACGGCCAAACCGGCGACCACCGCGACCAGCGCCAGCACGTTGTACTTGATGCCGGCCGCGCCGGTCATTCCCTCGAAGAACTGCCGCCCATAGAGGATGCCGATCCCGTAGAGGAACATGATCAGCCCGGTCAGTCCGATCGGTCCGGTGATGGAGGCCTTCGGGGCAAACGCGCCGATCGCGAGACCGACAAAGAGGACGGCGCCGACGCCAAGCGAGAACCCGCCAATGCTGATTTGGCCGACCAGATAGCCCAGCCCGATGGCGAGAAACACGGCAAGGATCGGCTGTGTACCGACGATCTCACGTGCCAGGTCGACCATGTTGATGCTCCGATGGCTGCGTTGCAGGACCTCGTTCAGCGGACACGGCAACCTGCCGTGCGGAATTGTTCGCGGACGCGGTCCGCAAGCTCGGTTGATGGCGGGGGCGTATCGGCGAGCTTGTCGTCGAGGCCGAGGGCCCTCCACTTGAACGCTCCGAGCTGATGGAACGGTTGCACCTCGACCCATTCGACGTTTGTCAGCGGCGCGACGAAGCGCGCGACCTTCTCGACATTATCGATGCCGTCGGTCAGGCCCGGCACCAGTGTGAAGCGAACCCAGACCGGCTTGCCGATCGCGGCGAGCCGCTCGGCGAAGCGCAGCGTCGGCGCAAGCTCGCGCCCCGTCACCTTGCGATAGACCTCGGGATCACCGCTCTTGATGTCGAGCAACACGAGATCGAGCACGGAGAGATAGGCTTGATCGACACGGTCGCCGAGGAAGCCGGACGTTTCGATCGCGGTATGCAGCCCCATCCTCTTTGCGCCGGCGAGGATCCTGCGCGTGAAGGCCTGCTGAACGAGCGGCTCGCCGCCCGAGATGGTCAATCCGCCGTTCAGCGCGCGCAACGCCGAGGCGAATTCTCCGAGGCGGGTGACGACCTGTTGGGCGGAAACGTGGGTCCCGTCTTTCAGGTGCCAGGTATCGGGGTTGTGGCAGTACGAGCAGCGCAGCAGGCAACCGGATACGAAAAGCACGGCACGCAATCCGGGGCCGTCGTAGCGCGACGAGGTCTCATAGGAATGCACATAGCCGTACGCCCCATCCTGCTCGTCAACGACGTCGTTCTCATCCGGCGCATCCGGCGACAGCCCGGCATGCAAGTCATACCGGCTGCCGATCGGAACACTGCCCAGCTGCGACATCGCGATCCCCTGGATGTCAGACCTTTCCGTGGAAGGTGCGGCTGATCACATCCAGCTGCTGCTCCTTCGTCAGCCGCACGAAGTTCACCGCGTAGCCCGACACTCTGATGGTGAGCTGCGGATATTTGTCGGGGTTTTGCATCGCGTCTTCGAGCACGTCCTTGTCGATGACGTTCAGGTTCATGTGGAAGCCGCCACGCTCGAAGTAGAGATCGAAGGCCCTGACCGCGGCATCGATGAGCTCGTCGTCGGACAGGTGCGCCTTCTGCGGAGCAACCGAGACCGTGTAGCTGATCCCGTCCTGCGCATCCTGGTAGGGCAGCTTCGCAACCGAGAGGCATGACGCCAGCCAGCCGTGCCCGTCACGGCCGTGCATCGGATTGGCCCCGGGGCCGAACGGCTCGCCCTTGCGCCGGCCGTCGGGCGTGTTGCCGGTGTGCTTGCCGTAGACGACGTTCGACGTGATCGTCAGCACGCTCTGCGTATGCGTGGCGTTGCGGTAGGTCGGATGCTTGCGGATCTTGTGCATGAAGCGGCTGACAAGATCCGCCGCGATGCTGTCGACGCGATCATCGTTGTTGCCAAACTGCGGCAGCTCACCCTTGCTTTCGATGCGGTAGTCGACGGCGAGCCCGGTCTCGTCGCGGATCACATGGACCTTGGCGTGCTTGATTGCCGCCAGGCTGTCGGCGACCACCGAAAGCCCGGCGATGCCGAACGCCATCGTGCGCAGGATGTCGCGGTCATGCAGCGCCATTTCGAGGCGCTCATAGAAATACTTGTCGTGCATGTAGTGGATGCAGTTCATCGCATGCACATAGGTGCGTGCGAGCCACTCCATCACGACGTCGAATTTCTCGAACACCTCATCGTAGTCGAGCACGTCGCCGGCGATCGGCGGAGTCGGCGGCGCCACCTGCTCGCCGCTGATCTCGTCGCGCCCGCCATTGATGGCATAAAGCACCGCCTTGGCGAGATTGACGCGCGCTCCGAAGAACTGCATCTGCTTGCCGAGACGCATCGCCGAGACGCAGCAGGCGATCGCATAGTCGTCGCCCCAATAGGGTCGCATCAGATCATCGTTCTCGTACTGCAGCGACGATGTCTGCCGGCTCACCTGAGCGCAGTAGCGCTTGAAGTTCTGCGGCAGATTCTTCGACCACAGCACGGTGATGTTCGGCTCCGGTGCCGGGCCGAGGTTGGTCAGCGTATGCAGCATGCGGTAGCTGCTCTTGGTGACCAGTGATCGCCCGTCGAGGTCGACACCGCCGACGCATTCGGTCGCCCAATAGGGATCGCCGCTGAACAACGCGTCGTATTCCGGCGTGCGCAGGAAGCGCACGATGCGCAGTTTCTGCACCAGCTGGTCCCACAGTTCCTGCGCGCCGGCTTCACTGAGATTGCCGGCCTTGAGATCCCGCTCGATGAAGATGTCGAGGAAGGTGGAGATGCGGCCGATCGACATGGCCGCGCCGTTCGCCTCTTTGATCGCGCCGAGATAGGCGAAGTAGGTCCACTGGAACGCCTGCTGCGCGTCGGCAGCCGGGTGGCTGATGTCGCAGTCGTAAAGCTTCGCCATCGCGGCGAGGCCTTCCAACGCCCGGATTTGCTCGGCCAGTTCCTCGCGCTGGCGGATGATCTCGTCCGTCGGCCACATGTCGTCGATCTGCCGCCGCTCGGCACGTTTCGCCTCGAGCAGATGATCGACGCCGTACAGCGCGACGCGCCGATAGTCGCCGATGATCCGCCCGCGGCCGTAGGCATCCGGAAGACCGGTTATGATCCCGGACTTGCGGCAGCGCATGATCTCGGGGGTGTAGGCGTCGAACACCCCGTCATTGTGCGATTTGCGGTAGTTCGTGAAGGCATTGTGAACCTGGGAATCGGGTTCGAACCCGGCCGCCTTGAGCCCGGCCTCGACCATCCGCAATCCGCCGAACGGGAAGATCGCACGCTTGAACGGCTGGTCCGTCTGCAGGCCGACGATGACTTCGTTCTTGCGGTCGATGTAGCCGGCCTTGTGCGCCAGCAACGTCGAGGGGGTCTTGGCATCGACGGCGAGCACGCCCTTTTGTCTTTCCTCGCCGAAATAGGGTTGCAGTCTGTCCCAGACCGCCTTCGTGCGCCGCGACGGGCCGGTGAGGAATTTCTCATCCCCGGCATACGGCGTCGCGTTGCGAATGATGAAGTCGCGGACATCGACGCTGTCACACCACCTGCCCGGCACGAAGCCGCGCCACGACTGCAGGTCTTGCGCGCCTTTCAATAAGCCGACAGAGCCTTCCATGGCGATCCACCCCTGTGCTGAGCTTTTGTTTGTGTTTCATCCGGCTGGCCTCCGGGGAGCCAGCCTTGCGCGCGCCCGCGCACACCATCGCAGCCGCGCGCTGGCGGTCAGCTCACTTCGTGCCCTTGACTTGCTTGCTCTTCAGCTGCCTGTCCCAGAGCTTCTTCGCGCAAGCGAGCGCGACGGACTGCCGTGCGCTGTCGGTGTTGCTCGACGTACCGACCCGATCGCGCGCGTACTTCTGGCACTTCGCGGTGATTTCCGGCGTCGTATAAACGCCCGGGACGAGCATGGTCGCGTCCGACGGCATTTGCGCGGTGGCTTGCGACGAAATCGATGCAGCAACGCCCGCGATCAGCGCGATCGTTACGGTCTTCAAGATTGTCATGACGGTTCACCCTTCCTTGCGCTGGGTCACGTCGTCCTGACGATGGAACGAAGCGCAGGCGCACCAGACACGCTGGTCACCGCACTTCGGCACCCTCAGCCGACGCAGCGATATTCGGCTGGCAGGTTCCCGTTCGACTATTGTGTGTAGGAACATCGCGGCTGTCGGAAGGTATCGAGCGCTTATCCTTGCGATCATGGGCCCCGGCAAACAACCGCGGCAGATAGCCGATAGCGCGCGCCGCGCGCCTCGGGAGGAACACGTCGCGCATCAGCACGCGCTTCGCATTTCACATCGGCCCATTGCCTGAACAGATCGCCGTCAGACCCGAAAGGATCGTGCGCCTGAACCAATGGCAGCCTTCACGTCAGCGCACGGCGCGGCAATATCGGCCATCTCACGACAATCGCTGAATTCGAGGAGAGGCTCGTGGCTCCAGCAATCGAGGAGATGTTACCGAGCGCGAAACAGGCCATGCAGAAGCTGGCCGAGACTCAAGCCGTGGAAGCGACCAAGCAGATGCGCCGCGATGCTGCGGCGGCCGCAGCCAAGAAGGCGCTGATCGATCAGCTGCAGAAGCCGTCCGGCGTATCCGATGAGGAGGCGGTTCGGCGCGCCATCAAGATCATCGAGCGCGCCATCAGCAATGGTCAGTCAGAGATCCAGGTCTACCGCTTTCCGAACAAGCTCTGCACCGATGCCGGCCGCGCCATCAACCAACAGGAGCCCGGATGGGAGAACACACTCACCGGGGTGCCGCGCGAGATCTATCAGCTTTGGGACAAGTACTTCCGGCCGCGTGGCTACAAGCTCCGAGCAGAGATCATCGATTTTCCCGGCGGCATGCCGGGTGACGTCGCCATGACGCTCAAGTGGGCGTGACACCCGAGGCAAGCGGGCCAGGCAATAAGCGCCCGAAAGGTGATGCAGATGCGGTTGAGCGAACCTGATCGTTTTCAGGACGGCAATCTCGCATTGCTCGAGCCGTTCCGATCCGCGGCCGAATATTGGACCGACGCCTTCCAGCGGACCGTGCTGTTCCTGGATGTCCTGCGCCAGCGCGGCAATCAGTACAAGGAGCATCTCGCCAAGACGGCTCCCCACGTACTCGATTATCCGGTCGAGGTCGTCATCGATGGGCGCGAGCTTGCGCGGCCGGTCAACTACGCGCTGGCGCGCGTCGTTCCGCCGCCGGAGGTAACCATCGATCTCCGCCGGCGGCCGTTCGTCATCGTGGATCCGCGCGCGGGTCATGGCCCCGGCATCGGAGGGTTCAAGGCCGACAGCGAAATCGGCTTCGCGCTCGCGGCAGGGCATCCGTGCTATTTCGTCGGGTTTTTGCCGCAGCCGATGCCGGGGCAGACGATCGAGGACATCGCGCGCGCTGAGGCGATCTTCCTCGAAAAGGTCATTGCGCTGCATCCGCAGGCGGACGGAAAGCCGTGCGTGATCGGCAATTGTCAGGCCGGCTGGGCAGTGATGATGCTGGCTGCCATCCGCCCCGAATTGTTTGGCCCGGTGATCATTGCGGGATCGCCGCTGTCCTATTGGGCCGGCGTGCGCGGCAAAAATCCGATGCGCTATAGCGGCGGACTGCTCGGCGGAAGCTGGCTGACGGCCTTCGCGAGTGATATCGGCAACGGCACGTTCGACGGCGCATGGCTGGTACAGAATTTCGAGAACCAGAATCCCGCAAACACGCTCTGGACCAAGCAGTACAATCTCTATTCAAAAATCGATACCGAGGCAGAGCGCTATCTCGGTTTCGAGCGGTGGTGGGGCGGTCACGTCGACCTCAATGCCGAAGAGATCCAGTTCATCGTCGATGAGCTCTTCGTCGGCAACAAGCTCGCGGCCGGCCAGGTGCAGACCTCGGACGGCCGGCAAATCGATCTGCGCAACATCCAATCTCCCATCGTCGTCCTGTGCTCGAAAGGCGACAACATCACGCCGCCGCAGCAGGCGCTCGGCTGGATCCTCGACCTCTATGACAGCGTCGAGGAAATCCGTTCCTACGGACAGACCATCGTCTACACGGTCCATGAAACCATCGGCCACCTTGGCATCTTCGTGTCCTCCGGCGTCGCGCGGAAAGAGCACGGCGAATTTTCGAGCAACATCGATCTGATCGATACGCTTCCGCCCGGCCTCTATGAGGCAATCTTCGAGGAGGTGACTGAGCAGACGCCCAATCGAGACCTTGAGATCGGCAATTGGGTGATGCGCTGCGAAGCACGGACGCTCGACGATATCTGGGCGATGGGCGCGAACGACGCCGAGGATGATCGCCGCTTCGCAACCGCCGCACGCGTGTCGGAGATCAATCTCGCCTGCTATCGCGCATTCGTTCAGCCAACGGCGCGGGCTCTCGCCAACCCGACACTCGCGGAGTGGATGCGCCGGCTGCATCCGCTGCGGCTGCAGTACGCGCTCCTCTCCGACAGCAACCCGGCCATGGCGCCGATCAAGGCGATGGCGGAGCAGATCAAGGACCAGCGCAGGCCCGCCGCGGCGGACAATCCGTTCGTGGCGATGCAGCAGCAGTTTTCAGCCCAGATCGTCGCGGCACTCGAGACATGGCGTCAGTCCAGCGAGGCGGCGGCCGAACGGATATTCCTGAACCTGTTTGGCTCGCCGGCGCTGCAAGCTGCCGTCGGCATCGATCCGACCGGCACGCAGGCGATGCGGAAGTCTGCCCGCAGCCCGTTGCATCGGCAGCTCCTGGAGAAGCGGCTTTCCGAGCTCAGAGCCCGCATTCCGATCGGCGGCGCGCGCGAAGCGGTGGTCCGCGCCCTCCTCTATGTCGGCATGCCGCGCAATGCGATCGACGAGCGTGGATTCGAGACGGCACGGCGCGTCCGCGAGGCCCATGGCGATGTGCCGCTGGCTGAGTTCAAGGCGCTGATCCGAGAGCAATTCAGCATCTTGCTGCTCGACGAAGAGGCGGCGCTCGCCGCCATCCCGGAAATGCTACCGCGCGCCCCCGAAATCCGCGACGCGGCGCTCCGGCTGATCCGGCAGATATTGAGCGCGAGCGGCGATTTGTCTGCCGAGGACAGTGCAAGACTGGAAACGATCACGCACCTGCTCAATCCCGACGGGAGGGAACGTGCGAAAGCGCGTTCCGCGCAGCGCACCAAGGCCCGGGACTGGGCGAAAGCCTCGTGATGTGCGCCGGCAGTGACGGCGCGCGATGATGAGAATGACGATGAACGATCTCAGCTGGCCGGCGCATCGGCAGCGCTGGCACACGATTCAGGGACGCCGACGGCCAACTCGGCGACCCCTGCACGCCGGTGCGCACCCCCGCGTCGGCTCCACCGGGAAGAACGGCCGGTCTCCCCTCCGGCTGTTCTTCCCTCCCCCAGCACAATGGAGGTCGCGCATGTTCATAAGAGCCACGCTCGCAGCAGTCCTCACCGCGGCAATCACCGCCCTCGTGGCGGTTTCGACCAGCGCTCACGCTCAATACGGTTACTACGGCGGCGGATATGGTTCGGGTCCCTACGCTCCTTATCCCAGATACTACCGCGGCTATGCGGCGACGCCCTACTCCGGCGGCCTCATCACCAGCGATGTGGCGTTGCCCTCCTATTACGGCTCCGAGTACGGCGGGCCGTTCAGCGGGCCGTTCCGCACCGACAGTGCCCCGCTGACCGGCGGTGGGTATTAGCACCGCGGCGCTGATTGGATGCGTCGGCGGCTGCCCCGAGATGACTGACGCGCACGGCGAGCTTTGCTGACGCGGCGAGCAGGATTTCGAACGGCTGGTGCCTCGCGCGGCCCGCGCGGCGCGAGGCATATCGAAAGCTGAAGCAAGAAGAGCTGAAGCAAGAAGAGCTGAAGCAAGAAGAGCGGAAATAAGTCGAAGCAGTCACGAATGTGGAGCCACGACAATGTCGCCGAACCACAAGATGCTGCACTTTTCCGGAGCGATCGGCCGTTTCGTCTTTGTGGTGCTCGGGCCTCTCGCTTTTATGTTCGCCCTCCTCGCGCCGCCCGCGGCTTTATCGCAGACCAAGACAGCGCCGCTGGCGGCCCCGCAACTCGAGCAGCTGGTCGCGCCGATCGCGCTCTATCCGGACGGGCTCTTATCGCAAGTCCTGATGGCGTCCACCTATCCGCTCGAGGTCGTCGAAGCCGCGCGATGGTCACGCGAGAACCCGAGCGTCACTGGCGGCGCCCTCGAGGAGGCGATGCAAAAGCAGAGCTGGGATCCGAGCGTGAAGGCGCTGACCAGCGTCCCGCAGACGCTCACCATGCTGAACGACAAGCTCTCATGGACGCAGCAGCTCGGTGACGCATTCCTGGCGCAGCAGGAGGACGTTCTTGCTGCCGTGCAGCGGCTGCGCGCGCGCGCCGATGCCGAGGGCTACCTGAAGAGCTCGGACAAGCAGAAAGTCACGAAGGTGAGCGCGCCACAAGGCACCGCGCCACCGCCGGGATCCGCGGGCGTGCCGACAGGAGCTGCGCCGTCGGGCGCCGTGTCGGCGGCTCCGATCTACACGATCGAGCCGGTCGATCCGACACAATACGCCGTACCGGTCTACGATCCGGCCGTCGTTTACGGCACATGGCCCTATCCGGAATATCCCCCCTTCTATTGGACCCCGCCGGCCTATGCGGGCTATGGCCCGTACGGATTGGCGGCGGCCGCATTGACCGGGGCGGCGATCTGGGGCGGCGTGGATTGGTGGCGCAATCGCGTCAACGTCGACGTCAACAACTTCAACCGTTTCAATCGCGCGAACATCGCAAACGGCAATTGGGCGCACAATCCGGCGCACCGCGGCAACGTCCCGTATCGCGACAGTGCCACGGCGCAGCGCTTTGGAAGCCAATCCAAGGCGGCCGCGCGCGATGCGTTCCGCGGCAAGGCTGACGCCGGCCGCCAGAACCTCGCCGGGCAAGGCGATGCGCGCGCGAAAGCAGGCGCCACAAAGTCGGCCGGCTCGCCTGGTCGCACGGCGGGCGCCAAGCAGGCGGGACAAGCCAACCGCGCCGCAACCGCAAAGCAGAGCGGTCAGGACAAGCAGGCCGTGCGTGCGCAGCAGGGCGGCAAGGGCAAGCAGGCCGCCGCTTCGAAGAAGAGCGCATCCCAACACGCGGCCGGCCGCACGCAGCAAGCCGGCCGGTCAAAACAGGCCGCACGCGCAAGCGCGCCCCGACCGGGTCCCGGAGCAGGTGCCAGGACGGCAGCGCCGCGCTCACCACCAGCAGCGCGCGGTGGCATGCAACGCGCGAACGTGAACCTCGCGCGCGGCGGCGGCATGCGCGCGGCCGGAATGGGCGGCGGCATGCGCGCTGGAGGTCGAGGCGGAGGCCGCAGGCGGTGAACCCCGCAAGCATCGTCAGCGAACTCCCCTTGACGTCGGCCTCGCCTGCCCCTCCCCCCTCCCCCCAAGGCGAGGCCGACGGCTTCTCGGCGGGGGGCGCACGAGCAAGCATTCCGCGAACGTGCGTATTCCTGTTCCGCTTCAAGCTTGCGCTCGCACGGATCGCCCATGGGCGGCTACTCGCCCACCAGCAGCGTCCAATATGTCCTGCCCGACGGCGAGGTGGCGGAGGCAAGGCCGTAGCGGGTGAGACCTGGAATCAGCATGTTCTTGCGATGCCCGGACGAGTTGACCCACTGCTGGATGACGCAGGCAGATTCCTTGCAGCCATAGGCGACGTTCTCGGCGCGCGCGCCGCGCGGGCCGCGATAACTCATGAAGCCGTTGTGATCGAGGCTGTCGCGCCGCGCCATCTCGGCAGCGTGCTCGCTGGCGAGCGCCACAAGGGTGCCGTCGATACGTAACTGACCAAGTCCGTGCGATGCCCGAAAGCTGTTGAGTGAGGTCGCGGTTTCCGGTGTGCCCGGAACGGAGAACGTGCCGCAGCCCGCCAACGCCACGGCGAGCAGCGTGCTTGCGATATGGAGAAACTTCCACACCCCTCGCGTTCGACCTTGCGAGTGACTGTATTCGGTCACGCTCCCCACCAAGCGTTCGGGTGTGCAGTATGGGGAGCCATCTCGCGCTGCGTCAACGGTGTGATGGCGCTCGCTGGGCAATCCAGGCGGCAGCGGGTAACCTCCGCACCCGGTGGGGGATCGAAGGCGCGAGGGAGTCCGAGACGTGTCGACGTTGACGGAGACGATTGCCCAGCACCTGGCCGCCAAGCGCGAGCAGAACGATCCGGTGAGCGAAGCGCGGCGACAGGCATGCCCCGACACGGGCCGCGTGCTCGACGTGCTCGAGAACCTGCGCAGCATCGTGTTCGAGCGCACGCCGCTCGAGCGCCTGAACTCCGACCTCGAGGTCGTGCACGGGCTCCTCTCGGGGCTGGTGGGCGGTGACACCGCCTCGGCCTTCATCAAGCGCCTGCCCGAGGTGCGCCACTGCGTGGGCATGGACGTCGAGGCCGCGTTCAAGGCTGACCCGGCCGCCAAGTCCTACGCCGAGGTGATCGCGGCCTATCCGTCCGCGTACGCCGTGCCGACCTATCGCATCGCCCATGAGCTCTACGAGCTGGGCGCGCCGGTCGCCGCGCGCATCATGTCCGAGCACGCCAAGAGCAAGACGGGCATCGACATCCACCCCGGCGCCTCGATCGGCTGCCACTTCTTCATCGATCACGGCACGGGCGTGGTGATCGGCGAGACGGCGGTGATCGGGAACCGCGTGAAGATGTACCATGGCGTCGGCCTGGTCGCGTTCTCGAACAAGCTCGGACGCACGGACATCGGCAAGAAGCGCCATCCGACGGTCGAGGACGACGTCACCATCTACGCCAACGCCACCATCCTGGGCGGCACCACGGTGATCGGCGCGGGCTCGGTGATCGGTGGCAATGTGTGGCTGCACGAGTCGGTGCCGCCGTACTCGCGCATCCAGATCGAGCCGCCGCGGCTCAACGTGAGCCAGAAGGGGGCGAGCGCGGAAGCGGGCTCGGTCGACCCCGGCTATCAGATCTGAGCCCCGGCCAGCCGCCGCGCGCGTTGACGATGCGCCGTGCGAAGCCCTACAGAGGCGAGCTTCCAACGGCGTTGGGTAGCACTGTCGTGGCAAATGAGCTTTTTGGCGATAGGCCATCAGCGAATTTGCATGCCAAGTCAATGAGTTGGAGAGGTGGCCGAGTGGTTTAAGGCAGCGGTCTTGAAAACCGCCAGAGGGGTAACTCTCTCGTGGGTTCGAATCCCACCCTCTCCGCCAGACTTTTCAAATCGCCGCTGCTTTGGCGCACCCCCGGGTACGGCCGCGAGCCTGAGGTTAGTTCGGCCGGGTTCGCCAGTCGCTCAGTGCGGTGCAGCGCTCCCCCGAGACCTCTGCGTGGCGAGATCAGATCGCTGTACCGACCGCGACGTCTGTGAAGTAGCCCGTCGTGGCACCCGCTGCGAGGCCGAGCGCATAGGGGATACATGACACCCGGCCGCGCAAATCCAAATTCAGGTACAGGATTGTCAGCATCGAACTGGCGAAGCCGATGGTATGCATGAGAGCCGCGAAAGCGACGATCCCCAGGAACCAGCTGCCCCACATCTGCGGGCCGAAATCACCGATCGTCACCAGAAACATGGCATAGAATCCAAGCAACGCGCCGACGGCTATCTTGGGCATCAGGCCGACGGCCCACTCCAGGATGCCGGGCCAGCCGAACTGGAACGACGCCGGTGCGGCGAACGGATTGAGCATGCCTGCATGATGGAGCAACACGTTCGCGGTTGCGTCTTTTGTCTCCGCCTTGTTCAGAAGTTTCGAAAGCAGGTAGGTCATCCGGGCGACGTGCATGAGCAAGACACTGTTCAGGATCATCACCATCACGGCAGCCAAGGGAAATGGAACCTTGACACTGGCTATGGTCACCGTCGGCACCTCGTGCGGCGCCGCTTTCGTTGCAAGCGAATGCGCGGCCAGGCCGAGCGCGATCAGGAGCGGAATGGGGATGGAAAGCGTGGCGACAATGCTATCGAGATAGCTCTTTGCGTCGGCCGTCTGCTCTGCCCCGGATTTGCCAGCCACGATGCGAGCTCCTTTTGAACACCGTCGCGCGTTCTCCAAACATCTCTCAAGAAGCAACTCATGTCGTGATCCGATCGGGTGACGTCCTCCACCATCAAAGGTGAGATAACCCTCAAGCCGGGAAGGCTTGCCCGCCGCACGATCAAGGAGAGAGATGCGATGGATGACCACGAAAGGCTGTCCGGGGAGTTCAGTGCGGTCATCGGGCCGTTGCTGGAGAAGGCGCATTCACTTGGCTACCAAATCGGCAGCTTCAGACTCGAGAAGCATTCCGAGCCAGTCGCCAATATCGCCCCGCGAGATTTCTCCGGGTGCACGATCAAATGCGGGCCGGATGCGGATGGACATATGGTCTGCAAGGTCCATTGCCCATAGTTCCGCTTGCTGCGATCTGTTCGTCCCACATCAGGTGAGCCGGGACTGAGCTGCCGTTTCGCCTGAGAGCAAACGGGCGCCGTTCATCCGGGTCAGACGCGCTGGCGCCGGCGACTGGACCTTGAGCCGTCGCTTGAGTGCCAGGGCTCAACTCGCAAAGTGCGATGCGCGAGCAGCGCCTCAGGGGCGCCCTCGCCGCTGCGCCACGACGCCCGGTTGTGACCGGTCGTTCGCATCATGAAAGATACCCGCCGAATTCATCAGCAAGTGCAGCCAGTTCCATTTATGACGTTAGGGAACTTTTATTCATTTCGCGATAGCGTCCCGGCGGCCTGGACCAATTTCCGGTTGCGGTCGGGAGCTCCGGAGACCAGCAGGCAACGCTCCAACGAAGGGGATGGAGGCGGTCGAGCCAATGAGCGCAACGCTGTCGCTGATGGACGATCTGGAGGCGGCGGTCCAGACCGGATCGCGTGAGAAGCGCGTCGAAACGCTGCGACGCATTACCGATCTGTTTCTCGCCGCGCCCGTCCAATTGAGCAACGAACAGATCAACGTCTTCGACGACGTGCTCACACACCTCGTCACGCGCGTCGAGACGAAAGCGCGCGCCGAGCTCGCGCGGCGGCTGGCTCCGATCGACCAGGCGCCGAACGAAGTCATCCGAAAGCTTGCCTATGACGACGAGATCGCGGTCGCCGGACCGGTCCTTTCCGCATCGAAACGGTTGAGCGCCGACGATCTCGTCGGAATTGCGCGCCAGAAGGGACAAGCGCACCTGCTCGCCATTGCGGGCCGTGCCGAGGTCGAAGAGCAAGTCACCGATGTGCTGGTGGACCGCGGCGACCGCGACGTCATCCAGCGGCTTGCGACCAATGCCGGCGCGGCGTTTTCGGAGGCCGGCTACACCGCCATCGTAAAGCGCGCCGAGGGCGACGAGAGTCTGCTCGAGACACTCGGCCGTCGCGTCGACATGCCCCCGAACGTGCTGCGCGAGCTGTTGCGCCGCGCGACGGACGCGGTTCGATCGCGCCTGCTCGAAACGGTCGGCGACGACAAGCAAGAGGTGCTGCGGGATATTCTGGCCGACATCTCCGACGGCATCGTGCGCGAGGCTCCCGCGCAGCGCAATATCGAGGACGCTCAGCGCCTCGTTCTGATGATGAAGGAAACCGGCCGCCTGAATGAAGGCGAGCTGGCGCAGTTCGCGCGTCAGAGCAAATACGACGAAGCGGTCGCGGCCTTGGCGGCACTCTGTGCGGTGCCGCTCGACCTGATCGATCGGCTGATGGCGAACCCGCGCAACGACGCCCTGTTGGTGCCCTGCAAGGCTGCGGGATTTGGATGGCCGACCGTGCGCGCCCTCCTCGAAATGCGCAACACCAGCCAGAAGATGTCTGAGCACGACGCTGCCGATGTAGCGGCGGAGTACAAGAAGCTGACCGCGCAGACGGCTGCGCGCGTGCTTCGCTTCTGGCAAGTGCGCCAGACCGTTACGACCGCGCAGGGTCCATAGCGCGGCCATCTATTCACCGCACGCGTGCTTGGGGGGAATGCATGCACCAGAACGACGATCCGGCCGACCGCGTCTCGCAAGGCGAGGTCTGCGGGCCGCCTGTCGCCGGCGGCGAGGCCCCGCTCTGCTACCTGATCGATTGCGAGCCTGGCGTCCGTCGCCTCACATCTTCAGTGTGCGAGCGCTATCAGATCGACCTGAAAACGTTCGACACCGTCAACGAGATCGACGTCGCGCCGCCGAGCGGACGCGACCCGGACCTCATTCTCCTTGACGTGACGTTCGCGGCATCGCTGGCGCTGAAGATCATCAGCAAGCTGGCGAGCGCCAAGATCGAATGTCCGGTTCAGCTGCTCAGCGGCCTCAATCCCGTTCTGGTCGAGCAGATTCGACGGCATGGCGAGCGGTCCGGATTGCGGATGCTCCCGGTGCTGCACAAGCCGCTGCAGGGGAGCGCTCTGGCACGCGTGATCGATCAATTGGGGCTGCGGCGAGATCCCCTGGCAACCGTCGGCGTCAGCCTCGAGGAGGTTCTCGCGGAAGATTGGCTCGAGCTCTGGTACCAGCCGACCATCGATCTGAGGCAGCGCAAGCTGACCGGAGCGGAAGCCTTTGTCCGCGCGCGGCATCCCAAGTTCGGAGTCCTTCCACCCGACGTCTTTCTATCCAACGCGAAGGAAAGCAGCCTCATCGATCTGACGCGGCGAGTCCTCGGCCGCGCTTTGCAGGATTGGCCGGCGTTCGCGACAGTTGGCGTGCCGATCGAGCTATCGATCAACGTGCCGCTCGTTGCGCTGACCAAGCTGTCGATGTTCGGAATCTTGTGGGAAGAGAAGCCCGACTCCGCGCAATGGCCGGGCCTCACGCTCGAGATCTCGGAGGATGACGCTATCGAGAACGTGAACTTGGTCAAGAAAGCCACGGCTGAACTGAGGGCCTATGGCATCGGTATGGCGATCGACAATTTCGGGCCGCGTTACGCCGAGTTCTCCCGCTGGCCCGAGCTGCCGTTCACGGCGGTCAAGATCGACCGCAGCTACATTGCGGGTTGCGACATCGACCCGGCAAATCGGGGCCTGTGCGAAACGATCGTCGAGTTCGCGCACCGGTTTCGACTTACCTCAGCGGCCGAGGGCGTCGAAACAAGCGCCGAATTGCAGGCGTTGCAGGAGATCGGCTGCGAGATCGGACAAGGTTATCTGTTCGCCCGTCCTCAGCCGAAGAAGGAGCTGGTGGACATGTTGCGCAAGCGATCGAAGGCGCGCACGGCCGCCTGACGCCGGCCGCCCAACGCGGCGCCGACTGGCTCACCACTTTTCGGGCCAACCCTGAGCCTAGAATCCGGGAATTCCTGAGGGCCAACGCGGCATCGTGGCGCCATAGTGTGCCTGCCAGCGGAGGGCACATCAGATGGCCGACACGATCCTCGCCGTGGCCGCGGTGGTTATCGGGACGGACCTCATTGGTTTCGGCGTCATCCTTGTGATGATGGACCGGCGCTACCGCGCGCAACATGGCCAAGCCCCTTCTTCGACCTTGAACGCGCGCGATGGCGAAGGGCCGGGTAGCGGCGTCTGACGCCGCCCGGCCCGCGCCAAGAAGCCCCGATAACCGCGTTGTAGTATTCGGTCTGCTTTACTCGCTGTCGCCGATGGCCACCTCGTAGTTGCGCAACGTCACACCATGCCTCCATGTCATGGCGGCGTAGCCGGCTGGTCCCCTTGCATCGCGGCGACGATCATCCGACAAGCTCCTGAGCCGGCCCGACATTCGCCCCGGCCTTAACCAGAACATGAGCCGAGTTCCGATGACCCGTGCTGCCGCCATTGCCCGCGCCGAAGCCTATTTCGATTCCGGAGCCTTCAAGACTGATCTCGCGCGCCGCGTCGCGATCCCGACCGAGAGCCAGAATCCAGAACGCAAGCAAGAGCTTGCAGA
>Ga0081539_10002070_pt1 | contig 30041 bp, 30 predicted proteins | sample TabmetS4T2R2_FD_71023 | JGI IMG/M metagenome (GOLD analysis project Ga0081539, IMG submission 71023) | Tabebuia heterophylla rhizosphere microbial communities from the University of Puerto Rico - S4T2R2 | ecosystem: Host-associated > Plants > Roots > Rhizosphere ... | reverse complement strand
CGGCCTCTATAGCGAAGGGCCGCCACTCGAAGACTGCGATCTCATCACCGCCTCCGTGCCGCTTGCGCTCGCCCGCCGGGCGCACCAGCTCGCCACGGCGCACGCCAAGGAGCTCGACCGGCCGCTCCTCCAGGCGCTCGAGCGCCGCGGCTTTCGCCTCGACGACGGTGAAGAAGGCACCGGTTGGCAGTTCAAATACCTGACCCGCGGCGGCGGCTACTACTTCAACGTCGGCTGCTCCGACCTCATCGTCGAGGGCAAGGTGCGCCTCGTGCAATTCGCCGACGTCGGCGCATTCGTCGCCGAAGGCGCGCGCTTGAAGGATGGCAAAACGCTGCCCGCCGACCTGGTCGTGCTCGCCACGGGATACCAAGGTCAGGAGGCGCTGGTGGCGAAGCTATTCGGCGACGAAATGGCGCGCCGGGTCGGACCGGTCTGGGGCTTTGGCGACGCCCAGGAGCTGCGCAACATGTTCCAGCGCACGCCGCAGCCGGGACTTTGGTTCATCGCCGGCAGCTTCGCCCAGTGCCGCATCTATTCCAAGTACCTCGCCTTGCAGCTCAAAGCGTGCGAAGCGGGCCTCATCACGCCCTAACGAATCAACGCAGACGCTCGTCCGGTGGCGCGATCTCGCTCACGAGGTCGCGCACCAGCTCCTTGTTCGGCAGCGGCTCAAGCGTCATCTCCCGCTCGGCAAGCCGCGTGGTGCAGGCGTACACGGTCTTGCCGTCGACTTGGATCATGCACTCCTTGCAGGCATTGGCGTTGATGCAGGAGAAACGGATCGCCAGGCTTGGATCATGATGCGCGCGAATCCAGCGAAGTCCATCGAGCACCGTCTGGCCCGGCTCGTACGGTACCTCGTAGCGCTCATAGCGCGCGGGCTCGCCGGGCGCGCCGCGCCGCACCTTCAGGCTAGCCTTCAAGCCGCAATTCCCCGGCGGTGAGCCGCAGGCGCTGGTGGCGCTGCCAGGCGCCCTCTGTCTCGCGAAAATCGTCGCGCTGATGCGCGCCGCGGCTCTCCGTGCGCGCGATCGCGGCGCGGGTGATGCATTCGGCGACCAGGCGCATGTTGCGCAGATCATGCAGGTCCAGCCACTCGCTATCGAATTGCCTGCGCGCGTCGGGCAGCTCCGCGCACGCCGCGTTCAGCGCCTGGAGATGCGCGAGCGCGCGCTCGAGCCCTTGCGCGCCGCGCAGCGGCCCGACATGCTCGTTCATAAGCCGCTGCAGCCGCACGATTTCGGCGGCGGGATTGATATCGCGCTCGGCTGGCGGCGTGCCGCCCGCGGAGGGCGTAAGCACCGGCAGGGCCGTTTTCTTTGCCACCGCGGCGGCACGCTCGCCCGCCCGTCGGCCAAAAACCAGCGCTTCGCTGATCGCATTTCCCGACAGTCGATTGGCACCGTTCGCGCCGCCGACCGCTTCGCCGGCGGCATAGAGATGGGGCACGTTCGTCTGCATGTCGGCATCGACGCGAATTCCGCCCATGTGATAGTGCGCCATCGGCGCGACTTCGATCGCCTGCCGCGTGAGGTCGATGCCATTGGCCGCCAGCCGATCGACGATCGGCCCGAACGCCGCGCGCAGCTCGGCTTCGCTGCGGTGCTCGAACGAGAGCCAGACGCCGCCGTGCGGCGAGCCGCGCCCTTGCGCGACCTCGTCGAGGATGGCGTGCGTTGCATGGTCCCGCGCGGTCGCGTAGCGCCCTTCCTCGCCGAGGAACTCGCGTTTCTCCGCGTTCAGCAGGCGGCCGCCGAGCTTGTAGCGGAACGGATCCCACATGATTGGATCCGTGCCGACGAGGCGCGGCGCGAGATGCCCGATCGGGAAGAACTGCACGAACTCCATGTCGACGAGCTCGGCGCCGGCGCGCAGGGCCAGCGCGTATCCGTCGCCGCCCATGTTGGTCGAGGCGCTATTGCGCGCATAGAGCCGCGTCAGCCCGCCGGTGGCGACGATCGTCGCCTTGGCGGCGATCGAAACACCTTCGCCAGTCGGCAGATGCACGGCATGCGCGCCGATGCAGGTGCCGTTGCGCAACGCGAGCTCGGTCACCACCAGATCACCCGTGCGGCGCACGGCGCTCGTGCGCTGCAGCTGCGCGCGCAGCGTCTTCGATACCGCCGGTCCGGTGTTCACAAAGTCCACGTACACGCACCGCGGCCGATCATGTCCCGGCGCCTGCACCTGGCTGATGTGCCCGTCCTTGCGCGCCCAGCCGACGCCCCAGGCGTCGAGCTCACGGATGCACGCCGGCGCCTCTTCGCAGAGGAGCCGCGACAGTGACTCCTCGCACAGGCCGCGTCCCGCCTTGAGCGTGTCGGCGAGGTGGTGGTCGGTGTCGTCCGGCACCTCTTCGCCGAGCGCCACGGCGACCGTCATTTGCGCCATGACCGTGGCGCCGCCGCGACCGATGAGGCTGCGATCGACGAGCAGCGCCTCGGCGCCGGCGCGTGCCGCGGCCAGCGCGGCATACATGCCGGCCGCGCCCGAGCCGATGACAAGGACGTCGGTTTGCATCAGGCGGGGGCGATGGCGCCGCGATCAATCACCACGACGCGATCAACGAGGCGCTCCGAATGCTGCAAGTCGGACTCCGATAGAAGCACGGACATGCCTTCGCGCTTGAGGTTCGCGATAACTTCCGCCAGGCGCTGCGCGAGCGCTGGCGCTACGCCTTCGAACGGCTCGTCGAGCACGAGGAGCTTCGTGCCGCCCATCAGCGCGCGCGCCAGCGCCGCGAGCTTCTGCTGGCCGCCCGACAAGGCGGACCCTTTGCGCTCGGCAAAGGCGCGCATCTCGGGAATGAGGCCATAGACGCGCTCGAGCCGCGCGCGCGCATCCGGGACGCGGGCGGCCCACGCGGGCACGAGCACATTCTCTTCCACCGACAGGTCGGGAATCAGGCGCCGATCCTCCGGCATGTAGCCGATGCCCAGGCGCACCCGCTCGTGCGTCGCCTCGGCGAGGAGATCGCGGCCATCGAATTGCACCGCGCCGCGCGCGGCACGCAGCAGTCCCATGACCGCCTTCATGAGCGTCGTCTTGCCGGCGCCGTTGCGGCCGATGAGCCCGATCATGGCGCCATCGGGCACGGCGAGGGTCACGCCGCGCAGGATCTGCACCGCATTGATGGCGACGCCGAGCTCGCGCACCTCAAGCATGCGCGGCCTTCGTGCGGCCCACCACGTGGCGGCGCACCTCCGGGTCGGCAAGCGCGATCTGCGGCGCGGCGTCGGCGATGATGCGCCCGTCGTAGAAGGCGAGCACGCGCTCGGCGTAGCGGCTCACCACCTCCATGTCGTGCTCGACGAAGAGCACCGTTGCGCCTTCGGCCCGCACCGCCTCGAGCACCATCTGCATGATGCCGAACTTCTCCTGAGCGGAGACGCCGCTGGTGGGCTCATCGAGCAGGAGCACGCGCGGCTTCGCCACCATGGTGAGCGCGATATCGAGCAGTTTGCGAATGCCGCCCGGCAGCACCTGCGCGTTGCGGTGGCGATAGTCGCCGAGGCCGAAGCGGCCGAGAATCTGCTCCGCGACTTCCACCGCCGACTTGCCGTGCCCGGGCACGGGCGCGTCGCGGCGCGAGAAGAAGCCGCCGTGGCCGGCATTCGCGAGCACGATGCCGATGCCGACCATCATGTTCTCCCAGACGCTGAGCGAGCCGTAGAGCTGCGGGATCTGGAACGAGCGACAGATGCCCAGGCGCGTGACTTCGCGCGGTGCGAGCGCGGTGATGTCGCGGCCGTCGTACTGGATGGTGCCGCGCTCGGGTTTGAGATAACCCGTGATCATGTTGATGAACGTCGTCTTGCCGGCGCCGTTGGTGCCGATGAGGCCGACCACCGAATCTTTCTCGATGGCCGCGCTCACCTCGCTCGCCGCGGTGACCGCGCCGAAGCGCTTGCACAAGCCGCGCGCGTCAAGAATGACGGGCATAGCGCGTAAAGACCGACCAGAGGCCTTCGGGCAGGAACACGATGAGGAGCAGGAGCGCGATGCCAAGGCTCATCTGCCACGTATTGGGCGAGAGGCCGTATGCCAGCGTGTGGATCGAGCCGTAGATCAGCGCGCCGACGAAAGGCGCGACGACGCTGCCCGTCCCCGCAAGGATGGCGATGAAGATGAATTCGCCGGAGGTCGTCCAGTACGCCATGTCGGGATCAATATGGCCCACGGCGGTCGCGGCCAGCGCGCCGCCGACGCCGGAGAGCGCCCCGGCGATCACATACTTCACGTGCACCGCTTTTCTTGCCGACGCGCCCATGTATTCGACGCGGATCTCGTTGTCCTTGATCGCCGGTGCGAGACGCCCGAGCGGCGTGTTCAGGTAGCGGTGCACGACCAGCGCACAGATGCCGGCGACCGCAGCGGCGGAGATCAGCACGCTGTAGCGCACCCAGTCGGGCGGCGGCCGCACGCCGAAGAGTGTCGACGGCGCGATGTTGAAGCCGTCAGTCGAGCCGAGCGCCTCGGTCTTCACCAGCAAGCCGTACAGGATCATCGACAGCGCGAGGCTCAGCAGGCCGAAGAATATGCCGCGATAGCGCGCGAGCAGGAAGCCGAGCACGAAGGCGACGAGCGCGGCGACCGCGCCGCCCACCAGCATCTCGAGGAAGATGTCGGAGACGCCAAAGAAGCGCCCGAGCGCGCCCGCCGCGTAAGCGCCGAGGCAATAGAAGAGCGCCTGGCCGAACGAGACGAGGCCCGCGCGCAGCAGGAGCAGCAGGCCGAGCGCGACCAGCCCGCGCGCGAACGCCACCGTGATGATGAACATCGCCCATTGCGGCAGCCACGGCCCGGCGATCGCCAGCACGACGAACGATGCGCCGATTACCAGGAGCGTGCGGTCGCGCGTCATATCTTTCGCGGCTCGGCGAGGCTGAAGAGCCCGCGCGGGCGCACGGCGAGCACTGCCGCCATGACGAAGTAGATGACGAAGAGCTCGAGCTGTGGCATGTAATGCACCGAAGCCGAGCGCACGATGCCGACGATGATCGCGCCGAGCGCGGCGCCCGGCAGGCTGCCGAGTCCGCCGATCACCACCACCGCGAACGAGAGCACGATGACATCGACGCCCAGCCCGGGCACCACGGAAACCGTCGGCGCGGTAAACGCGCCCGCCAGCGCCGCGAGCAGCGAGCCGAGGAGGAACGTCGCGACGTAATAGCGGCCGACGTTCACGCCCATCGCACGGCTCACCTCCGGATCATGAATCACCGCCACCAGCAATTTCCCCGCGCGCGTGCTGTGAAGGAGCCAGGCGAGTCCGCCACCAAAGACGAGCGCCGCGCCGACCAGCAGCAGGTTGTACGTCGGATAAGCCATGCCCGCGACCTGGAAGCTGCCGAGGAGGGCGTAGGGCTCGGCGATGAAGTACGGGTTCACGCCCCAGATCAGCTTGATCACGTCCTCGAGGACGAGAAAGAGCGCGTAGGTGGCGAGCAGGATCACCACCTCCTCTTTGGTGTACATGAAGCGCAGGATCACCCGCTCGATGAGCAGCGCGAACGGCGCCGCCACCAGGATCGCGGCCACGACCAGCACCGCGTAGGACAGCATCGGCGGAAACCCGCGCGCGAGCCACGCCGCCGTGAGCGACGCCGCCGCGTAGGCGCCGATGGCATAGAAGCTGCCGTGGGTGACGTTGACGATCTTCATCACCCCGTAGATCAGCGTCAGCCCGAGCGCGGCGATGAACAGCCACGCCGAGTAGATGACGCCGTCTACCGCGACGGAGAGAAGCTGGTCCAGTGGAAATTAGGGACAGTCCCTATTTCCGCAGGGGACTGTCCCTATTTTGGTTTATTGCGCCTTGAAGCCGCCCTTGATCCAGTCCGCCGCCTTCATGCCTTCCGGCGGATTCACCTTGTCTGCGGGATAGCGCTTGACGTTGACGACGGTGAGCTTGCCGCCGACGAGCTTGGTCTGGCCGTAAGCGGTCTCCATGATCGCCTGGTGCCCCTTGCCGATCGCCATCTTCACCGTGCCGCCGGGGCCCTCGAACGTCAGGTTCTCGAGCGCCGCGCCGACCTGCTCGTTGGTCGGCTTCTTGCCGCCCGCGCTTTCCTGCGCCTTCTCCCACGCGAGCTTCACGGCGAGGATCGCCTGCGCCATCTGGTAAGAGGCGTAGTTCGGCTCACCCTTGTACTTGCCGACGAAGCCGCCATGGAACCACTTGTTGTACTGATTGTTCGGCGCATACGGGCCGAAGGGACCGCGCGCGCCCAGCACCGTGCCGTCCGGAATCTGCGGCCCGAGCTTGTGCATCGCCGTCTCACCGGTGGTGAGGATCGTCAGGCTCTGCTTCATGAGTCCCCGGGGGCCGGCCTGGAGGATCAGCGCTTCGAGGTCGCCGTCCCAGAAGCTCGAATGGATGACGTCCGGCTTCGCCGAGAGCAGCGCCGAGATCTCGGCGTTGTACTGGCCGGCGAAGAGCTTCGGCATCTGCGAGGTCTTCACCTCGATGTTCGGCACCAGCACCTTCATCGCGAGCTCGAAATCACCCCACGAGTCCTGGCCCCACGCGTAGTTCTGGTTGAGTCCGGCGATCGACTTCGCGCCCGGCTTCGCGTCCTTCACGTAGAGCGCGGCGCCGACGGAGTCCATCGTCGCGGTAGGCGACGTGCGGAACACGTACTTGTAGCTCGCGTCCTCGAAGATCCGCGGCGTGCCGCAGTCGAAGAAGTTCGTGAACTTCTTCAGTTCCTCCGCCACCGGCGCGATCGCGAGGCAGTTGCCGCTCGAGACATAACCAATGACCAGATCGACGTTCTGCCGCTGCACGAGGTTGCGGAACTCGGTGACCTGCGTCGTGGTGCTGCCCGCTTCGTCGACGATCACCGTCTCGATCGGCGAGCCGCCGTAGCCCTTCTTGTTGTACGGCGCCGGCGCTTTGCCGTTATTCAGCTCCTCGATCACGAACTCGGCGGCGTTCTTCGCCGGTACGCCGAAGGGCGCGGCGGCCGGGCCCGAGAGGAACGTGACGATGCCGATCTTCACCGGCTCCTGCGCTAGCGCGCCGCCCGCGAATCCGGCGACGGCGAGCGCGATGACGCTCTTTTTCACGAAACCCACGATGTCTCTCTCCTCTGTGATGGTGTTCTTTGCTCGAGCAGCCCCGCCGCCACCAGTGCCGCGCGGATGCGCTCTATTTCGGCGCCGGGCAGCTTGACGAGCGGCGGCCGCACGACGGCGCGCGGCAATTTGCCGAGCAGCACGAGCGCTTCCTTCATCCGGTTATGCATGTCGACCCACGGCTCGGCGTAGAACACCTCGGCCGTCGGCGTGATGCGATCGTGCAGCTTCTGCGCCTCGGCGAGATCGCCGGCGCGCACCGCGCGGAAGAGCCGCGCCTGCAGCTCGGCGATCACCGAGCCCGAGCCCGAAAGGAGCCCGGCGCAGCCCAGCACGAGCGATGAGAGAAGCCACGAACTGTGCGTCGTCAGCACGTTCACCGGCCGCGTACGCGATTGCAGCACGCGGATCTGGCGCTCGTGCAGTTGCGCATTCGCGCACCAGTCCTTGATTGCGCGCACGCTCGGCACCTCGTCGACAATGCGCAGCAGCGTCGCCAGCGGATAGCCTTGTCCGCCGGCGAGCGGATATTGGAACGCGATCAGCGGCAGGTCGGTCGCGTCGGCGATGCGCTTGAAATGCGCGAGCGCCATCTCCGGTCGCTGGCCGAACGTATAAACGCCCGGCGGAAAGACGAGCAGCGCGTCGGCACCGCCCGCCGCAGCCATCTTCGCGAGCCGCGCCGCTTCCAGGCTGCCGTCGGCATAGATGCCGTTGACGATGGGTAGGCGCAGCTCCTCGCGCGAGATCTCGAGCACGCGCCGTTGCTCCTCGAACGTGCACGAGGCAACCTCCGACGCATGCGCGTTCACCGTGATGGCGGAAACACCTTCTACCGCGGCGACGTCGCGCAGATGAGCGCGGTAGGCCTGCTCGTCGATCGACAGGTCTTCGTTGAACGGGAGCAGTACTGCTGGGATGACCCCGGCAGGAACGTAGGGCATCGAACTATCTTAACGCTATCATTCGGCGATGGACGATCCCCGCGAGCTGCGTCGTGCCATCCGCGCGGGCAAGTTTCGCCGCCACACCGCGGGCGTCGCGCGCGGCTATGTGCAGGGCAACGTCTGCATCCTGCCCGCCGAGTACGCTGACGAGTTCCGCCTCTTCTGCGAGCGCAATCCCAAGCCGTGTCCGCTCCTCGCCATGTCGGGGCCGGGCGATCCGCGCCTGCCCGAGCTCGGCGAGGACCTCGACATCCGCACCGACGTGCCGCGCTACCGCGTGTTTCGCGACGGCGTGCAGGCCGAGGATCTGACCGACCTGCGCGATCTCTGGCGCGCCGATCTCGTCACCTTCGTGCTCGGCTGCTCGTTCAGCTTCGAGGAAGCGCTGCTGGCCGAGGGCCTGCGATTGCGCTACGTCGAAGAGGGCACGAACGTGCCGATGTACCGCACGAGCGTCGACTGCGCGCCCGCCGGCCGCTTTCGCGGCAAGCTGGTCGTGTCGATGCGGCCGTTCAAGCCGGCCGACGCGATCCGCGCGGTCGAGATCACGTCACGCTATCCGCGCGTGCACGGCTCGCCAGTGCACGTCGGCAAGCCCGAATTGATCGGCATCAGCGACATCACGAAGCCCTGGGCCGGCGATCCGACCGAAGTGAAAGCGGATGAGCTGCCCGTGTTCTGGGCCTGCGGCATCACGCCGCAGTCGGTGGTGCTCGATGCCAAGCCCTCACTTTGCATCACGCACGCGCCCGGGCACATGCTGGTCACCGACCTCAAGAACGCCGAGCTCGCCGCCGCTTAGCAAGCCACGCCCGCACCTCTTCCGGCATCGCGTCGCGATTCGCCCGCGTCAGCCGCCATAGCTCGCAATCCTCGCGAGCCTTCACTTCGGCGATGAATCCCGCGCCGCGCTGCGCGATGGTGGCGATCACCGGCACACCGCTATCGAGCGCGCGCCGCATGCGCTCGACGAAAACGGCCGAGAAGCATTCCATCTTGCCGATCTCGTCCACCAGATAGAGCTCGACACCGGGCAGCAGCGCGAGCGCCGCATCGGCCGCGCGATCGATCGCCGCGACATCGACACCGTATTTGCTGACGCGAGTCGTTTTCGGAAAGTCGATATGCGCGATCACCGCTTCCGCGCCGTCGTACGCGACCAGCCGGAAGCCGCGCCGCTCGCCGCGCGTGCGCATCTCCTCCGTATAGAAGCCGGCGATGCGTTTGCGACCCAGCTGCTCGGCGAGGCGTCGCACGACCGTGGTTTTCCCGGTGCCGGGGGCACCGGTGAGCAACAGATGTGACAACCCCTATTCGGCCGCTTCCTGCCTGTCGGGCCGCTTGTCCTTGAAGCCTTTCTCGAAGTGCCCGCGCCCCGCGAGGTCGCCCTGCTCGAAGATCCAGGTGTAGCCGCCCTGCGGATTGGAGAGCACTTCCCAGGCGTTGTCGTCGGCGTCCCAGAAGAGAAAGCTGTACGTGCCGTGCCGCTCGCTCGGCTTGGTGATGTCGTGCAGCCCCCATTTCTGCGCCTGCTCATTGCACAGCCGCCACGCCTCGTCGACCTCGGCTTCGCTCGCGACGTCGAGCCCGTTGTGATAGCAGCGCGGCATGCGCTCCTTGTTCTTCGTCAGCACGACCGCATACACGTGCTGCCCGCCGAGCCGGATCATCAGCGACACCGGGCTCGTGCGCACCACTTGCAGGCCGAGAAAATCTTCGTAGAACTGGCGCGTGCGCTCGAGATCTTTCGATCCGAGCGTGCCATGCGAGATGAAGCGCGTCTTCAATGCCGCCATGCTTACTCCGTCTTGATGCCGGTCTCCCGGATGAATTGTCCCCACATGCGATGATCGGCGCGGTAGCGCTCGGCGAACGATTCCGCCGAGCCGCCGACGGGCTCGCCGCCGGCGTCGGCGAGGCGCTGGCGGACTTTCCCGTCCTCGATCACCGCCTGTAACTTTTCATTCAGCGTTCGCACGATCTCCGGCGCCGTGCCGCGCGGCGCGAAGACGCCGAACCACGCGCTCATCTCCCAGCCGGCGACGCCTGCTTCGGCGGCGCTCGGCACGTCCGGCAAACTGGCAAGGCGGTGGCTTGCGCCCGCAGCGAGAGGACGCAGCTGCCCGGTCTTCAGATATGGCCGCGCCGAGCCGATCGCCATCGACATGACCTGCACGCGGCCGGCGAGGAGATCGGGCATCGCGCCGCCGACGCCCTTGTAAGGCACGTGCACGAGCTTCACGCCCGCCACCTTGGCGAAGAGCTCCATCGAAAGATGCGGCGGACTGCCGATGCCGGCCGAGCCGTAATAGATCTTGCCGGGCTGCGCCTTGGCGAGCGCGATCAGCTCGGCCACATCCTTTGCCGGCACCGATGCCGGCACGACCAGGATGTGCGCGACTTCCGCGAAGTTGAATACCGGCACGAGATCGTTCATCACGTCGAACGTAAGGCCGCGCTCGAGAAACGGCTTCACGACGAGGCCGCCGCCGGAGGCGATCATCAACGTGTAGCCGTCGGGCGCGGAGCGCACGACGTAATCGATCGCAACATTGCCCGAGGCGCCGGGCTTGTTGTCGACGAAGACCGTCTGGCCGAGCTTGCCGGTGAGTGCCTCGGCGGCGAGCCGGCCGAAAAGATCGGTGACGCCGCCGGGGGAGGTGTCGATGACGAGGCGGATCGAGCGGCTGGGATAGGGCTCCTGCGCCGCAGCGCCGAGGGCCAGCAGGGTTGCGAAAATGGCGACGATCGCTCGCACGAGCGGCATTATGATTGCCGCACCAGCATTCGAGGAGAGCTGCAATGCCTGTCGTCAAAGTGAGCGACCTCGCGTTCGGCCGCTTGCAGTCGCCGAGCCTCGACGAGGCCGAGGAGTTTCTCAGCCGCTTCGGCATGGTGCGCGTCGATCGCACCAACGACCGCCTGTACATGCGCGGCACCGATCCGACGCCGTACATCCACGTCACGCATCTCGGGCCGTCGAAGTTCCTCGGCCTCGGCTTCCACGTCGACAGCGAGGACGATCTCAAGAAAGCCGCCAAGGCGCCCGGCGCCAAAGGCATCGAGGAGATCGATGCGCCGTGTGGCGGCAAGCGCGTGCGCCTTACCGATCCGCTTGGCTACCAGGTCGACGTGATGTGGGGTCAGGATCGGGTGGACGAGCTGACGGTGCGCAAGCACAAGATCAATTGGGGCCATGACAAGCTGCGCCGCGCGGGCGAGCTGATGCGCCTCGAGCGCGGGCCGTCGCAGGTGAAGCGCATCGCGCACGCGGTGCTGATGTGCCAGGGCGCGAAGGAAAAGATCCGCTGGTATCGCGAGATGCTCGGCTTCATTCCGTCGGACGAGGTTTACGCGGGACCGAAGGAGAACATCATCGCCTCGTTCAACCGCTGCGACCGCGGCGATACGTACGTCGATCACCATACGTTCCTGTGCTTCGAGGGACCGAACACCGGCTTGAACCATCTCTCATTTGAAGTGCCGAGCTACGACGACCTGATGCTCGGCCATGAGTACCTCAGGCTGGCGAACAAGTACGAGCACGTCTGGGGCATCGGCCGCCACCTGCTCGGCAGCCAGATCTACGACTACTGGAAGGATCCGTGGGGCCGCGTGCACGAGCACTGGACCGACACCGATGTGCTGAATGCGCGCACGCCGCCGAACCTGCTCTCGGCGGAGGAAGGCCTCGTCTCGCAGTGGGGTACGCCGCCGCCGCAATCGTTCATCACCCACGCCATCCCGTGAAGGCGATCGTGCTGCGCGAGTTCGGCGCGCCCGAGGTGCTGCGCCTCGAGGAGGTGCCGACGCCGGTGCCGCAGGCGGGCGAGGTGCTGATCCGCGTCAAGGCGGTCTCGGTCAATCGCACGCTGGATCTCGTCGTGCGCTCTGGCAAGTACGCGATGCCGGTCAAGCTGCCGCACGTGCTCGGCGTCGATCCCTCGGGCGTGGTGGAGGCCGTGGGAGCAGATGTCACCGAGCGCAAAGTCGGCGATCGCGTCGTCACCATGCAGTACCTGAAGCCGCCGACGCCGACCGCGCCGCCTTCGATCATCGGCGTGCACGGCTGGGGCGGCTACGCCGAATACGTGAAGGTGCCGGCCGCGCTCACCCGGCCCATTCCCGATGGCGTCGATTTCCCGACGGCCACGGTGGTCGCGCGCCACGCGCCGACCGCGTTCAGCCTGCTGCGCGACACCGCGCAGCTGAAGAGCGGCGAGTGGCTTCTCATCATGGGCGCTGCCGGCGGTCTCGGCAGTGCCGGGATTCAGGTGGCGAAGTATTTCGGCGCCAAGGTGATCGCCGCGGCCGGCGCCGATGAGCGCGTCAAGGCCGCCGTTGCGCTCGGCGCCGATCACGGCGTCAATTACCGCAAGCAGGATCTCGAGGCCGAGGTGAAGCGCATTACCGACGGGCAGGGCGTGAACGTGGTGTTCGAGAACATCAGCGATCCGGAGCTGTTTCCGAAAGCCTTCGCCTGCCTCGCGCGACTCGGTCGCCTGGTGACCGCCGGGGCGCACGGCGGCGGCACGGTGCCACTCGATGCCAAGAACCTGTACCTGAAGCAACTGACCGTTTACGGCTCGTTCGGCAAGGTGCTGCCGAGCGATGTCGAGCTGGGACTGAAAGCGGCGGCCGAGGGCCGCTACCGCGTGCTGATCGACAAGGTGCTGCCGCTCCCCGAGGCGCCGGCAGCGCACCGCCTGGTCGATGCGCGCACCGGCACCGGCAAAGTCATATTGCAACCTTAGGAGGAAGGGGCATGAAACTGCAGAGATGGCTGGGCGCGGCCGCGCTCACGTTGTTCGCTTTTGCGGCGTCGGCGCAGCAACCGATCCGCGTCGGCGGCACGCTCGCGCTCACCGGCCCGCTTTCGGCGACCGGCGCGGTGCACAAGGTCGCCGGCGACATCTACGTCGAGGAGCTGAATAAGCGCGGCGGGCTGCTGGGCCGCAAAGTCGAATGGGTGCTGAAAGACGACCAGTCGAGACCGGATCTCGCGCGCACGCTCTACGAGCAGCTCATCACCGTCGACAAGGTGGATCTGCTGATCGGGCCGTACGCCACCGCGAACATCGTCGCCGCCGTCGGCGTCGCGCAGCGCTATAACAAGATCATCTGGCATCACACGGCGGGCGTCCCCGGGCTTCTCAAGTACGACATGCAGTTCCCCACCGGCGGGCTGCCCGCCGATCCGGAGGTGAGCCTGCCCGAGCTCGTGTTCAATGCGGCGGCACAGGCGCCGAAGCCGCCGAAGACGGTGGCGATCGTCACCAGCAAATTCCCGTCGGTGCACTTCATCTCGGTCGGCGCGCGCCAGGTGGCGAAGAAGCACGGCCTGCAGGAAGCGACCTGGCTCGAGTGGGAGTTCGGCAACCGCGACTTCGGCCCGATCGCGAGCCGCATCAAGGAGGCGAACCCCGATTTCTTGTTCATCGGCGCGATCGGCGTCGAGAGCTTGCTGCTCCTCGATGCGCTGAAGAAGATCGACTACACGCCGCCGATCCACTTCCACATGTTCCCGGCGCCCGGCCCGCTGGCGAAGTCGCCGAATGCGCGGCACGCGCTCGCGCTGACGACGTTCGAGCAGCATCCGCCGTTCACCAACAACCCCGTCGCCGCGAACTTCGTCAAGCTCTACAACGAGCGCGCCGCCAAGGCCGGGCTCCCCGACAACCAGGTGGAGCTGCAGGCGGCAGGATCGTTCGCCACCTGGCAGACGATCGAGGCCGCGGTCAACGGCGCAAAGCAAATCGACGACAAGGCGCTCGCCGCGTGGCTGAAGAAGAATCCTGTCGACACGATCATCGGCCGGCTCGCCTGGGAGACCCCGAACAACTACATGCCTGGCGCGCGGCTCTACAAGGTGAAGCAGCTGCAGGAAGGCAAGTGGCTCGTCGTGTGGCCGAAGGAGTTCACGGCGCCCGACGCGAAGCTCCTGGCTCCGTAAGCGGCGGCCGTGCCGAGCCTCGCGCTCCTCGGCCAGTCGCTCCTTTCGGGAATCTTCGTCGGCGCGCTCTATGGGCTCCTTGGCCTGGGGCTGAGCCTCGCCTGGGGCCTGCTCGGGCAGATCAACCTCGCACATTTCGCGCTCGCGGTACTCGGCGCGTACCTGACCTACCAGCTCGCAGCCGCCGGCCTCGATCCGTTCCTGACGCTGGCAGCGATCCTGCCCGCGTTTTTTCTCCTCGGCATCGCGCTGCATTGGCTCTTCGCGCGCTTCGCCGTGAGCGTGTTCAACTCGCTTCTCATCACCTTCGGTCTCACGGTGATCATCGAGGCGGGCATCCAGTGGATCTGGAGCGCCGACTTCCGGCGCCTCGAATCGCACTACACGGACATCCGCTATCGCGTCGCCGGCCTCTATGTGCCGCTCCCCGAGCTCCTCACGCTTGTGCTTGCCATCGCGCTCTCGCTCGGTCTCTGGGCGGCGCTGCGCTACACGGACTTCGGCAAGGCGATCCGCGCGAGCGCCGAAGACCAGGCGATGGCGCAGGCGTTCGGCGTCAATGCCAAGGCGCTCGCGCTGCTCCTCTCCGGCGTCGCCGCGGCGCTCGCCGGCGTCGCGGGCCTTTGCGTCGCGCTGTCGTACACGCTCGCGCCGTCGCAGATCTACGCCTGGGTCGGCGTGGTTTTCGCGGTGGTGATGCTGGGCGGCCTCGGTAGCGCGCTCGGGCCACTCGTCGCCGGCATCGTCATCGGCGTGAGCGAGGCGATCACCATGGCGCTGACCGCGCCGTCGTGGGCGCCGCTCGTCTCCTTCTCGCTCCTCATCGCGCTCCTCGTCTTGCGGCCGGAAAAGCTCTAGTGCGCACGCTCGGAGCCCTCGCCGCCGCGGGCGTACTACTCGCCTTCGTCCCGGCGCTCAAGCTGCCCGCCTTCTACGAGACGTTCCTGTACCTCATCTTCCACTGGATCGTGCTCGCCACGTCCTGGAACATTCTTTCCGGCTATTCCGGCTACTTCTCGTTCGGCCACGGCGCGTTCTTCGGCATCGGCATGTACACGACCGCCACGCTCAGCACCAAGGCCAACCTGCCGTTCCTCGGCACGCTGCCGCTCGGTGCTGCGCTCGCCGCCCTCCTCGGGGTCGCGCTCGGCGCCATCGTCTTTCGCGCGGGCCGCATGCGCGGCGAACTCTTCGCGCTCCTCACGCTTGCGGTGAGCTACGTGCTCGCGACGATCATCCTCAACACGCCGATCGACGGCGGCCCCGGTGTCTCGCTCTCCGCCGTGGCGATACCCGCGATCGGGCCCTCGCCGCCTTCGACCTTTTACCTCCTCGCGCTGGCGCTCGCCGTCGTCACCCTCGCGATCGCTTACCAGGTGCAGCGCGCCTCGCTTGGCCGCGGCCTCTTCGCCATCCACGACGACGAGGACGTGGCGGAAGTGCTCGGCGTGCCGACCTATCGCTACAAGCTCGCCGCGCTCGCCATCTCGTGCGCGCTCGCCGGCATTGCCGGCGGCATCCATGCGCTCTTCGTGAATTACGTGACAGTCGGCGAGACCTTCTCGATCGTCGTACCGCTCTCGGTGGTGCTCATGAGCGTGCTCGGCGGCGCGCGCCACTGGGCGGGTCCCGCGATCGGCGCGGCGATCATCACCGCGCTCCTTTACGCCTTCACTGCGAGCAACTACGCCGTCGCGGGCCGCGCGGCCGTCGGGCTGATTCTCATCGTCGTCATCCTCTTCTTGCCGCAGGGCGTACTGGGTCAGGTATTGCGCTGGGCGCAGCGCCGCGCGCCCAAACCCAAGGGGTCAGGTCTTGCGACAGCGCGTGCCGAGGCGCCCATTCAAGACCTGACCCCGCTTCTGTCGGCCACCGGCGTGCGTAAGGCCTTCGCCGGCGTGCAGGCGCTCGCCGGTGTCGATCTCACGGTACGCCGCGGCGAGATCCTCGGCCTCGTGGGTCCCAACGGCTCGGGCAAGTCGACGCTCATCAATGTCATCTCCGGTCACTATCGCGCCGATGCCGGGCGCATCGTCTTCGCCGGCGCCGACATCGAGCGGCTCACCGCCCATCGCATCGCACGCCTCGGCATCGCGCGCACCTACCAGATCCCGCGGCCGTTCGCGCATTTGACCGTGCTCGAGAACGTCACGCTGCCGGCGATGTTCGGCCATGCGACGCTCGACCGCGCCGACGCCGAGCGCGAGGCGTGGCGCTGGCTCGAGTTCACGCGGCTCGCGGCGAAGGCAACGGCGCTGCCGGGTGAGCTGAATCTGCATCAGCGCAAATTCCTCGAGCTCGCGCGCGCACTCGCGGCGCGGCCGCAGCTCCTGCTGCTGGACGAGGTCCTGTCCGGCCTTACGCCGACGGAGATCGACGGCGCCATCGCCCTGGTGAAGGAGATCCGCGCGCAGGGCGCGAGCATCGTGTTCGTCGAGCATGTGATGCGCGCGGTGATGGAGCTCGCCGATCGCATCGTGGTGCTGAGCTACGGGAGCGTGATCGCCGAAGGCGGCCCGGCGGAAGTGATGGAACGCGGGGAAGTCGTGGAGGCGTATCTGGGCAAAGCGCATGCTTGAAGTCGAGCGCATTCGCGTTTCCTACGGGGCGGCGCCGGCGATCGTCGACGTGTCGCTCGCCATCGGCGCCCGGGAGCTCGTGTGCGTCGTCGGCCCGAACGGCGCCGGCAAGAGCACGCTCATCAATGCGATCGCCGGGCTGCATCGCATCGACAGCGGCGCCCTGCGTTTCGAGGGTAACGAGCTCGCGCGCCTGCCGCCGCATCGCTACTGCGACCGCGGCATCGCCATCGTGCCCGAGGGGCGGCGGCTCTTCACCGGCATGACGGTGCGCGAGAACCTCGAGCTCGGCGCCTATCGCCGTGGCCTGCGTGCGCACCGCGGACAGTCGCTCGAGCGCGTGTGCGCGCTCTTCCCGGTGCTGGGCGAGCGGCTCGAGGCGCGCGCCGGCGCACTCTCCGGCGGCCAGCAGCAGATGCTCGCCATCGGCCGGGCGCTCATGGCCGAGCCGCGGCTCTTGCTCCTCGACGAGCCCTCGCTCGGGCTCGCGCCGCTCATAGTTAGTGCGCTGTTCGAAACGATCCGCACGATCGCCGCGACCGGTGTCACGATGCTGCTCGTGGAGCAGAACGTCGCCATGGCGCTCGACGTGGCGACGCGCGCCTACGTGCTGGAGGAGGGGCGCATCGCGGCCGAGGGAACACCCGACGACTTGCGGCGCCGGCCGGAAATCCGGCGCGCCTATCTGGGACTGACAGAGGAGCGGACATGAGAGAGACACGCAGGCAGTTCATCGCGCAGGCGGGCGCGCTCGGCGCCGCGGCGCTGCTACCGGGCTGCGGCGCGATGCGCGACACCACCGGGCAGCAGCGGCGGTTGATTGATACGCATCACCACTTCTACGCGCCCGAATACCAGAAGGCGTGGCTCGGCTGGGAAGAGAAGCGCAACATCCCGCACTTTCCGTCGCAGGTCTCGTGGTCGCGCGCCGGTGCCGTCGAAGCGATGGACAAGGCGGGCGTGCAGAGCGCCATTCTTTCGCTCGCCTCGACGCCCGGCGTCTGGTTCGACCTGCCGCCGGCCGAGGCAAGCCGCATGGCGCGCCTTTGCAACGAGTACGGCGCCGACATGGTCCGCTCCTATCCCGGGCGCTTCGGCCTCTTCGCCACGCTGCCGATGATCGATGTCGACGCGTCACTGAAGGAGATCGACTATGCGCTCAACACGCTGAAGGCCGATGGCTTCGGCCTGCAGACCAACTACGGCGACAAGTGGCCCGGTGACGCCACCTATCGGCCGATCTTCGAGGAGCTGAACCGGCGAAAGAGCGTCGTCTATTTCCATCCGCTGGTCGCGAGTTGCTGCGGCCGGCTCGCGGTCGGCACCTTTCCGGCGGTGATCGAGGTGCCGCACGACACGACGCGCGCGGTGGCAAACCTTCTCCTCTCGGGCAGCTTTGCGCGCTATCGCGACATACGCTGGCTGTTCTCGCACGCAGGCGGCACGGTGCCGATGCTCACCGGGCGCATGGACGCATTCTTCCGCAACCGCAAGGACATCGGCGAGATCGCGCCGCAGGGCGTCGAGGCGGAATTCCGGCGACTGAACTACGACACCGCGAACGCAACGCATCCCGCCTCCATGGCGGCGTTGCTCAAGGTGGTGCCCGAGAGCCAGGTCGTCTTCGGCAGCGACTATCCGTACTTTCAGCTCGCGCCGCAGGCGCAGGCGCTCGAATCGCTCGGGCTCTCGGCTTCACAAGTGAGCGCGATCGAGCACGGCAATGCGACGCGACTCATTCCACGTCTGGGCAAATCATGAGCTATCGGCTTCTCACGTACGCCGCCGGCAAGGAGCCGCGCGCCGGCGTGCTGGTCGGCGATTCCGTCTACGATGTCTCCGCCGCGACGCGCAAGCGCGACTGGTCGAGCGTTACGACGCTGCTTGCCGAATGGTCGGCGGCGAAGATGAAGCTCACACAGCTCGCAAGACGGCCGGGAAAAGGCGGCGTGCCGCTCAAGAAGACCAGGCTGCTCGCGCCGATTCTTTATCCCGGGAACATCTACTGCGCCGGCGCCAATTACAAGGACCACGTCGCCGAGATGGAGCGGGCGCAGGGACGCGAGCCCGGGCCGACGATGAAGGAGCGCGGCGAGCAGCCGTGGCACTTCATCAAGACCACGCGCAGCTCCGTCGTCGGGCCGGATTCGACGGTGAAGCTGCCGCCTTATTCGCAGGCCGTCGACTGGGAAGTCGAGCTCGTCGCCGTCATCGGCCGAAGAGCGAAGGACGTGCCGGTGGACAAGGCGCTCGGCGTCGTCGCCGGCTACACCATCGCCAACGACTTATCGGCGCGCGACGTGATGCGGCGGGAAAAGAATCCGCCGACCTCGCCCTTCCACTACGACTGGGTGAGCCAGAAGTGCTTCGACGGCTCGTGTCCCCTCGGGCCGTGGATCGTGCCGGCGAACGAGATCCGCGATCCGCACGCGCTCGGCATCAAGCTCTGGGTGAATGACGAGCTGATGCAGGACTCGAACACCTCGCAGATGATCTTCAACACCGCCGAGCAGATCGCCATGCTTTCCTCGCGCGTCACGCTGCAGCCCGGCGATCTCATCCTCACCGGCACGCCCGCCGGCGTCGGCATGGGGCGCAAGCGCTTCCTGAAGCCAGGCGAGCGCTGCCGCCTCTGGATCGAAGGCATCGGCGAGTTCAGCCACAAGCTCGCCTGAGTTCGGGGACGGAGCCCGAACTAGATCGGGGACGGAGCCCGAATTCGCTGCCGTGACGCGGTACGTTACTTGCACCGCGCCCGGTGGAGCCCGACATGGGGAGACCGCGCTTGCTTGTCGCAGTGACGCCGTTGGGTTATGTGCATGCTCGTCGTGCCCTGCATGCACGTTTCGACCTGGTATCGGCGTTCTCGGTGCAGCAAGGAGTGTCGTCGCTGCGGGACGGCGACATCGACGCCATCCTGTGCAGCATCCATTTCGACGAATCGCGCATGTTCGATTTCCTGCGCGAGGCGAGAAAAATCGCGCCGCAGGCGCCGATCGTCTGCTGCCGCATCCTGCACACCCCGCTCAGCAAGCAGGCGATTGAAGGCCTCGTCACCACTGCCAAGTCGCTCGGCTGCCGCGGCTACGTCGACTTCAACGACCTGCAGCGCGCCCACGGCTTCAACGAGGCCGATCGGCGGTTTTGCCACGCGGTGCTCGATCTGCTAGCGCCGCGCGTAGAAAAGAAGAAGGGTTCTACTGGATAGTGATGCGCGCATCGCGGATGACCCGCGACCAGCGCTCGCTCTCCTGGCGGATCACTTCCGCCATCTCGCGCGGGCGGTTGCCGACCGGCTCAGCCTGCATCTCGGTGATAAGGCGCTGAAAGTCGGGCTCCTGCACCGCGCGGCGCACCGCCGCCGATAGCTTCTCCGTGATCGCGCTCGGCGTGGCGGGCGGCGCGACGAGGGCCATCCACGTCTCCGAGCGAAAGCCGGGCAGCAACTCGGTGATCGCCGGCACGTCGGGAAAGGCGGCGATGCGCCGCTCGCCGCCGACACCGAGGAGTCGCAGCTTCCCGCTCTTCACGTGCGGCATGGCCGTGATCAGGTTGTCGAACATCAGCTCCACCTGGCCGCCAAGAAGATCGGTCATCGCCGGCGCCGTGCCTTTGTAAGGCACGTGCAGCAGATCGATCTTCGCCATCGACTTTAGGAGCTCTGCCGCGAGATGCGAGAGCGTGCCATTGCCTTGCGAGGCGATGGCGATCGCGCCCGGGCGCTCGCGCGCCTGCGCGATCACTTCCTGCAGGCTCGCGGCGCGCAGCTTCGGCCCGGCGAGGAGCACGTTCGGATACATGGCGATGATGCTCACCGGCGCGAGCTTCGTCGGATCGAACGACAGCTTGTAGAGCAGCGGATTGATGGTCAGCAGATGCGGCGGCGAGGCGAGCAGCGTGTAGCCGTCCGGCTCGGCGCGCGCAACGTGCTCGGCGGCGAGATTGCCGCCCGCGCCGGCGCGGTTCTCGACCACGAACTGCTGACCGAAGCTCGCGCTCATCTTCTCCGCCGTGAGGCGCGTCAACAAGTCAGCCGTGCCGCCCGGAGGGAAGGGCACGAGGATCCGCACCGGCTTCGCGGGATACGTTTGTGCGCCCGCGGTGAAAACCGCGCTCAGCGCCAGTGCAAAGAGAACTCGCAAAATAATTACGGTCCTGACCCCGAATTCAGCTCGGCGTAGACATCCGCATCGACGCTTACGCCAGCTCGCGCGCCGGCCGCGTTGCGATGTCCGCGTTCACCGGGCATCAGCACTTCACCATCGGCCGGAAGCCCGCGCAGCACGTGCACGAGCCGCTCGACTTCGCGCCGGAAATCGCCGAGCGGCATGAAGCGCGCGACGTCGATGGCGATGACGAGGCCATTCTGCTTGTGGCGGCCGCGGCCCTCGAGCGCCTCGGCGAGGATCGGATTGCCCGTGAGCAGGCTCGCCAGGCACTCGAACATCAGCGCGAGACCCGAGCCTTTCGGCCCGCCGAGCGGCAGCGGGATCGACGCCTTGCGCGAATCGGTGGTGGGAGAACCATCCGTCGCGAGCGCGGCGCCCTCGGCAATCCGCGCACCCGTCGCACGTGCGCGCATCAGCGCGCCCATCGAGATGACGCTCGAGGCCATGTCAAGCGCCAGCGGCTCGCCCATGCCGGGCACGGCGATCGAGAGCGGCGCCGTGCCGACGCCCGCTGCGCGCGTGCCGTGATACGCCATGAGCGGTATGGAGGCGGCGAGCGCGATGGCCGCAAAACCGTCGCGCGCGGCGTGCTGCGTGTAGTAGCCGAGCGCGCCGGTGTGCGTCGTGGCTTTCACCAGCGCGAGCCCGACGCCGGCCTTCTTCGCCTTCTCGCATGCGGCGCGCACGCCTTCCATCATCGCCACCGCGCCCGCCGCGCGGTCGCAATCGAGCACCACGGCGGCCGGCGTATCCAATTGGACTCTTATGGCCGGCCTCGGATTGAGGTCGCCCTTGCGGATGAGATCGACGTAGCGCGGCGCGCGCACCACGCCGTGCGTGTCCATGCCGCGCAGCTCGGCCCACACGAGCGCATCGGCGACGAGCGCCGCGTGGGTCTCGCTCATCCCGTGTCTTACGAATATGGCACGCACCAGCGCCACGAGCCGCTCGGGCGCGAGCACAACCGGCTCCTTCATCGCACCGGGAAATGCTGTGCGAGCCAGTCCCGCACCAGGTTCACGACGAGGCGATTGCCCTCGTTGAAGATGAAATGATCGGTGCCGGCGACGAGATGGAGATCGGTCGGCTGCCCCGCGTGCAAAAACAGATCGACGGACTGCTCGGTCGGAGTCACCGTGTCGTTCGCCGGGTGGATGAGGAGCAGCGGCCGCGGCGCGATCCTGCCGACGACGTCGTTGGCGCGAAACGCGAGCATGCTCTCCACCACCTCGAAGGGGAACTCGAGGATCGAGCCCTGGGCGAGGTTGTGGCGCAGCTCAGGCCTGATCGGCACGATCTCGAAGCGCGGCACCATCATCGACTCGCCGCGCTTCGCTTTCTCGCGTCCGCGCTCGAGCATTGCCTGGAACTTGGCCCAGGCTTCGGGCGACTCGTGCTGCTTGCGGAATTTCTTGACGCCATCGCCCCAGCCGCCTGACGAGATGCAGGCGGCGAAGCGCGGCTCGACGCCGGCCGCATACACGGCGACCGCGGCGCCGAAGCTGTGGCCGTACACGCCGATGCGCTTCGCATCGACCTCCGGGCGGTCCATCAGGAATTCGAGCGCCGCTCGCGCGTCCTCGACCTGCTCGAGGCAGATGACGCGGCCGCGCGCGCCTTCGCTCTCGCCGCAGCCGCGGAAATCGAAGCGCAACGCCACGTAGCCGAGACTTGCGTAGAGCTCGGCGGCGATGCGCATGCCGTCGCTATCCTTGCGGCTGCCGAAGCCATGCATGACGAGGAAGGCCGGCCGGCGCTCACCTTTGCGATAGTCGGCGGGAAGGTGGAGCAGGCCGGCGAGCTTCAAGCCGGCCGATGAGAATTGCACGCGCTCGTTCATGCATGCGAGCATAAACCATGACCTTCGCGCGCATCGCTCGCTGGCTCGCCGGCGTCGCCATTTCGCTCCACGTCTGCGCGGCAGCAGCGCAGGCATGGCCCGCGAAGCCGGTGAAGCTGGTGACACCGTTTCCGCCCGGTGGCTCGGCCGATGTGATCGCGCGGCTTATCGGCAATCAATTGAGCCTCCAGCTCGGCCAGCCGGTGGTGATCGACAACCGCCCCGGCGCCGGTGGCCTGGTCGGCAACGAATACGTGGCGAAGCAGCCGGCGGATGGCTATACGCTGCTTCTCATCACCGGCGCTTATCCCGTGCAGGGCGCGATGCTGAAATCGCTGCCGTTCGATCCACTCGGCGATATCGCGATGGTGTCGATGCTTACCTCGTATCCGTTCGTCATCAGCGTGCGGCCCGATTCGCCGTTTCGCACGCTCGGCGAGCTGATCGCCTATGCGAAGGCGAATCCGGGCAAGCTGAATTTCCCGTCGTCGGGGATTGGCACGGTGCATCACCTCTCCGGCGAGTTGCTGAACGCGATGGCGGGCATCGAGATGGTGCATGTGCCGTTCCGCGGCGGCGCGAGCCCGCTCACCGAGGTGCTCGGTGGCCGGGTCGATCTGCTGCTCGAAGCGATGACGCTCTCCATCGGCCAGATCCAGTCCGGGAAGCTGCGAGCGCTCGCGGTGACGTCGCGCGAGCGATGGAAGGCGCTTCCGGAGGTACCGACGGTCGCCGAGACGGTGCCGGGGTACGAAGTGAATTCGTTCATCGGCCTCGGCACGACCGGGCGCACGCCCGAGCCGATCATCGAGCGGCTGAACGCCGAGGTGCGCAAGGCGCTCGCCAATGCCGAGACGCGCAAGCGCTTCGTCGAGCTCGGCGGCGAACCAGGCGCGAGCAGCCCGGCGGAAATGCGCACCTACATCGAGCGCGAGATCGCCAAGTGGAAGGGCGTCATCGCGGCGCGCAAAATCGAGCAGCAGTAAGCGACAAAATTCATTGCGCGGCCGCGCGGCCTCGGGTGCCATGCGCGCATGGCGCTGAAGATCCGCTGGCTACTGGTTGCACTTTCCACGCTGGTAACGCTGGCGGTGCGCCGTCGCAAGGCGAAACCGGGGCGCTTCGTGCGCCGCTTCCATGCAAGCCGCGCCGGGGGCCGCTTCTACAAGCTCTACTTGCCATCGTGCTATCGCGGCCAGGCGCTGCCGCTCGTCGTGATGCTCCACGGCTGCAAGCAGACGCCGGATGATTTCGCGGCGGGCACGCGCATGAACGAGCTCGCCGAGCGCTACGGCTTCATCGTCATCTATCCGGCGCAGTCGTGGCGCGCGAACGTCGAGCGCTGCTGGAACTGGTTTCGCAGTAGCGACCAGGAGCGTGACGGCGGCGAGCCGGCGGTCATCGCCGGCATCACCCGCAAGGTCATGGCACGCTATCGCGTCGACGAGCGACGCGTGTACATCGCCGGGCTTTCCGCCGGGGGCTCGATGGCGGCGATCATGGCGACGACCTATCCGGAGCTCTACACCGCGGTCGGCATCCATTCCGGCCTGCCTTACGCCGCCGCGCACGGCGCGGCGACGGCTGCGGCGGCGATGCGCTTCAAGCGCCTGGGCGCGCCGGCGCCGCTACCGCCGATCCCGACCATCGTCTTCCACGGCGACAACGACACCACCGTGCATCCGAGCAACGGCGACTATGCCATGCGAGCGTCGATCTCGGAGGAAGCGGAGGCGGGCGGCCGCCGCTACACGCGCACCACGCATCACGGCGAGACCGTATTCGAGCACTGGCTCGTGCACGGCGCCGGCCATGCCTGGTCGGGCGGCAACGGCGAAGCGTCGTATGCCGACAGCAAAGGCCCGGACGCCTCTCTCGAGATGCTGCGCTTTTTCTTCCTCGCCGAGCGGCCTGAGGAGCGGCTCGCCGCCTAGCTAGCCGAGCGGGCCGAGGAAAGGCTCGCCGTGGAAGCCGTCGCTTAATTGATTACCGCATCAGCGCGTAAAAGCATCTCCGCCGGCACGCGCAAGCCTAACTCACGCGCTGCCGAACGGTTGATGACGAGCTGGAGCGTACTTGCGGCCTCGACAGGCAGATCGGCGGGGTTCGCGCCTTTGAAGATCTTGTCGAAGTACACGGCAGCGCGCCGATAGGTCTCGGCAAAGTCCTGCCCGTAGCTCATCAGGCCTCCCGCGTCGACAAACGGACGGTTCGGAAATATTGACGGCAAGCGGTACTTGCGCGCTAGCTGCACGATTTGCTCGCGCATTTCGGTGAACCGCGAGTCGATGCCGACGATCATGCCGTCCACCTTGTGTTTTGCCGCAGCCGTGAACGCACTATCCACATCAGCAGGCTGGTTCGCAGTCAATGTCACTACGCGCACGTCGGCCTTGGCCGCTGCCGTTTCGATATTTTTCAGCATGGAACGGTGATTGGCATTCGCTGGATTCATCAGGAACGCAATGCTCTCGAGGCGAGGCACCAGCGCCGAGAGCAATTCGAGGTTCTTGGCGCCCAGATCGACGTTGATGTTCGAAAGGCCGGTGATATTACCCCCGGGGCGCGCCAGGCTCGCGACGAAGCCTGACCCGACTGGATCCGACGATGTCAGCATGACAATCGGTATGGTTTTCGTCGCCTGTTGTGCGGCCCGTATCACCGGCACGTTGACCGCAGCGATCGCGTCGACCTTGAGGCGCACCAGTTCGTTCGCGAGTTCGGGCAGCAGATCGTAATTACCGTGCGCAAAGCGCCATTCAATCGCCAGATTCTTTCCGTCTACGTAACCCAGCTCCCTCAAACCTCGCAGAAACGGCGCATATTGGACGTCCTCGTCGAGCGAGAGCGGCCGCGCGCGGATCGACAAGATGCCAAGGCGCCAAACCCGGCTCGACTGCCCGAACGAGGGTCGCTGCAGGGCGGCAGCGAGAAGAGAACCCAGCAGTGCACGCCGGCCCGTGAACGAAGCTCTTTGCACCACCTAGCCGAGCGGGCCGAGGAAAGGCTCGCCCAGGAACGTATCGATCTGCCCGGGCACGGTCTCGGGCCAGCGCGAGTTGTCAACCTTCGGCCGCAGGTGTGCCGGGCGCGGTTTGCCGTCCCAGCCGATCTGCTCCATGTAGTAATAGAGCTGGAAGGCGAAGCCGTCCGGATCGATGGCGAAGGCGCTGTAGTCGATGCCGGGAAAGAGCTCGGGCGGCAAAGTGCGGACTTTGGCGCCCTGGCCGCGCAGGAAATCGATCGCATCGCGCAGCTGCTGGTAGCTCCCGACCTGGACGCCGAAAGACATGAGCGTCGTATGCGCGCTCAGCTCGAGCTCGTTTCGCAGTGCGACCGGGTAGAGGGCGAGGCTGTGATGCTCCGTGTTCGCGCGCAGGAACACGCAGCGGTGGCCGCGATAGTCCACCTCCTCGGTCACCGTTAGGCCGAGGTCGTCGCGGTAGAACGAGACCATCGCTTCCATGTCGCTGGCAAAGAGCCGCACCGGGCCGTGGCGCACGACCTTGAATGGCCGCGCGAGCAGGATGCCGCCGACGTTGTACTTTTCATCGCCCAGTTCGGCGGCGCGCAGGCCTTTCTCGATCGGGATGCCTTCGGCGCTCGCCTGCATCACCTCCGCGAGCTCCGACTTGTGCGGCAGCTCGGGCGGCTTCGCGTAGCGCACGCCGTACATCTCGCGCGGCTTGGAATAGCCGTCCCAGCCGATCTGTTCGATGCCGTAATAGAGCTCGTTGGTATGGCCTTCCGGATCGGGCGGATAGAAGTGCCAGTTCGAGCCGGGCAGGTCGCGCCCGGCGCGGCGGATCGGCCGTCCGCGCGCGCTGAACCAGTCGAAGGCGTCCGAGATCTCCTGCAGCGAGCCGACCTGCCAGGTGATCTGGTTCACGGTGCCCTGCGGCCGCGTCGCCCACGGGTTCAGCGCCTGGTAGGCGCCCTTCGGGAAGAAGACGAACGAATGGTGATCGGTGCCGTGACGCGAGAAGTAGCCGACGGTCGGGCCGACGCTCGCGCGCTTTTCTTCCGGCAGCCGATGTGCGAAATCGAGCGGATCCGAGATGCGAAAGCCGAGCAGCCGGCAGTAGAAGTCCTTGCTTCTTTCCGGATCGGCGACATTGATGCCGAAGTGGCCGAGGCGGCGGATGCGGAATGGCCGCGGCAGCCGCACGCCGCCGACATCGAATTCCCGAGGCTCGCTCATCGTGCCGTCATTTTATTCACCACCGAGGGAGACTTGTCATGCGTACCGCGCTGTTAGCTGTTGTCGTCGTTGCCGCCTGCGCGACCGAGGTCACGCCGGCTCGGCTGCAGAAAATGTCGACCGCTGAAGTCTGCTACCTCGGCCTGAGCGATGCCGGCAAGCGCCCGATGGCGATGGAGGAGGTCGCGCGGCGCCAGGACAGCTGCGAAAAGCACAAGGACGAGATCGCGCGCATCTACGAGAGCGAGCGGCGCGCGAGCAGCGTCGGCATGGGAGGCGGTGCCGGCGCGCCGCCGACGAGCGGGGGGATGATGAAGGGCTATTAGGCCACGGGAACGCTAATTGCGATGCCGGGCCGGCATGAACATGCCGGTCTTTGGCGTTGGCAGCACCGAAAATGCCTGTAATGCGCGTGAGCACGGCCTCGTCGGCGATGGGCGCGCCAACGACCAGCCGGCCCTCGCGGCGCTGGTCGAGCGGCTCGGCCAGGAAGTCGCGCGCGACGGCCGGCCGCGTGTCATCTACTGCCCGCCGGGCGAATACCTGATCGCCGACGTCACGACCATCTGGAAGAGTGGGGTCTCGCTCGTCGGCGCCGGCGCCGGGGCGACGCGCTTTCTCCTCGCCAATCCCGGCAACGACGGCAAGGCGATGGCGCTGGCGCGTTTCAACGAGAAGCTCGACGGCGCCAGCACCAAGAATCATCTCGCCGACTGCAGCTTCATGAACTTCGAGGTGGATGGATCGCGCGTGCGGCTGAAGAAGTACGACACGCGCGCCAAGGCGCTCGACCTGCAGTACATGATCCGCGCCATGTTCCGCGATCTCTACATCCACGACTGTGCGGCGACGGGCCTGGGCTGCGATCACATCCAGGATGGCACGATTCTCGGCGTCATCGCCGAACGCTGCGGCCGCGAGAATGACGGCACGCAGCCGGGCGGTGCCGGCATCGGCATCGGCATCGGCGGCTGGGGCGGCGTCGAGCGGCTCGACATCGTCGACTGCATCTGCACCGGCAATGCCCGCCATGGCATCTTCGTCGAGCTGCAGCAGGGCAAGCCCGCTCGGCCGCGCGGCATCAAGATCCTCGGCACGCATTGCGTCGACAACCGCTACGGCATTTCCGACTGGGGCGCCGACGGTCTGGTCGTCGTCTCGTGCATCCTGTGCGACAACCACGAAGTCGGGTTCGACGTGTCGTCGGAGGGCACCGCCGGCGTCGCCGGCATTGGCGGCCTGCTTGCCGAGTGCATGATCGACGGCAATGGCCGCGACGGCGTGTGCATCGGCAACACCAGCGGCCCGTACACCGTGCGCGGCAACCGCATCAGCCAAAACGGGCGCTTCGGCTACTACCAGCACAACATCAAGGACGATGCCACGGCGATGCGCGAGCTCGCGCTCGAGAGCAACGACATCTGGATGAACGCGCTCGACGGCGTTCACCTTGGGGCGCCGACGCTCGACGCGTCGATCGTCCACAACCGCATCCGCAACAACGGGCGGCGGATCGAAGGCGCCGCGTCGCGCCGCGGTGAAGGCGTGAGCTACGCCGACTTCTCGATCCGCGACACGCAGGCGCGCTGGCGAGCGGACGGGCACAAGGGCAAGACCGTGCTCATCGCGGGCCACGCGGCGCGCGTCGCGAGCAACACCGAGCAGGAGCTGCGGCTCTTCCCGTTACGGCCGGGCGCCAGGGGCGCGTGGAGCCAAGGCGTTCCGGCGGACGGCACGCTTTACCTCATCAAGGACGAAGCGCCTCCTGCGCGCGCCGGCGTGGGCATTGCCGCGCCGACGGCCAACGCCTGGATCCGCCGCAACCGCATCTGGGACAACCAGGAGTCACCGACCCAGACGCGCGAGGTCTACGTCGCCGACGATGCGCAGTGCCGCGACTGCCGCATCGAAGACAACAGCTAGCCTTTCAGGAGCTCCGCCAGGCGCGCGGCGCTCGGTAGTTCCTCCAGCCGGAGCACGGCATCGCGAAGCTCGGCGACTCGCGGCGCGGGTAGCGTGGCGCGCGCCAGCCGGTCGAACTTGCTGACGATGTCGATGGCTGGGGCGAAGTTCTGGTCGCTGCCGCGCGGCACGGTTTCACTCCGCTCGAGGCGCCGCCCATCGCGCAACTCGATCTGCACGCGCACCTCGTGCCGGTGCTTGGCGCCCTTCGCCGTGATCGCCGGATCGGCGAGCACGGTCACGCGCTCGGCGAGCGCGATGCGCCGCGGGTCGCGCTCGGCGCCCGGCTGGAATTGCTCGACGAAGCAATCGCCTTCGAGAAGGAGCGTCGCGACGCAGAACGGCAAATTGAGCTGCGCCGCCGTCATGCCCGCAGGCTCGTATTTCCAGCCGACGTGATCCGCCGTGACCTGCGAGCCGTGCACGACGATGCGCTCGACATCCGCGGCGCTGAAGCGGTACTGCGATTGGAGCGCGCGCAGCGCATCGAGTGTCGTGTGATTGCTGCCAACGCAGGCGTAGAACTTGAGCGCCACGCCCATGGTTTGCCACGTATCGCCAAGGCCGGCTGTCAATTCGGCGAGGCGAAAGCGGTCCTGCGAGCGCGAGAACGTCGTGCAGAAGCCGCCGTACTCCGCCTCGAACACGTTCTCGATGCCGGTGAATCCCTGCTCGGCGAGAAGCGCACCGTAGAGGCCGCTCTGCGACGCGCGGCCGGCATGCATGCGCTTCACCATCGCGCCGTACTGCGCCGCCATCAGCCCCGCGGACTGCGTGCCGGTAATGCCGAGCGCATGCACCGCCTTCTCCGGCGGCAGCCGCAGCGCCCGTGCGCTCGCGGCGCCGGCGGCGAAGACGCCGACGGTGGCGCCGGAATGCCATCCCTGGCCGATGTGCTCCGGGCCCATGCAAAGGCCGACACGCGGCCCGACCTCGTAGCCCGCGGCTGCCGCGGCGAGGAATTCGCGCCCGCTCAACTCGCGGCGGAGCTCGGCGATCGCCAGCAGCGCCGGCAGCACCACGGCGCCGACATGCAGGACGCCCGCACGATGCAGGTCGTCGAGCTCGAAGCTTTGCACCTGCGTGCCGTTCACGAGCGCCGCGTGCGGCGCGGAGAGGCGCTCGGCCGTGCCCCAGACCGTGCAGTCCGCGCTGCCGTCGAGCTCTGCCAGCGTCTTGCGGAGAATGCGGCACCATTCCAGCTCCACGCCGTACAGCGCGCAGCCGAGCGCATCGAGGATCAGCAGCTTCAGGCGCTCGCGCACGTCCGGTGGTATCTGGTCGTAGCGCAGCCCGGAGACGAATTC
>Ga0081539_10002069_pt1 | contig 30045 bp, 29 predicted proteins | sample TabmetS4T2R2_FD_71023 | JGI IMG/M metagenome (GOLD analysis project Ga0081539, IMG submission 71023) | Tabebuia heterophylla rhizosphere microbial communities from the University of Puerto Rico - S4T2R2 | ecosystem: Host-associated > Plants > Roots > Rhizosphere ... | reverse complement strand
CACGCGGACGCCATCGTCGGCGCCGACGGCGTCAACGGCGTCACGTCCCGCGCGCTCGGCTGTGACCACGGACACGGCGTTGCCCTGGAAGGCAACCTCCCGTACGGGCACATCGACCGCGCCCGCTACGCGGGGCGGTTGGTGCTCGAGCTGGGCGTCGTCCCGGGCGGCTACGGCTGGGTCTTTCCGAAGGGCGACCACGTCAACTTCGGCGTCGGCGGCTGGGAGAGCGAGGGCCCGCGCCTGCGGGCGCACCTCCGACGGCTCTGCGAAGCGCACGACGTCGATGCGGCCGAGCTCGTCGACCTGCGCGGCTATCGCCTGCCGTTCCGGCGCGCCGGTTCGTCGATGCAAAAGAACAAGGTGTTCCTCGTCGGCGACGCGGCCGGGCTGGTCGACCCGCTCTCCGGCGACGGCATGTACGAGGCGTTCGTCAGCGCACGCCTGGCGGCGGACGGGATTCTCGGCGGCGAAGAGCGCGAGTACACCGACAGGGTCGAACGCGAGCTGACCCCGCTGCACACCGCGGGCTGGGCCGCAAAGCGCGCGCTCGACCGCTTCCCGCGGCTGACGTTCGGGCTGGCGCGGATCCCGCTCGCGTGGCCGGTCGTCGCCCGGATCGTTCGCGGTGAGCTGCGCGACCCGGCGGAGGCGCGCGGCCTCGGCCGCGTCCCTCTCAGGGCGCTCGACGCACTGGGGCTGGAAGTGTCGGCGGCAAAGCCGCCGACACCCGGCCGGGAAACCGGGTCGCCCTCGGCGCCCCTGGGCCGCGGCGCCGGCGCCTAAAGCCGAGCCGCCGGGCTGCCGACACAAGTCGGGCCATGCCCGTGGACCTGGACGTCCTGCTGCAGCGTGCCGTCGAGCTCGGCGCGAGCGACATTCACCTCAAGCTCTTCCGGCCGCCGATGCTGCGCCGCGACGGCGCCGTGCTCGCGATGGAGGAGCATCCGGCGCTCTCCGAAGCCGATCTCGAGGCGATCCTCGAGCGCGTCGGCGCGGCCGCGCCGCTGCGGCTGAAGCAGTTCCACGAATCGGGCGACCTCGACGTCGCCTACCAGAGCGGCGACCTGCCGCGTTTCCGCGTCAACGGCTTTCGCCAGCGCGGCGCGACCTCGTTCGCCTTCCGCGTCATCCCCAAGCGCGTGCCCAGCTTCGACGATCTGCGCCTGCCCGGCGGCGTGCGCCGGCTCGCCGAGGAGCACCGTGGCCTGATCCTCGTCACGGGAGCGACCGGCTCCGGAAAGACGACGTCGCTGGCGGCGATGCTCGACCACATCAACAAGACCCGCCAGCAGCACATCGTCACGATCGAGGACCCGATCGAGATCCTGCATCCCGACCAGCACTGCATCGTCAACCAGCGCGAGATCGGGCTCGACACCTCCGACTTCCAGCAGGCGCTGCGCCGGGCGCTTCGTCAGGACCCGGACGTGATCCTGATCGGTGAGCTCCGCGACGCGGAGACGGCGCAGACGGCGCTGCAGGCGGCCGAGTCGGGCCACCTCGTGTTCTCGACGCTGCACACGGTGGACGTCGCGGAGAGCATCGGCCGCATGATCGAGTTCTTCCCCGCGACCAAGCAGCAGATGGTGCGCTCGATCCTCGCGGGCGTGCTCCGCGGTGTCGTCTCGCAGCGGCTGCTGCCGAAGGTCGGCGGCGGCCGGATCGCGGCCGTCGAGGTGATGGTGATGAACAACCGCATCGCCGACCTGATCCGTGACGACAAGGCCGACGAGATCGAGGACGCGATCGCCGAGGGCCAGTTCTTCCAGATGCAGACGTTCACGCAGGCGCTGATCGAGCTCGTCGTCGACGGCCAGATCGACAAGGACGTCGCCGCGAACGCGGCCACCAGCAGGCACGACTTTCTCGTCGCTCTCGATCGGGCCCTCAAGCAACAGGCCCACGAGGTTCGCCTCGCCGAGAAAGCGGCGAAGCAGCCCGAGGACGATATGCCCGGGCTTCGGATCGTCCCGTCCACGTAGCCATGCGCGCAACCATCGCTGCGGCCGTGACCTTCGCCGTGCTCGCGGGCACTGCGCGCGCCGGCTCCTCGACCTGGGTCGTCGTCCCGACGACCGCGGCTCCCGCCATCCCGGCCGTGAGCTTCGCGCTGCCGAGCGCGGAAGTCCCGAGCCTCGCCGGCTCGCTGCCGACCGCGTGGACGTCGCCGCCCGCGGCGCCGCAGCAGCTGGACTATCCGCGCCTGCTCGCGTTGTGGCAGCGGGCGGGCTCGGCCTACGGGATCCGCTGGCAGGTGCTGGCGGCGATCAACAAGGTGGAGTCGAACTTCGGCCGCAACATGGGGCCGAGCTCCGCGGGCGCGATCGGCTGGATGCAGTTCATGCCGTCGACCTGGCTGCGCTGGGGAACCGACGGCAACGGCGACGGGATCGCAGACCCCTGGAATCCGGACGACGCCGTCTTCTCCGCGGCGCGCTACCTCGCCGCGTCGGGCGGTCGCGAGGACATCGCGCGCGCGGTCTTCTCCTACAACCACGCGGACTGGTACGTGCGCGAGGTGCTCGACTACGCGCAGCTCTTCGGCAATGCCGGCGTGGACACGACCTTCTCGCTCGACCGGATGCAGGTTTCCCTGCAACGGGCGCAGGCGGCGGTCGCGGCTGCGAACGAGCGTCTCGTCGCGGCACGCTCGGCCGCGCGGCAGCTCGTCGCGCAGCGTGAGGCGTACAACGTGCAGTCCGCGGCGACACGGCTCCTCAGCGAGCGAATCGAGCTGCAGCGGCAGGCGGCGCTCGCCGACCTCGGCGCACGGAAGGCGCGCACGCGTGCCGCCAGTGCCGAGAAGGCTCTCGCCGCCGCGCGTGCCGACCTCGTGGAGGCACGGGCGCAGTCCGCGGCGGCGTCCTTCGCGCCGGCCGCCGCGACGATGCTCGCGGCGCCGACGTACAGCGACGGCTACGTCTTCCCCGTCGGCGGCGGCCCGTCCGTCGTCTCCGTCTCGCACACCCACCACGACTATCCCGCAGCCGACCTCGCGGCTCCGCAAGGAGCGCCCGTCTATGCGCTCGCGAACGCCGTCGTCGTCCAGGCCTGGGCGGGAATCGACGCCCGCTGCGGGATCGGGATGACGATGCGGACCGAGGACGGTCTCGAGTGGACGTACTGCCACCTCTCCTACCGCGAGCCCTCCGTGCAGGTCGGCTCGGTGCTCGCCGCCGGAACGTTGGTCGGCCTCGTCGGCTCGACCGGCCACTCGACGGGCCCGCACCTCCACCTCCAGCTTCAGCCGGCGGCCGCGTGGCCCCAGCAGATGCCGTGGTTCGAGGGGTTCGCCGGCTCGGCGTTCCGCTGGCAGGACGCGCCGACGCCGGAGCTCGGCGACGCGCCGGCCGCACAGGCCGCCGCGCCCGTCTTCGCAGAGGTCCCCGCCTCCCCCGAGCGGGTGATCCAGTTCACGGTCGAGTAGCTCAAGACCGGGTCTGAATCTGCCGATGGGAACGGGGATGGGTTCTTGGCCCTCTGCCGTGCTGCTGCGGGTCGCGGCGATCGCTGCGCTCGCCCTGTTCGCGACCGCGACGATCACTTTCGCCGCCTCGAAGAAGATCGACGCGACGACGGCGACCCCGCCTGCGGTGACGGCGCCGAAGGCCGAGACCCTGGTCGTTCCCGACGTGCGCGGCCAGGCGTACGTCTTTGCGAAGGGGATCCTCGAGGACGCCGGGTTCGCCTGGCACGTCTCGACGAAGAACGGCTTCGCCGCCAACACCGTCAGCTCGCAGTCTCCGGCAGCCGGCACGCGCGTCGTCGACAACGGCGCGCCGACCGTCAGCCTCTCGCTCCAGAAGAATCCGCGCTACGCGGAGAAGGGGACGGCCGAGAACGACTCGCCCTTCGCGGGCACCCCGCTGAAGCTCGTCGGCTCGAGCGCCGCCACGCGCGCGCCGGCCGCAGCACCGTCCGCATCGCCCAAGCCGGCCGCGAAGCCGGCACCCGCCAAGCCGGCCGCCAAGCCGGCGAAGCCCCAGGCTGCACCCGCCGACCGCCCGCCGGACTTCGTCGTCCAGGGGGCACCGAAGGAGCCGCAGAACGAGATGCCGCTTCCCGACCGCGCCCGCCTGCTCGGGAAGTGGCTCGAGAAGCACCGCACGCCGAGCGCCGCCAACGCGAAGTACTGGCTGTACCAGCACGAGTGGATCGTTACCGGCGCGAAGTTCGGCTGGTGGCACGGCGCCCAGGCGCTCCGGATCTTGATCGCAGACGATCACCGGGCCCAGGCGCTGTGGGGAGTCGGCTCCCGCAGCGAGGCGGCCGCACGCCAAGCGCTCGCGGAGGTCGAGGCGAGGGCGAAGTAGTGGCGCCTCTGCACGAGGAAGGCGGCTACTCGGTCGTCGAGCTGCTGACCGTGATGGTGATTCTCTCCGTGGTTCTCGGAGGGCTGACGCAACTCTTCGTGTCCGGGTCGAACGCGCAGCTCGATCAGAACCAGCGGTTCGAGGCGCAACAGGCCGCCCGCGTCGCGATGGACACCTTGAAGCGAGATGTCCACTGCTCGACCGCGGCGCTGCCCGGCACGACCTCGTCGCTTCTGATCCTCGCCGATCCCTGCGTCAACGGTGGCTACGTCTCGTGGTGCACGAGCGCGGTTTCCGGCACGAGTTGGTACGCGCTCTATCGAAGTGCGTCGAACTCGTGCAATTCGTCCGGCGCCGCCTACGGGAGGTACTTCACGACCGGCGCAGTCTTCTCGTACACGCAGCAGTCGTCGCAATCGCTCGCGAACGTTCACGTCGACCTGCCGGTGAACCTCAGGTCGAGCGCCGCGAGCCAGACCTACCGTCTCGTCGATGACGTCGCGCTCCGCAACAGCGCGCGAACGTGCGTCGTCGCATCCCCCTCCGACATTGGATCCCCATCACCCCCATGCTGAAAAGACTCCTGAACAGACTCGCCGACGAGCGCGGGATCGCGCTCATCGTCGCGCTCGGAACGACTGTCGTGCTGACGATCTCCGTCTCGACGACGATGTACTTCGTCAGCACCAACAGCCGCTCGGCCAGCGTCAGCAAAGATCGCAGCTCCGCGTACTTCCTCGCCGAGGCCGGCGTCAACAACGCCATGGCGATCCTCGCGAAGCCACTGAACAACGCGCTGGACAAGTACGTGCTCTGTCCGGACTCGACCACGAACCCGCCGCTGCCGTGCGTGCACAACGACAGCTACGACACCGGGACGGTGACCTGGTCGGGGACGCTGAACACGAATCCGGCGCTCGGTAGCGCGTGGTGGTCGATCAACTCGACGGGGATCGTCAGAAATCCGACCGGCGGCCCGGACCTGAAGCGCACGATCAGCGCGACGATCCAGGTCGTGCCGACGCAGTCACAGCCGTTGAACAACCCCTCGTGGGACTACATCTTCGTGCGCGCCCCGACGTGGAGCGGGCAGGCGCTGAACGGCTGCGACATGACCCTCCAGCAGAGCGTGAACGTCACCGCGAACCTCTACGTGATGGGGAACCTGTGCTTCGAGAACACGTCGAAGATGTCGAGCGGCAAGCTCTACGTCAAAGGGTCCGTCTACATGGCGCAGAACGCGAACCAGATCGGGTCCTCGACGGTCCCGATCTCGCAGATGCACGTCGCCATGGGCTGCAAGTACCGGAGCCAGAGCCTCCACAACCCGTGCGTGCAAGGGGCGGGCGGCGGGAGCGGCACGGCCGACAACGCCTGGGCGAGCGTCCTCGACAACTCCGTCACGACGATCTTGCCGCCGACCGTCGAGTGGGATTCCTGGTACCTCAACGCGAGCCCGGGGCCGTACTTTCCGTGCGACCCCGCGTACAACACGGGGACGGATCCGCCGGTCCCGACCTGGGCATTCGACTCGCCGGTCGCGGCGATGGCGGACAGCGATGCGAACAAGCTGACCTATCGCAACGACAACGCGGGCACCATCAACCTGACGCCGAGCAGCTCGTACAAGTGCAAGACGATGTCCGGGGAGCTCTCGTGGGATGCGACGAACAAGGTCTTGACCGTCGCCGGAACCATCTTCATCGACGGCAGCGCGACGATCCAGAACGGCTCCGTGAACCGCTACAAGGGGTCGGCGACCCTGTACCTGTGGGGGACGTTCCTGATGAAGGGCGGCGGCGCCAACACGAAGCTCTGCCCGTACAGCACGGGGACGTCGTGCACGACGACGAACTGGAACACGCAGCAGGACCTGCTCGGCATCGTCGCTCACGGCGACGGCTCGGTTGCTGCAGACAACCAGGTGTCACCCGGCGACAGCGTGCAGCTCATCAGCGCGTACTTCATGGGTGCGATCTACGCGCAGAACACGATCGACATCAGCACGACGTCCACGGTCGACGGCCCGATGGACGGCGCGTGGGTGAACCTCGGTCAGTCGTCGAGCTCCACGTTCAGCGGCTTCACGTATGTCCCCGTCGGCCTGCCCGGCGAGTCGACGGTGTACGCGGAACCGCAAAAGCCGACGTTCAGCGGCGGATAGCCGTCGTTCAAGGATCCGAGCCGAGCGCCGATACTGACCACGTGGACGCCGCCATCGCCGCCGTGTTTCTCGCGCCCGGACTAGCTCTGGGCAGCTTCCTGAACGTGGTCGCGGCGCGCGTCCCGCTCAAGCGGTCGATCGTCAGGCCGCGCTCGGCCTGCATGAGCTGCGGGACGGAGCTCGCCTGGTACGACAACGTGCCGCTGCTCTCGTGGGCGCTGCTCCGCGGCCGCTGCCGACACTGCAGTGCGGCGATCGCCGCCCGCTACCCGCTGGTGGAGCTCGCGACCGCGCTGCTCGTCGCGGGCTGCGTCTGGAAGTTCGGCCTGTCGCTGGAGGCCCTCGTCGCCTCGTTCTTCTGCGCTTGCCTGGTCGCGATCTCCGCGACCGACTTCGAGCACCGGATCGTGCCCAACCGGATCGTCGTCCCGGCGGCCGCGATGGTGCTCGTGGCCCAGACGGCGCTCCATCCCTCCGCGGAGTGGGCGGTCTGCGGCTTCGGTGCCGCGCTCTTCCTCTTCCTTGCCGCCCTCGTCTATCCGGCCGGGATGGGCATGGGGGACGTCAAGCTCGCGCTCCTGATGGGCGCGATGCTGGGCCGAACCGTCCCGGTCGGGCTCATGCTGGGAATGCTGGCCGCGCTGGTGCCGTCGATCGCGCTGCTCGCGCGGCACGGCACAAAGGCCCGGAAGATGGCGATTCCGTTCGCGCCCTTCCTGGCGCTGGGTGCGGTCTGCGCCCTCTTCTTCGGCCACGCCGCGCTGGACTGGTATCTCGGCTTCGTGAGCTAGGCCGCTAGGGCCGCTCCGCTCAAGGCGGAGGGCCGGGATGCCGATACCTCGTTCGAGGGATGGACAACCTCGAACAGCCCAGCCTGCGCACAGCGCGCCCCGACGAGAGGGAAGCTGCGCCCCCGGCGAGCCCGAGCGGCCTCGGGGGCGGCTTCGGCGTGAACGCGAACGCCGAGCTGGTCTCCGACCTGATCGCGACGACGGGACTGCTCTCGCCCGACCGGATCGCGCAGGTGCGCAGCCGCGCGCAGCAGACTCGAGGGTCGTTCGCCCAGGCGCTGCTCGACGAGGGGCTCGCCACCAGCGAAGGCCTGGCGCGGCTACTCGCGACCCGGCACGGCTTGCCGTTCGTCGAGCTGGCGTTCACCGGCGTCGACAAGACTGCGTCGGGCGAGATCCCGCTGCACGTGCTGGAGCGCGTCACGGCGATCCCCTATGCGCTGCGGGACGACGGGCTGTACGTCGCGATCGCCGATCCCGCGAACGTCCACGCGATCGACGAGCTGCGGCTGGCGACGCGCCACCAGCTCGAGCTGGGCGTCGCCGCGCGCGAGGACATCCTCGAGCACATCAAGAAGCTCGTGCGCGCCTCCGAAGCCTTCGGCGCGCGCGCAGCGCTCGAGGAGGAGCATGAGCTCCTCGTCGCCGAGGAAGAGGAGTCGACCGACCTCGAGGAAGAGGACGGGATCTCGGACGCGCCGCTCGTCCGACTGGTCAACTCGATCATCTTCCAGGCCGCCGAGGACGGCGCGTCCGACGTGCACTTCGAGCCGCAGGAGGACGCGCTCGTCGTCCGGTTCCGCGTCGACGGCGTCCTGCAGGAGGTGCAGCGCATCCCGAAGCGGCTGATGGCCGGCGTGATCACGCGCCTGAAGGTGCTCGCCAAGATCGACATCGCCGAGCGGCGTAAGCCGCAGGACGGCCGCATCTCCCTCAACTCCGCCGCGGCGGGCCGGATGCTCGACGTCCGTATCGCAACGCTGCCGACGGTCGAAGGCGAGTCGCTCGTCATGCGTCTGCTCGACAAGTCGAAGCGCGCGCCGACGCTCGCGGAGCTCGGGCTCCTCGAGGAGATGCAGGCGCAGCTGGAGACGATCCTCTCGCGCCCGACGGGCGCGCTGCTCGTCACCGGGCCGACCGGCTCCGGTAAGTCGACGACGCTGTACGCGGGCCTCGCGCAGATCAACCGGCCGGAGATCAACATCATCACCGTCGAGGATCCGGTCGAGTACCGGCTCGCCGGCGTCAACCAGGTGCAGATCAACGTCCGCGCCGGGTTGACCTTCGCCGCGGCGCTGCGCTCGATCCTGCGTTCCGACCCGGACGTGGTGATGGTCGGCGAGATCCGCGACGGCGAGACCGCGAAGATCGCGATCGAGGCCGCCCTCACCGGCCACTTCGTGCTGTCGACGCTGCATACGAACGATGCACCGGGCGCGTTGACCCGCCTGACCGAGATGGGCGTCGAGCCGTTCCTGACGGGCGCGGCCGTGAGCGGCGTCCTTGCGCAGCGGCTCGCGCGGAAGCTGTGCACGCACTGCTGCGAGATGTACACGCCGTCGATGGACGAGCTCCTGAAGGCGCGCGTGTCGCCGGAGGTGGCCGCTGCGTCCGACGGGATGGTCTTCTACCGCAAGCGCGGCTGCCCGAGGTGCGGGCAGACCGGCTACAAGGGACGAATCGGCGTCTATCAGCTGCTCGTGATGAACGAAGAGCTTGCGCAGCTCGCGGTGTCGAAGGGGAGCCGTGAGGAGATCGAGCGCGCCGCTCTCGGCGCCGGCATGCGGATGCTTTGGGACGACGGCATCACGAAGGTCGCGTCGGGCCTGACGACGATCGAAGAGCTCGCCCGCGTCTGCGTCTGACCGTCCTTCGGGCCCTGTCTGGGGTCAGACCCCGGACGTGGCCAGTCGGGCCACGCCGCCGTTCCGCTGCCGTGCCTCGAAGCCGCGGACGTAGTCCTCGATCCGCCGTCGCGCCTCGTTCCGATCGAACGCGAAGAGACGGAGGAGCTCGTCGAGCGCGAGGAACGGCACGCGCTCGCGGCCGACGAGCGCGCGGTAGCTGCTCCACGGCCAGTCCTCCGGCCGGTCGCAGAGGCCCGCGGCGATCGGGTTGTAGGCGAGGTAGGCCATCAGGTGCAGCAGGTGCGCGTCGCTCGCGACGTGTGTCGACGAATAACGCGCTCCGAAGACGTGCCCGTGCGCCGCATAGTCGGCGTTGAACCGTTCTGCATAGCGGCTGTTGAGCCATTGCAGCGCTCGGCTGAGGTCGTCCTGCTGCGGCGTGACGAGCAGGTGGAAATGCGTGGTGAGAACGCAGTAGGCGTGACAGGCCACCGCGTACTTGCGGCACGCGATCTGGAGGAGACGGAGCAGCTCGTCGCGGTCATCGGCGGTCGGAAGAATCAGACGCTTCGCCGAGCTTCGAGCGGCGATGTGGAAGAGCTCTCCGGCGGGCTGCACGCGCGGTGGGCGAGGCACCTCCGCACCGTAGGGTCGGTCGCGCGGTGCCGAAAGGGTGCGGTCGCTTTTGGTGCGAAGTCGTCACATCGGGCCATGACAGGGGTCAGACCCCTGTCATGGCCCGTTCGGACGAGGCTGCCGCACTAACGCGGCCACACGACTCGGAGGCTCGCGCTGTCGGTCGACCTGGACGTGGACGATCGTCCCCGCGAAGCGGTCGCGGGCCCGGTCGACGAGGTTGTGCGTCAGCGGGTGCGATTGCGCCTCCGGTCGGGTCGCGATGATCAGCGTGTCCGCCGCGAAGAAGCAGAGTGCGTCGTCGATCGCCTGCAGCGGATCGGCGTCGCCGACCCAGCCGGTCGCCGCGATGCCCGCGTCGGCGAGGCTGTCGACGGCGGTGCCGAGGCGGCACTCGGCGGCACGGCGCGCTCCGTTGTCGTCCGAGAACCATTGGCGGAGGCGGCCGTTGAGAGCCGGGGCGACGACGACGACCTCCGCGTCGCCGGCGTCGCAGACGGTCGCGAGAATCGTCGCGTGGAGCCGTTCGCTGTCGGCGGTCTCGTCGGCGACGACGAGGATGCGATGCGGTGCGACGAGTGCGGTCGTGCGGGACATGGCAGTGCTCCTTTCGTTGGCTGTCCCTGCGATCGAACCGCAGCTCCTTCAGAGCACCCTGTGAGCACGCTCAGAGCTTCCTAAGAACCGCGTTCGGAAACTGTCAAGAGCGCGGCTGGTCACCGCGAGTCCGCTCTGCGATAGTCGGCGCCAGGACGCGCGGGACGGCAGTCCGACTCTGTTCGGGTACTCGCGGATCCGTTCCAGCGGCTCGCGCGCACTGACCGGAACGCTCGTCAACTCGTGGCGGCGCGCCGGAGCGCCGCTTCACCGCGCGCGTCGCAGCGACGCGCTGATCGCGAAGGCCCGCGCTACTGCGCGTGGACGTCGCAGCCGAGGTACATCAATGCCTCGACCGCTTCGGTCATGAACACGGTGGCCTGCCGTGCGTCCGCGAAGGTGTAGGGCCCCGGCCGGAGCGGCTCGCCGACCTCCGGAAAGACTTCGGCCTCGACGACGCAGGAATCGCCGTGGTCGACGGCTCGCAGAATGGCGACCGAGCGGCCGTCCTTCCGCGCATGGCGGACGTAGAGCTCGCGGCCGCCGGACGGCGCGCGCTCGGTGCGGAGGAGGCCGCCGAGCTCCGGCGCCGTGCTCACGCGGACTCGACGGTGCCCAGGCCGAGGGCGGCGTTCTTGGCGGCCTGCGCGATCGTGCTGTGGTCGGCGTAGCCGACGAGCTTCAGCGCCAGCTTGCCGGGGCGCTTGAAGAAGAGGACGGTCGGATCCTGGAGGACGCCGTAGGCCGTGGTGAACGGCGACGCCTGCCGCTGGTTCATGACGTCGACGGCGAGGAAGCCGGCTCCTGCGTCCTTCGCCCCCAGCTGCGCCTCGGCCAGCGAATAGTCGTCGACCCGTGCGTGCGGGTCGTAGAGGAGGACGACGACGACGTCGTGCGTCGCGAGCTGTCCGGCGATCGTCCGCGGCGTGCCCTTGGCGAGCTTGACCGCAGGCTTCGCCTTCGGCTTGGCCGCCGGCTTCGCGGACGATGCCTTCGGCTTCGCCGGGGCGGCCTGGGCCTTGGGCCTCGCGGCAGCATGCGCCGGCGCGGCGGGTGCCTTCCTGCCCGCAGCCGTCGCGCTGTTGTGCGCGCTCAGCTTGGCCGCGACCGTCTGCGCCGGGCGGATCGACTTCAGCGGAGCAAGCGCGGAATTGTCGACGCTCTCGGCGCCGCCGCCGCGACCGGCGGTCATCATGTAGGCGCCCATCGCCATCGCGCCGAGGACGGCGACGAGGCCGAAGATGCGAACAGGTGCGGACAGCTGCTCCACGCTCTCTCTATCGGCAGCGGCGCCGCGTGCCTTGAACGAGGGAACGAGAAAGGGCGCGATCTCCCGCGCCCTTCTCACATCGACCGATCAGGCGGCTGCTAGCAGCCGGCCGGGACCGGGGTCGAGTTGTCGATGTCGGCCGAGGGGCCGTTCTTGTACCAGACCTTGCCGCCGACGGTGCTCTTCACGCAGTAGGTGGTGGAGCTCGCCGAGCCGACGACGACGTTCTTGACGCCCGCGTCGTAGGACTGCAGCAGGGCGAGGGTCATGCCCGCGTAGCCGGTCGTCGCGGCGCTCGAATCGATGTCCGAGGCGTTGCCGACGTTGTCGGCGTTGTAGGCCTCGACCGCCGGGATCGATGCGCGCACGTTCGCCTTCGCGGCCGCGTCGTTGGCGCGGTCCTTGAAGGAGAGGTACGACGGGATCGCGATCGCGAGCAGGATCCCGATGATGATGATGACGACCAGGAGCTCGATGAGCGTGAAGCCGCTCTCCGAGCCCAGCCGTGCACGAAGCTTCTGAATCACTCGTACTCCTTCCGAAAGGGCTAGGGACGGAACTGCGATGGCAGGAGTGCGTATCGGCGCGCTTCCGACGTGCACGGCCCCTCCAACGAGTGATTACGGGGTGAAAACGGTAGGAATCATCCGCGCTGTAAAGGTAGGCGCGGAGGCTGCCGATAGCTCGTTCGAGGCATGCATCAGCCCCTGCTCAACATCGACGATCTTCTGCAGCAGACCGTCGCTCTCGGCGCTTCCGACCTCCACATCACGGTTGGATCGGCGCCCGCGGTACGTCTGCACGGGCACCTTGCCCGGCTCGACGGCTACCTGCCCTTCGACGGCGAGGCGACGCGCGCGCTGCTCTACCGGATCCTCTCGAGCGAGCAGCAGAAGCACCTCGAGCTGCAGCGCCAGATCGACCTCGCGTACGAGGTCCCCGGTCTCGCGCGCTTCCGCGTCAACGTCTACTTCCAGCGCGAGGCGCTCGGCGCAGCGTTCCGCCAGATCCCGGCGGACATCAAGACGCTCGAGGAGCTCGGCCTACCCTCGTCGCTCCACGAGCTCGGCACGAAGCCGCGCGGCCTCGTCCTCGTCACGGGCCCGACCGGCTCCGGTAAGTCGACGACGCTCGCCGCGATCATCGACGAGATCAACCGCACGCGCGCCGATCACATCCTCACGATCGAGGACCCGATCGAGTTCGTGCACAAGCACAAGAACTGCATCGTCAACCAGCGCGAGATCGGCGTCGACGCGCTGAGCTTCGCGGAGGGTCTGCGCGCCGCGCTGCGCCAGGACCCGGACGTGATCCTCGTCGGCGAGATGCGCGACCTCGAGACGATCTCGACCGCGCTGACGGCCGCCGAGACCGGCCACCTCGTCTTCGGGACGCTGCACACGCAGAGCGCGCCGAGCACGATCGACCGGATCATCGACGTCTTTCCGCCGGAGCAGCAGGAGCAGGTCCGGATCCAGATCGCGAGCGCGCTGCAAGGCGTCGTCACACAGACGCTGTTGCCGACTGCCGACGGAACCGGCCGCGTCGCCGCGCTGGAGGTGCTCTTCCCCGACGACGCCGTGCGGAACCTGATCCGCCAGGCGAAGGTCGAGCAGATCTACTCGGTCATGCAGACGAACACGTCGCGTGGCATGCAGACGCTCGAGCAGTCGCTCGCCGAGCTCGTCATGCGCCGCGTGATCACGCGAGACGTCGCGGCCGGTGCGTCGTCGCGTCCCGACCAGCTCGACGGACTGCTCGAGCGCTCCGGGTACGTCGAGGAGACGCCGCCGCTGCGGCTCGCCGGAGGACAGCTGTGAGCGACGAGCGCACGCCGTTCTGGAAGAAGGAGCTGTCGCTCGGCCGCAAGCAGGCCGACGCAGACACGCCGCGCACTCCGCTCGACGCCGAGCTCGAGGCGATCAAGCAGGCTGCGATCGCGGCCGTCACGCCGACCGCGCCCGCCGAGCCGGCGCCGCGGCCCGTGCAGGCGCTTCCGACCGAGCCGACGACGATTGCCGACGAGGAGTGGGAAGAGCCGAAGGTTCCGTTCTGGAAGAAGGAGATCGGCGGCGGCAAGAAGCAGGCCGCGCCGAAGCAGAAGCCCGCGAAGGCGGCGAAGCCGAAGCGTGAGGCGTCGACTCCGTTCTGGAAGAAGGAGCTGTCGGTCGGCCGGAAGTCGCAGCCGACAAAGGTCAACGAGCTGGATCCGGGGCTGGAAGCGTCGTCGGCAAAGCCGCCGACGCCCGGCTGGCAAACCGGGTCGCCTTCGGCGCCCCTTGGGACGCCGCTCGTCGAGAAGCCGGAGAAGGTTCCGTTCTGGAAGAAGGAGATCGGCGGCAAGAAGGAGCAGCCGTCCCGGCCGAAGGCCGCACCCGCGGCGAAGGTCGCGCGCGCCGACGGCGAGCGCCCGTTCTGGCGCAAGGAGATCGCGATCGGCAAGCGCCGTCCGGCGGTGAAGGCCGCCGCGGCGGAGACGCCCGAGGTGAAGGCGAAGCCGGCTGCCAAGCGGTCGCGCTCGCTGTCGCTGCCGAAGCTGGAGGCGCGCCCGCGCCGCGTCAAGCGGGACAAGTCCGGCCGTGCGCTGCCGCAGAAGCACAAGCGGCTCGTCGGCCTGAAGATCGGCGCGTCGCAGATCGCGGCTGCGCGGCTCTCGAACAACGGCTCCGCCGAGCTGCTGCAGCTCGCTCGCGAGGATCTCGATCCCGGCATCGTCGTCGGCGGCGAGCTGCGCGAGCCCGAGTTGCTCGCCGAGGTCCTGCGCGAGTTCTTCAAGCGCAACGGGCTGCCGCGCCGGGGCGTCCGCCTCGGCATCGCGAACAACCGGATCGGCGTTCGCACGTTCGAGATCGCCGGCATCGACGATCCGAAGCAGCTCGACAACGCGATTCGCTTCCGTGCGCAGGAGGCGCTGCCGATCCCGATCGAACAGGCGGTGCTCGACTACCAGATCCTCGGCGAGGGCCTGGACGACGAAGGGCAGCCGGTGAAGCGTGTGCTGCTGGTCGTCGCCTACCGCGAGCTCGTCGATCGCTACGTCACGGCTTGCAGCAGGGCCGGCATCGAGCTCGTCGGCATCGACCTCGAGGCCTTCGCCCTCTTGCGGGCGATGGCGGCGCCGCGCATCGACGGCGATCAGGCGGAGGCCGCCGTCGTCGTGGTGTCGGTCGGACACGAGCGCTCGACGTTCGCCGTCTCGGACGGCCGCGTCTGCGAGTTCACGCGCGTCCTCGAGTGGGGCGGAAGCGCGCTCAACGTCGCGATCGCACGCGCGATCGACAAGGCGCCGTCCGAGGCGGAGCCGTACAAGCGCGCGCTCGACCTGAACATGGCAACGCCGCCGCCGGAGATGACGCAGGAGCAGTTCGACGCGGTGAAGGACGCGGTGCGCCGCCAGGTCCAGTCGTTTGCGCGCGAGCTCGTGTCCTCGCTGCAGTTCTACCAGAACCAACCGGGATCGCTCGGGATCGGCGAGATCGTGCTCACCGGCGGCACCGCGCACCTCTCCGGGCTCGCCGACGAGCTGCAGCGCCTGATCGGCGTGCACGTTCGCATAGGCGATCCGCTCGCGCGCGTGCGCGTCGGGAAGAAGGTCGCGGACGACGACCAGCTCGGCTCGCTCGCGGTCGCAATCGGTCTGGGGATCGAGGACTAGCCGATGCGCGCCGTCAACCTTCTGCCGCGCGACGACGAGACGCGCGGACTCAAGATCACGGCACCGGTCGCGACCGGTGTCGTCACCGGCGTGCTCGTCGTCACCGTGCTCGTCGCCGGCTTCCTGATGCAGAGCGCGAAGGTCACGACCGCGCAGAACGACCTCGACGGTGCGCGCGCCGAGCTTGCGCTCGTGCCGCCGCCCTCCTCGCCGGCCCCCGGCAGTGAGCACAACCTTCCCGGCGAGCAGACGGCGCGCGTCGCCGCGCTCCAGACAGCGATCAACGGTCGCGTTGCCTGGGACCGGATCCTCCGCGAGCTTGCGCTCGTGCTGCCCTCGGACGTCTGGCTCGACCACCTGACGGTCACGTCGCCGACGGTTGCGCCCAGCGGCGAAGGCCAGACGCCTACCGGCTTCGACATCACGGGGCACGCGTTCTCGCACGAGGGCGTCGCGCGTCTGCTCTCGCGGCTGCAGGTGCTGCCCGACTTGAGCAACGTCACGCTGCACCACTCGCGGACGACGTCGCCCGGGAACCAGAACGCACCGGTCGAGTTCAAGATCGTCGCGGCGATTCGCGCCGCAGGAGCGGCCTCGTGAACGCCAAGAAGCGGAAGGTCTCGCCGGCGGCGCTGAGCGTCCTGATCGGCCTCGGCGGCGCGCTCGTGCTCGCGCTCGGACTGTTCCTGCTCGTCCTGCCGCAGCGGCACAAGGCGGCCGAGCTGCAGGACGAGATCGCGGCGACGGAGGTGCAGATCACGCAGGCGCGCCTGGCGGCCGCGCCGAAGGCGCCGCAGCCGATCCATGTCGCCGACCTCTTCAAGTTGGTGAAGGCGATGCCCGATAACCCGGACATGCCGGGCATCCTGCTGCAGCTGAATCAGACCGCACACGACGCCGGCATCGACTTCGACGCGATCACGCCGCAGGCGGCGGTCGCGGGTGCGGTGCCCGTGCAGGTGCCGATCGGCCTCGAGTTCACGGGCAACTTCTACGACCTCAACGACTTCCTCTTCCGCCTGCGCAGCCTCGTCGCCGTGCGCAGCGGCGCGCTGCAAGCGAGCGGACGGCTGTTCTCGGTCGACTCGATCGAGTTCACGCAGGGCTCGGGCGGCTTCCCGAACATCTCGGCCAAGATCAACGTCAAGGCGTACGTGTACGGAACCGGCACGACGGCTCCCGCGGCCCCTGCCGCTCCTGCGCCGACGACGCCGGCGGCGCCGACCGACCCGGCGGCGGTCGCGAGCGGGGTGACCAGCTAGATGGCCAAAGGCAGCATCCTCGACCCGAAGGTCCGCGCCGCCAAGAAGAAGAAGCAGGCGATCGTCCTCGGCGTCCTCTTCCTCGCCGTCGTCGCCTTCCAGGGCCCGCGGACGATGAAGATGCTGCATCGCTCGGCTCCGGCCACGGAGGCCGCGCCGACGACTCCGGCCGCGACCACGCCTGCGCCGACCGCGCCCGCGACGCCTGTGGGCACGGCCCAGAACGCCTCGGCATCCGTCGGCGCCGACGCGCTCGTCGTCAACGCCGACCTGCAGCCGACGCCGCTCGAAGGCCAGCTTCCCGACCTGACGCTGTTCAGCTCGAAGGATCCGTTCGTGCAGCGGGACATCGACGCTCCTGCCGACGCGACGGGCGGCGACTCGGGCTCGGGCTCCGGCTCCGGCTCCGGCTCGGGTTCAGGCGGAAAGGCGAAGGGCTCCGGCGAGAAGGACGCCGGGACCGCCGGCGACGGCAAGTCGGACGGCGTGACGCCGCCGACGAGCCCGACCGAGCCCGCGGCGCCTGCGCCCACCTCGGCGGTGCTGTCCGTCAACGGGGTGCAGGAGTCGGTGAACGTCAAGTCGGACTTCCCCGCGGCAAGCCCGCTCTTCCATCTCGTCTCGCTCACCGCGAAGACCGCCAAGATCTCGATCGCCGGCGGCTCGCTGGCGACCGGCGCGCCGACCGTGACGCTCGAGCTCGGCAAGGCGACGACGCTGATGAACACGGCGGACGGGACGCGCTACGTGATCCTGCTCGTGTCGACGTCGGCCTCCGCCGCGTCGACGACCTCGCCCTAGACCGCCACCGCCGCGCGGCCGGTGAAGGCCGCCTCGTGCGCGCGTGCGTTCGCTGCGCGGAGCTCCGTCTCGTCGAGTGCGCCGACGCGAAGCAGGAGGTCGAACTCGTCCCGCAGGTGCGTGCGCATCATCTCGGGACCGTCCGTCGCGATCGTGAACTGGACGCCAGCGTCGGCGAACGCGCGAAACGTCTCGCGCACGGCGTCTTCGTCGGCGAGGGACTTCGTCAGCAGGTTCGAGGTCGGGCAGATCTCGAGCACCGTCCCGCGCTCGCGGAGCATGCGCATCAGCTCGGCGTCGCCCGCGGCGAGGATGCCGTGGCCGATCCGGTCCGGTCGCAGCGTCTCGAGCACGTCGCCGATCTCGGCACGGCCGATCTCGCCGCCTTCCTCGCCGACGTGGATCGTGACGCCGAGGCCCGCTTCGCGCGCGGTGTCGACCATCGGTGCGACCTGCGCGTAGTCGAACCGCTTTCCATCGGGCCTCGGCCCGGCGATGTCGACGCCGACGATCCCGCGCGGCGCCCAGCGGATCGCCTTGTCGACGATGATCGAGTTCTGCTCCGGCGTGAACGTCCGGTCCATCATCAGGATCAGCGCGGCGCGCACGTGCGGATACTCGAGCCGCGCACGGTCGAGCCCGCGGATCGCTGCGAGGATGATGTGGTCGAGGTCGCGCTCCCCTCCCCGGTTGCGCTTCATCGGGTTGAAGCGAAGCTCGAGCGTGGTGATCCCCTGCGACCGGTAGGCGCCGCCGATCGCGGCGTGGACGCTCCGCTCGAGGGCGATCGGCGAGGACTGGATGAGCTCGTTCCAGTGGTAGATCGCGTCGAGCGCGTCGAGGTCGGGCACCCCGCGCGGGTCGCTCACGGTCACGAGCCGGTCGAACTCCCAGTAGTCCTTGACGGGCAGTGCGATTCCCTGCTCGTGGGCGAGGCTCCAGAGGATGTCCGAGGCGACCGAGCCGCCGAGATGCGTGTGCAGCTCCGCCAGTCCGCCCTCGAACATGAACGGAGTCTAGAGAGCACGCCGGGGCTGGAAGCGTCGGCGGCCAAGGCGCCGACGCCCGGCCGGAAACCTGGGGCTTGTAGCGTTCGCACCGTGAGCGGCGCCTCGCGGGGGACCTATTCGATCGTCGCCGCCGACCCGGATGCGCGCGAGGTCGGCTGTGCGGTGCAGTCGCGGTACTTCGCGGTGGGCACGGCGGTGCCCTGGGTGCGCGCCGGCGTCGGCGCCGTCGCGACGCAGGCGTTGGCGCTGTCCGCGTCGGGGCCGCGTTTGCTCGACGCGCTCGCCGGTGGAGAGGATCCCGCGGCCGCGCTTCAGCGCGTCGTCGACGACGACGACCGGAGCGGCCGCCGCCAGTACGGCGTCGTCACCGCCGACGGCCGCGCCGTGTCCTTCACCGGCGCGGCGTGCAACGAGTGGGCCGGCGACCGGCAGGGCGAGAACTACGCCGTCCAGGGCAACATCCTCGCCGGCGCCGAGGTCGCGGACGCGATGGCGCGCTCGTTCGAAGGGTCGGCCGGAAGCGGCCGCCCGCTCGCCGACCGGCTGATGGACGCGCTCGACGCGGCCGAGGCGGCCGGAGGCGACCGACGCGGCAAGCAGTCGGCGGCGCTCGTCGTCGAGCGTGCCGGCGCTGCGGAGGTGACGCCGCTCGGGCTCGACCGCGTGGTCGACCTGCGCGTCGACGACCACGACGACCCGTTGGTCGAGCTGCGCCGGCTGCTCGGCATCCACTGGTCGCTCTCGTACTCGCTCGCGTCGTACTGGCACTACGAGCGCGGCGAGTACGAGCGCGCGATCGAGAGCATGCAGCCCGCGCTCGAGCGCACGCCCGACGCCGCGCTCGGCTGGTTCAACGTGGCGTGCTACGAAGCGCTCGCCGGCCGGCGGGACGACGCGCTGGCGCACCTGCGGCGCGCTGTCGAGCTCGACTCGGGAATGCGCGACCAGGCTCGCGCCGACTCGGACTTCGAGTCCCTCCAGGCCGATGACGAGTTCCGCCGGATCGTCGCCGGCTGACCGCGCCGCCGCACGCAGCCGCAGGCTGCGGAAATGGTGGCTCGTCTTCGCGTTCAGTCCGTTCTGGACGACATGGATTGCGTTTCTCTATGCGGGAGTGCGCGCAAAGAAGAAGGAGTGGCTGCTGATCGCCGGCTCGTACGCAGCGGTCGAGCTGACGGCGTTCACGATCATCACGGGCGGCAGCGGATGGCGCGAGGAGGTCGGTCTCTCCCTGACGTTGCTCGCGTGGATCGTCGGAATCCCCCACGCCTCCTCGATCAGCGACGAGTACCTGGATCGCCGCAGCGTGCTCGAGGACTCCAGCCTGCGAGATGCGCGCAGCCTGGAGTTGCGACGGGCGATGGTACGCGATCTCGCGAAGGGCGACCCCGCGCTCGCCCGCGACAGCCGCATGCTCGGCTCCGACCTGGTGGACATCAACCACGCCTCGGCCGAGGAGCTGGCGACGCTGCCGGGAATCGACAAGCGGCTCGCGCGCCGGATCGTCCACCTGCGCGACGAGGTCGGAGGATTCTCCTCGCTGTACGACCTCGGGCACCTGCTCGACCTCGACGCGGCGCTCGTCGACGGCATCGCCCCGCGCGTGGTCTGCCTGCCGCGGTAGGAATACCTCGTGAAGATCGGCATCGTCGTCCCCTACTCGTGGTCGTTCTGGGGCGGCGTCGTCGACCACGCGGAGCAGCAGCTGCGCGCGCTGCAGGCGCTGGGAGCGGACGCACGCATCCTGATCGGCAACGATCCGCCGGGATCGTTCACGCGGACGCTGCACCCCGGGCTCGGCCGTCACCAGGCGCCGCCGCCCGGCGTGATTCCCGTCGGACGCTCGGTGATCGTGCCCGCGAACGGGACGCTGCCGAACATCGTGCTCAGCCCGCCCTCTCTGCTGCGAGTTCGTCGCGTGCTCGAGCGCGAGCGCTTCGACGTCGTGCACGTGCACGAGCCGATGACGCCGGCGCTGGGAGTCGCCGCGCTTGCGCTCTGGAGCGGCCCCACAGTCGCGACCTTCCACGCGAACGGCGACCTCGGCTGGATGCGGATCGGCAAGCCGCTGTGGGGATTCCTCGCGGAGCGCATCGACCGGCGGATCGCCGTGTCCGCCGAAGCGGCGGCATCGGCCGCCCGTTGGCTGCCCGGCGAGTACGAGATCGTGCCGAACGGCGTCGTCGTGCCTCCGCACGCCGACGCAGGGGACCGGCTCGACCGCGTCGTGTTCATCGGACGGCACGAGCCACGGAAGGGCATGCACGTGCTTCTCCGCGCGTGGCCCGAGATCCACTCCCGCACCGGCGCGCGTCTCCGTCTCGTCGGTGCCGACCCGCTCGCGGTGAGGCTCGTGCTTGCGCGGCAGCGCTTGCGTGACGACGGCATCGACGTTCTCGGCGTCATCGGCGACGACGAGCTGACGGAGGAGCTGCTCGCGGCGAAGGTGCTCGTCGCGCCGTCGCTGCACGGCGAGAGCTTCGGGATGGTCCTGACGCGCGCGTTCGCGTGCGCCGTGCCTGCGGTCGCGTCCGACATCTCCGGCTACCGCGACGTCGTCGCGCCGGAGACCGGCGTGCTGGTTCCGCCGGGTGAGGCGCGCGCTCTCGGCGAGGCGGTCGTCGAGATGCTCGCGAACGAGGACGCGAGACGCAGGCGCGGCGCCGCAGCACGTGAGCTGGCTCGCGAGCGCTACGCATGGGAACGCATCGCCGCGCGGCTGCTCGACGTCTACGACGCGGCAGGCGGACGGATTCGGACCGCGGCGTGACGCGCAATCCCTGGGTTCGCGCGCTGGCGGTCGTCGTTGCGCTCGCCGTCGCCGTCGCGGTCATCGTCTGGCGGGGGCCGGCGTGGGGCGACATCGTCGACGCGTTCACGATCGTCCGCTGGCGCTGGGTGCTCGCCGCGATCGGGCTCAACCTCCTGTCGGTCCTCGTCCGCTCGCTCGCCTGGCGGACGGTGATCGTGCAGGCCATGCCGCCGCCGCGGCCGCGCTACGTCCTGATCTTCTCCGCGTTCTCGGTCGGGCTGTTCGCGAACGCCGTCCTGCCCGGACGGATCGGCGAGCTCGCGCGCGTCGCGGTGCTGACGCGGCGGCTGCCGCAGCGGCGCGGGCTCTGGGCGACGCTCGTCGGGACGGTGTTTGCGCACCGCGTGTTCGACCTCGTTCCCGTGCTGATGCTCGTCGTCTATGTCCTCGTCGCGGCGAAGCTCCCACACTGGGCGGTGACGAGCCTCGAGATCGTGGTGGCCGTCGGCGTGGTGCTGATGCTGTTCGCGATCGTGAGCGCGCGCCGGCACGATCGCTCGGCGCTCGACTCGCTCGGCCCGGTTCGGCGGCTGGTGACGATGGCGCAGAACGGGCTCGGCGTCATGCGGAGTCCCGCGGCGGCCGCGGAGGCAATCGTGTTCCAGGTCGCCGGCTGGACATGTCAGCTCTTCGCGGTCTGGGCCGCGATGCGCGCGTTCCACATCCACGAGCGCCTCGACGCGGCCGCGCTCGTGCTCGTGCTGATGAACGTGGCGACGGTGTTTCCGCTCTGGCCGGGCAACGTCGGCCTGACGCAGGCCGCGATCGCGCTGCCGCTCGTGCAGTACGGCGTCGGCTACGCGCGCGGCTTCGCGTTCGGCATCGGGCTCCAGGCAATCGAGGCGTCGGTGGGCGTCGGCGTCGGGCTGATCTTCCTCGCGCGCGAGGGGCTCTCGTTCGCGATGCTGCGGCGCATGGAGCAACAGGCAGAGGACGTGGTCGATGCGAATGCTGGCGGCGCCGGCGAGCCTGAAAGGCGTCTTGCCGGCACCCGCGGCGGCTGACGCGCTCGCCCGCGGCCTTCGCGCCGGCGGCGCCGACGCGGACGTGCAGCCGGTCGCCGACGGCGGCGACGGGACGCTCGAGGTCCTCGAGCGCGCTGTCGGCGGCAAGTGGCTGTCAGCCACAATCTCCGCGCCGCTCGGTGGGGAGATCTCGGCGCGTTGGCTCCTCGCCGGCGGGACCGCGTACGTCGAGTCGGCCACGGCGCTGGGGTTCCAGACGGTCGACCGGCTCGATCCCCTCCGGGCGACGTCGCGTGGGCTCGGCGAGCTGCTGGTCGCGGCGGCGCGCGAGGCGCGCGAGCTCGTCGTCTGCCTCGGCGGCACCGTCACCGTCGACGGCGGCGCCGGGATGCGCGAGCTGGTGCCCGAGCTGCCGCTCCCGACGCGGGCCGTCTGCGACGTCCAGAGCCCGCTGCTCGACGCCGTGTACGTCTTCGCGGCGCAGAAAGGAGCCAAGCCCGAGCAGCTCGACGTGCTCGCCGCGCGGCTTCGCGGCCTCCCCGACGTGCCCGGTGCCGGCGCCGCCGGCGGTCTCGGCGGAGCGTTCGCCGCGCTCGGCGCCGAGCTCGTCCCGGGCGCGCCGTTCGTCCTCGACGCGATCGGCTTCGATCCGCGCCGCTACGACCTCGTCGTAACCGGCGAGGGCGCGGTCGACGCGACGACGTTCGCGGGCAAGGCGCCGGGCGAGGTCAAGCGGCGTTGCGCCGATGCGGGCGTGCGCTGCGAGCTTTTCTCGGCGCGCGAGGACTTCTCGGGCGATCCGGCGAACGCCGTGGAGGATCTACGAGCGTTCGGCGAGCGGCTCGCCCGCGAGCTCGTTTAGCCGCGCGCGGGCGCGGGCGATACCGAAGACACTCTCCTTTCGCCCGTAGAGTTGCGCGGCCTGTTCGAGCGCGGCCCGCGCCTCCGCGCGCTCTCCACGTAACGTCAGCACGTGTGCAAGTACCAGCAGGGCTTGCGCGTGGAACTCGAGGTAATCCGTCTGCGCAGCGAGCGCGACCGCCTCGCGCGCCAGGCCGTAGGCCGGTCCGACCTCACCTCTTCTGGCGAGCACGGACGCCTTCAAACAGCGCCAATCGGCTTGCGATCCGATCTCGTCCGGCGCGCTTTGTTCCTCGATGATCCGCACGAGCGGGGTGGCCTCTTCGAGGCGCCCCTGCTCGACCAACGACCGCGCGAGAAAGACGGCTCCGCCGACACCATCGGGTTGGATTCGCGCGTACATCTCGTAGGCCTCGCGTGCCGGAGCTTCCGCCGCGACGGGGTCGTCGGATTCGAGCTCGAGCATCGCGTTCTCCTGGCCGCTGCCGGCGACGTAGTACTCCGCGCCGAACTCGCGGATCAGGGCTCGACCCGCTGCCATGTCGGCACGTCCACCGGCCAGGTCTCCCTGCAACGCGCGGTAGCGACCCTGGACCACGAGCGCGAACGCGTCTCCCAAACCACCCTTTCCCTCCTCCAGCAGCGCGGTCGTCGTGCGGATGCCCTCTCCTGCCGGGAGGTAGCCCCAGCATTGGATCGCGAGGCGCCAGACCGTGACGTCGGATTCGACCCGGCGGCTGCCGCTCAATCGTGCATTGGCAATTGCGCGCTCGAACAGCCGGTCGGCCTGCTCGGTCTGGCCGACGCTTCCTTCGCCCTTAGCGGCCTCCCGATATGCCTCGGCGAGTCCGATGGGAGCTTCGAGCTTGCGTAGCTTCTCGATTTCGCACCGGATGTCGTCGAGGATTGCGGCGACGCTCTCGCCCGTGTCGAATCTGGTTGTCGCGAGCCCCACTGCCGCGCGGCTTGCGACGGCGTCGTCTCCGACGTCGGCCGCGCGTTCGCGTGCGTCTGCGAACGCGGTCAGCGCGTCGTCGAGGGCCCCGGCGTCCACATGTGCGTAGCCCAAATGCACCAGGAGATCTGGGGCGCGTTCGTCGTCCACCGGCAGAAGCGCGGCTGCTCTCGTGAGGAGGTTGATCGTGGCGGAGATGTCGGACCGATCCGCCGCGCCCAAGCCCGCCGCGCCGAGCAGTCGGCCCGCACGCGCGCCGAGCGCACGCGTGTGTTCGTCCACGTCGCCGACCTCGATGCGATAGTCGTGCGCCCGCTCGAGGTGGTACCCGACGATCTCGTCGTGCTCACTCAGGTGCTGCTCGAGCCAGAGCGCGCACCGTTCGTGGAGCTCGGCGCGCCGCTCCTTCGGAATCTCGGCGTACGCGGCGTCACGAATCAGATCGTGTCGGAACTGGTACGCATCGTCTGACGGAAAGATCGTGGATCCGTGCGGCTGGATCAGCTCCTTGCGCACGAGCGCCGGGAGCGCGGCGGGATCGGCGTCGAGTCCGGTGACGGCCGCGTGCCAGAACTCCTTGCCGACGACGGATGCGCACTCGAGGAGCGACCGCTCGGCCGGCTCGAGCCTGTCGAGGCGTGCGGCGAGCAACGCCTGGATCGTCGGAGGGACCGCGACGTCCCCGTCGGCGGCCTCGCTCAACATCGCGAGCATCTGCTCGACGAACAGGGGATTGCCTGCAGCGGCCGACGCTATCCGGCGCTGGACGTCGTCTTCGAGACGATCACCCTCGAGCAGGTTCGCCATCAAGGTCCTCGCTTCGTCGTTCGTCAGGGGCTCGAGCCGGAGCGTCGTCGCGTTCGGGAGCCCTTCGGCCCAGCGCGGCCGGTTGTCGAGCAGCTCGGGACGAGCCAGGCAGAGGAGCATGATCGGTGCATCGCGGGCGAGGACGGCGACGTGCTCGACGAGGTCGAGGAACGTCGGCTCGGCCCACTGGATGTCGTCGAAGAGGATGGTCAGCGGCCGCTCGCTCGCCAGCGCTTCGAAGAGCTTGCGAACGGCGCGGCTCGTCTCCTCCGGACGCGTGGCGCCGTCGGCGTGTCCGATCCCCGCGAGCACGCCCTCGAGGACGTCGCCGGTGCCGGGGTCGTTTCGCAGCAGCGAGCGAATTTCGGCCTCGTCACCGAGCTGGCGCACGATCTCCACGAGTGGCCAGTACGTGATCCCGTCGCCGTAGGCGAGGCACCGTCCACTCAGCACCCTCGCTCGTCCGTCGACACGGCTGATGAACTCCCGCGCGAGCCGAGACTTCCCGATCCCCGGTGGCCCGAGGACTGTCACGAGCTGGCACGACTGCTCGTCGATCGTCCGCGCTTGTGCCCTCTCGAGCTGCATGAGCTCCGTGGCGCGCCCGACGAGCGCGGCGTCGAACCGCCGCGCAAATGCGTCGACGCTCTCACCGACGCGAAGAATGCGAAACGCCGGTACTTCGTCGCTCTTGCCCCGGAGCGTCAACTCGCCGACCGGCTCGGCTTCGACCGCGTCGCGCACGAGTCGATACGTTTGCGGGCCGACGAGGATCTCGCCGGGCTTCGCCGCCTGCTCGAGTCTTGCCGCCACGTTGACCGCGTCGCCTGTGACGAGCGTGTCGCCGGCGCCGGTGACGACCTCGCCGGTGTTCACACCGATGCGAAGTTCCAAGTCGTCGATCGATGCCCGAAGCTGATCAGCGGCACGAACGGCTCGTTGCGCGTCGTCCTCGTGCAGGCGCGGGATGCCGAACACGGCCATGACGGCGTCGCCGATGAACTTCTCGACCGTACCGCCGTGGCGTTCGAGCACGTTGCGCGCCGTCGAGAAATACCGCGCCATCACGCGCCGTGTCGCCTCTGGGTCGAGCTTCTCGCCCATCGCCGTGGAGCCCGTGACGTCGCAGAAGAGGACGGTCACCGTCCGTCTGGCAGCGGGCCGAGGCTCGTCCGCGGGGATCGGCGCGCCGCAAGACGAGCAGAAGCGTGCCTCCGCGTCGTTGGCCTTGCCGCACTGCGGGCATGCGGCCATTCGACGAGTCTAGGCCGGGCGCTTCGTTTCTTGTACGCGCTTCGCGAGCTCCTCGATCTTGCCCTGCGCCGAGTCGAGCTTCGTCAGGCAGAGCTTGTAGAGCGCTTCGCCGCGCTCCCAGAGCGCGATCGCCTCGTCGAGCGGCGCCTGTCCGTGCTCGAGGCGCTCGACGATCTGCTCCAGCTCTCGTTGCGCGTCCTCGAACGATGTCTCGTCAGTCAACCGTCGCTCCGAAGTGCCCGTCCGCTACCTCGACGTCGATCGCGTCGCCGCGCGCGACCTGCGACGTCGTCGCGACGATGCCGAGCGGCGTGCGCACGATCGCGTAGCCGCGCGCCAGCGTGGAGTGGGGGGACAGCGTGCGGAGGCGGCCGCGCGCCTGCTCCAGCCCCGCACGCTTCCGTTCGAGTGCGAGCGCCGGCGCGCGGTCGAGACGCGACCGCATGTGCTTGAGGCGCTGACGGTCGCGATCGAGCGTGCGCCGGACGCAGCGCGCGAGCGACGCGCGCGAGCGCTCCAGCGACCCGACGAGCTCCTGGAGATCGGGCACGACGAGCCGCGCGGCTGCGGTTGGCGTCGACGCACGCGCGTCGGCGGCGAGATCGCAGAGCGGCGTGTCCTGCTCGTGCCCGACGGCGCTGACGACCGGCACGCTCGCGGCCGCGACCGCGCGGACGAGCCGCTCGTCGCTGAACGGGAGCAAGTCCTCGAAGGACCCGCCGCCGCGCGCGAGCACGACGACGTCCACCTCCGGCTCCGCGCTCAGCCGGCGCAGCGCCTCCACGATCGCCGCGGCGGCGCGCGGCCCCTGCACGTACGTCTCGGCGACGAGCATGTTCGCGGGCGGGAAGCGCGCGGAGATCGTCGTCAAGACGTCGCGCTTCGCCGCAGCGTCGTTTCCGGTCACGAGGCCGATGCGACGCGGCCAGCGCGGCAACGGACGCTTGCGGGACTGGGCGAACAGTCCTTCCTGCGCCAGCTGCGCCTTCAGGCGCTCGATCGCCGCCAGGTGCGCGCCGAGGCCGAAACGCTCGATCGAGAGGGCGCGCAACCGGAAGTCGCCGCGCTGCTCGAAGAGCTCCGGCCGTCCGAAGACGTGGACGCGCTCGCCGTTCGCGAGGTTGAGGCGAAGTGCGTCGAAGCGCCCGCGCGGCATCGAGACGCCGAGGCACGAGCCGTCCGTCGGGTCCTTGAGCGTGAAGAAGACCGATGCCCAGCGCTCGTGACGGCGCAGCTCCGTCACCTCGCCCTCCACCCACACGCTGGGCAGCCGCGAGATCCAGTCCGCGACGCCGCGGTTGAAGGAGGCGACCGTGTAGACCTTGCGGTCGCCGTACGTCTGCGCCTCGACCTTCACGGCACCAGGATACGTCCGCGCCGCGGCCCTTCTGACGCCGGTTCGCGCGGAGTTAGAGCAGGATCTCCGCGGCCGTCTCGGGCGTGCAGCCCGCGTGTACGAGGTCGACCGCGGTGTGGAGGTCGGCCTCGCTCCCGGCGAGCTTCTCGGCGAGCGGCAGGGGATAGCCGGCCTCGATCAGCACGTGGAGGCGCCAGCTCTCCACCTTCGAACGCTCGTTCTCGACTGTTTGCGTCATGCCGACCGTGTCCGACATTCGTGGCGGTCTGTTCGCGCTTTCGTAGACGAACCCTTCCGTCAGAAGTTTGCGCCGAGATTGTGCGACGAAACCTAGGACGCGTCGAGCGTCTCGGCGTGCGCGAGCGACTGCTCGAGGCGCCGGTGCAGCTCGTGGAGGCGCGCCTCGAGGATGCCGCGCTCGGCTTCCGCGTCCGCCGCCAACTCGGCGAGACGTCTGCGCAGTTCCGCCTCGGCGCCGGCGATCCGCGCCTCGAGCGCGGTCACGAGCTCGTCGCGCTGCCGCTCGAGCTCGCCCGTCGCCTCGCTCAGCCGACGCTCGAGCCGTTGCGCCGCCGCCTCGCCGACATTCGCGAGGCGCTCGCCGAGCACGCTCTCCGCCTCGTGTGCGAACGCCGCGACCGCGCGATCGAGCTCGCGCGAGAGACGGCGCGCGGCGTCCTCGCGGGAGCGCTTGATCGCGTCGCCGAACTCGACCGTCGCCGCTTCGGTGTGCTGCTGCATCGTGCGCTCGACGACGCGCTCGACGCGGTCGACGAGACGCCGCTCGACGTCACCGAGGGCGGCGCCCACACGCTGTAGCGCTTCCGTCTCCTCGCGCTCGATGCGCTCCTGCAGCTCGCGCTCGCGCCTTCGCATTCGCTCGGAGAGCTCGTGGAGCGCGCGCCGGCGGTCGGCCGCGTGCACCTCGAGCTCGTTACGCGCCGAGGAGATCGCCTCCTCGGTCGCGTGCTCGAGCTCCTGGCGAAGCTTGACGAGCCCCGCGCGTTGCGCCTCGCTCTCCGACTCGAGCCCCTCGGCGTCGGCGCGCAGCCGCCCTTCGGCCTCTTCGATCACGCGCCGCTGTCGTGCGGCGAGTCGCTGCAGCTGCTCGGCGAGGTGTGCCTGCGCGCGCTCGAGGTCCTCGCCCCACTCGGCGAGACGCTGCTCGACCCGCCGTTGCGTGGCGGCGAGCGCCTCGGTGAGCTCGCGGCCGGCGGTCTCCTCGCGCTCGACGATCGTCGCGCGTCGCGCGTCCGCGATCCGCCGCTCCTCGTCGGCGAGCAGGCTCGCCGAGTCGGCACGCGCGCGGGCGAGCGTGCGCTCGAGCTCCGCGGCGCGCTCGCTCGCCTCGCGGCTGATCACCGCCCTGAGGCGATGCTCGCCGTCTGCGATCTCGTGCTCGATCCGCTTCGCGCGCGACAGGCCCCAGTCGACGCCGGCGGCAGCGATCGTGACGAGGAACGAGGCGACGACGCCCGTCGCGGAGACGGCGAGCTCCGCGCTCGGCGTGAACGCGAACACCACCCACGCCGAGACCGCCAGTGCCGCGATGACGAGAGCTACGGCGAGGATCGAGCGGCGCGCGACGCGTCCGGCCGCGGCACTCGCAAGCAGGGCTGCGGCTACGACGACGGATGCCGCGAAGGCGATCTCGAAGACCGTCTCGGCGCTCATCGGCCCCAGGTTAGAGGCGGACGACGAGCAGCGCGACCGCCAGCGCGACGGTGGCCGCGCTGAGGAGGCGCAGCGCACGCTCGAGCACGGGCTCGACGACCGCGTGGCTTCGTCGCGCCTCGCGAACCGGCCGCGAAAGCGTGCGCTGCGCGGCCGACGTGAGGGTCGCCCAGAGCGCGCCGGCGATCGCCTCCCACCGGATCGTCGCCGCCTGGACGACGTACGCGGAGAGGAGTGGCAGCGCACCCCAGGCGAGCGCGAACCAGAGATCGGTGTGGAACACGCCGCGAAGCAGCTCGAGGTTGTACGCGAAGACGAGGAACGCGCCGACGGCGACGAAGGGGAGAATCCAGAGGGTCCACGCGGCACTCGCGTAGATCCCGATCGCGACGGCGCCGGCGATCGATGCGAACGCCAAGGCCCAGAGCACGCGACGCGGGATGCCTGTCCGCAGCGGACGGCCTTGCAGCTCGTCGAGCGCATGCGCGCCGACGCCGAGCGCGAGCGCGAACGCAGCCAGCGACGCGCCGAGCCGCGTCCACGAGAGCGTCGGCGCCAGCGCCGCGCCGACGGCGACGTACGACAGGTGCCAGGCCGTGTACGGCGCGTGCAGGAGCGTGACGTAGTCCCGCCACCCGCCCGCCTCGAGCGCGTACCACGCCGGACGCGGCTCAGCCCGCACGGCGTCCCCAGACCACGATGCCGCCCCCGAGCGACATCCGCCGAGCGCGGACGTCCGTCACGCCGGCCGCGCGGAACAGCTCGCCCGGATCGGGATGCCGGGCGGAGAAGGCGCGGATGCTCGGTCCGAGGAAGCGCCCGACCTCGTGCCAGCCCGGCGAGATCGCCCGGCCGGCGAGCGGCAGGCCGGCGCGGACCCACGCCTCCCAGGCCGGGCGGGCGAGGCGGCGGGGGACGGCGAACTCGAGCATCGCGATCGACCCGCCCGGTTTGACGACGCGCGCAAGCTCGCGCACGGTCGCGAGAGGATCCGCGACGTACCGAAGGAGG
>Ga0081539_10002068_pt1 | contig 30068 bp, 24 predicted proteins | sample TabmetS4T2R2_FD_71023 | JGI IMG/M metagenome (GOLD analysis project Ga0081539, IMG submission 71023) | Tabebuia heterophylla rhizosphere microbial communities from the University of Puerto Rico - S4T2R2 | ecosystem: Host-associated > Plants > Roots > Rhizosphere ... | reverse complement strand
GCGTGAAGGCGGGCGGGCGCGGGCGCTCAGGGGGATCGGCCGCGGAGGGCAGGCCCGCCAGGTGCAGCCCGGCGACGGCGTGCGCGAGCCGCAGAACCGCCGCGTCGAGATCGTCGTCCAGTAGGACGAACGGACATCGAAAACGGAAACGGCCGGGCAATGCCCGGCCGTTTTTCCTTTGCTGGAGGCGCGCCACTGGAGTGGCGGGCCCCCAGCTACCCGGCGAGCTTCACCCATTCCTCTTCGGTCAGCGTCTGGATGCCGAGTTCGGCGGCCTTGCGGGCCTTGGAGCCGGCGTTCTCGCCGACCACGACCAGGCTGGTCTTCTTCGACACCGAATCGGTGACCTTGGCGCCGAGTTCTTCGGCGCGCGCCTTGGCGGCGTCGCGGGTCATCGACGAGAGCTCGCCGGTGAACACCACGATCTTGTCCTTGAGCTTGGCATCGGCCGCCACGACGCGGCGCGTGACGGCCTCGACGGTAAGCTGCTTGCGCAGGTCGCGGATGACGTCGACGTTGTGTCCTTCGCTGAAGAAGGCGCACATGGCGTCGGCCGTGGTGACGCCGATCTGCTCGACATTGCACAGCCGGCCGTAGCTCTCGCCGACCTCGGTCGCGGCCTTCTCCTTCTTGACGTCGTCCGGCTTCTTCTTGCGCTCCTTGGCGGCCCGCAACATCTCGTCGAGCCAGGCGTCGACGTCGCCATACTCCTGGGCCAGGATCTTGGCGGTGGCCTCGCCGATCAGCGGGATGCCGATGGCATTGATGAAGCGGTCCAGCGATATGGTCTTGCGTGCCTCGATCGCTGCCATGAGGTTGCGCACCGAGAGATCGCCCCAGCCCTCGCGCTTCTTGATCTCGTCGATCTTCTTGGGCAGCCGGAAGATGTCACCCGGCACCTTCAACAGCCCGTCGCGATGGAAATTCTCGATGTGCGTGCCGCCCAGGCCCTCGATGTCGAAGCAGTTGCGCGACACGAAGTAGCGCAGCCGCTCGACCTGCTGGAACGGGCATTCCAGGCCGCCCGAGCAGCGCCGCACCACACCGCCCTCCTCGCTCGCCACCTTGGTCTTGAGCGGACAGGGGCAATGGGTGGGGAAGTGGAACTTCTCGGTGCGCTTCGGCCGTTCCTCCGGCACGAAGCCCAGGATCTGCGGGATGACGTCGCCGGCGCGCTGCACCACCACCATGTCGCCCTTGCGCACGTCGAGCCGCTCGATCTCGTCGGCATTGTGCAGCGAGGCGCGCGCCACCATGACGCCGCCGACATTGACCGGCTCGAGATCGGCCACCGGCGTCAGCGCGCCGGTGCGGCCGACCTGGATGAGGATGCCGTTCAGCCGCGTGCGCGCCTGCTCGGCCGGGAACTTGTGGGCGATCGCCCAGCGTGGCGCGCGGCTGACGAAGCCCAGCCGCTCCTGCCAGTCGATGCGGTCGACCTTGTAGACGACGCCGTCGATGTCGTAGGGCAGCGACGGCCGCTCGACGCCCATCCTCTTGTAGAAGGCCCGCACGTCCTCCGGCGTCCGGCAGAGCTTCGACAGTGGATTGACCTTGAACCCCCATTCCTTGAGCAGCTTCAGGTATTCGCTGTGGGTCTTCCACGAGCGCGGCTCCGCCTCGCCCCAGGCATAGGCGAAGAAGCGCAAGGGCCGCCTGGCCGTGATCGACGGATCGAGCTGGCGCAGCGACCCCGCCGCCGCGTTGCGCGGATTGGCGAAGGTCTTCTCGCCCTCGGCCTCCTGCCGCTTGTTCATCGCCTGGAACGCGTCACGCTCCATGTAGACTTCGCCACGCACGTCGAACGCCTTGGGAAACTTGCCACCCTTCAGCTTGTGCGGGATGTCCTTGACCGTCTTGAGGTTGGCCGTGACGTCCTCGCCGGTCGTGCCGTCGCCGCGCGTCGCACCGACGGTGAACTCGCCGTCCTCGTAGCGCAGGCTTATCGACAGGCCGTCGATCTTGGGCTCGCAGGCCAAGGCGATCTCGTCGTCCGGCTTGAGATCGGTCTCGCGTTCCAGCGCGCGTCGCAGGCGGTCGAGAAAGCCCTGCAGCTCTTCGTCGGTGAAGGCATTGTCCAGCGACAGCATGGGCCGGCCATGACGAACCTTGGCGAAGGCCGTGGTCGGCGTCGGCGCCACCTGCTGCGTCGGGCTCAAGAGGTCGACGAGTTGCGGGAAGCGCGCCTCGATCGCCTTCAGGCGCTGGCGCAGCTTGTCGTAGTCGGCGTCGGAGATCTCGGGCGAATCCTGGACGTGATAGAGCTTGTCGTGGTGGGCGATCTCCTCGGCCAACCGCTTGTGCTCGGCACGGCCCTGACGCTCGGTCATCTCGTCGACCGACAGCGCGGCCTTGAACTTGGCGGCACGCGACATCCGTTCTCTCCTAGCTGGCGGCGGCGAGCAGGCGATCGGCTGCGGCGCGCGCTTCGGCGGTCACCTGCGCGCCCGACAGCATGCGGGCAATCTCCTCGCGGCGGCCCTTGGCGTCCAGGGCCAACACATCGGTGCTGGCCGTGCTTCTCGTCGTGGTCTTGCGGATCAACCAGTGCCGGTCGGCGACCGCCGCGACCTGCGGTGAGTGCGTGACCACCAGCACCTGCACGTCCTTGGCCAGGCGCTTCAGGCGCTCGCCGACCGCGGCCGCCGTGGCGCCACCGATGCCCGAATCGACCTCGTCGAACACGATGGTCGCCGCATCGCCGACCTTGGCCAGGCAGACTTTCAGCGCCAGCAGGAAGCGCGACAGCTCGCCGCCCGAGGCGATGCGCGCGATCGGCGCCGGCGGCGTGCCGGGATTGGTGGCGACGGTGAACTGCACGCGGTCGGTGCCGTTCTCCGACCATTCGCTCTCCGGCAGCGGTGCGAGATCGGTGACGAACTTGGCCTTTTCGAGCTTGAGAGGTCCGAGCTCGCCGGCAACAGCCTTGTCGAGCCGCGCCGCGCCCTTGCGCCGCGCGGCGGCCTGGACTTCGGCGGCCGTCACATACGCCGCGCGCGCTGCCTTGGCTTCGTTGGCGAGCCGCTTCAGTCCGGCTTCGCCGTCGTCCAGCGCCGCCAGTTGCGTGACGAAGCGCTCGGCGAGCGCTGCCAGCTCCGGCACCGTGACGTTATGCTTGCGCGCTGCCGCCCGCAGCGCGAACAGGCGCTCCTCGACCTTCTCCAGTTTTCCCGGATCGAACTCCAGCGCCGCCTGCGCCGCCTCGAGCTGGGCCTGCGCCTCGGTGGCCTCGCTCAGCGCCCGGTCGAGCGCCGCCAGAGCCGTATCGAGCCGCCCCATCGCCTTGTCGACATTCCGCTCGACCAGGCGGTGCGCGTTGCGCAAGGCGCCGACCGCGCCGCGTCCGTGCTCCAGCTCGCTCATCGCCTGGGTCACCGCCTCGCCGAGCGCGCTGCCGGCGCGCAGGAGCTGGCGCTGCTCGGCCAACTTCTCCTCGTCGTCCGCCTTGGGCGACAGCGCTTCCAGCTCCTTCACCGAATGGCGAAGAAAATCCTCGTCACGTCGGGCGGCAGCCGCGGCGTCCTCGGCGTCGGCGCGTGCCTGCTCGGCGGTCCGCCAGGCGCGCCAGGCCATGCGCACGGCCTCGGCCTGCTTCTCCAGCCCGCCAAAGGCGTCGAGCGACGCCCGATGCGTCCCCATGTCCAACAGGCCGTGCTGCTCCATCTGGCCCTGGATCTCGACCAGCGTATCGCCGAGCCGGCGCAGCAAAGCGACTGACGCCGGCTGATCGTTGACGAAGGCGCGGCCGCGGCCGTCGGCGCCGACGATGCGCCGCAGCGTCAGTGCGTCATCGTCTTCGAGGCCCTGCTCCGCCAGCACCGCATGCGCCGGATGGTCCTTGGGCAGGTCGAACGAGGCCGCCACGGAGGCCTGGGTCGCGCCGCGCCGCACCGCGGCAGATTCGGCGCGGTTGCCCAGCGCCAGGCCGAGCGCGTCGATCAGGATGGATTTGCCGGCGCCGGTCTCGCCGGTGAGCGCGCCCAGCCCGCCGCTGCGCGCGCGTACGAAGTCGAGGTCGAGCTTCTCGATCAGCACGAAGTCGCGGATCGAAAGCGAGACCAGCATGCGAGCGTCAGAACAGGCCGAAGAACCAGCCGCGCTTTTCGTCGGATGGCGCCGGCGTGCCCTCACCGGTCATCAGGTAGTAGCTGTCCTGATACCATTCGCTGCCCGGGAAGTTGTAGCCGAGCACCGCGGCGGCCTCCTGCGCCTCCTGCTTCACGCCGAGCGACAGGTAGCTTTCGACCAGGCGGTGCAGGGCCTCCGGCACGTGCGTCGTCGTCTGATAGCGCTCGATCACCACGCGGTAGCGGTTGATGGCACCGACATATTGCTGGTTGCTCTGGTAGTAGCGGCCGACCGCCATCTCCTTGCCGGCGAGATGGTCGATGGCGAGCTCGACCTTGAGGCGGGCGTCGCGGGCATAGGGCGATTCGGGAAAGCGCTTCACCACCTCGGCCAGCGCATCGAGCGCCTGCTGGGTGACGCGCTGGTCGCGGCCAACGTCGGAGATCTGCTCGTAGAAGCAGAGCGCCTTCAGGTAGTAGGCGTAGGGAATGTCGCGATGGCCGGGATGGAGCTGGATGAAGCGGTCCAGCGCGATGATCGCTTCGTCGTACTTGTTCGACTGGTAGTAGGCGAAGGCCGCCATGATCTGCGCCTTGGTCGCCCACACCGAATAGGGATGCTGGCGGTCGACCTCCTCGAAGCCCTTGGCGGCGGCCTTGTAGTCCTGCGCGCCGAGGTCATCGAGGGCGCGGTTGTAGAGCACCTCGACGGGCCGCTCGACGTAGTTCTTTTCGTCGTCCGACGAGCTGCAGCCGGCAACGCCGAGCGTCGTCGCGGTCAAGACAAACCCAGTGAAGATCGCTTTCCACATACCCATTCGGAACCCGTTGCGCCGGCGCGTTTATATCACCGCCCGGGGCGAAAAAAGAGGGGCCGAAAGGCCCCTCGAGTGATGCGTGGAAAACTTGCCTTAGGCCTGCGTCAGTTGGCTTGCCGACGCAGGAACGCGGGAATCTGCAGGTCGTCGTCATCCCGTGCCGGCTTGGCCCGTTCGGTGACGTCGAGATTGATCGAGGCCTGGGCCGGCGCCGGCCGCGGCGCGGGCTTGGGAGCCACCGCCACGACATTTTCCGGCGCCGTGCGCGGAGCGACCGGCTCGGCAGCGGGTGCCGCCGTCGGCTTGGGTGCGGCAAACGCGCCGGTGATGCGCTGGAACAGGTTGGGCGCGCGGCTCTCGCTGGCCGCCCGCGCGGCAACCGGTCGCGCGATCGGCTCGCTGGCCCGCACCGCCGGCTTGGCCGCGGGACGGCTGACGCGCCAGTCGTTCTCGTCGACCAGCGGCCGCGGCGGAGCGGCGGCAGGCGCCGGCGCCGCGACGGGAGCAGCCGTTGCCGCGATCGGCGGCGCGGCGGGCGCCACCGGAGCGACCGGCGCCGGAGCGACGGCGGGCGCCATGACCGGAGCCGGTACGGGCGCCGGCTCGATCGGCGCTGCGACGATCTGGGCCGGGATCGGCGTCTCGGCCATCATCGGCATCGGCGCAGCCACCGGCGCGGCGGCGACCGGTGCAGGCGGAGCCACGGGCGCCATCACCTGCGGAGCGGCAGCGACCATGGGCGCGGCCGGCGCTGTGACCGGTGCCGGCGGTACGACGGGAGCGGCAGGTGCCGCGACCGCGGCGGCCGGCATGGCGACGCGGCCGACCGGCGGCGCGGCCGGGCGGCTAAGCGCCGGCTGGCCGGTCTGCATCGGCCGGTTCATGTCGAGCGACAGGTAGTTCGGCGCCGGCTGCTGGGCGGCCATGGCGGCGATGCCGGTCGCGACCACCGACACGCGCATGCGGCCCTGCATGGTGGCGTCGAAGGTCGAGCCGAAGATGATGTTGGCGTCGGCGTCGACTTCCTCGCGGATGCGGTTGGCCGCCTCGTCGACCTCGTGCAGGGTCATGTCGAGGCCGCCGGTGATGTTGATGAGCACGCCCTTGGCGCCCTTCATCGAGTGGTCTTCCAGCAGCGGGTTGGAGATCGCGCTTTCTGCCGCGACGCGGCTGCGATCCTGGCCCTCGGCCTCGCCGGTGCCCATCATCGCCTTGCCCATCTCGCCCATCACCGTGCGGATGTCGGCGAAGTCGAGGTTGATCAGGCCGGGCATGACCATGAGGTCGGTGACGCCGCGCACGCCCATGTGCAGCACGTCGTCGGCCATCTTGAAGGCGTCGGCGAAGGTCGTCTTCTCGTTGGCGATCTTGAACAGGTTCTGGTTGGGGATGACGATCAGCGTGTCGACCACCTTCTCCAGCTCGGTGATGCCCTGCTCGGCCGACTGCATGCGCCGGCGGCCTTCGAAGTGGAACGGCTTGGTGACGACGCCGATGGTGAGGATGCCCTGCTCGCGCGCCGCCGCTGCGATGACGGGCGCGGCCCCGGTGCCGGTGCCGCCGCCCATGCCGGCGGTGACGAACACCATGTTGGCGCCGTCGAGCAGCTGCAGGATCTCGGGCAGTGCCTCTTCGGCGGCCTGGCGGCCGACCTCGGGACGGGCGCCCGCACCCAGGCCCTGGGTGATGGTGATGCCAAGCTGCACACGGCGGTCGGCGAGCGACTGGCCGAGCGCCTGAGCGTCGGTGTTGGCGACGATGAACTCCACCCCTTCCAGGGCGGCGCTGATCATGTTGTTGACGGCGTTTCCACCCGCGCCACCGACGCCGATCACGGTGATACGCGGCTTAATCTCGGACTCCTTTTGGGGGAGGCTGAGGTTGATTGTCATACGGCTTCTCCACGCAAACGAGGGGTTATCTGCTCGGAGCAGCGGCATGGACCCATTTTTGGCCGGACCCTTTGCCGCCACCGGCTTTTCTTGCTTCTTATCAATAGCCTGTGGGGATTGCCTTTCCCCGCACAACATATTGCCTAAAAGTTCTCCCTAATCCAACTGCCAATCCGCCCAATTCGACTCGAAGGCGTCTCCATCGGCGCCTGCTGAGCCTGACCGGCAGCGTGGTTGTTGAGCGCGAACGCGAGAAGACCGGCTGCAGCCGAAAACGCCGGGCCGCCGGTCGAATCCGCAAGCCCAGCGAGCCGCAACGGCCCGCCGGTGCGGACCTTCTTGTTGAGGATCGCCGACGCGACTTCGGGCACGCCGTCGAGCTGGCAGCCGCCGCCGACCAGAACGGCGCGTCCGCCGGCCAACTTATCCACACCGCTGGCCTCCAAGCGGCTGCGCACCAGCTCAAACGTTTCCTCGATGCGCGGCCGGATGATGCCGACCAGGATCGAGCGCGGAATGTGGTTGGGCCGGGTGCGATCCTCCTCCCCGATCAGCGGCACGTCGATGATGTCGTACTCGTCGTTGGGCTTGGCGACGGCGCGACCGATCTGGGTCTTCATGCGCTCGGCATGGGCGAGCGGCGTGGAAAGCCCGCGGGCGATGTCGCGGGTGACGTGCTCGCCGCCGACGGGGATGCTGTCGACGTGCACGAGATGGCCCTCGTAGAAGACGGCGATCGAGGTCGTGCCGCCGCCCATGTCGATCAGGGTGACGCCGAGGTCGCGCTCGTCGGACACCAGCGAGCTGAGCCCCGCGGCATGCGCCGCCACGACGCGGTCGGCGATCTCGAGATGGGCGCGGCGCACGCAGACCTGCAGGTTGCGCATCGAGCCGCTGGCTGCCGTCACCAGGTGCACTTCCACGCCCAGGCGCTCGCCGAACATGCCGCGGGCGTCACGCACCGGCGTGCCGTCGACCGAGAAGCCGATGGCCTCGGAATGGATGATGTCGCGGTCGGCGGTCTCGGCGGGCAGGTGGATGTGCTGCTGGACGCGGCGGACGTCGCGCTCGCCGATCTCGTGATGGCCGATGGCGACGTCGAGGCTCTGGTTGTGCGAGGCGGCCGAGCCGCCGCTCACGCCGACGATGACCTCGCGGACATGCTCGCCGCACATCTCCTCCGCGGTCGACACCGCCGAGGAGATGGCGCGCGTGGCGGCCTCCATGTCGACGATGTTGCCGGATCGCATGCCCTGGGCCGGCTGGTGGCCGATACCGACCACGCGCAAACCCTGGCCGTCGACCCGCGCCACGAAGCAGACGACCTTGCTGGTGCCGATGTCGAGAGCTGCAATCACGCCGTTTCTTGTCTTAGCCACGATCTCCCCCGTCGCTACGCTTACACTAAAGGTTCACCGAGCATCTTCACACCGGGCCGGGCGTCGCATCGCCTGGTCCGCGTTTCCTGAGATAGAGCTTGTCCGGCAATCGTAGATCGACGACGCCGAACTCGCGCGAGAGCAATTTGTGCTTGTCGTCGAGCTTGACCACCTGCTGGAGGGCGGCGACCGCATCTTCCTCGGGCAGCCAGATCTCGACGCCGTTGTTCAGCACGAGGTTCCAGCGGCGCTGGCCGACCCACACGGCCGAGCGCAGTTCCTTGGCCACGGCAGGCTCATAGGCCAAGAGCAGCAGCAGCTCGCCGACATGCTCGGGCGCGCCGGGGCCGCCCAGCAGCAGCAGCTTTTCCGCGCCCGGCGGCATGCGGCTGGCGCGCACGGTGCGGCCGTCGCGGTCGATCAGGGTGTATTCGTCGCCGTTCTGCCAGATGGCGACGGCGCGGCGCTCGACCAGGGTGACATAGAGCGTGTCCGGGAGCCGACGCTCGACGGTGGCGCTGGCCACCCAGTCGATCGCCTCGAGCCGCTGGCGCGAGGCCTGCAGGTCGATGCCGAGCAGCGAATCGCCCGCCTTGACGCCGAGCGCGCCCAAAATGGCGCTGCGCTCGACATAGTCGCGGCCCTCGACCGTGACGTCGACCAGCTTGAAGGGCGTGACGGCGCCGACGATGGCGAGGCCGATCGCATCCACGCGATTGCGCGCCTCGACCAGCCAGCCTTCGCGCCACGCCCACCAGCCGCCCGCACCGCCACTGCCCAGCAGCAGCACGATCAGGCCGAGCAGCAGCGGCTGGCGCCAGAACGGGCGGCCGATCTTCTTGATCGGCGCGCGCGCGCGCTTCTTGCGGCGATCGTAGTCGCGCCGGCGCGGGGCTTCGCTGGGATCGGCCTTCATGCCGGATGCCTCGCATTGTCGACCATCCAGGTCATGAGCTGGGCCCACGAGATGCCGGCCCACTTCGCCTGCTCGGGCGCCAGCGACAAGGGCGTCATGCCGGGCTGGGTGTTGATCTCGAGCACCACCAGGCCGCTGGTATCGGGCTTGGAATCGTCCCAGCGCAGGTCGGTGCGGGTCAGCCCACTGCAACCCAGAGCCTGATGCGCCATCAACGCCCACTGCTTGGCGAGCTCATAGACATCCGTCGGGATCGGCGCGGGCACCAGATGCTCGGTGACGCCCTCGGTGTACTTGGCTTCGTAATCATAGAAGCGCGTGCGCGGACGCAGCTCGGTGACGGCCACGGGCTGGTCGCCCATCACCGCAACGGTGAGCTCGCGACCCGGGATGAACTGCTCGATCAGCACACGTTCGCCGAACGCCGCTTCGGCGACCTCGACCGCGCCGAGGTTGTCGCCCTCGCGCACGATATGCACGCCGACGCTGGACCCCTGGTCGATCGGCTTCACGACGTAAGGCCGCGGCATCGGATCGCCGGCGGCAAGCAGACGGCGCTCGATCACCTTGCCGAAGGCGACGCGCATGCCGAGCGAGGTGAAGACATGGCGCGCCATCGGCTTGTCCATGGCGATGGCCGAGGGCAGCACACCGGAGTGGGTATAGGGGACGGCCAGCACCTCGAGCACGCCCTGGATGCAGCCGTCCTCGCCGTACTTGCCGTGCAGGGCGTTGAACACCACGTCGGGGCCGCCGCCGCCGGCCGGCCGCAGGAAGTCGATCAGGGCGCGCAGGTCGCGTTTGACGTCGTACTCGATGACCTCGTGGCCGCCCTCGCGCAGACCTTCGGCGCAGGCCTTGCCGCTCACCAGGGAGACTTCGCGCTCGGGCGACCAGCCGCCCATCAGGACCGCAACCTTGCGACTCATTGGAACTCTCCAAGGCGCCGGATCTCCCACTGGAGTTCTACGCCACTCTTGTCGAACACGCGCCGGCGCACTTCCTCGCCCAGCTTCTCGATGTCGGAAGCAGTGGCAGCGCCGGTGTTGATCAGGAAATTGGTGTGCTTCTCGGAGACCTGCGCGCCACCGACCTTGAGGCCGCGGCAGCCGGCGGCGTCGATCAGCTCCCACGCCTTGTGGCCGGGCGGATTGGCAAAGGTCGAGCCGCCGGTGCGGCTGCGCGGCTGGGAATCGGCGCGGGCCGAGTCGATCTCGCCGATGCGGCGGGCGATCGCGAGCTGGTCGCCCGGCGCCGCCCTGAGCCGCGCCGAGGTGAAGATCCAGTCGGCCGGCGCATCGCTGTGCCGGTAGGAAAGGCCGAGCTGCTTTGGCGTGACGGTGAAGATCCTGCCGGCACGATCGACCGCCTGGGCCGAGATCAGCACCTCGACCAGCTCGCTGCCATAGGCGCCGGCATTGGTCGGAAAGGCACCGCCGATCGTGCCGGGGATGCCGCTCAAGAACTCCAGGCCGGCCAGCGAATGCTCGCGCGCCGTCAGCGCCACGTTGAGGTCGGGGGCGCCGGCGCCGGCCACCACCTCGTGGCCGTCGACCGTGATGCCGGTGAAGCCGCGCAGAAGGCGGATCACCACGCCCCGGATGCCGCCGTCACGGACGATGACGTTCGAGCCCACGCCCAGCACCGTGACCGGCACGTCGGACGGCAGCGCGGCCAGGAACGCCGCGAGATCTTCCACGTCGGCTGGCCGGAACAGCACCTCGGCCGGGCCGCCCGTGGCGAACCAGGTCTGCGGCCCGAGCGGCGCATCGGCCGTCAGCCGGCCGCGCGGCTTGGGCAGCCGATCGATCAGATGAGGACGGGTCGCCACCGCCATCATGCCGCCGTCCCGGGACCGTGATCGTTGGCGATCGAGCGCGGGCCGGCCTGCTCGGCCGCGATCTGCTGCAGCTGGCCGGGCAGCGCATGCGCCCACGCCGTGATGTTGCCGGCCCCGAGGCAGACCACGACGTCGCCCGGGCGCGCCATCTGCCAGATCAGGCCCGGCAGGTCGCCCGGTCCGCCGAGCGCCGTCACGTCGCGATGCCCGGCGCGGCGCGCCAGGTTCACCAGCATGTCGCGGTTCACGCCCTCGATCACCGCCTCGCCGGCGGCGTAGACATCGGCGATCAGGACGGCGTCGGCGTCGGCGAAGCAGGCCGCGAAATCGTCGCGCAGGCTGGCCAGCCGGGTGTAGCGATGCGGCTGCATGACCGCGATCACGCGGCCCGAACCGCCGTAGCTCTGCCGCGCGGCGCGCAGGGTGGCGGCGATCTCGACCGGATGATGGCCGTAATCGTCGATCACCGTGATGCCGTGCGCCTCGCCGGTCTTGGTGAAGCGCCGCTTGACGCCGGCGAAGCCCGCCAGCGCCCGGCGGATGGTCTCGTCCGACAGGCCCATCTCCTGGGCGACGGCAATCGCGGCCAGCGCATTCTGCACGTTGTGCTGACCGAACATCGGCAGGCGCAGGTCGACGATGGTGCGCGATTCGTTGGTCGCGCGGTTCTGGATCATGACGTCGAAGTCGGCGCCGCCACGGTCGAGCTTCAGGTTGACGGCGCGGATGTCGGCGTTGGCGCCGATGCCGTAGGTGATGATGCGGCGGTCGGCGATGCGCGGGATCAGCGCCTGGACCTCAGGATGGTCGGTGCACAGCACGGCGAAGCCGTAGAACGGGATGTTCTCGACGAAGCGCACGAAGGCGTCGCGCAGCGCGTCGAAGGTGCCGTAGTGGTCGAGATGCTCGGGATCGACGTTGGTGACCACCGCGATGACGGCCGGCAGGCGCAGGAACGAGCCGTCCGATTCGTCGGATTCGACCACCATCCAGTCGCCGGCGCCCAGCCGGGCATTGGTGCCATAGGCGTTGATGATGCCGCCATTGATGACCGTGGGATCGAGCCCGCCGGCATCGAGCATGGCGGCGACCATCGAGGTCGTCGTCGTCTTGCCGTGGGTGCCGCCGATCGCCACCGACCATTTGAGCCGCATCAGCTCGCCCAGCATCTCGGCGCGGCGCACCACCGGCAACAGGCGCGCGCGGGCGGCCAGCACCTCGGGATTGTCCTTCTTGACGGCGCTCGATACGACCACGACCTGGGCGTTGGCGATGTTGTCAGCGCGATGGCCGATCGCGACCTTGATGCCGATCTCCTGCAGCCGGCGCGTGTTGGCGCCATCGGCGATGTCGCTGCCCTGCACCTTGTAGCCGAGATTGTGCAGCACCTCGGCGATGCCCGACATGCCGATGCCGCCGATGCCGACGAAGTGGATCAATCCGAGATCGAGCGGCATTGCCCTCATGCGGCAGCTCCTGTCATTTCTCCGACCAGATCGGCAAGACGCGCCGCCGCGTCCGGCCGGCCGGCTGCATGGGCAGCCGCCGCCATCTTGGTCAGAAGGTGCGGTTGTTCGAACAAGGTCGCGAGGTGCCTGGCCAGCGCCGCGGCGGTGAACTCGGCGTGCGGCATCACGATGCACGCGCCCGCCGCCTCGAAGGCGCGGGCGTTGGCGGTCTGGTGGTCGTCGGCGGCGTAGGGATAAGGCACCAGGATCGACGGCCGGCCGATGGTGGCGAGTTCGGCCACGGTCGAGGCGCCGGCGCGGCCGATCACCAAATGCGCCGCCGCCAGACGTTGCGGCAGGTCGGTGAAGAACGGCGCCAGCTCGACGACCACGCCGCCGCGCGTATAACGCTGGCGCACCTTGTCGAAATCCTCCGCGCGGCACTGCTGGACCAGGCGGATGCGCGAACGCAGTGCCTGCGGCAACGAGAGGATGGCCTCGGGCACGACCTGGCCGAACGACGCCGCACCCTGGCTGCCGCCGAAAACCACGAGGTCGATGACGCGGCCCGCGGCCGGCGCGCGATAGGGCTGGTCGCGCAGCTGGCGCACGGTCTCGCGCACCGGATTGCCGACCAGGCGGGCGCGGCCGTCGCCGTGGGCGATGAAGCGGGTATGGTCGAACGACGTGGCGATGCGCTCGACGCCGCCCAGCACCATGCGATTGGCGCGGCCCAGCACGGCGTTCTGCTCATGCAGCATCGCCGGCAGGCGGCGCAGGCGGGCCGCCACCATGGTCGGCACGCAGGCATAGCCGCCGAAGCCGACGACGGCCGACGGACCGATGCGGCCCAGCGCCAGCCAGGCATCGAACAGGCCGAGACCGAGGGACATCACGGCCTTCAGCCGCTGGCCCAGCGAACCGCTGGGACTGGCCGAATGGATGTAATGGATCGGCCGGTGCGACAGAGCGCCCTGCCACTGGCGGCCGCGCGAATCGGTGACCAGGGTGAACGGCACGCCGCGCGCCTCGAGCTCGCCAGCCAGCGCCTCGGCGGGGAACACGTGCCCACCGGTGCCGCCCGCTGCCAGGACCACGGGACGCAGCGCTGCCATCACACCGCCTCCCGCAAGCCGGCGTGCTCGCGCGTCAGCGACAGCATCATGCCGAGGCAGATCGCCATCGCCAGCGCCGAGGAGCCGCCATAGGAGATGAACGGCAGTGTCATGCCCTTGGCCGGGATGAGCTGGATGGTCGAGGCCATGTTGATGGCGGCCTGCAGGCCGAACTGCACGGCAAGGCCGGTGGCCGCAAGGGTGATGAAGAGGCTGGTCTCCTTCGAGGCGCGCGACATCGAGCGCATGGTGACGAAGGCGAACAGCGCCAGGATCATCAGGCAGACGACCAAACCGAATTCCTCGCCGGCCACCGCCATGACGAAATCGGTGTGGGCGTCGGGCAGCTGCGCCTTGACCGTGCCCTCGCCCGGTCCGCGGCCGAACAGCGAGCCGTTCATGAACGCCTCGAGCGACGTGTTGACCTGGTAGTTGTCGCCCGACGAGGGATCGAGGAAGCGGTCGAAGCGGCTGCGCACGTGATGGAAGGTGAAGTAGGCGCCGACCAGCCCGGCCGCGCCGCCGATCACGCCGAACGCCGCGACCCACATCGGCAGGCCGACGACGAAGAGCTGGGCCGCCCACACCAGCGCCACCACGACGCTCATGCCGAGGTCGGGCTGCATGATCAGCAGTGCCAGCACGCCGCCGACCAGCAGGGTCGACAGGATGTAGCCCGGCGCGCGCCGCTCGGCGCGGCTCTGCGCCAGCAGCCAGGCCGAGATCACGGCCAGGCTCGGCTTCACGAACTCGGAGGGCTGCACGCTCGACAGGCCGGGCACCGAGATCCAGCGCCGCGCGCCCTTGATCTCGACGCCAATGACGAAGGTGGCGGCCAGCAGCAGCACGCTGCCGCAGAACACCAGCAGCGCGAGGCGCCGGATATGGCGCGGCGAGGCGAGCGAAATCGCCAGCATCAGCATCAGCGCGATCGGCAGGAAAAAGAACTGGCGCTTGGCGAAGACGAAGGAGTCGGCGCCGATGCGCTCGGCGGCGGGCGGCGAGGCGGCAAGCGTCAGCATGACGCCGAAGGCGATGATGCCGAGGATGGCGCCCAGCGACCAGCGGTCGACGGTCCACCACCATTGGCCGATCACGCTGCGATCGTCACGCGGTACCTGGATCACGCTGCTCTCCCCAAAACCTGCGCGCCCGGCAGGGCACGCGCCATGGCGCGGAACGCATCGCCACGGTGCTCATAGCTCTTCCACTGGTCCCACGAGGCGCAGGCTGGCGACAGCAGCACCACGGCGACGTCTTTTGCCTCGCGTTGCGCGCGCTCGTGGGCGGCATCGAGCGCCGACTTGAGGTCACCGCAGCGGCTGTAGGCAATCTTGCCCTCGAGCTGGCCGGCGAACAGCTCGGTCGCCTCGCCGATCAGGAAGGCATGGCGGATGCGGTCGAACCACGGCGCGAGCGGCGCCACGCCACCCTCCTTCGCCTGGCCGCCCAGGATCCAGTAGATGTCGTGGTAGGACGACAGCGCGCGCGCCGTCGCATCGGCGTTGGTCGCCTTGCTGTCGTTGACATAGACGACGCTGCCGACGGAGGCGACGCGCTCCTGGCGATGCGGCAGGCCGGGATAGGTCGAGAGGCCAGCGACGATCCTCTCGCGCGGCACACCGAGCCAGCGGCAGGCCGCCCACGCGCAGGCAGCGTTCTGCGCGTTGTGGTCGCCGGGCAGGGTCGGCACGTCGGCGAAATCGACCTTGTAGCCGTCGGCATCGACCAGCATGCCGGCGCGATACGAAATGCCGCCGGCGACCGGCGTCTCGAGCTTCACCGGCACAGCCGCGATGCCGCGCTTGATCAGCTTGGCGTAGACGGCGCGCGAGGGCTGGTCGTCGACGCCGATCACGGCGCAGTCGCGGACCTGCTGGCGGGCGAAGATGTTCTCCTTGGCGGCGACATACCCCGCAAGATCGCCATGGCGATCGATATGGTCGGGCGTGATGTTGAGCCACACCGCGACATGGGCGTGGAAGGTCTCCAGCAATTCAAGCTGGTACGACGACAGTTCCAACACGTAGATGCCGTCAGCGTCGAGCGGCGCCAGATCGAGCGCGCTGCGGCCGATATTGCCGCCCACTTCGCAGCGCACGCCCGCCTCGCTGAGGATGTGGCCGATCAGCGCCGTCGTCGTCGACTTGCCGTTGGTGCCGGTGATGGCGACGTACTTCGCCTGGTCCTGGGCCCGGCCCAGCAACTCGACGTCGCAGATGATCTTCTTGCCGGCGGCGCGCGCCGCGGCGGCGACGGGATGCGGCTTGGGAAAGGTGCTGGGGATGCCCGGGCTGATCACCAGCGCGGTGATGCGCGACCAGTCGACGCCCGCCGGGTCGACGACGTTCAGCCCGGCCGCCACGGCGGCATCACGCGAGGCGGCGTTGTCGTCCCAGCAGATGTAGTCGATGCCGGCCGCCTTCAGGGCGCGTCCGGTCGCCAGGCCGGAGCGCGCCAGCCCCAGCACGACGAACGACGAACCTTTCAGGATGCCGAGATCGATCATCCTCACCTCAACTTCAGGGTGGCGAGGCCGGCCATCGCCAGGATGGCGGCGATGATCCAGAAACGGAAGACGATGGTGGGCTCGGCCCAGCCCTTCTGCTCGAAGTGATGGTGCAGCGGCGCCATGCGAAAGACGCGGCGCCCGGTCCATTTGTAGGACAGGACCTGGACGATCACCGACACGGTCTCGAGCACGAACAGGCCGCCCACGATCGCCAGCACGATCTCGTGCTTGGTGACGACGGCGACCGCACCCAGCGCGCCGCCGATGGCGAGTGAGCCGGTGTCGCCCATGAACACCATGGCGGGCGGGGCGTTGAACCACAGGAAGCCGAGGCCGGCGCCGATCAGCGCCGCCAGCAGCACGGCAAGCTCGCCCGAGCGCGGCACGTGGTGGAGGTAGAGGTAGTTGGTGAGGATGGTGTTGCCCACCACGTAGGCGATCAGACCGAACACCGCCGAGGCCATGATCACCGGGCCGATGGCGAGGCCGTCGAGACCGTCGGTCAGGTTGACGGCGTTGGAGGCGCCGACCATCACCAGGGTGCCGAACGCCAGGAAGCCCAACAGCCCCAGCGGCAGAAGCACGTCCTTCAGGAACGGCAGCGCCATCGTGTAACGCAGCGACGCAGGCGATGCCTGGGCGATCAGATAGGTCGCAAGGGCGCCGACCACGATCGAGATCGCGATCTTGATCTTGCCCGGCACGCCCTTGGGATTCTTCTTGGTAACCTTGAGAAAGTCGTCCCAGAAGCCGACCGCGCCGAAAGCCAGGGTGATGGCGAGCACGATCCAGACATAGCGGTTGGTGAGGTCGGCCCACAGCAGCGTCGCCACCGTGAGCGTGATCAGGATCAAGAGCCCGCCCATGGTCGGCGTGCCCTTCTTGGTGAGATGGGTGGCCGGGCCGTCGTTGCGGATCGGCTGGCCCTGCGCCTGCTTGCTGCGCAGCCAGCGGATCAGCCCGCCGCCGATCACGAAGCTCAGGACGAGCGCCGTCAGGAACGCCGCGATGGACCGGAACGTCAGATAACGGAACAGGTTGAACGGGCTGAAGATGTCGGCCAGCGGATAGAGCAGGTTATAGAACATCTAGCGACCCGCCTCGCCGCCACTGGCCGCCAGGATGGCGTCGACGACATGCTTCATTCTTGAACCCAGCGAACCCTTCACCGCGATCACATCTCCTGCCCGCAACGCCGCCGCGACCTCGCCGGCGAGCGCCATTGAATCCGGCCGGTGCACGCCACGCTGCGCCGGCTCCAGCTTGCGCCACAGCGCCTCCATGTGCGGCCCGCACAGGAAGACCTGCGTGGCGCCGCTCGCCGCCACCGCATCGGCGAGCCCGGCGTGAAAGGCGTCGGCGCCCTCGCCCAGCTCGCGCATGTCGCCCAGCGCCAGCAGCCGGCGGCCACCCTTGGGCGGCTCGGTGCGCGCCAGGATGGCGAGCATGGCGCGAACCGACATCGGGTTGGCGTTGTAGCTCTCGTCCAGAAGCTCGACCGTGCCGGTGCCGAACTTCAGGAAGCGCCGCGCGCCGCGCCCGGGCGATGCCGACACGCCGGCCAGCGACGCGGCCGCCTGCCCGACATCCGCGCCCAGCGCCTCGGCGACGGCCAGCGCCGCGATGCTGTTCAGCACCCAGTGCTCTCCGGCCGCGCCCAGCCGATACTCGATGCGGCGGCCATGGATCAAGGCGACAACATCGCTGCCCGAATCCTGCAGGCTGCACGAGACAAGCCGCGCATCCGCCGTCTCGCCGCGACCGAAGCCGACGATGCGCGAGACACCGAAACGACGAGCATGGCTGGCCAGTCGCTCGTAATGCTTACTGTCGCAATTGAGCACGGCCACTGCACCTTGGGCCATGCCGGCGAACAGGCAGGCCTTCTCGTCGGCGATCGCCTCTTCAGAGCCCATGAAGCCGATATGCGCCGGCCCGACATTGGTCACGACGCCGACATGGGCCTCGACCTGGCGGGCCAGCGGCTCGATCTCGCCGGGATGGTTCATGCCGATCTCGAACACGCCGTAGCGCGCCTCGCGCGGCAGGCGCGCCAGGCTGATGGGCACGCCGACATGGTTGTTGAACGAGGCGGCGCTGGCCGAGGTCGGCGCCTGGGCCGACAGCATGGCGCGGAGCGCGTCCTTGGTGCTGGTCTTGCCGACCGAGCCGGTGACGCTGGCGATGCGCGCCTTGCTGCGCTGGCGGGCGGCCTGTCCAAGGTCGACCAGCGCCTTCATGGTGTCGGGCACGCGTATCAACGTGCCGCCGGCGGTCTCGACATCGCGCGACACGACGGCCGCCGCGGCGCCGCGCTTCATCGCCTCGGCCACGAAGCCGTGGCCATCCGTCGTCTCGCCCTTCAGGGCGAAGAACAGATCGCCCCTGGCGACGGCGCGGCTGTCGAAGGTGACGCCGTTTGCCGCGAAGGGTGCAACGACAGTCGCGCCGAGCGCCCGAGCCACCTCATCGGACGTCCACAGCGCGCTCACGACACCGCCTCGGCGAATTCGCGCGCCACCTCGGCATCGTCGAAGGGATGAGTCACGCCCTTGATGGTCTGGCCGGTCTCATGACCCTTGCCGGCGATCAGCAGCAGGTCATCCTTGCTGCGCAGCGAGGCCATGCCGCGCTCGATGGCGGCATGCCGGCCGTCGCGCACTTCCAGCCAGTTGCGCCGGTCGGGGGGAATGCCGCGCACGATCTCGGCGCGGATCGCCTCGGGCTCCTCGCTGCGCGGATTGTCGTCGGTCACCAGGGTGAGATCGGCGAGGCGCGTGGCGATCTCGCCCATCACCGGCCGCTTGGCGCGATCGCGGTCGCCGCCGCAGCCGAACACCACGACCAGCCGGCCGTGCGCGAACGGCCGCAGGGTCGTGAGGACGGTCTCCAGCGCCTCGGGCTTGTGGGCGTAGTCGACATAGACGTTGGCGCCGGTGCGATGGCGCGCCACGAGCTGCAGGCGGCCGGGCGCCCCGGTCACGCTACCCAGCGCCTCGACCGAATGGGCGACATCGCCGCCGGTCGCCACGGCGAGCGCCAGCGCAGCCAGTGCATTGGAGGCCTGGAAGCCGCCGACCAGCGGCAGCTCGATGCCATGCAGTTCGCCCAGGATCTCGACCGCCAGGTGCTGCCCGGCCGACGTCGCCCGGTCCTTGAGCAGGCGGAACTCGCGGCCCCGGGCGCCGTAGGTCCAGCAGCGGACGCCGCGGCTCTGGCAGATCGCCGTCAAAGCCTGGGCGCGGTCGCTGTCGGCGTTGATCACCGCCGTGCCGCTCTCCGGCAACAGGCTGTCGAACAGCCGCGCCTTGGCCGCGAAGTAGGTCTCCATCGAGCTGTGGTAGTCGAGATGCTCGTGCGTCAGGTTGGTGAAGCAGGCCGCCGACAGTTTCAGCCCATCGAGGCGATGCTGGTCGAGACCGTGGCTCGACGCCTCGATGGCGAGATGGGTGATGCCCTGACGCGCCAGGATCGCCAGGTCCTGATGAAGCTGTACGGGGTCCGGCGTGGTCAGGCCGGCCTCGCGCGTCAGACCGGGCGAGAAGATGCCGAGCGTGCCGACGCTCGCCGCCTTGAGGCCGAGGCTCGTCCAGATGTGGCGCACGAAGTGGACGGTCGAGGATTTACCGTTGGTGCCGGTGACCGCTGCGATCGACGCCGGCTGTACGCCAGCGAAGGCCGCCGCCATCAGCGCGATGCGCCGGCGCGGATTGGCGTCGCGGATGACGACGACCGAGGGATCGAGAGGCGCCAGCTCGGCGTCAGGCGCGGCGAGGATCACCACCGCGCCGCGCTTCACCGCTTCGGCGACGAAGGCCGCGCCGTCCTGCCGGTTGCCGGCGAGGGCAGCGAACAGAAAGCCGGGCCCGACCTTACGCGAATCGAGGGTCAGGCCGGCGAGGGCGGGATCGCGTGGCAACGCGGGGACAGGGGTGGCCGCGTTGGCACTTGCCCGCATCAGGTCACTCAGCAGCAACGCGACGCACTCCCGTTTGGGGTGCGGCCGCGGCCTGGTTGGGGCCGGGCCGTACCGGCAGAGCCTTACGCTGTTCTTGGGCGCCACGATGGCGGGCACCCGCCGGATGGAACTGCGGCGGCGGCACCGGCGCCGGCACCGGCGTCGAGGCGATCTCGATGGGCGGCAGGCCCTGCTTCAGGTCACCCGGCAGGATGCCATAGAGCGATGCCATCCCCTCGATGATCACCTTCACCGACGGAGCCGCCACCCAGCCTGCCGTCGCAAAGCCGTAGGTATCCTTCGTCCCCTTGGGCTCGTCGATCGACACCAGGACGATGAACTTCGGATCGTTCATCGGGAAGGCCCCAACGAACGAGCTGATTAGGGCTTTTTGGCGGTAGCCGCCGCGCGACGGCTTCTCGGCGGTGCCGGTCTTGCCGCCGACCTCGTAGCCCGGCAGATCGGCGTTCTTGCCGGTGCCCTCGACCGCATTCAGGCGCAGCAGCTGGCGCATCATCACCGACGTCTTCTGCTGGATGACGCGGCGGCCCGGGTCGCTGGCGGCGGTGCGCTTGACCAGGCTGGGCGAATAGAGCGTGCCGCCATTGACCACCGCCGCCGAGCCGGTCGCGAGATGCAGCGGCGTGACCGAGATGCCATGCCCGAAGGCGATGGTCATGGTGTTGATCTTCATCCAGTTGCGCGGATAGAGCGGCGCCGCCAACTCGGTCAGCTGGGTGTTGAGCGGCTTCAGAAAGCCGATCTTGTCGAAGAAGGCCTTCTGCGTCTCGGTGCCCATTTCCACCGCCATCTTGGCCGAGGCGATGTTGGACGAGAACTTGAACAGCTCCGGCACGGTGAGCGGCCGGCGCTGGGCATGATCGTCGTTAATGGTGAAGCGGTCGATCTTGATCGGCGAGGTGGCGTCGAACACCGAATTCAGTGTCACCTTGCCGGTGTCGAGCGCCATCGCGGTGTTGAAGATCTTGAAGGTCGAGCCCTGCTCGTAGACGCCGAGCGTGGCGCGGTTGAACAGCGCCTCGTTGGTGATGGTCTTGGCCGAGTTGGGATCGTAGGTCGGCAGCGAGGCCATGGCGAGGATCTCGCCGTTGGTCGCATCCATGACGATGGCGGTGGCGCCGATCGCCGAGAACTTCTCGACGGCGCGGGCGATCTCGCGCTCGACCAGGCGCTGCAGGCGGAGATCGATGGCCAACTGCAGCGTCTCGCCGCTCTGCAGCTGCTGGTCGAAGTAGCGCTCGACGCCGGCGAGGCCGGCATTGTCGACGCTGGCATAGCCCAGGATGTGGGCCGCCGCCGTGCCCTGCGGATAGAGCCGGCGCTCCTCGGCCTGGAATTCCAGGCCGGGAATGCCCAGCCGGTTGACGCGGTCGTGCTCGCGCGGGCTCAAGCCCCGCTTCACCCAGACGAAGGTCTTGTCCTCCTCGAGCTTGGCGCGGACATCGTCGTACTTGAGGTCGGGCAGCGCCGAGACGATCTTCTTGGCGGCGTCCTGCGGATCGAGCAGCAGCCGTGGATTGACGAAGGCCGACATCACCGGCACCGACGTCGCCAGCACGGCGCCGTTGCGGTCGACGATGTCGGCGCGCTCAGACTGGATCGAGCCGCCGCGCGCGGCGACGCGCTGCGTCGGCTCGGCACCGTCGCGCAGCAGCGACACGTAGCCCATGCGCAGCGCGATGGCGACGAACATCACGGCAAACAGCCCTGATGCGATGACCAGGCGCTGGCGGGCAGTCTCCTGGGCATCGCCCTTGAGTCGCTCCTGCGCCGATCCGTAACGCGCGCCGGCCGCCGCGTTTGCCGCGGCGGCCGGGTCGGGCGAGGCTCGCTTGCGCCACAGCTTCATCGACGGTCCTTTTCATTTCGCGAAAGGATCTCATCGATGGAGACCGCGGCGCTCGTGCCGTCGCCAACCGGACCCGCTGTAGCCGGCTCTTGGATCATGGCCGGTCGAGGGGGCGTCGAGGGTCCGGTCGTACGCCCTGGAGGGGGTGCGGAGGCCGGCGAGGGGCTGCCGGCCTCCGCTGCGACGCGACCACCACCGGGCAAGCTCGACGAGGGGACGTCGTTGCCCGTTCGTGGGGGGGAAGGGAGTGGTGGATCGCGACGCGGGGGCTGTGAATCTGCTGGGAGTTTCAGGGAATCGAGCCGCACGACCTGCTTGATCGAGGCGGGCTCGAGCTTGAGATGTTTTACGGCGAGCTTCTCGACGCGCTCGGCCTCGTTGAGGTGGGCCCATTCGACCCGCAGGATGTGCGTGGCCTGCTGGCTCTCGACGATCTTCTGGTTGGTGCGGTCGATCTTCTCCTCGAGGTCCTGCACCTTGTACTTCACGGTGAACAGACCGATCGCAGTGGCGACCGCAGCCATCGACCAGAACACGAGTCCGCGATGGATCATGCGCGGGCTCCGATCTTTTCGGCGACGCGCAGGCGCGCGGAACGAGCACGCGGATTGGCGGCGACCTCGGCAGCCGACGGCGACACCGGCTTGCGCGTGAGGTCGCGCAGCTTGGCAGCCTCGGCGGCGGCGCGCGGCGGCGCGTGACGGGACGGGCCCGGCGTGCGGCCGGCGCGGCTGCGCACGAATTCCTTGACCGCGCGGTCCTCGAGCGAATGGAAAGACACGACAGCCAGGCGACCGCCGGGTGCGAGAACCTGCTCGGCCGCGGTCAGGCCGCGTACAAGCTCGCCCAGCTCGTCGTTCACGGCGATGCGCAGCGCCTGGAAGGTGCGCGTGGCGGGGTCGCTCTCGTCCCGGCCCTGCGGGCCGACGGCGCGGCGCACGATCTCGGCCAGCTCGCCGGTGGTCTCGATGCGCTTCTGCTTGCGTGCTTCGACGATAGCGCGCGCCACGCGGCGGCTGCGGCGCTCCTCGCCGTAACGGAAGATGATGTCGGCCAGCTCCGCTTCATCGGCGTCGTTCACCAGGTCGGCGGCCGACGGGCCGTTCTTCTCCATGCGCATGTCGAGCGGACCGGAGGCGCGGAACGAGAAGCCGCGCTCGGCCTGGTCGAACTGCATGGAGGAAACGCCGAGATCGAGGGTCACGCCGTCGACGTCATCGACGCCTTCGGCCGACAACAAATCGGCCATGTCGCCGAAGCGGCCTTCGATCAGGCGCAGCCGCGGCGCGTAGCGCTGGGCCAGCGCCTGGCCGGCGCCGATGGCGTCGGGGTCACGGTCGATGGCGATCACCTGGCAGTCGGCGCGGTCGAGCATGGCCGCGGTGTAGCCGCCGGCGCCGAAGGTGCCGTCGACATAGCGACCGCCGTCGCGCGGCTGCAGGGCGTCGACCACTTCGTTCAACAGGACGGGGACGTGGCGCTCGCTCATGCGTCGCCTGCCCCGAGGCCGCGCACGAAGGCGGCCATCTTGTCGCGATCGGAATCACGGCGGGCCTGCCAGCGGCCCGGATTCCACAGCTGGAACTTGTCGCCCTTGCCGACCAGCATCACGCCGTCGGACACCTCGAGGACGCTCGCGAACTCCGCCGGCAACGAGAAGCGGCCGTCGGGTTCCATGGCGATGGTGCGGGCGGAGGCGGACAGGTAGCCGGCGGGATCGAAGGCCTCGTCGTCGAGCGCGACCTTGAGCGCGCCCTTGGGACCGAGCGCCTCGGCACGCAGCCGGTCGAGCATGGAATCAAACCCGGCGCGGGAGTTGCCGTTCACGACGCCAGGCAGGTTGGGCGAGTGATAGAGCACGAACGCACCACGATCATCGGCAGGCAGCTCGTCCCTGAAGGCGGCGGGCAACAACACCCGGCCCTTCTTGTCGAGCTTGATCAGGATTTCGGACCGAAAAGCCACCGGCCCAGTCCCCCTGCACTCCCCGCGGCCGGTGCCCCACGCCCCAACCTCTTCGACGGGATGTTATGGGATAGCATGGGAATTTCAGGGAAGCAATGCTCAAGAGCAAGAATCCACAAGGAATCTGAAGCGCTTAGCTACCAAATCTATGGCTCTTCCATCGTTGCGAACCTCAAGGAGTTGAATCCGTCCCAAGTTGGACAGTTCTTCGTTATCCCGTTTCGAGATCTGACCGGATCAGTGTTCCAAAAGGCCGATGCGGCCGTCGGCCGGCAGCCACTCATCTCTTTGGTAGCGGCCAAGACAGAATATAGAACAGAAGTTCTTATTTGTCAATAACTATAGTTTCCATCGCGAGCGCGCGGCCAGCTGCGCAAGATAATTCTTTCGCACCGTAGCGAGGGTGTGACGCGCTCGGACCGCAATAGGTAGCGCACCAGCGGTGACCGATGACACTAAACTGTGTCAGCAGTGCTTGCAGTATCGCCACCCTCGGGGGAGCAGCAGGTCAGACGGCCTGTAAGCCGGGTTCTGTCCCCGCCTTTCGGCGATGGATGGCCATTCCTCTGGGACGCCCGTTGCCGAGCGCCTCGCGCGACCGACCCGGACGGCGACGCGGAAACACCGCTGCCGGTTGCCCGGCGTGCCGCCCCTATTTGGTCTTGCTCCCGGTGGGGTTTGCCGTGCCGCTTCCGTTGCCGGTCGCGCGGTGGGCTCTTACCCCACCGTTTCACCCTTGCCTGGCGGGCGAACCCGCGCGGCGGTCTGTTCTCTGTGGCACTTTCCCTGGGGTCGCCCCCGCCGGCCGTTAGCCGGCACCGTGTCTCCGTGGAGCCCGGACTTTCCTCACCAGGCGGTTGCCCACCCCGTGCAGCCATCCGGCCGTCTGACCTGACGGCCCTAGCTAGGCTTCGTGCCCCACCTGGTCAAGCAGGTCGGCCAGCAGGGAACGGGTCTCGGCATCGGCGATCCCGTTGGCCTTGGCCGGCCGAAAGCGGCGCTGGAACGAGGCGACGATATCGGCCGTCGTCGCCTCGCCGGCCGGCGGATAGCCGAAGCGCTGGAGAGCCACCTGGATGTCGCCGCCGAGCGGCGCCGCGCCGGCGCGCGGCCACAAGCCGATACCGCTCGCGGCCAGCCTGGCCCACGGAAAGCGCAAGCCGGGATCGATCTTGCGCTTGGGCGCGATGTCGGAATGGCCGACGACGTTGCGCGGCTCGATGGCGGGATGACGGCCAATGATGTCGCGGCAGAGCTCCATGAGGGCGGCGATCTGCCCTTCGGGATAGTCGTGGCGGTCGCCGTGCAGGTTCACGATCTCGATGCCGATCGAGGTGCCGTTCAGCGCTTCATGGCCGCGCCAGTACGAACGGCCGGCGTGCCAGGCGACGCGATCCTCCGGCACCAGCCGATACGCGGTGCCGTCCTCCGCCAGGACATAGTGTGCGCTGACGCGATTGGGGCGCCCGCCATCGCGCAGGACCTTCAGGGATTCATCGAGCGGCAACTCGGTGTAGTGCAGCACCAGCACGTCGACCGGCGACTGGCGGGCCGCGTGATTGGGCGACGGAAGCTCGATCACGCAGGTACCAGGCCGCGCTCGCGGCGCAGCCGGTCATAGGCGTCGTTGATCAGCGCGAGCTTGCGGTTGGCCATGGCGATGGCCTCTTCGGGCAGGCCCTGCGCCATCAGCCGGTCGGGGTGGTTGGCCTTGACCTGGCGCAGCCAGGCCTCGCGGATCTGCTCGTCGGTCGCCAGCGGATCGATGCCGAGGATGGTGCAGGGCTCGCATTCGACGACGCCCAGCGCCGCGGCCTTGGCGCGCTCGAAGCGCGCGCTGCTCAGCCCGAAGATGCTTGTAACCTCGGCAAGGTAGGCGGCTTCGGCGACGTCGACCGGTCCGTCGGCCTTGGCGATGCTGAACAGGCCCTCGAGCACGTTCTCCAGGATCTCGGGTGCATCGGGGAACAGCGCCGCAAGTTGGCGGGCGTAGGTGTCGAAGCCGGCGACGTCCCGCTTGGCCAGGTTGAAGAAGCGCTCGACGTTGCGTTCCTCGCCCGGCGGCACGTGGAAGAAGTCGCGAAACGCCGCGACTTCCCTTTCCGACACCTCGCCGTCGACGCCCGCCATCTTCGCGCCGAGCGCAATCACGCCGATCGTGAAGGCGATCTGGCGCAGGCCGGGATGCGCGCCATCGTCGGCTGGCGGCGAGCTGAGGCCGAGCAGCGAGCCGAACGATTCGCCGTTGGCCAATCGCGTCACCCCCTCGACGATCCTGTCCCAGATCTTCATGCCTGCCCCGCTACGCGTTCCCGGTTACAGGATCAAGGAGCCGATCGCCACGCCGACCAGCAGGACGAGGGCGAGACGCCGATAGAAGCCTTCGCTGGCCAGCGGAAACAGTCGCGTTCCCAGGACGCCGCCCAGCATGACGGCCGGCGCAAGAAACAGGCCCAGCACGATGGTGCTCCCGTCAACCAGGCCGCGCGAGGCGAAGGTGCCGATCGCCACCAGATCGACGAAGACGAAATAGGTCGTGAGGTTTGCGCGAACGCGCGCTGCCGTTTCATCGCCCGCGAGATAGTAGAAAGCGATGGGCGGGCCGGCCATGCCGGCGAGGCCGTTCAGGAAGCCACTGCTGACACCGGCTGTCAGTGTGGTCGTGGTACGCGGGCGACCCGCGAAGCGCCAGCCGCTGGCCAACAGGGCGACCGCGCCCAGGATGATGGCCGAGATCGCCCAGCGCATGGGTTCGGGCTCGGTTCGCGTCAGGACCAGGTTGCCAAGGGGAACCCCGAGGGCGGCGGCAATCAGGAGCAGGCCGATGCGACGCCAGTCGACCAGGCGCACGACGCCGGGAACCACCGGCAGGGCGACGGCGATCTCGAGCAGCAGGCAAAGCGCCACGCCGGCGGCCGGCCCGTACAGCGCCGAAAAGATCGGCGTCATGATCATGGCTGCGCCGAAACCGGCGAACCCGCGCACCATGCCCGCAATGCAGGCCACGGCTGCGCAAACGAGGAAGGGAAAAGCCAACAGGTCGGGCATGACGGCGACAGACAGTGCTCTAGCATTGCCCGACGGCAACCCGAGCATCATATAATGCAGGCCATGCCCTCAAAGAATCTCGCGGTCTCGACCGTCCCGCTCCACATGCCGTACATCCAGCGGCGGCCGGAGACCGTCGGCGGCAAGCCCTTCAGGCTGGTGTCCGATTACACCCCGGCCGGCGACCAGCCCGACGCGATCCGCCAGCTGATCGCCGGCGTCGGCGAGGGCGAGCGCGACCAGGTGCTTCTGGGCGTCACCGGCTCGGGCAAGACCTTCACCATGGCCAACGTCATCGCCTCGCAGAACCGGCCGTCGCTGGTGCTGGCGCCCAACAAGACGCTGGCGGCGCAGCTCTATGGCGAGATGAAGGGCTTCTTCCCGGACAACGCGGTCGAGTACTTCGTGTCGTACTACGACTACTACCAGCCCGAAGCCTACGTGCCGCGCACCGACACCTACATCGAGAAGGATTCGTCGATCAACGAGCAGATCGACCGCATGCGCCACTCGGCGACACGCGCGCTGATGGAGCGCGACGACGTGATCATCGTCGCCTCGGTGTCGTGCATCTACGGCATCGGCCCGCTGGAGAACTACCAGACGATGACCTTCCGGCTGCACAAGGGCCAGAAGATCGACCGCACCAGCCTGCTGCGCCGCTTCGTCGAGCAGCAGTACAAGCGCAACGACAACGCCTTCCAGCGCGGCACCTTCCGGGTGCGCGGCGACACGGTCGACCTGTTCCCGGCCCACTACGAGGACAAGGCGTGGCGCATAGAAATGTTCGGCGACGAGCTCGAATCGATCGTCGAGTTCGATCCGCTGACCGGCGAGAAGACCGCGACCCTGTCGGACATCGTGGTCTACGCCAACAGCCACTACGTCACGCCGCGGCCGACCATGCAGAAGGCCATCGAGCAGATCAAGACCGACCTCAAGCAGCGGCTCGACGAGTTCAACCGCGCCGGCCGCCTGCTCGAGGCGCAGCGGCTCGAGCAGCGCACGCTGTTCGACATCGAGATGCTGGAGACCACGGGCTCGTGCGCCGGCATCGAGAACTATTCGCGCTATCTCACCGGCCGCAAGCCGGGCGAGCCGCCACCCACCCTGTTCGAGTATTTCCCCGAGCGCTCGCTGCTGATCGTCGATGAGAGCCACGTCACGGTGCCCCAGATCGGCGGCATGTTCCGCGGCGACTTCAACCGCAAGAGCGTTTTGGCCGAGTTCGGCTTCCGCCTGCCCTCGGCGATCGACAACCGGCCGCTCAAGTTCGAGGAGTGGGAGACGCTGCGTCCGCAGACGACGTTCGTCAGCGCCACGCCCGGCCCGTGGGAGATGGAGCGCACGCAGGGCATCTTCATCGAGCAGGTGATCCGCCCGACGGGCCTCATCGACCCGACGGTGATCATCCGCCCGGTCGAAAAGCAGGTCGACGACCTGATCGCCGAATGCCGCGACTGCGCCAAGAAGGGCCAGCGCGTGCTGGTCACGGTGCTGACCAAGCGCATGGCGGAGGACCTGGTCGAGTACATGCACGAGGCCGGCATCCGCTGCCGCTACCTGCATTCCGACATCGACACGCTGGAGCGCATAGAGATCATCCGCGACCTGCGGCTGGGCGCGTTCGACGTACTGGTCGGCATCAACCTCCTGCGCGAGGGCCTCGACATCCCGGAATGCGCCCTGGTGGCGATCCTCGACGCCGACAAGGAAGGTTTCCTGCGTTCGCCGACCTCGCTGGTCCAGACGATCGGCCGTGCCGCGCGCAACGTCGACGGCCGGGTCATCCTCTATGCCGATCAGATGACCGATTCGATCAAGTACGCCATGGCCGAGACGGAACGGCGGCGGGAAAAGCAGGTGGCCTACAACAAGGAGCACGGCATCACGCCCGCCTCGGTGCGCAAGAACATCGCCGAGATCCTGCAGTCGACCGCCGAGCGCGACCACTACACGGTCGACACCGGCGTGTCGGGCGACGTGCACCTGGTCGGCCACAACCTGCGCACCCACATCGCCGAACTGGAAAAGCGCATGCGCGACGCCGCCGCCAACCTCGAATTCGAGGAGGCCGCCCGCATCCGCGACGAGATCCGGCGGCTCGAGGCGAACGAGCTCGAACTGCCCGGCCAGGCCGCCAGCGCCAATGTCGGGGTGCATCTCGGCAAGATGCAGCACAGCCGCGTCTTCCGCGGCGTGCGCACCGGATCGGGCGGTCGCGGCAAGCAGGCCCGGCGCAGCGGGCGGTAGTCATTCTCTTCTGGACCGCGAGCCTCCGGCTTGCTCAGAATCATGAGCGAGCCGGAGGCTCGCGGTCTGGGAGAGCATGAGCATGAACCTACGGATAGTTGCGACGCTGCTGGCGTTGCTCGTTGCCGGCGAAGCCGCCGCCCAGGCGCGCGAGCAGGTCGTGAGGATCCCCGCAGCCGGCGGCGTCCAGATGATCGCCAACGTCATGCGCCCGCCCGGCGAGGACAAGAAACCGCTGGTCATCATCAACCACGGCTCGCCGGCCGACGGCTCGCAGCGGGCCAAGATGGCGCCGCCGCGCTACAACGGGCTTTCCTCGTGGTTCGTGTCGCGCGGCTACGTCGTCGTCCTGCCGCTGCGTCGCGGCTACGGCGAGACTGGCGGGACCTGGGCGGAAGCGTACGGCAGCTGTCAGAACCCGGACTACTTCAGCGCCGGCCTGCAGGGCGCGGCCGACATCAAGGCTGCCCTCGACTATATGCGCGGCCAGCCTTACGTCGCGCCGGACCGCTCGCTCGTGGTCGGGCAGTCGGCCGGCGGCTGGGCCACCCTCGCCTTCTCCAGCCAGAACCCGGCCGGCGTGTCGGGCATGATCGACTTCGCCGGCGGCCGCGGCGGCCATCAGAAGATGCCGGATGGCAGCCTCGGCAACTGCACGCCCAACGCCCTGGTCAGCGCGGCCGGCAAATACGGATCGACGGCGCGGGTGCCGACGCTGTGGATCTACACCGCCAACGACAGCTTCTTCGAGCCGAGCCTCGCGAAGCGCATGTTCGAGGCCTACAACGCGGCCGGCGGCAAGGGCACCTTTCGGCCGCTCGACGCCTTCGGCAGCGACGGGCATGGCCTCGCCGGCAGCGACAGCGGCGTGGCCGTCTGGCAGGGCCCGGTCTCGGAGTTCCTCGCGACGCTGCGCTAGCTTTCCGGCAGCGCACTCTCGTGCCAGCGCCGCAGCAGCAGGTGGCTGAGCCAAGTGAGCAGCAGGTA
>Ga0081539_10002067_pt1 | contig 30073 bp, 31 predicted proteins | sample TabmetS4T2R2_FD_71023 | JGI IMG/M metagenome (GOLD analysis project Ga0081539, IMG submission 71023) | Tabebuia heterophylla rhizosphere microbial communities from the University of Puerto Rico - S4T2R2 | ecosystem: Host-associated > Plants > Roots > Rhizosphere ... | reverse complement strand
CAAAGCACTGATCACAATGGCAAATACTAGCCCGATGAGCCACGGTTGTTTGAGAAACACCTTCCATCCCATTCGTTGAATTCCGAAAACTATTGTGAGAATGGCGATCAAACTTAAGCCTGTCATCACGCCGAACATTTCCTTCGTCAGGAAATTGACGAGACGGCCTCCTTCGACCGGGTCGGCAGAACCAATATAAAAGATATGATAAAAGAACCAGCCATCGGTAGACCAATTGATGAGTAGCATGGGAATCACGGTCAGGGTACTAAATGGAATCAAGAAAAACCAGGCGCCCCGACCGAATTTGATGAACAGATAAAGTGAGAAGCAAATGGCTACAAGGAAGCCAGTCTGTTTGGTGAATGCAGCCAGAGCAAATATCACAGCTGACAGAACCAGGCTGCGATTCGATTTACCCGCGTAGTTTGGTAACGCGAGGCCTGCCAATAATAAAGCAACAAACAATGAATCGACGCGTGCCAGCTCGTACCAGAATCCATTGATACGGTATCCACCCAGAAACAATCCTGCGCAAGCGATGCCGACCCAGCGCAATCGACTCTCACGGACAGCAATCCAATAAATCAGTAGTGTGGTAGCAAGGGTTGCCCCAAAAGAGATCGTACGAAGCAAAATAAGACTTGGCCCGCCGATTTTGAACAACAGAGCGCCAAGCCAGAAGAAGAGCGGCATGTAGACATGTGGATTAAAATCCGCGTTTGGCGGCACGTAGACAGGCTGTCCCTGCGCAAATTGCAGGGATTCCATCAACATGCTGTCTTCGATGAAATCAAGGTCGTAGGGATAGAACAGACGCGGCAGGGCAGTGAAAAAGAACAGGAGGATGAAGAAGACCGCAACGAACACTGCTCCGCTCTGAAGTACACGAACGGAGGCGACTCTCATCACCTATCATATTACAACAATGGAATAATAAGATCATGAGATTTATCCAGGAAATCCCCAAACTATGGATTGCTTACGGAGTCAGCCAGGTAAAGTAATTTGTGCCTGTCCATTCAGTTAGCATATTCAAACCATCTGGCTGAAATATGCTCATATGATGAGAGAACTCGCTCGTTGAATATGTTGAGACCAGCAGTGCCTCGCCGTTCATGCGCAACGCGGGGATTCCATAAATCCAATCTTTGTGAGCGATGACCTGGCCGGTGGATATGTCGAAAACTTCTGTCCAAGGTGTCTCATTTGTCCAATTTCGCAGATAAAGATAGCTTCCATCGAGCGAAAGAGACAGGTCGGCAGACTCGCTTTCGAAGCGTTGCACGCGGCTTCCGTCGCTGGTGCGGATAATTTCCAAGCCGAGCGGAGTCTGGTTCATATCCCAATTTCCATTGCTGGTTTGCACGGATTCACTGCGCAGCCCAACCACGTATAGGAGTTGACCGTCTGGCGAGATGACAGCCTGTTTACTGGTTCCATCCGCCACTTTTGCATGAGCGACACCGGCACTAAGGGAAAGCAGCCGCTCTAACCAACTGAGCTCCGGCTGGATTTCAAGGGTCTCGACTTTCTGCGAGTCAAAGTCTGCGATTGTTAACTGATCGGAATCGGCGTGGGCAACGTAAAGGGTGTTTTGATCAGGTGCAAAAACTACAGCCGGGGAGAAGTATATGGCTGTTCCGGGTTGGCTGTATTCGACAGCAACCTTTTCATCCTTGGGGTAGACTCCGTCGCGCACACCTTCTAACTCAACGGACCAGAGTGGGTTTAGATTCGCTATATCGAGCAGCTTGATTTGTGGTGCGCTATTCGTTTCGTTCTCGGTGTAGCGATTTTGAATCACAAGCCCATACAGCATCAATGATTCACTGTTCGCTGTGAACTTCATGTGCGTAACGAGAGAATCTTCTTCTACCTGAGCTGTGATAACTCCCTTTTCCATATCAAATATGGTTAGATCATAGTTAGTTTCACCCTGGGCAATTGCCAGCCGCTTTCCATCCGGGCTGAAAACCATTGCGCTTACCCAGCCACTGGTTTCCAACTCAAAAGTTTGGGTCGTCCAAGATGGAAGGTCGATCAGTAGCAGATCCCCACGATACATGTTTTCATTGGGAAAGGTCACTGTTGCCAGCGTCTGCCTATCAGACGAGAAAGCATACGAGTAGCTTTGACCCAGTGAAATGGGTGAATAATCGGGTAGAGCAGTTCCGGTAGCAGGATCCAGCGGAAAGAGCAAATTCCCTTTCGAACGGCCCTGCCACTCGACGGCGAGAAGGCTCTCCTCGAAAGTGGCGTTAACAGATGGGGCAATGGTCGGTTCGGCGGGAATAATGGCCGGTTCTGTTTCGAGCGGAGATTTAATCTGAGGCGCGGCAGGACCGGCGCAAGCCGTCAGAATCAGGAGAAATGTTAACAAGAAGGTGAAAAGGCGCATATTAACCTACTTTCTCTATAGATTCATAAGCTTTACACCATGCCAGATGATCTGGTTCCCTCGTTCAGTTGACGCAACAGATTCGTTATTTCATTGTTAAAAAGAGCGGACTCATAAAGAGTCCGTTCCAAGATTTAGACTTAAAATAATTCACGAAGCGATATCGAGGAAATACGAAGATAATCTTATTTCACGCGGTGCATATATGGTGATCTCATTGATCACATCTACATCGGGTTGGGGAGTCCAGATAGAGTTGACTGTTTTGTCCCATTCGATTTCAAAGTCCCAGCCCTTGAGATGGACATCATAATTGCCAAGGCACTTTGGGCAGATGACCTGCTCGCCCTCCTGCCATTGCATGGGAATCACGATGATAGGTCCGCATATGGGGCAGGAGTGCATCAGGCGCTCGTCGGAGCTGTGGCCTAAAATATGATCCAGTTCGCCGCGTCGTCCCAATTGCAAAAAAGCAGATACGAGGAGTGGATCAAATTGTCTGCCACTTTCCTGGGCTATGAGTTGGTAGGCTGCATCTGCAGACATACCCGCTTGGTATGGACGCGCACTGGTCATGGCGTCGAAGGTATCGGCGATGGCAACGATGCGTGCAAAGAGACTGATGTTGTTGCCGGCGAGCCCTCTCGGATAGCCACGCCCATCAAAGCGTTCGTGATGGGAGGCGACGATATCGAGCGTAAGGGCCCCCAGCGGATGGTCGCGCATGAGCATCAGACCCGTCTCAGGATGTTTCTTGATGATCTCATATTCGGCATTTGTCAATTTGTCCTTTTTATTGAGAATTGGGTCAGGGATACTGACTTTCCCTATATCGTGCATCAGGCTTCCAAAATGAATGATGAAAACTTCATCCTGTGTCAGCCCGATCTCTTCCGCTAGCGTGCGGGCGTAACGGCTGACTCTCCAGGTATGCCCGCCTGTGTAGGGATCTTTTGCTTCGATGACTGTCGCCAGAGAGACCAGGGATTTCAATAATGGGATATTGACAGGGAACATTTCCATACGAATGATTTCTCCTCGAATGAATAAAAACACAACAATAGCTAGACATGTTTTCAATTCATACGTTGCATGGAAATGCTTACAGAAACGAAAATTATTCTTCCGCTAACAGGAATGTAGGGCATCGCCTTCTCAAGCGACTTCTCCAATATGGGGTATTATTTGATTTGCTTAAGAGCGATCACAGACCGTGTCTATACACGTGAGACAGCGAAATGCAAAGGAGAATACTAATGATTCCAGAACTTTGTCGCATTAAAAATAGGAAGACCGGCCGTTTTTCTTCTTGGGATACGACTGGGCGAAATGCGGATGCATGGATCATCGATCCGGGAGCGACGCGTGTCCTTGCCGATATTAAGGGACCGGGGCAAATCACACATATATGGATGACACAACCGAATCACTACCGCGAATGCCTGATTCGGATCACGTGGGATAACGCGAAGGCTCCAAGTGTACTTTGCCCGCTCGGCGATTTCTTTGGATTGGGCCATGGGTTGGTCGCTTCCTATCAATCGTTGTTATTCTCAGCCTCCACCCAGTTCCCTTATCAATTCAACAAAGGATGTGCGTTGAACTGCTACGTACCAATGCCCTTTCGGGAACGTGCCGTGGTCGAACTGGTCAATGAGAGCAATGAACCTCATACGCAATACTTCTATGTGGATTATGAGACGTTTGATGACCTGCCCTCGGACGCCGGTTACTTCCATGCGGAATTTAGGAGAGCCAACCCCTTCGCTGGCTGGGGGCCAGAAATCGCGACCAATAAGGCTGGCTCGCATTTGAGCAATATTGTGAACAAGGAAGAAATGGCATGGGAAAACAATTATGTAATCCTTGAGACAAAAGGCGAGGGTCATTACGTCGGCTGTAATCTCAGCGTCACCAACTTCCGAGGAGACTGGTGGGGAGAGGGGGACGACATGATCTGGGTGGATGGCTATAAATGGCCGCCAGATCTCCACGGCACGGGTTCAGAAGACTATCTTAACCAGGCGTGGGGCATGCAGGATAATGCCTTTCTTCGTAACGGGAGTTCGATTTTCGAGGGGAAGACTTCACTCGTGCCATCCAGTTCGCCGTGGGCTGAAGGAGCGTATCAAACGAGCTATGTTTTTCATATCGAGAACCCCGTTCGCTTTCAAAAGTCGATCAAAGTGACGATCGAGCACGGACATGCTAATCACCTAGCAAATGAGATGTCCTCCGTGGCGTATTGGTATTCTCATCAGCCAGCACGCGCGGCGACGACACCGCCCGTGCAAAAACGGATGCCAATCCTGCGTGATAATCTTGGTCGCTGGCTCTTGGAGAAGAAAAGCCAATCCCCAGGCAGACCGGTCAAACTGAATTCGGAGATGAAGAAAATGAAAGCGCGCTGGGCGAAGGAATACGGCTCTGGCAAATAATGCCGGGCGACTACATGAGAAACCGCAATCTATTGCACACTAATCGCTTTGATATATCTCTCTGCTGATCGTTTGGCCGCGGCTTTCGCGTCATTCTTTATGATGAGATCCCACCAACCGCCGTAGATGCGGTCAAATTCAAAAGGCTCAACAGACTCAACAATGGTCTGAACCGTTTTCGCGTTCAAGGGAATCATGTTGGGATAGCTATACATAAAACTGACGTGACGCCGATCCTGCGCGACCTGCATGGTGTCACCAGTTAGAAGCGCGCCGCGTCCGTCCGCGCCATCCGGCCAATATAATACTGTGGAACCGGGAAAATGACCTCCGCAGCGGATCAATGTTAGCCCCCCGATCAATTCACTGTTCTCTCCCGTCCAAAAGACAAAGTTGGGGTCAGGTCGCATGACCCAATCGTGATTATCCACGTGCCAGTAAATGGGAGCATTATCGAAAGCATGACTCCATTCCACAATGGACCCAATTGTATGCGGATGTGAGGTTGCAATCGCCGAAATCCCACCGAGGGCATGGATAGCTTCCACCGTGGCTTCATCGAGCAGGCTGATGCAGTCCCACAGCACATTGCCCTGCGGTGTTTGGATCAATAGCGCGCGTTGACCGATGGCAAAACTGGGAACCGTGCCGAGGCCTGTAATGTTCGGGTCGACCTCCTCAATGCGATTCTTAAATTCCTTTTTCATTTCATCGATGGTCGTCCAGCGTTGACCCTTAATGCCAATGTACTGACGATCATCTTCGCAAATGGGACAATGCTCAGGCGGCGCCTCGCTCGCTCGATGTTGTACTCCACAGGTGGCACAAATGTAATTTGGCATAATTAGCTCCTCATTTGGATTATACGAGCAAAACTCAAGGCTTTTACATACGGAATTTAGTGATTTTCCGGGAGTATAATTAACGCCAGAGGTATGCCATGACCGAATTAGAGCAAACCATTATGACTGAAATTTCCACCTTGCCAGAAACACGTCTTCCCGATGTTCTGGCATTTATCCGATATTTAAAACTGAGTATACCCAAAGAGCAAAAAGACCTTGAGGAACGTTTTGATGAAGCCCTGAAATCCATTCGCGCCCGCGCAAAGGAATTGAACATTAAAGATGAAGACATCGAAGCAGAAATTCGCGCGGTGCGTGAGGGGAAATAAGGCCGGTTGTTTTGATAAAAAATCCCTCTCTTTAGGAGGGATTTTTTATTCTTCAGATAGTAATTCATTCAAAGATTCGATTAATTCGGGCAAGCCATCTGTTGCAGCGAGCCAAATACGATTGAGCAGAGTTTCGCCATATTCATGAGCAATTATATTACGAAGCTCAACTAATCTTTTCCAATTGATTTCCGGATGCTTCCTGCGAAACTGTGGAGCAATATGAACGGCCGCTTCGCCAATAACAACTAACTGTCGTTCCACGGCATACCTCAGCATTTTGTTCTTTTCAAATTCATGGAATTTTACGCCGTTAATGAATTCGTTGATTTCGCGAGCGGCTTCACGAATATCCCACAAATATGCCTTGGTTTGTTCATCAGGCTGCATAAACTACCTGCGCAGTGCGTAAAATCTCGCGCCGTCGGTATGGATTGCGAAGTCCTTCCTTTTCTACCAGATCCACAGGACGCTTGAACATCTTTTCAAGCTCAAGCTTCATGTCAATGATCTCAAAGAGTCCAATATGTGCTTTAGGATCAATACTTAGCAGCACATCGACATCACTATCAGGACGGAAATCCTCGCGCAGCGCCGACCCAAACACAGCAAACTCGGTAATACCCCAGCGTTTGCAGAATTCGGCAATTTTCTTACGTGGAATCCTGAATTTCTTTTTTCGCATGGATAAAATTATAGCACGCAATAATTTCCCCTCTCCTTTAGGAGAGGGGGTAGGGGTGAGGTCCAAGCAACCTCATAAAATTCCCGCTTGTATTCCTCCATCAAACGTTGTATAGTAATGAAAACTGACAAGGAGGATACCAATGGCAGGACCTGTTTACAAAATGTTTCGTGCACGGATGAAGGAAGCCTGGTTTCAACTCTCCAAAGAAGAGCAGGATGCGATGTTCGGGAAGATCGAAGAGGCGATGAAGAAAGTGGGCGGAAAGTCCATGATCACCTGTGACTCCCTTTGGAACTCGGAGCAGTGGTGGTTTTGGGGCGTGGAAGAATACCCCAGCATCGAAGCAGTCCAGGAACATTCAAGTTTGCTCAACGAAATGGGATGGCTGCGCTACGTTGACTCCGAAACCCTGCTGGGAACGGCTGTACCTCAAGACAGCGCATAAGCAATAATTTATTCAAACAAAATTGCTCAGTAATAAAAACCTGCCTGCGACCATCGGTGGGTTTATTAGATTCCCCATTCGAGAAAGTAATTACAGCGATGCTAGTTTGTAATGTCCGCGACCGACAAACTCAAGCAAGTTCTTATCCCTTAATAACTGCAATTGCTGTCGTATTTTTGCTTTGACATTATTATTTGAGGGATGTTTAGCTTTAAGATAAGTTTCAAAAGCATAAACTTCGTCTAACGAAAATTCTTTTTTCTGCATTCTTTCAACACAAAGCAAAACATCAAGCAACCAACCCTTGGCTTCGGTATTGCTGGTGCCTCTTACAAATTCGGTTTTATTCCATTTTTCTAAAACTTCATTTTTGCTTTTAGCAATCCCATCTTGTATATAGAATATTTTCCCAAATTCAGGGATATCGCTCATAACTATATTACAGCCGACCCAGCCAGCTCGTCTTGCTAAAGGATTTAATGCTTTTCTTTTTTCAATAATATCTGGCACGAAAAAATACTTTGGAATTGTCAGGAAATTTCTAATGCTCAGTGTAGATCGATCATATGTAAGGAAGAAAAAGTTTGGATTATTCTCTGATTTGAGTCTTTCAATCATTGCAGAATATGCACCATCCACAATTTTCTTTCCCACAGTTCCGTTCTTAGACTTCAACTCATATTCTTCCATGCAGTTATCGCAATAAAAATCTGCTACAGGTTTATTGTTTGCAAAACGGCTCAACACATTGCCACAATTTGGGCAGAAGACAGAGCGATTAACCCAATCTTCTGTAATTACACGAATCCGTTGACTACCACTTGAGTAATTATCGGTGATACCGATAGGCAAAAATAATTCCATTATGACAGATCCCAAGCAGGTCGGTACCAAAATACGTATGAATGGCTCGAATACATTTGCTCTCAACACTAAGATGAACTCAAATATTTAAGCCCAACACGCGAATATCATACCAACATTCATCGCATAAATCAATCAGGTCTGTTGAGCCCTCTTCCCAACAGACCTGTTTATGGCATCTTTCACATTCCCAAAGCTCACCTTTGCATACGGAATGATTTGTGCTTTCGCAACCGACAATCCTATTTCCTTCCCATTTTATTTTTGTAGGCTTGAACTTTGGAGACATACTTTTCAAAATCAGCCTCTTACGCCTTAGTGGTTAATCAAAATCCCAACTCCTTCAAATTCTGTTCCTTACTTCGCCTGGTGCTTCCGGCAAACAAGTCCTTCCAGAAGGCGTCGTCATATCTGCGGGAACGTACTGGCAGTGGCATTGGAACGCCCCATCCCACAGCAGGACTTCTTCCTTCGGTTGGAGGCGCGCCAGCATACCACACAATTTCTCGCGTTCTATTTCCTGCCATATTTGGCTTGGTTTTCTGCGAAACGTTTTGATTTTTTCTCCGGGATAAGATTAATCAACGAACGCAATGCGTTATTCACGCTTTCCGAATCTGGAAAGTAGGCTTTTACATCAGGGTCAAGCAGGACTGCGTTATCTTTAGGAATAAATTGGCGGCTAGTTACCGTGCCGTCTTTCTTCAAAACGCGGACGGTGTATCCCTGCTGCATGGCTTTCGCATATTTTCCACGCACGCCTTTTTTGCCTTCAAAATTGTACTCGGGGAGCATATCATCGTTCTGGGTTTTATTCATCTTCTTCTTCATATCGTTTTCTTTCGGCTAGCGTTGCTTTCCTACAACTGATAATACGTATGATAATGATTTCATCCCTTTCCTCACGTTCCGTATGCACTGCAAGCAAGACGCGGTTTCTTTCAGAGAGACCAATACTGATAAAACGCTCTTCTTTATCGGAATGAAACTCATCAAGAAAGGTAACAAGGAATGGGTCTGCAAATATGGTGCGCGCCTCGTCAAAACTAATTTTGTGCTTTTCAAGGTTAGTACGCGCTTTATCTTCATCCCATTCAAAAATCATTTTCACGTCGGAATTATACTCATTTGTGCAAGGCTATGGATTTTGCATTTTAGGCTCTTCGGGACTCAAAATCCTAACTCCTTCAAATTTTGCTCCTTGCTGCGCCGGGCGCTTCCGGCAAACAAGTCCTTCCAGAAGGCGTCGTCATATCTGCGTGAGCGTACGGGCAGAGGCATCGGGACGCCCCATCCTAAGAGGAGAACTTCCTCCTTTGGTTGGAGGCGTGCCAGCATGCCACGCAGCGCATCTCGTCCGGAGAGACCCGAAAGCACGGCGTGGATGTCGTCATCGTCACCGAGCCAGCCCGAGATGCGCGTCCCCAATTGCGACATGACTTCATCGTAAATTTGCGACGGGCGCTGGTCGATGATCAGGAGCGTCACATAGTACTTGCGCAGCTCACGGGCGATGGTGGCGAAGGTCGTTTGTGCAGCCATTTCGCGGTTGAGCAGTTTGTGCGCTTCCTCCACCACGATGATCAATTGGCGCGGCTCGGCTTTTCCGTGCGAGCGGAATTCGTTGGTCTTATGTTCCCACGCCGCGCGGATCTTGCGCGTCAGCAAATTCGACACGAGCAGATAATCCAGGTCGCTTTCGTATCCGCCGAACGACAGCACCACATGCTGTCCATTTTCAAGGGATTGGATGATCTCCCTCACGCTGTCCGCCGCGGGGTCCTCGACAATATACGGCTTGTTGAATAGACGCCGCATCTTATCGTGCAGGGCTTCTGCCGCGGTCTGATTGACTCCGTTCGCGCTCGCCCAGGCTGCCACACTATCCTGATGTGGCACTTTTTTGAGCTTGCCTTTTTCGTCTTCGACCTCCACTTCTTCGCGGTTCATCGCCTTGAACTGCGTGAACCAGTCCTGCCTGAACGATGAATAGAGCGCGTTGAGCGTGGTGGGCGTGGTCTCTTTGAGGTTCAACTCGCGCGACAGCGTCTCTATATCGGATGTGGCGATGTCATCTGTGGAGATTTCCAGATGGAAGTCCGGGACTTGCCCTCGGATGGTGGATCCCGCGCCCAGGCCAACGACTCGCACCTTGGACCTGAACTTGCTCTTCAACCCCGTGACGGGATGCTTCGTATCCGAGGCGACATCGTCAAAGCCGTATTCGTTGTGCATATCCAACACCAACACCGAGGCTTTGTTCGATTGGATGAGTCCCGCCAGCACGACCCTCGTCAGGAACGATTTGCCTGTTCCCGTTGCCCCGAACACCCCCGACGAACGCTGGACGAATTTCTCCAGGTCGATACAAACGGGATGATTCTGTTCGCGCGTATATCCAATAGTAAAATTGCCTTTTTGACCTGGCTCTCCGAAGATCTCTGCGATGTCACCTTCGTCCGCTAAGAAGACCTGGGCATGATGCGGCGGCACGTTCTTGACCGGCAAGACGCGCGGCGGATCTTTCAGGCCCGCGTTGATCATGCCCTGCCAATCGACATAATCAGGAGTACCGGGTTCGGGTCCGATCTCAAGCATGAGGTTTGGCAACACTTCCAAGTTGGCGTATAACGTCTGCCCGTGCAGCGCGCGGGCGATATTCGCCGGAAACCGGACTTCGGTCTGTTCATCGGCGAAGCGCGGGTCTGTCGAGCCAAGCTGGATGTCGGTCACGATGCCGTAGTAGTTCCAGTCACCGCTTTGGATGACGACGAAGGCGCCTTCCTGAATTTCCTGCGGCGAAACGGTCAACCGCACGCGGAAACTCTCCTTCAACCCACCACCGACGAGATAGCCAATTTTTGTTCTCTGAATTTCCATAAAAACTCCTTCTCACCACAAAGGACACAAAGAGTCACTAAGGTTTTAAATTAACATACGCTTGATGCCGTCTTTTAGACGAACTACATTAAAGTTGATGAGGAATCCAAGACGAATTCCAGTAAGTTTCAAATAAGTCAATAGCTGTGCTTCATAAATTGGATTCATGGCCTCAACCGATTTTAACTCGGCGATTACACAATTCTCCACTAGCATATCAAGACGCAGGCCAGCATCCATTTTGATATTTCTGTATGCAACGGGCAGCTCGACCTGGGTTGCTACCTGCAAACCACTCTCCCGAATCTCAAAAGCTGTGCACGTCTCATAAACAGACTCCAACAATCCTGGACCAAGGGCTGTATGCACTTTGAAAGCCGCATCCAAAACAGTTTTACCTACCTTCTCTACTTCAGCACTAACCGGTGCGTAGATTTTCCTTTGCATTTCCTTCGTGATCCTTTGTGCTCTTCGTGGTGAAGAAAAATCAAATCAACACCTTGTAAATACGTGACGTTAAAATGTTGTTTTGGATGCTGATGAATCGATAGTGAGGCGGCGCGAGCAGGATCAACATTTCGTCTGTTCTTGCAAAGGGATAGCCTGTGGAGCGTAAACCAAGAATGGGAATGCCTCGATATTCCTCTTCGTAGGTGATATGCACATGTCCACAAAGAATCGCAAGTATTTTTTCTTTGATGCCGGGCTTGGCAACGATCTCCCAAAACTGATGGATATCTTTTGCAATGAAATCATCCAGCCAGCGGCTGCCGATCGGTTTCACATGCTGGTGACAAATAATAACGGAGGGTAAATCTGATTGAAGTGCCTGCGCAAGAAATTTGCGCGTCTCAGGGAAGAAAAATGCCTTTGATTCTGCTCCCCAGTCCATGAATACAAACTGAATGCCCTTGTGCACAAACGTGAAATTGTATAAGTTTGGTGCTTCTGAATCCGAGAACAGATAGCGCGTCATCAATTTACGGTCATCATGGTTGCCGGGGAGAAAATACATCGGGTATTCTTTCAACCCTTCGACAGTAACCTTTTGCGGTCCGGGTAAAGCCGCGGGTGTCTGCACACCAAGTACCTTTACTGCACATTGATAGGTCAGGTCAGTAGGTGGCTCTACCAGATCACCTGTCGAGATGATGAAGTCCGCTTTCTCTGCGACATTCTCGGCGATATGTTTCATGACCATGCGCAGGGCATGGCCCGGCGAAAAGCCTTCTCGTAATTGCTCTGGGTACTCCAGCAAGTGATGATCGGTGATTTGGATGAACGAGAAGTCTGTCATTAAGCGACCATGCGTTTGATGCCATCTTTCATATAAGGTACATTGAAATTGATTAAAAAGCCAAGACGGATTCTACTCAGGCGCAGATAGGTTAATAATTGCTTTTGATACAGTTGACTCATCCGTTCGACAGATTTCAGCTCCACAATGACACATTTTTCGACCAGCAGATCAAGCTGCAAACCCGAGTCAAGTTTAATACCTTCGAACAGGATCGGGAGTTTGACGTCTGTCTTAACTCCTACTCCACTTTTCTCAAGGGCATGTTTCATCGCCACCTGATATACTGATTCGAGTAAACCGGGTCCTAAGGTCGAGTGAACTTTAAATGCTGCATTGAGTACCACCTTCCCAATGCGTTCAACATCAGCCGGTATCGGTTGAAAAACCCTCTGAGTTGATGGTTGGTACATACGTTCTTGTCCTTCGCTCATATATCCTCAGGCGCTACACGCTCACATCGCTTAAGGCGCCAAGGACAGCCATCAACGTGGGGTAATCATCGCGCAGGAGTGTGATCAGCTCCTGCGTGGCGCGCTCTCGCCAGAGATCACCGTTCCTTCCATGAGCGCGGGCGGCCTGCCCGATGTGCGCTGACATAACTTCACCAACGGGCACATCTTTTGCACCCAGGATATGCCTGAAGTATCCAAAGCGCCCAACCGGAGCGAACCGCGCCACATCCGCATCATCACACAGATAGATCACATCCAAACTAAGCGGCGGGCGCGGTGGGAGCGTGTGAGAGATCTTTCCATCCTGCTCATAGCCGATCGCCAGCACCGCCATTTCCACCGGTACGATGCGCCGCTCGCGGTTATCCCTCAACACCTCATCGCTGACGTTCTCTGAGGTCACAAGCTGGCGCACCAGGCCATCATCGTCGATGTGGATGTTGTGAATCAGCCCATAGACCTGGTAGGAGTCACCGAGGGGCGCGCGTACGAGCTCGCCAAATGCGGGCACAGTGAATTGCGAGACGCGGCATCCCGCGATGAAGCCCATTGTCCCTGCACGCAGTAAACGTCCAATTTCGATCTGGGTCATTATGCCTCCGAAGTAATGCGGACAGCCTGATGGTGCGCTGCCCAGGGTTAGGTATAACAACTGCGTGTACGGTGGAAGGCGAGAACACCTCGCCCGGTCAATTAATATCTATTCGTTCTTCCCTTCAATGCTTTTGCAGAACTTTTGTGGGAGCCGTCACCAACCTCTGCACGGATGCGGCGTAATTCCAGAGCAAGCAATTGTTCCACCTGCCCCTTTTCTTCGAACCTCACCAGTGCGGTCTCATGGGCACGGTGCAGAAGATATGGATAGGGCCGGCTTCCCATCATCTTGCATTGCTCGATCAACACACAATGAAGAATATCCAATTTCTTATTATCATCCGCCACCCACTTGGGGATCTCGACGCGCACCGGCCAGGGATGACCTTCCGTGCCAACATTCAAATAGAAGAAGTGCAATGAAAGTGGGCCTTTGTATTTCTTCTCAGAGCCTGATTGAAGCACAAACACCGCCGAACGATGATAGGGAGGCAACAACGGATCATCGCGTTCGCCATAAAGCCAGCGGTCACTGACGCCGCGCAAGGGTTGGTATTCGCGCAGTCGCTGCATCTGTTCGATATCCGCATTGGCAATCTCAAGCAAACGAACGACCAGGTCCGCGCTGGGCTTCTCAACGTAACCCGCGGTGACCACGCCGCGCGAGTGCAGGCGCGAGAGCACACCCAGATATTGTTCTACAAAGTTTGCATAGGCTTGCGGGTCATCGCCCTTGGCTCCCCATAGTTCCAACGTGCCGTCAGTGAGATTGACCACCGGACCGGTCATCTCCTGCGAAAATTCATCGAGCTTGATGCGCTCATGGATATCTCTTCTCATGGCGACCATACCTTCAGAGAGAGGGCTGCCGTTGGGCAATAGGTCATCCCCATAGAGTAATTCGGTTTCTATCGTAACATCAGGCGCTTCCCCGGAACTGAGCCTCATACCGATGACACCGATATTGATGATACAAAACTGGATGGCTGCATGACGGTCCGGGTTGATCTGCGAACCGTCAGCCGCGATGATGGTCACATCATTGACCGTAGCAGGAGGTGGGTAGATGGCGTTAAGCGGCTCCTTGAACGGCGCGGCACAACGGATATTCGCATCCGCCGCTTTGGCAGCATCCACTTTATATTTGAGATAATCCAGATCCGACCCATACAAAGCCATCCATTCGCGGGCCAAGATACGCCGCTGTTCCAGAATCCGTTTTGATTCATCGGCTCCTTCAGCGATCTCTTTAATGCGAGTGTAGACTTGCTGAAAATTTATTGGCATAGGAATTAATTTGTCAGCTTAAATGGGCCTGACTGCTTGGTTACTAGAAAGGATTTCGCTGCTCAACTGGGCGAATTACAGCGTTGGTGCCTTTCGTGTAGCTCAATAAGTTCGAGACAAATTCTTTCGTAGAACAAATGTACCAAGATTGTACAGGGAATCAGGCGAAAATACAAGTCTTTTAGCCCTACATTTGGGTATTGAAATGCTTTGGATACTCTATTTAGGCATGAATTTTGGGCTGATTCGACCCTCTTTTGGTATTAACTTTTGTGTTCCTACCATTCGCTCTCGGCGCCGTCTACCTTGGCTTTTCGAGACGCCGCCGAGGACGGCGGCTTGAGCACAACTGATTAATTTTGATGTTTCTACGGGAACTTTTTAGTATGGCTGCCGTCTATCCAACAGTAGATTATTAACGAAGGAGCTTATGAATGAATAACAAATCTATTTTCATCGTAGGGGCACTCATGCTTGCAGTTTTGGTCAACGCCTGCGGTGGGCCGACCACCATTAACCAGGCGGCCCCCGAGGCTATCCGCACGGTCAATGTCTCAGGTTCGGGACAGGCGTTTCTGGAGCCTGATATTGCCTATATCTATTTGGGCGTGCATACGGAGAAGCTCACTGCCTCTGAGGCTGTGGCCGAAAACACCTCTCAAACTGAGAAGATGATCCAGGCGCTTCGCGATTTTGGCATCGATGCGAAGGACATTCGCACCACTAACTTCAGCATCTGGCCCAGTGATAAGTATGACCCGGCGACCGGCCTGCCCACTGGTGAGAAGACCTATATGGTCGATAACACGGTTTACGTCACTGTCCGTAAACTCGACACATTGGGTGACTTGCTCGATACGGTGGTTGCGGCTGGGGCAAATACAGTCAACAGCGTTCAATTCGATGTTGCAGATAAGGATGCTGCACTCAAGGATGCCCGCGCCCAAGCTGTGAAAGATGCGCAGGCAAAGGCACAGGAACTGGCAACTGCAGCTGGACTCTCACTGGGTGAGATTCACTCGATTGAGTTTTTCGACAACCAGCCTTACCCAGTCTTCGAAGGCAAGGGCGGCGGTGCTGCAGATGTGGCTGGAGCCGCGGTGCCGATCCAACCCGGACAGTTGACCTTCACCGTAACCGTGAACGTGTCATACGTGATCAAGTAATTCACTCGTTCTCCTCTCGACTGAACCTGCTTCCGTTATGGAGGCAGGTTCTTTGTTTTGCCCCCTCCCAGCCTCCCCCATCCCGCGACTCGCGGGATGGGGGAGGTGCTCCGAAGGAGCGGTGGGGGTCAGTTATAATCTCAAAATTCTTTTTTCATCCATAGGAGTCACATCATGCTCAAAGTTGGGTATATCGGATTGGGTCTCATGGGCAAGTCTATTGCTCGTAATATTCTCAAAGCGGGATTTCCACTCGTTGTTCATAATCGTTCGCGTGCAGCGGTAGATGAATTAGTAGGCGAAGGAGCAATCGCAGCGGATTCTCCAAAAGAAGTTACCTTTCAAGTGGATATCGTGTTTACTAATCTTCCCGATACGCCTGATGTGGAAAAAGTTGTGTTAGGTGAAAACGGAATTCTCGAAGGCGCACACGAAGGACTCATATACATTGATAACTCCACGATCAAACCTGCATCAGCGCGCATGATAGCCGAAGAATTATCCAAGAAGAATGTATTTGCCCTGGATGCTCCTGTCTCTGGCGGGGATATCGGTGCGAGGAACGCGACTCTCACCATCATGGTCGGTGGGGATGCATCCGCGTTGGAAAAAGCAATGCCAGCCTTGAAGGCAATGGGAAAGACAATCACTCACGTTGGCGACTCAGGTGCGGGTCAGGTAGCCAAAGCCGCAAATCAAATTATGGTCGCTGCACAGATGGTTGCGATGGGGGAACTGCTCGTTTTTTCAAAGAAGGCAGGCGTGGATCCGCGCAAAGTTGTGGATGCGATCAAAGGCGGCGCGGCGCAATGCTGGACTCTGGACGTCAAGCCGCCGCGTTTATTTGATGGCAATCGCAATCCTGGTTTTAAAGCTCATATGCAGTTGAAGGATTTGAACATTATCTTGGATACGGCGAAAGAATATGATATCCCTGTTTCTTCAACTATTGAAAATACAAAACTCTTTCAGCAAATGATTGCCTTAGGTATGGGAGAGTTGGATAACTCTGCGGTCCTAGGCGTGATTGAGAAGCAGGCGGGGGTTGAAATCTTAGATTGATATGTCATTGCGAGACCCGCCACGCGGGTCGTGGCAATCTCATCTAACCTCCAACCCAGTCTTGGATAGTGAGACGAGATTGCTTCGTCGGACTTCGTCCTCCTCGCAATGACATGATGAAAGGAACAATGAAACGCTACTGGCCCCTCATCCGTGATTCAATCCTCATTGTTCTTGCTGCATTGATTCAAGCTCTTTCCTTGCGGTTGTTCTTTGTCCCATCCAAGCTGGCGTTTGGAGGAGTGAGCGCGATTGCCCAATTGATCAATCATTTCACGGGCTGGCCCATCGGCTTGATGATCTTCATCGGTAACGTCCCGTTGTTTGCTCTGGGTTGGCGCTATTTGGGTGGGCGCGCATTTGTCATACGGACAGCGGTTGCCATATTCACATATTCCCTTTTCACAGATTTATTACTACAAACACCTCTTTTTGCCCCAAATGGTCCGGCGACAAAACTTATCGACGATCTCAAAGGGGATATCTTTTTGAATGCGCTATATGGCGCGATCGTCAGTGGAATTGGCTATGGGTTGGTCTATCGGGCGCGCGGCACCAGCGGCGGCTCGGATATCCTTGCACGTATCCTCAATAACTGGCGCGGAATTCCTATCACGCAAAGTTATTTAATTGTGGATACAGCCGTGATTCTCGGAGCGGGGATTGTCTTTGGCTGGAAGGAAGCCTTATATGCACTCATTGCCCTGTATGTCAGTGGTCTGGTCGCAGAGACGACGCTCGAAGGCGGCGGGACGATTCGCACGGCGATGATTATCACCAGTGAAGCCGATGCTCTTTCACAACGCGTGCTCGAAGAGCTCGAACGCGGTGTTACCGTCTTGGAAGGAGTCGGCGCGTATACAGGAGCGGATCGTCCGGTTTTATATTGTGTGGTTACTCGTGCAGAGGTCGCGACGCTAAAAGCGATCGTTCATGAGGTGGACCCAAATGCATTCATGGTCATAGGGACAGCACACGAGGCATTAGGGGCGGGATTCAAGCCGCTTAAAGCCAGGTAAATGTCGTAGGGATGGGCAGCTGCCCATCCCTACGGTAGCCGAGATTTTTTATTCTTCTTGATTCGATACCCTAATCGCATCATCGCGTTCTCATCATTGCGCCAGTCTTTCAACACCTTCACGCGTAATTCGAGATAGGCTTTTCGCCCGCTCATCTCTTCGATTTCCTTGCGCGCGGCAGAACCGATTGCTTTCATCATTCGGCCGCCTTCGCCGATTAGAATCCCTTTTTGTGAATTGCGTTCCACGAAGACCGTCGCCGCGATATAGAGCATTCCATTTTCGCGCTCGGCAAATTCGTCGATGCGTACACCGACTCCGTGCGGTACTTCATCGCGTAAATAATGCAGACATGCTTCACGGATCAAATCCGCGGCGATATCGCGCTCGTAGGAATCTGTGATCTGCTCTTCGTCGAATTCAGGCGGGCGGATGGGACTGAGCGATATTAATAACTCTTGTAGTTGATCGAGATTCTGATTTTGTGTTGCCGAGATGGAGATGACCTTCGCATCCTTCTTCAGCGACGCCTGATACGCTTCGAGACGCGCGCTCAACGCCTCCGCGGGGACCAGGTCCATTTTGTTCGCGGCAAGCACAAGCGGAGTCCGACGCGGGGTGCGGTTGAGCAGCGACGCGATCTCTCTGTCCTCTTCTGTGGGCTTGGCAGATGCATCCACCAACCAAAGAATCACATCCACATCCTCAAGCGGTTCTTCCGCTTCCTGATTCAAGAATTGTCCCAATTTATGGCGCGGGTTGTGCATCCCCGGTGTATCCACAAAAACAAGCTGAGCAGAGTCGGTGGTGAGAATCCCCAGCTGGCGTTTGCGCGTGGTCTGAGGCTTCGGCGAAACCGCCGCGATCTTTTGACCTAGCAGCGCGTTAACAAGTGTTGACTTTCCAACATTTGGACGCCCGACAATAGCAATAAAGCCTGAGCGAAACTCTGTCATGGGATTCTTTCGTAAATGCGGATTTCAGGATTCACAAAGGATATCTCCAATTGTGGGAGGAAGGGAGGTAACTGATACGAAAAATCTGCGATGAGTTTATAGTGCCCAGACTCCCCTGCATCTAGTTGTTTGAAAAAATCGCACTCTACTTGCATGAGCTCACAAATGTATGCACTATCGAATTTATTCGACGTAAAACTATCAATCACAAGATAGGTTGTCTGGCGTTCATTCAAGCCTTCTTCACCGAGGTTATAGACATAGTTCTTGCTGGTGAGTAGCGGTTCGTCTGGGGTATTTCGAAAGTAGATCGGGTAATTATGTTCACGCTCGAAATGATCTGCAGGGATGGTAGGAGGATACTCGGTATGTTCCAGAGATGTCCCAACTGGCAACGATGCAATATATTCGGTCGCTGAAATCCGCGCGTCGTTAATAAAAAGAAGCATCACGCTGACTGAACGAGCCAAAGAGAAAAGGAGAATGAACGCCAATCCTGTGCTGATCAATCTTGGATAAATTGGATTGACATTTTGTTTTGCAATTGCATATAGGTCGCTTATGAACAGCGCGCTGAGGATGGCGAAGGAAGGCATCAATGGCAAGAAAAAGCGGGTTGGATAATTATAGGAAGCCATGATAGGAAGATCGAGCACGAGGATTGTAAGGAAAAGAAGCCCTCTATACTTTTCCTCATCTAGCACGTTTACCTGGTAAGCCTTTAGGATTTTATAAACTCCCCATAAGAAGGCTGTGACGAAGAGAAGAAATAAGGGAAGACCGACGGCCTCTAAAAAAACGGAATACTGTCCGATAATGCCTCTCATGCTATCGGGTTGGACGCCATAATTGGAGTTGTAAATCAAAGCAGGGATGAGTCGTTTAAAGTAGTACACCATCCATGTCAGGGCTTTGGGCGTGCCAACGGCGTAGCCGAGATACGTGAGAGCGCCGCCAATGAAAAGTGTCTCGAATATATCGAGAGTAGGCTTTAGGATAGTTTTCCCTCTGGTCCATAAATAAACAATGAGTGGCACAAGCACAAGGCTGATCGCAACATATTTGCTCGATACTGCCATGCCCGCTGCCAAAAATGCAGCATATAACCAGCCTCTATGATTTTTGGCGATATACTGCACGAGAAAGAAAATTGTGAGTGTGCAAAAGAACGTGACGAAGGTATCGTTGTGGGCGAAACGGCCGTTGTGGGACATTTCGCTCACGGAAAGTAATAACAATCCACTTAACGCGGAAGCATAAACGTTGTATCCCATACGACGCGGGATGAGGTAGGTCAGTATGACGGTCAGCCCAGTCACCACGGCCGAAAGTACGCGCGCCCCGATCAACACTTCTTTATATGTCCCCCCTAGCGCGACCAGGATTTTCCCCAGCCAGTACATTCCATAGATGGGGAGATGTGGATGATTAAAATTTGCGGCATCGAATTCCGTCCCCTCATACAGCCCTTTTAAGGCAATGTAAACGACCTCGTCCGGGTGCCAGATGCTCGGCGCGCCCCATGAAATGCCTGGCAGTGTAAACGCAAGAAAGAGCGCAAATAATAGAAATGGGATGATGAATTCATATGTTTCCAAGAACGTGTCGTTTGGAACCGAATCAGACTTCATCATCCCATAATTTTACGCCTCTTTTAGGACGGCTCTGCGAACCGGCCGCCAGTTGACCACCGCCAGGCTGGCAACGATCAATATCGTACCAACGAGTAATTGCCAGGAAAGCTGCTCATTCAAAAAGAGCACGCCCAAAATGACTCCGCCCACGGGGAAGAGATACGTCACCAATGATGCGCGTGTGGGACCTACTTCATGAATCAGGTACCAGAGCATAATCACTGCCAGTCCCGAGCCCAGGATGCCCAGAAACAGAATTGCGATCCAGGTAATAGGCAGCGATGGAAATTCAAAAGGCCTTTCCGTGAGCGGACCGACGATCCACATGAAGATCGTGGAGGTGATGAGAAACATCGCGCCGCGTACGGAGCCTTCCACATGCTGGGTAAGCTTTCGCCCAAAGACCGCGCTCCCTGCATAAAAGAGGGAGGCAAGAATCACAGCTGCCTGTCCGAGGATCGAATTTTGCGCGCCTGCTGTCAGGTCTTTGCTCATCAGGACAACCACTCCTGCAAATCCTATCAGTAGCCCCAGGACTTTTTGTAATGTCATTTTGTCGTCTTGCAATAAGAAGTGAGCGATGAGAATAGTGAACAAAGGAGTGGTCGCGTTGAGGATGGCTGCGACGGCCGAGTCAATCGACTGCTCGCCCCAGGAAATAAAGAAGATGGGGATTGCCAGACTGGTAGGACCCAGAACTGCAAAGATACCCAGAGTTTTCCAGTCACGCGGCCACTCCACTTTTTGATAGATGCCAATGGCGGCCGCTGTAATTGCGCCAAATAACATACGGAAGGCGACCAGCGCCATGGGGCCAATATCCTGCACGCCGATCTTGATCCACAGGAAAGATGAGCTCCAGATGGCGCCAAGAAGTATGAATACGATCCAGTGTTTGGTTTTCAAAATATCTCCTTTTTTAGGTATGTCACAAAATTAGGATGAAATGGATGGGAGAAATATTACATTAACATAGAATACTACATTCTTCTCCACTTGCTCCAATTCTAGGATTTCCCCGAATTCTTGCCAACCCGATTCTTGCTTTCTTTCTCATGAGGATCGTTTTCTTAACCCCTCAGCTTTAAACTATCTTACATTGTTTTATGCAATCACTTTCCACTCCTCAATATTTATTCTCAGGCATCTAAGCTTTACGGCACGACCTTTCCCAATACCATTGAATTGTTCCCGACGAGTTCCTGAAATACGACTGCCAGTTCAGGATTATCCTGCACACGCATAGTGGTATCGTGCGCAGGGTCATCGTCATTTTGCCACCATTCATTCCACCATGAAAAGCCAATCAGGTTTGGGTAGCGCTGCGAGGTGATTTGCGTCAATGCATCGCGCGCCCATTGCGTCTGATCCACCAGGGGATTATTTTTCGCGGTACCAAATTCAGCAATGATGATCGGTTTACCCGCGGCAAGCGTCACGATGCGCGGGTAGATGGCATCCCATACCAGGGGAAAAGCACTGAAGTAGGCATATTGAGGACTGTATGTGCCATAGATGCTGATGCCAATCCAATCAATCCACTCATCGCCGGGATAATAATTTTCCATCTTATTCCAGTCATCTTCCGGATGGCCTTCCCCGTCGATGTGAAAGACCCAGGTGATATTGCCTGCACCTTCCTCACGGCATATTTGAATGATGTGACGATAGGCGTCTTTGAACCGTTCGGGTCCATCAGGTAACTTCGGATCGCCATAAGCGTCGGTGATTCCCGCGCCGTTCGCGATTCCGCTCCATGCGAATGAATCGGAGTTGACCTCCGTTCCGTATTCGACAAGCAGCTGAGTGCCAAACTCACGCGCCCGCGCACACCAGGCGTGGAGATCATGATCGAACTGACCGTCAATTATGTTTTGGAGAGTAAAGACCGATTCATTTCCCTCGTGTTTCAAACTTGATCTGAGCATGAGGCGGATATAGGGAATGCTGTCCGCCTCGCGAATCCAGGTGGCCGTTTCCGTTGGGAATTCGCGGCTTCGATACCAATTATTCGAAAAATAGACCCAAGCAGCAGATTTGCCTACGGTCGATTCATAAGATGTCAGATCTTCGAGTGTTAAATCGTCTTCATCGCCTGTCTTCCCGCCGGGGAAAACACCGTGATAGAGATTATTTTTTGGTGGCAGTGGAATGGAAATATGCTGGACTGGCTTGGGCGTGTTAGAAATTTCTGTGGCTGAAATTGAACAACTTACCGTTAATAGCACGAGTGTGCATAAAAGAAACCTCATGCAATGACTGCCCCTTCCATTTTCAGCAGCCATTCCTTTGTCTTCATTCCTTCGCCGCCTCCGTAGCCATGCAATTTCCTATCGGTTCCAATTACGCGATGACATGGAATTACCAGCGGCATGGGATTGGTCGCGTTGGCGCGGCCAATGGCGCGTGAGGCATTCGGTCTGCCAAGCTGGATGGCGATATCATGATACGTCCGTGTTTCGCTATAGGGGATTCTAAATACTGCTTGCAAAGCTTCGCGTTGAAAAGGCCGGAATAGCGTCCAATCGATGGGAATGGTAAAGGCCTGGCGCTTGCCTTCGAGATATTCGCGAATTTCTTTTACGTATGGGGCAATTTTCTTCTCGTTGTGTTGGGTGGGTCGCTTCAGACGCTGGAGGTAGGAATCAAAATTAAGTTGAGAGTCTGACCATTCCACGGCAACCAGGCCATAGTCTGAGGCCGCGAGGCGCAGATCGCCAAGAGGGGTATTATTCAATTCGCCAACGTAAATGGGATTTGAGGCCTTCATCTTGCTCTCCGTGCGTTCATAAAAACCAGATGTTCGCTTGCAGTTGTACTGCGGACGGATGCGGTGCAATTGCGGGGCATCTCGTGGGACTCCATCCAAAACAAGCTTTAATAAAAATCACCACCGAGAAAAGTCTCGATGGTGAGATTATATTGCATTCCGCTCTATCAGGGTCTTTGCGAAGCATCCTGAAAGGGCAGACCCCGATACAGCGAAACCTTAATAATTCGTCACTCGATCAATCAACCCCAACTCGCGGGCGCGATAATCGCACCAGCGGAAAATGAAAATTGAAAGAACCGCGAAGATTATCGTCAATCCAATCAAAATGCCGAGCAGTTGCAGATTACTGAACTGCGCCAGCGTAGGGAACGCTTCCGCGACCTCACCGATCAGTGATCGACGCATGAGCTCAAGCCAGTATGTAATAGGCATGGCAAACCCTATCGGACGTAACCAGGCGGGTAATACGTCAAGCGGGAAGATCGCGCCGCTGAAAAGATAGAGTGCGCCTGCCACGGCTTCACCGATCATGAAGAAGTGGTGCGCGACCATCAGCGTGATACTGGCAAGAATCAATCCCATCATAGCCAGCATTGTGACACCGATGAAAAGAGATACGGTGAACAATCCCCAGTTGACTTTTGTGAGATCAAGTGGAAGATGTAGAAACAACACGCCCGCGGTAAGAGTGACGATCACTGCCACCGTGCCAATGAGGAAACGGGACACGCCGCGCCCGAGCCAGTAAAACGGAATGCTAATCGGAGCGATATACATATATTTGAGAGTCTTGTAATGCTCACGGTCATCGAGCACTGCCCATGAGACTCCTGTCATCACCGCGCCAACATAAATGTAAAAAGCATTTCCAAGATAAATATATGGGAAGAGTGGCGAGTCGTAATTCCCACCCGTGATGATGCTGTACATCACCACTAGGATCGCAGCGGCTGCCAACGGTTTGATGATGACGTAGACTGCAAAGAGAAAAGGGTCCGTCCAATTCGATTCGACCTGCCAGCCAAGCCAGGTTGCCATCTTAAATGAACGAGCAGTTTCGGAACGGTTCATAAGTTCTCCTAGTCGATATGTCATTGCGAGGAGCCCCTAGGGCGACGTGGCAATCTCAACTATTCATCCAAATAAAAGATTGCCTCATCATTTGCGCTTCGTCTTCGCTCGTTACAGTTGCACTTGTATGCTGGCGCAAGTGTCACTCGCTCCGCTCAGCGCGAAGTTTTGCGCAACGACATATCAACGACGATTCTCCGTAATCCTTCCTTCTCGTATCGCGAGCTTTTCCATATAGTCGAGCAGGAATTTAGCGCCCACAAGGAAGAGAATGCATAACGCTATCAATACCGCGATTTCAACTGTCACATTCAGGAAGCCCAGTGATGCGCCTGACGGAAAGATCAATTGCCGCATGGCATCCAGTCCAAGCGTGAGAGGAATCAGTGATGAAGCGGCAGCAACCCAGAAGTTGAAAGATTTAATGGGGAAGTAAAATCCTGAAACAAGATAGATCGGTTCCTGTGCAAGGTTGGAGAGGTGCCACGCCTCGCGGCTAAGAAGCAAAAAGAGGGAAGCAGTCATCATGCCCATGCCATACAGGGCAGTCATTGCGAGAAAGAAAACAACGAGCAATTGACTGAAACTGGCTACTGAGTACTGTACATGAAACATCAATGAACCTAGAAGGATGATCGCCACGGCACGTAATGCGGTTGCCAGTAATCCACCTACTGCCATACCAAGCAGGATTGCCATCATGGAATTGGGTGCCATGATATACAACGCGAGATTGCCCTGCTCTTTTTCCCAATACAACTGGCTGGACATGCTCCACAACACATTCATCCAGAACGCGGTCATCGCACCGCCGACCACTACAAAACCAACGTATTCCTCCGGCGCGCCGATGGCACGATAGACGTATACATATGCCGCTACAGCCAGCATGGGCAGGAAGATCTCAAAGAAGACCCACGACTTTTCGCGCTGCTGCCCGATGATACGCGGGTACGCCCGGGCGACGATCGTTTTCAGGAACAGCCTCCAGCCGGTCACTTTTTCAGGGGCAGAAAATGCCAGCGCATCATTTGTCATTGGGCGACTCCTCTTTTTCAACATCTTCCATTCTTTGACCAACCAGCTCCATAAAGACATCTTCAAGAGTCGGTTCGCGCTTGCTCAGCCGCAGGATCTTGATATTCTTTTGCGTGATGATATTTATGACACTTGCCACCGCGGCTTCCTCTTTTAAGATGAGTTCTAATTTCGCGCCGCCATCCATTTCGGTCAACGCGGCTTTCTTGACCTCAGGCTGGTCCGTCAGAATCTGATTGCTAAACCCGTTCAACGGACTTGTCTCGATCTCGAAGATCGCGTCGCGCTGCAAATTTCGCTTGAGATTCGCAGGTGTATCACATGCCAGCACACGTCCCTTGTTGATGATCGCCACTCGGTCACATAATTCTTCGGCTTCCACCATGTAATGAGTGGTAAGAAGCAAAGTACGTTTCTTGTTCGCATCCAGCCAATTGCGGATCAACTTGCGGACGTCGCGCGAGGCGCCAACATCCAATCCCAGAGTGGGTTCGTCGAGGAACAGCACTTCGGGGTCAGTGAGGAAGCCGCGTACAATGTTCATTTTTTGGCGCAAGCCGGTTGAGAGGTCAGAGGATTTCGTATGGATGCGATCCTCCAGCCCTACCATTTTGAGAAGGTCAACAATTCGTTCGTTCGATTCTTTGGATGGCATTCCATAGAATTGGGAGAACATCCAGAGGTTCTCGCGGACGGTGAGCAAACCATAGCCTGACGATTCTCCGCCTGAGACCATGTTGATGCGAGGGCGGACCAGGTGTGGAGTTTTGATCACATCATGAGCGGCAACGCGCGCCCAGCCTGAGGTCGGAGCGAGAAGCGTTGTGAGGATTTTGATCAATGTTGTTTTGCCCGCGCCGTTTGGCCCGAGGAGTCCAAATAGCTCTCCGCGTTCCACAGTCAGGTTCACTTTTTCCAGGGCGATCAGTTCTTTGCGAACCTGGCTTTCCTTTTTGTTGCCGCGGATTTTGTAGACGCGCCCTACATCCTGTGTTTCGATAGCGTAATCCGGCATGATTCTCCTTCCAATTGGATATTCAATTGTGGGTCAATAACTTGGAAAATTTGTTCTATTATATCGTACTTTTGGAATGCCGGAGCTTGCTCCTGCATTTTCGAACAGCTTGCTGTCCAACTCCAAATGAAACTCTTTGCATCCTTGTTAGTTGTCCCCCATAGCGGGGTAATCGTAGGGTAATCGTAGGTTTCACGTCAAGCACGTTTGAGTCCCTTGTGATAAATTAGGAGCAGTAAGGTGATTTCTCTTCTCCTCCTTTCGTAGAGAGCCGCGGTCGGCGTCCGCGGTTCTCGCCATTTAAAGGGGCAGTGGAAGTATAATAACTTCAGTTAATTCCATTTGTGAGGACATTATGAGCGTACAAATCACGATCATTGGTTTGGGTCAGGTGGGCACTTCCATTGGACTGGCACTTGCAGAACAGAAATCTATCAAGCGCATGGGGCATGATAAGGATTTTGAGGTAGCTCGCGCCGCGCACAAAGCGGGTGCCGTGGATGAGACCAAGATCAACTTACCAGCTTCCGTAATCGATGCGAATATCGTTTTGTTATGCCTTCCACTAAGTGAGATTCGGGAAACATTGAAGTACATTTCCGATGATTTACAGGAGGGAACTGTAATTCTGGATACGGCTCCTGCGAAGGCAAAGGTTGCTGAGTGGGTTACTGAGCTGATCCCTCAGGGACGTTATTACGTTGGGTTGGCTCCCGCCGCAGGCGCAAACTACTTGCATGGAATTGACCTGGGTGTTGAGGCTGCGCGCGTTGACTTGTTTAAAAATGGATTATTCCTTGTGAATGCACCGCAAGGAACACCTGGCGAGGCGGTGAAACTCGCGACAGATTTGATTGAATTACTCGGTGCACAGGCACTGTTTACGGACCCAGTGGAGGCTGATGGTCTATTGGCATCCACACATATATTGCCGCAACTTGCTGCGGCAGCATTATTGGACGCGACCGTAGATCAACCTGGCTGGGTGGAGGCCCGGAAGATTGCCGCCCGTCCCTATGCGACCGCCACGGCCGCGCTGGCCTATCATGATGAAGCACAATCACTGGGTGATGCCGCACTTGGAAATCGCGAAAATGTATTGCGTGTTCTGGATGCATATATGTTTTCCCTGCAAAAGCTGCGCGATGAAATTGACCAAGGAGATGAGCACTCTGTCGCTGAATTTTTGGATGATGCTGTCAAAGCCCGCGACCGATGGCTTCATGAGCGCACGAAAGCAGACTGGCAAAACCCCAGCACTCCAACTGATTCGACCTCATTTGGCGAGCGGATCAATCATATGTTCTTCGGCAAATTCATGGATCGCAATAAGAAACGCAAATAGTTGGTTTCGCGATGGCCTGTTACTGCTATATCGTCGAATGTGCGGATGGCACATACTACACAGGCTGGGCAATAGACCCTGAGCGACGCGTCGCTGTACATAACAAAGGTCTTGGCGCGAAGTACACGAAAACGCGTCTGCCTGTAAAGTTGGTATATATTGAAGAATTACCTGACAGGAAATCTGCAATGAAGAGGGAAATCGCGATCAAGAGAATGGAACGCGGGCGGAAGACAAAGTTGATCCAGGAACGTAGACCAGTATACAAATAGACAGGTACACAGGTAAAACCTGTCTACTTGTTTAAGTATTTACCTATGTACTTCCATCCGTAAACAAAGGCAGATGACCGAGCGAGATAATATTCATCCACTGTGCGCGGTCCCCTTCAGTGAAGATCGCGGCCTCTGCTACAACCAATGCCCCCGCTTTATTGAGAATTGATCTCATTCCCTGCAGGGTGGACCCCGTGCTGATCACATCATCCACGATAACTACTTTTTTTCCTTGAATCAGAGCGCGATCTTTTTCGTCCAATATCAACTTCTGAGTCAGATTTGTTGTAATGGAAAGTGTTTCCACCTTCAACGCATCGCCCATGTAGGACTTGTACATTTTGCGTAAAACCACGTACGGCTTCTTTGTTTCAACAGACAAGGCATATATCAGTGGGATAGACTTTGCCTCTGCAGTCACCAGCGCATCGTATTCTATATCTTGGAGTTTCGATGCTAATTCCTTCGCGCAGGCCTGGACCAGTTCGGTATCCCCTAAAATATTCAAAATAGCGATCTTCAAACCAGGCTTAATCTCGAACAAACGCAGTTCACGTTTCAGCCCTGCGATTTCAACAGCATACGTTTCACGTTCAGGCACGCCCAACTCTCCTCTACCAAAAATTTGCATCTGTAGTTTATCACAATTCAATTTATAATACTCTCAACAGTCACCAATTTCCCAATAAGTAATTTCCAATCATGCTTCCCGACCTCCGCCTCAACGACCACTTGCGACTACGCAAACAACATCCCTGTGGTTCCTATGAGTGGACTGTTACGCGTCTCGGCGCGGATATTGGGCTGGAATGCAAAGGTTGCGGACGGCGTGTCATGCTTACGCGGCGCGAACTTGCAAAGAGACTTAAAATCAACCTCACTGAACACAAAGATGAACAGCCCAATTCCTAGAAAACCCCACGTTGTCTTCTATTTCTCCGACACCGGCGGCGGACATCGTTCCGCCGCTGAAGCCATTATCGAAGCAATCAATCTTGAATATAAGAACAAAGTCACAACGGAGATGGTTGATTTCTTCAAGGCGTACGCGCCTCGTCCTTTCAATCGCGCTGCGGATATCTATCCATATGTGGTCAAGGCGCCGCAATTGTGGAGCGCAGGTTTCCATGCCACCGACGGACGTGCCCGCGCGCGAATGTTTACTACGACCATGTGGCCTATTGCACGTCAGGCAGCGCGCTCGCTGGTTCAGAGTCACCCTGCGGATCTTATTGTCACGGTCCATCCGTTTGCCAACTCATTTGCATTGAAAGCTTTGGGAGCTAATCGTCCGCCCTTCATTAATGTAGTTACTGATATGGTCAGTACGCATGCCCTCTGGTACGATAACCGCGCCGACCTTATCTTAGTGCCCACCGAAACGGCCCGTCAGCGTGCAATCAAATTCAACATGTCTCCCGAAAAAGTTCAGGTGGTTGGGCTTCCGGTTGCGGATCGCTATTGTCAACCTAAAGGGAAAAAAGGCATCCTGCGAAAAAAACTCGGATGGCCCCTTGGCAAGCCCATCGTCTTGCTGGTGGGGGGTGGGGAGGGGATGGGACCACTGGCAAAGATCGCGCGCGAAATAGACTCTTCGGGCTTGAACGTTGGCGTGGTGATCGTTTGTGGGCGGAATCAAAGTCTGAAAGCGAATCTTGATGCCCAAAAGTGGGAGAATCCAACGTTGATTTATGGCTTCACGCGCGACATGCCAAACTTTATGCGTGCCTCTGATTTTATTGTGACGAAGGCCGGTCCTGGCACAATTGCCGAAGCGCTCAACGCAGAATTGCCGATCATTTTGTATTCGAAACTCCCCGGTCAGGAGGATGGGAACGTCACGTTCGTGCAGGAGGAAGGCGCGGGAGTCTGGGCGCCAAATCCACATGATGTAATACGCGCGCTCACGCGTTGGATATCACGGCCAGAGGAACGCCAAAAGGTGATCGAGAACTGTCGCCGAGCGGGAAGACCCGAGGCCGCGCGCACGATTGCTCACATTATTGGAGAGAGGTTGGGGCTTGAGGAAGTCGATAAGTAAACGAGTAAACATGTAAACACGTTGAATCACAAATGATATTTACGTGTTTACACTTCGAATGACTTGTACTGGGTGCGGGACTTCAATTCCTTGTTTTCCAAACACTGAAACTATATTTAATAAGGCAGCATCCTTCGCTTTGGCAGCGTTGGTTT
>Ga0081539_10002066_pt1 | contig 30089 bp, 35 predicted proteins | sample TabmetS4T2R2_FD_71023 | JGI IMG/M metagenome (GOLD analysis project Ga0081539, IMG submission 71023) | Tabebuia heterophylla rhizosphere microbial communities from the University of Puerto Rico - S4T2R2 | ecosystem: Host-associated > Plants > Roots > Rhizosphere ... | reverse complement strand
CCCCGCCCCCCCGCGCCCGGGGGGCGCGCGCGGGGAAGGGGGGAGGGGCGCCCCCTGGCGCGGGAGCCACTCGAGGATCTTGCGCGGCACGCGCGGATTCGCCCACGGCGCGGCGTGCGACACCGAGATCTGGCCGCCATTGGCGAACGAGGTCTCGTCGCCCGCCTGCGCGTGGCGATCGATCACCGTCACTTCATGGCCCGCCTTGGCGAGATACCAGGCGGAGGTGACGCCGATCACGCCGGCGCCGAGCACCGCGACGTGCATCTAGTCGAGCGTGAAGCCCACCTTCATCGTCACCTGCCAGTGCGCGACCTTGCCGCCTTCGATCTCGCCGCGCGTGTCGGTCACCTGGAACCAGCGCAGGTTGTGCAGCGTCTTGCCGGCCTTGGCGACCGCGTTGGCGATCGCGTCCTCGATGCCGCGCGGGGACGAGCCGGTGAGCTCGATGGTCTTGTAGACGTGATTCATCGCTGTCTCCTCTAGGAAAGCTGCCCGGCGGCGAGGCGCGCGCCGGCGACCAGCGCCTCGAGCTTTGCCCACATGACCGACGGATGCACGCGCCGGTGGAACGGGCCCTGCGCGAAGCCGCAGTCGGTGCCCGCCATCAGATTCTCCGGGCCGATCAATCGCGCGATGCGCGCGAGACGCTCGGCGACGAGCTCGGGATGCTCGACGATGTTGGTCGCATGGCTGATGACGCCCGGCACGAGCTTGCGTCCGCGCGGTAGCTTCACGTTTTCCCAGACGCGCCACTCGTGCTCATGGCGGGGATTCGCACCCTCGATGAGATAGGCGCCCGCCTTCACCTTGAGGATCAGATCGACCACGTCCTTCAGCGGCACATCGGTCGTGTGCGGCCCGGGCCAGCTGCCCCAGCAGACGTGGTAGCGCACGCGCTCTTCCGGAATGCCGGCGAGAGCATCGTTGAGCACCTCGATGTGCATCTCGACCCAGCGCCGGTAATCGGCGAGCGTCGCCGGCGGCACCATGCGGTCGTAGGTGACAGCGAAGCGCGCATCGTCGAGCTGCAAGAAGAGTCCCGCGTCGACGATCGCCTGGTATTCCGTGCGCATGGCGCGTCCAATGGCGCGCAGGCATTCCTCGTCGCTCGCGTAGTGCTCGTTTTTGCGGTCTGGAATGACACTTGCGGGCGCTGCCACCGGGAGGAAACCCTGACGCGCGCCGGCGGCCGCCAGCGCCGCTTTGAAATTCCGGATGTCGCGCTGCAATTCTTCCTCGCCGGTGTACTCGATCGGCCCGACGCACACCGCAAGCGCTCCGGTCGCGCCGGCGGTCGCCGGCGGTCCTTCGGCGCGATCAAGCTCGGCGTAGAACTCGGCGAAGCGCGCGCGATCGGCGCCGCGCGAGAAAGGATTTCCGCCCGGCGGGACAGGCCGGCGCTCGAAGCCCGAGAGCCGCTCGAGCGCGTACTGCGACCAGCTGATCGCCTTGCCGAACTCGCCGTCGCTCGGGATATCGATGCCCGTCTCGACCTGCTTTTTCACCACTTCTTTCACCGAATCGGCGAGACAGCGCTCGTAGGCGTCGCGGTCGTAGGGCGCGCGACTCTGGCGCGCGCGGATAAACTCGAGCAGCGCCGGCGGCCGGATCAGGCTGCCGACATGGGTGGTCGGGATGCGCATGCAATTATTCTGCGCGAGCGATTAAGCGCTCGCTCACGCTACCGCGAAAATAATTAGGGCTCTGACCCCGAAATTCAGGTGTGGCTCGGCTGCTCGGCGTCGTCCTCGTCGGACATGCCGGAGGAGACGGCGCGCGCCTTGCCATCGGCGATCGGCGGCAGCTTCGGCTTTGCTTCTTCCGGGAAGCCCGGGAGCTGCGCGATCGCCGCGCTCCAGCTCGAGGGTTTGCGCGGCAGCGGATCTTCGTCCTGCTTCATATGCGCTCCTAGTTTAGCGCCGCCTCCAGAAATTGAGGCCGATGCTCGCCCCCACGCCCAATGCAAGGGCCGCGCCAAGCTTGACCAGCGACGTCGCTGGCACCACGGGCTGCGCGAGCGGCGCGTTTGCCGCAGGCTGCACCACGATTGCGCGTGGCACCTGCGGTGCGACGCGCGAGAGCGAGCCGCGCTCTTCCGCGTAGAGCCGCGTGAATTCGGCGCCGAGCAGGAAGATCTGCGCCGAGTAGTAAACCCACACCATCACCACGACCAGCGATCCCGCGGCGCCGAACGCCGAGCCGACGCTCGATCGGCCGAGATAAAGGCCGATCGCCCATTTGCCAACCGCAAAGAGTCCCGAAGTCACCGCCGCGCCGATCCACACGTCGCCCCACGCGATGCGCACGCGCGGCAGGATCTTGTAAATCATCGCGAAGAGCACGGTCATGAGCGCGAAGCTCGCGACGATATCGAAAATATGCAGTCCCCACCAGTCGCCCAGCGCGGAGATCACTGCGCTGAACACGAGCGAGACCATCAGCAGGAAGGCGATGGCGAGGATCATGCCGAAGGACGCGACGCGCGTACGGATCAGCGTCCACCAGCCTTTCGCCTTCTGCTCGGGGGCACGCCAGATGCGGTCGAGCGCGTTCTGCAGCTCGCCGAACACGGTGGAGGCGCCCGCGACGAGCAGCACCGTGCCGACGATCACCGCCAGCACGCCGCTTTCGGGCTTCCGCGCGGCGGCGACCAGCCCTTCAATGGCGTGCGCGCCCTCTGGGCCGATGAGCGCGGCGATCTGGCCGTAGATCTCGCCGCGCGCCGCTTGCTCGCCGAAGAAATAGCCGGCGACGCCGATGACGATGAGCAGGAGCGGCGCGATCGAGAAGAGCGCGTAGTAGGAGAGCGCCGCGCCCATGCTCGGCGCATAGTCCGCGCTCCAGGCGCGCACCGCGCGCAAGGCAAGCTGCGCCCCTTGGCGCAAGTTCATGCGCGCGAGTCTGCGGGCTTCTAGGCGGCCTTGCGATGCGCCGCCTGGAGGGCCTCCCATAGCCGCCGAGGCGTCGCCGGCATCTCGAAATGCTCGATGCCCGCGTGACGTAGCGCATCGACGACGGCGTTCATGAGCGCCGGCATCGAGCCGGTAACGCCCGCTTCGCCCACGCCTTTTGCCCCCAGCGGATTCAACTTGGTCGGCACCGGGTGCTCGAGGATCTTGAGGCCGTTGACGCCGCCCGGGCGCGGCATGGCGTAGTCCATGAAGCTGCCCGTCAGGAGCTGCCCGGCGTCGTCATACACCGCCACTTCGTTGAACACCTGCCCCGCCCCCTGCGCGAGCCCGCCCTGCACCTGCCCCTCGACGATCTGGTGATTGATGATGTTGCCGGCGTCGTCGCAGGCAACGTACGAGACCACTTCCGCCTCACCCGTCTCCGGCGTGATCTCCACCTCGGCGATGTGGCAGCCGTTCGGAAAGCACGAGCCGAACTTGTTGGCGTACGCGAGATCCATCTCGCCCGGATGCTTCGCCGCGAGGCTCTGTATCGATACGCGGCGATCGGTGCCCTTGATGCGGTATTCGCCCGCCGCGAATTCAATATCCGCCTGCGCCGCCTCGAGCTCCTCGGCCGCGAGCGCGAGGCCCTTCTTCACCAGCTCCTGCGCCCCGAGGTAGATCACGCCGCCGACGGCAAGCAAGGAGCGCGAGCCGCCGGTGGCATTGCCGGCGATGTAGAAATCCGGCCCCGCGGTGCGCAGCCGGATCTTCTCCAGCGGGATGCCGAGCACCCCGCAGACGAGCTGCGCGTACGTGGTCTCGTGTCCCTGGCCGTGGTTGTGCGTCGGCGCGAGGAGGGTGAGCTCGCCGCCGGCACCCCAGTGCATCTCGATCTGGTCCTGCGGCGCGAAGCCGGCGCCCGTCGCTTCGATGTACGTCGACATGCCGCGCCCGCGCAATCGGCCGCGCTTTTCAGTCTCGGCTCTCCTTTTGGCGAAACCGTTCCAGTCGGCGGCGGCCAGCGCCTTGTTCATCACGCCTTCGAAGTCGCCCGAGTCGTACTCAAAGCCGGCCGCGATCTTGTACGGAAACGTGCGAATGAAATTGCGACGTCGAAATTCCGCGGGGTCGATGCGAAGCGCGTGCGCCGCGTGCTCGATCAGCCGCTCGAGCGCATACGACATGATCGGCCGACCGGCGCCGCGATACGCGGCCATCGGCGCCGTGTGGGTGAGCGCGAGGCGAATGCGCGCGTAGGTCGCCGGTACGTCGTAGACGCCGCCGAGGCAGTTGATGATGCCGATCGTATTGATGAACGGGCCGGTCGGCGCGAGATAGGCGCCGAGGTCGGCGAGCATGTCGAAGCGCATGCCGAGAATCTTCCCCTGCGCATCCACCGCCAGCGCGCCACGCGAGCGCACACCACGCGCCTGCTCGTCGGCGAGAAACACTTCGCTGCGCGTGCCGGTCCACTTCACCGGCCGCCCGAGCTTCTTTGCCGCGAAGAGCGCGGCGCAGTACTCGGGATAGACGTTGAAGCGCACGCCGAAGCCGCCGCCGACCTCTTCTGCGATGACGCGAATTTTCTCGGGCGGCACGCCGAGCACCGCGGAGAGCTGGTTGCGCATGATTCCCGCGCCCTGCGTGCACGTGTAGAGGTGGTATTGCTCGGTTTTGGCATCCCAGTGCGCGAGGCATGCGCGCGGCTCCATCGGATTGCCGACGACGCGCGAGATGTCCACTTCGAGCTCGATGGTGCGCGCGGCTTTCGCCAAGGCCGCCTTCGAGCCGGCGTCGTCGCCCGACTCGTAATCCATGACCACGTTGCCCGGCACGCTGTCGTGCACGAGCGGCGCGCCCGGGTGAACCGCGTCCCCGGCGTTCACTACGGCCGGCCGGTCGCGGTATTCGACGTTGATCAACTCGGCCGCATCCGCCGCCGCCGCAGCGCTCTCGGCGATGACGAGGGCCACCGGCTCGCCGGTAAAGCGCACGCGGCCCTGCGCGAGCGCCGGGCGGCCGGGATGAATCAGCTCCATGCCGCCGCGCCCTTTGACGGGCAGCGCGCAAGGCAACGATTTCAGCGCCGCGCGGATATCGTCACCGGTGATGACGGCGATGACGCCGGGATGCGCGAGCGCCGCGGCCGCATCCAGCGCCACGATGTCCGCGTGCGCGCGATCGGAGCGCAGGAAGACGCCGTAAGCCTGGTTCGGCAGGTTCCAATCGGAAACGTACTTCCCCCGACCGGTGAGCATCCGGTCGTCTTCCAGCCTACCTTTGAGCATTTAAACCTTCGAGAGAGCGATCAGAAGACTGCAGGGCGCGTAGTCGAGGAGCGTCGCGCCGACCGAGCCTTTCCACCAGCGCGCCGCGAACGAGGTTTTCTGGTTGTGGCCGACGACGATCAGGTCGACGCCCGTGCTTTTGGCGAAGCGGCAGATCTCCTCGACCGGCTCGCCCACCGCGAGCTGGCCGGTGGCGTTGAAGCCGCGTTCGCGCAGCGTGCGGATGCCTTCGTCGAGCACGGTCTGGGTGCGCTTCTTCTCCTCTTCCAGGAGCTCCTCGGGGACGAAGCCCTCGGTGAGGAAGAGGCTCGGCGGCATGCTCGCCACCGCGAGGAGGTGCGTCTCGGCGCCGAGGAAACTCGCGAGGTCGGCGCACTCGAGGAGCGCGCGCTTGCCTTCCTGGGTGCCGTTGTAGGCAAGGAGGATCTTGCGGTACTTCATGGTCGTTTCCCCCGCTAGTTCTGTTGTTTGCCGAGCAATCCGACGCGCTCTATGGTCGCACGTTCGGCGGCCAGCGTCTCGGCCGCCCAGCGCGCGTAGTCGGCGCTCGATTTGTACCAGTAGACCTGATCCAAGCTTGCAAGCGTCTTAAGGTGCTCCGGGTCGTCGAGCGTTTTCTTGAACGCGTCGTGCAGCAGCCGCACTACTGCCGGCTCCATCCCCTTCGGCCCGACGATGCCGTAGGGCGAGTAGGAGACGATGTCGTAGCCCAGCTCCTTCGCCGTCGGCGCGTTCCACTTGCTGCGCTTCTCGCCGAAGGTGACCAAGAGCCGCATCTGCCCCGCGTCGACGAACCGGCCCCAGCCCGTCGAATCGGAGTGCGCCACGACGTGGCCGCCGAGAAGCGCCTGCGCTCCCTCGGCGAATCCCTTGTACGGCACGTGCAGCATCTTCACGCCGGCCTTCATCGCCACCTCCTCCATCAGGAGATGCGGCGAGGTGCCGGTGCCCGGCGTCGCGTAGGACAACTGGCCGGGATTCGCACGCGCCTGAGCGAGCAGGTCGCCGAGCGTCTTGTACGGGCTGTCGGCGCGCACCACGACGCCGAAGGTGTAGCCGGTGATGCCGATGATGTAGCTGAAATCGCTGAGCGCGTCCCAGTCGACCGGGCGCTGGTGCGGCAGGCGAAACGCGGTGATCGGCAGCTGCGCCACGGTATACCCATCGGGCTTGGCAAGCCGCGCCATCTGCGCTGGTCCCACCATGCCGCCGCCGCCCGGCTTGTTCTCCATCACGACCGGCTGGCCGAGATGCTTTGCCGCGATTTCGGCGAACTTGCGCAGGTGCGTGTCGGTCGTGCCGCCCGGCGGCCAGGGGCAGATGAGCGTGATCGGCTTCGCTGGAAATGACGAAGCCGCGGACTGCGCTCCCGCCGCCGTGGCGAGCGCGATGAGCGCGACTATGGCGATGACGCGCATGCCTCCTCCTCGCGGGCGATTATAGCCATCGCCCCCGCTAAAATAGCCGCCCCGCCTCCATGCTTGACGTCTCCCGCAGCGACTTAGTGGCCGGCGTCGCCGGCTGCGGCACCATGGGCCGCGGCATCGCGCAGGTGCTGGCGCAGTGCGGCGTGCGCACGCTCATCTTCGACGCGCAGCCGGGCGCCGCGCAGCGCGGGCTCGACTCGATCGCGCAGGCGCTGGCGCGGCTCGCCGAGAAAGGCCGCGTCGCCGACCCGCAGGCGATCACCGCGCGCATCGAAGTCGTGCCCGACTTGCAGGCCCTCTCGCGCTGCCACCTCGTGGTCGAGGCGATCGTCGAGGACCTGGCCGCGAAGCGCACTCTCTTCTCCGAGCTGGAAAGCATCGTCGGCGACGACTGCATCCTCGCGAGCAACACCTCCTCGCTCTCCGTCACCGCCATGGCGGCGGCGTGCAAGCGACCCGGCCGGGTCGCGGGGTATCACTTCTTCAACCCCGTGCCGGTGATGAAGATCGTCGAGGTGGTGGACGGCGTGCTCACCGAGCGCTGGGCGACCGCTGCGCTCACCGAGCTCGCGAAGCGCTTCGGTCATACGCCGATCCGCTGCCAGGACACGCCGGGCTTCGTCGTCAATCACGCGGGCCGGGCGTTCGTGCCAGAGGCGCTGCGCATGCTGTCCGAAGGCATCGCCGACTTCGCCACCATCGATCGCATCCTCGTCGAGGCGGCCGGCTTTCGCATCGGTCCCTTCGGCCTCATGGACCTCGTCGGCCTCGACGTCAATCACGCCGTGATGAAGTCGATGTACGACCAGTACTTCCAGGAGCCGAAGTACAAGCCGTCCTTCATCGTCGAGCCGCGCGTTGCCGCCGGGTTGCATGGCCGCAAGACCAAGCGCGGCTGGTACAGCTACACGCCCGAGCTGCAGATGCCGCCCGAGGCGCCGGCGCCGAAAGCGAAACCCGCCGCGGTGTGGGCGGTGCCCGAGCTAAGAGAGCTGCTGGTCGAGCTCGGCGCGCGGCTCGACAATAAGGCGACGCCCGAAGCCGTGTGCTTCGTCGCGCCGCTCGGCCTCGATGCCACTAGCGCGGCGCTCGAGCACGGCCTCGACCCGAGGCGCACCGTGGCGGTCGATCCGCTTTTCGGCTTCAGCAAGCGCCGCACGCTCATGGTGACGCCGGTGACCAAACGGGAAGTGCGCGACGCGGCCCATGCGCTCCTCGCCGCCGACGGCGTGCCGGTCTCGGTGATCAACGATTCGCCCGGGTTCGTCGCGCAGCGCGTCGTCGCGCACATCGTCAACGTCGGCAGCGACATCGCGCAGATGCGCATCGCCACGCCCGAAGACCTCGATCGCGCCGTGATGCTCGGCCTCGGCTACCCGAAGGGCCCTCTTGCGATGGGCGATGCGCTCGGCCCGAAGAAAATCCTCGCCATCCTGCAAGCGATGCACGAGCTCTACCAGGAGCCGCGCTATCGCCCGAGCCCGTGGCTGCGGCGGCGAGCCCAGCTGGGCGTTTCACTTCTGACACCGGAGAACTAATGCTCGACGCCTACCTCTACGACGGACTGCGCAGTCCCATCGGCCGCCATGCCGGCAAGCTCGCCGTCCTGCGACCGGATGATCTCGCCGGCGATGTGATCAAGGAGGTCGTGAAGCGCAACAGCATCGATGCGGCCGAAGTCAGCGACGTCGTGCTCGGGTGCGTCAACCAGGCGGGCGAGGACAACCGCAACGTGGCGCGCTTTGCGGCGCTGCTCGCCGGACTGCCGCCGACGACGCCGGGCTGCACGGTGAATCGCCTGTGCGCGAGCGGGCTGCAGGCGGTGGTCGATGCCTCGCGCGCGATCACCTGCGGCGAGGGCGACCTGTACATCGCCGGCGGCGTCGAGAGCATGAGCCGCGCGCCGTATGTCATGAGCAAGTCCGACACGCCCTTCAGCCGCGAGGTGAAGATGTACGACACCACGATCGGCACGCGCTTTCCCAACTCGAAGTTCATCAAGCAGTACGGCAACCACTCGATGCCCGAGACCGGCGACAACGTCGCCAAGGATCTCGGCATCTCGCGCGAGCAGTCGGACGAGTTCGCGCTCGCCTCGCAGCAGAAATACGCCACCGCCGAGAAGGAAGGCTTCTACCGCGGCGAGATCATGGCCGTCGCCCTGCCGCCGAAGAAGAAGGATGCCGCGCCCGAAAAGGTCGAGGCCGACGAGCATCCGCGCCGCGACAGCACGATGGAAGCGCTCGCGAAGCTGAAGCCGTTGTTCGAGGGTGGCGTCGTCACCGCCGGTAACGCTTCCGGGGTCAACGACGGCGCCGCCGCGCTCATCCTCGGCAGCCGGAAATGGGGCGAGCGCAAAGGCAAGAAGCCGCTCGTGCGCATCCGTGCCGCGGCGAGCGCGGGCGTCGAGCCGCGCATCATGGGCGTCGGCCCGGCGTACGCGATTCCGCGCGCGCTCGAGCGCGCCGGGCTGCAGTTGAAGGACATGGACATCATCGAGATCAATGAGGCCTTTGCGAGCCAGGTGCTCGGCTGCCTCAAGCTGATGAACGTCGATTTCAAGGACCCGCGCGTCAACCCGAACGGCGGCGCCATCGCCATCGGCCATCCGCTGGGCGCCTCGGGCGCGCGCCTGGCGCTCACGGTGGCGCGCGAGATGCAGCAGTCGGGCGCGAAGTATGCCGCGGTGTCGCTCTGTATCGGCGTCGGCCAGGGCTTGGCGGTCATTCTCGAAAGGGTGCAGTGATGAACGCGCCGATCAAGAAACCGAAGGCGGAATTCGACTGGTCCGATCCATTGCTCCTCGATCAGCAGCTGACCGAGGAGGAGCGCATGGTGCGCGACGCCGCGCACGCCTATGCGCAGGATAAGCTTGCGCCGCGCGTGCTCGACGCATTCCGGAACGAAAACACCGATCCGGCGATCTTTCGCGAGATGGGCGGCCTCGGCATGCTCGGGCCCACCCTCCCAACCGAGTACGGCGGCCCGGGACTCAGCTACGTGAGCTACGGGCTGATTGCGCGCGAGGTCGAGCGCGTCGATTCCGGCTACCGCTCGATGATGAGCGTGCAGTCATCGCTCGTCATGCTGCCGATCTACGAGTTCGGCACCGAGGCGACGCGCAAGAAATACCTGCCGAAGCTCGCCACCGGCGAATGGATAGGCTGCTTCGGCCTCACCGAGCCGAACCACGGCTCCGATCCCGGCTCGATGCAGACGCGGGCGAAGAAAGTCCAGGGCGGCTACGCGCTCACGGGCAGCAAGACCTGGATCTCGAACTCGCCGATCGCCGATGTCTTCGTCGTCTGGGCAAAGGACGAATCGGGCGACATCCGCGGCTACGTGCTCGACAAAGGCACGAAGGGCCTCAGCGCGCCGAAGATCCACGGCAAGGTGGGCCTGCGCACCTCCATCACCGGCGAGATCGTGATGGACAACGCCTTCTGTCCGCAGGAGAACGCGTTTCCCGAAGTGCGCGGGCTGAAGGGCCCGTTCACCTGCCTCAACTCGGCGCGCTATGGCATCGCCTGGGGCGCGCTCGGCGCGGCGGAAGATTGCTGGCACCGGGCGCGGCAGTACGTCCTCGAGCGCAAGCAATTCGGCCGCCCCTTGGCGGCGAACCAGCTCATCCAGAAGAAGCTCGCCGACATGCAGACCGAGATCACGCTCGGCCTGCAGGGCGTGCTGCGCCTGGGGCGCATGAAGGACGAGGGCACGGCGGCGGTCGAGATCACCTCGATCATGAAGAGGAACTCCTGCGGCAAGGCGCTCGACATCGCGCGCATCGCGCGCGACATGCTGGGCGGCAACGGCATCTCGGACGAGTTCGGCGTCATCCGCCACGTGGTGAACCTGGAGGTCGTGAACACCTACGAGGGCACGCACGACATCCACGCGCTGATCCTCGGCCGCGCCATCACCGGCATCCAGGCGTTCAACTAGCCTTTGCCGTAGCGGCGTCATGGCCGGCCGCGTCGTCGCCGTCTTGCTTTGGCTGTTCGGTTGCGCCGTGGCGCTCGCCGAGCAGAAGCCGCCGACGAACCGCGACATCTTTCTCCACCAGGGCGCAGATCGAGCGCAGCGGCTCCTCGCGGGGGCCAAGCGCGAAGGCGCCCTGGTCCTTTATTCGACGATGACGCTCGAGGACGCGAATCCCCTGCTCGCCGGCTTCGAGAAGCGCTACGGCATCAAGGTGACGATGTGGCGCGCCGTGAACCAGAAGCTCGTGCAGCGCGCGCTCACCGAAGCGCGTGCCGGCCAGCATGCGGTCGACGTCTTCGAAGGCAGCGGGCCCGGGCTCGAGATCCTGCATCGCGAGGGCCTGCTGGAGAAGTTCTACAGTCCGGCTTTCGCCGACATTCCCCCCGAGACCTTTCCGCGCCACGGCTATTACGCGCCGGACAACCTGCTCTTCACGGTCATGGGATACAACACCAAGCTCGTGACGCCGCAGGAAGCGCCGCGCAGCTACGAGGACCTCCTGCAGCCCAAGTGGCGCGGCAAGCTCGGCATCGAGGCCTCGAACGTTGCCTGGTTCGCGGCCGTGGCGAAGGCGATGGGCGAGGCGCAAGGCCTCGCCTATTTCCGCGAGCTCGCGGCGATGGCGCCGCAGGTGCGCAATGGCCACACGCTCCTGACCGAGCTCGTCGCCGCCGGAGAAATTCCGATCGCGCTCACGGTGTACAACCAGGCGGTCGACAAGCTGAAAGCCAAGGGAGCGCCGGTCGAATGGCGCGCGCTGCAGCCCGCCTTCGGCCGCGCCGACGGCATCGCGATGGCGAAGCACGCCTCGCACCCGCACGCGGCGCTCCTCTTTGCCGACTTCGTGCTCTCGCCCGAGGGTCAACGCATCATCCAGGAGCGCGCCCGCGTGCCGGTCAACCGCACGCTCGACAGTACGTTCAACCGGGGCGAGTTCCGGATCATCGACTTGGCCGGGCTGCTCGAGGAATGGGAGACCTGGGAGAAGCGCTGGCAGGCGCTCTTCCTGCGGGAGCGCAGATGAAGGTCGATCTCGGCGCCGGCTGCGCCGGCATGCTGTACACGCCACGCGCAGCGGCCGCGGGCGCCGTCGTCATCCTGCACGAGCGCTACGGCCTCGTGCAGCACACGCTCGATCTCGCGCAGCGCCTCGCCGCCGATGGCTATCTCGCGCTCGCGCCGGATCTCTTCTCGCGCTGGCAAGGCGATCGCGAGGCGCTCGCGCGCGGCGAAGCGCGCGCGGCGCTGCCGGACGATGAAGTCGCGGCGGTGATCGATCGTGCGCTCGATTTCGCCGCCGCGCGCGCGCCGCGCCTCGCGCTGATGGGCGTGTGCCAGAGCGGCCGCTATCCGATCGTCGTCGGCAGCCGGCGCCGCGACCTCGCCGCCTGCGTGGTGTTCTACGGCGCATCGCAGAAACGCGACTGGGAATCCTCCGCGCTGCAGCCGCGGCCGATGGGCGAGATGCTGCGCGAGCTCGGCGCGCCGGCGCTTTTCGTGTACGGCGAGCGCGATCACACGATCTCGCTCGACGACGTGCGGCGCGTGCGCGATGCGCTCGAGCAAGGCCGGCGCAGCTACCGCATGAAGGTCTTTGCCGGCATGCCGCACGGCTGGCTGAACGACACCATGCCGGGACGTTACCGCGCAAGCGAGGCCGCGCAGGCGTGGGCGCTGCTGCGCACATTCCTGGACGAGGTGTTCGCAGGCCGCTGGCCCGGCACGCAGGTGCGCTGGGAGTTCGAAAGCGCGAGCTCCCCGGATTACGATTTCGCGCGCAACGTGCGACTCGAATGAGCGGCGAGCGGCTGCACGCGAAAAGCACGTGCCTCTTGCTGTTCGACTTCCTGGTCGGGCACGTCGACAGGGACCGGACGCGCTACGCGCCGGTGCTTGCCAATGCCGCGCAGCTCCTCGCCGCCGCGCGCGCCGCCGGCGCCATGGTCGCGTATGCGCGCGCCGATCATCGCGCCGACGGCGCCGCCACCGCGCGCACGCTGAACGACAGCGGCGCACGCCCGCCGCTCATCGTCGGCGGCACGCGCGAGGCCGAGATCGTGCCGGAACTCGTGCCGCGTCCGGACGAATACATGGTGCCGAAGCATCGCTGGAGCGCATTCCACGGCACCTATCTCGACCTCGCGCTGCGCACGCGCGGCGCGAACACCCTCGTGATCTGCGGCGGCTCTACGGAAATCGGCATTTCGTCCACGGCTTATGCGGCGCGCGACCTCGACTACAACCTCGTCATCGTCTCGGACGCCTGCACGTCCGCCAAGCGCGACGTGCATGAGCTGCTCATGCGCGAGGTGTATCCGCGGCTCGCGCGCGTGCGCACGACGGCCCAGGTGCTGGCGATGCTGGGCCGCTGAGTGCTTGAATGAGCTTTAGGAGGAGACGATGAAAAGGTCCGGTCCGACTGAAGGGCAGTCAGCATCTGAGCTCATTGACAAAAGAATCGCCGAGCTCCGGGACTGGCGCGGGGAGACCTTGAGCAGGATGCGCAAGCTCATCAAAGAGGCAGACCCGGACGTCGTGGAGGAGTGGAAGTGGATGGGCACTCCCGTTTGGTCGCACGACGGGATCATCTGCACCGGCGAGTCTTACAAGTCGATAGTGAAGCTGACCTTCGCCAAGGGGGCGTCATTAAAAGACCCGGCCAAGCTGTTCAACTCGAGCCTCGACGGGAACGTGAGGCGCGCGATTGACATCCGTCAGGGCCAGGAGATCGACGCGAGCGCGTTCAAGGCGCTCATCCGCGCCGCGATCGCGCTCAATGCATCCGGCGCAAAGGCAAGGCCAAAGCGAGCGAAGTAGCGTACGGGATTCGCGCCTCTCTGGGCTCGCTGCACATCAAATCGGCAGACCCCTTACTTGTGGTCAATCTCGATATTTTGTTTCGCGCCGCCATTGGCGATGGAGATCATGATCCCCACGCCAGCGAGGATTACGACGCCAATCACGATCCAGGTGGTCTCGATGTTCTGCAGAATGCCCAGCTTCCAGAGTGCGGCGAGAATGCCGCCGATGAGCAAGACAAATCCAAGAAAATACATTCCCGTCCATTTCATAGCGCACCTCCTGTTAGCCGCTGGCCAGTTCCATGCTGACAGCAACATTTAGGCCTGCATTCGAGTGTTCAAGACCCTCTTCGGGGTCTCGTCGACGCGCCGTTCCTCGTGGTGCCGGTCGCGCCAAGGCTAGTCCGGAGGTTGATCGATGAAAGGATCGTCGAAGAGCTTTACCAGTCGCCTAACAGCGCGTGTTGTCGGACGCCTTCAGCTCGCTGCGCTGCAACGCGGCGCGGCAAAACGCGGACGTTGGGCGGACTCGAAACGGGGACCTATGTCGGCTTTGCGTTAAGCGGAGAGGCGTGCTTTGGCTGGTAGACGCCGAGTTGCCCGCCGCCTGGCAGCGTAAGCCGAGTGATCGAGCCCCAGCGCTGCTCGTCGACGGGCGAGCACCGCACGCTCCGCTTCTTCATGTCGGCGATGAGCGCCTGCACGTCATCGCACATTAGGAAGAGTTCGTGGCGGTCGTTCTGGTCGGACGGGTGCACCGCGAGTTCGGCTGGCGGCAGCGCGAATATCAGCCACCCGTGACCGGCATCGACCGACTTGTACTGCAACACGTCGCGGAGGAATGCTCGGTCAGCCTCGGCGTCCTTGCTGTAGATGATGACGTGAGCACCGTGAATCATTTGCCGAGTGTACCCGCGTATGACGCCGCCCAACCCGGCGTCGCAGTCGGACGGGCGCGTCGGTCGCCTTCCGCAACCCGCGCTCGTGCGGGCTGACGAAGTAATCCAATAATAATCAGTGACAGGAGCCGCCGCGGTAGGTTTAGCAGCTTCGGACCAGGCCACACTCGAAGAAGCGCAGCGACTTTCGCACGCGCTTGGCCGTATGAGCTTGCCAAAGCTAGCGGGCGCTAGAACCAATGTGCTGCCTAACAAGCAGGAGTTCGACATAGCCTCGCAATCGACATCACCGCTTCGCGCCGGCCAGGTGCTTGAGATCGAGTTCCCGCTGTTCACACCGCGCATCACTATTCACTCTGAGCGCGAGCTGACCGTGGAAGTCGTTGCTGGCGACAATCTCGGCTTCTCCGATACGGTCGACTACGAGGCGGTCGTCATTCGTGATGGTGTAGTACTTCTGTCATGGCAAGAACACATTGGCAGCACGATAGTCCACGTTCTTGATTTCAAATCCGGCGAGGCATACACCGCGGTAACGCCTGCGAAGGGCGAATTTATGCGGCTGAGAGGTCGAATTGAAATCAAATCCGCAGGGTGACCAGAGCAAGACGCGACCGTTAGGCAGTGCCTTGGTACAGGGCTCCGAAGACGAGCTAAGCCGCGGACAATCGGCCGACGTTGCCAACTACGGACTTGTCCGTCCGCCCATCGTCTACCTCGGTTCCATCGGCCTCGGGCTGCTCGTTCATTTGTTCTGGCCAGTGCGGCTATTCCCAGGTTCAGTCGGTGTGCCGATCGGCGTCATGCTTGTGCTGGTAGGCGTTGCTCTCTTCATTTCTTCCGTGCGCACGTTCCGCAAGGCAGACACTCCCGTCCCCGGTAACCGTCCGACGACCACGATTGTTCGCAGCGGGCCTTACCGTTTCAGTCGCAATCCCATCTATCTCGCATTCACCATCTTCCAGGTCGGGCTCGCGCTCTGGGTCAACAGTCTCGCACTGCTGCTCGCGGTTCTCCCTGCGCTGGCGCTCATGATGTGGGTGGTGATTCCGCGAGAAGAGCGCTACCTCCAGGCTCGCTTTCCGGCGGAGTATTTGCGCTACAAGCACGCGGTCCGTCGCTGGCTATAAGGAGACACCGCAAGCCAGGCGTTTAACTCCCGCAACAGCGCAAAAACAATTGGACGGCCGGCGTGCGAAAGTTCGCACCGCGCTGCCCACGCGTTTGCGCCCTCTGCTATCGTGCGCGGCATAAAAACAGGAGGGGCGCGAGTGCCGGTCATCGGGGCCATCGTCCTAGTCATCCAGTTTTGCTTCGCCTACCACGCGCTGAAGAACGGGCGGCCGTACTGGTGGATCTTCATCATCATGGGATTCCCAGTCATGGGCTGCGTCATCTACTACCTGGTCGAGGTCTTTCCCGGCTCGCCCGAGGAGCGCCGTGCGGCGAAGGCGGCGCGCGCCATCAAGCGCGCGATCGAGCCCGACGCGGAGCTGAAGAAACGCGCCGAGGAGCTCGAGCTCTGCGGCAGCGTCGAGAACAAGCTCGGCCTCGCCGACGAATGCATGGCTCACGAAATGTATGCGGAGGCGATCAAGCTCTACCAAAGCTGCCTCGCCGGCGCCTATGCGAACGACGGCAGCATTCTTTTCGGCCTCGCCAAGGCGGCGATCGAAGCTCGCGACTGGTCGCGAGCGACGAGCGCGCTCGCGCGGCTGCGCAATGAATCGCCCAGGACGCGGCCGTTGGAGGTGCGTCTGTTGGAGGCGCGTCTACTCGATGGGCGCGGCGAGAACGATGCCGCGCTCGCCGCGTATCGCGACCTCGTGCCGAAGTTCGTCGGCCTCGAGGCGCGCTATCGCTACGGCCGCATGCTCATGCGCCTCGGCAAGGTCGAGGCGGCGATCGATATGTTCAACGACGTCGTAAAGCTCGCACGACGCTACAGCGCTTCCCATGAACAAGAGGAGCGCTGGGCCGAGGCGGCCAAAGAAGCCATTGCAGGCCATTAACCAAGGGGGAAACATGTATCGTCGCATCGCAACACTTGCACTCGCCGCTGCACTCGCCGGCTGCCAGGCGATGGGTGGCCTCACCGTGAAGGACTACACCGCCAAGTCGGGCCAGCGCGTCATGGCGGGCCAGGCGGAGCCGAAGTCCGAATACAGCTGCGCCAAGGTCGCGCAGGCGCGGCATGACTGGGGCGTCAAGGGGAACATGAACAGCGTGGGCGCGATGGAGCGCGTCACCACCGAGGCGGTGAACGCCGCGCCGGGCAAAGGCGCGAACTACGCCTACATCAAGGCGCCGGCGCAGGTCGGCGTCGGCGCGGTCAACGTCAACGCCTTCAGCGACGCGCAGGTCTCGTACTACAAGTGCGCTAGCCTGCCGGCCGCGAAGTAGTCCTTCTCGCTCCAAAAAGCGGCGCCTCGGCGCCGCTTTTCGTTTGTTTCTCTGGGCGGCGTGCACGAAATTCACTCGCCGCTCGGGCTCGGAACTACGATCATGTCGCCTATGCCGCAGCATCTACGCGCCTATCTGTACACCGGTTTACGGATCGCGACTCCGGTCCTGATCGTTGGCGGCCTCGTCGCGCTTTGGTTCGCGGTGTCCTTCGAGGGTTACATCGGCGCGCTGATGTTGTTCGCGCTTTCTGGCTGCAGCTTCGTCGGCGCACGCGAGCTGAAAGAAGAAGAGGTCAAGGCCAATGCACCAGCGATGGCCGATTCCTTCATCGCCAGGACCGGCGACCAGGACCGCACCTCCGTCGGCAATTAGGGACAAGAGGTCGTCCCCGCGAAGACGGGGATCCGGTTTCTCAGCGAAAACCGCCTTTTTTTCAGAGATTCCTCAGCTGTGGCTTTTGACCGCTTTGCCGCCGGGCCATCGGCTCGGTAAGCTGGGCGGGTAGGCAAAAACAAGAAGAACACGGGGACCATGGGGGAAAGACAAGGCAGCGCGGCGCCCGTCGCCGCCGGCGAACGCGTGGTGCGGCCGGAGTTCACCGGCACGGCGTCGGAGTACTTCCGCGTCTGGATCGTCAATCTTTTCTTCACGCTCGGCACGCTCGGCATCTATTCGGCATGGGCCAAGGTACGAAAGCGCCGCTATCTCTACGGCTGCACGCGCCTTGATGGCGACAGCTTCGATTACTTCGCGAGTCCAAAAGCGGTCCTGCGCGGCCGCATCGTCGCGGTAGCGATTTTTATCGGCTACGCGCTCGCCGGCGAGATCTATCCGCCGTCGCACTTTGCGTTCTGGGCGGTGGGCCTTCTCGCGCTGCCGTGGCTGCTCGTCAAAGCGATGTCGTTCAACGCGCGCAATTCCGCGTATCGCGGGCTGCGCTTCGACTTCCAGGCGACGCCGCGGCAAGCGGCACGTCTCTATCTCGGCCTCGCGCTGGTGGTCGTGCTTACCGCGGGTGTCGCGATGCCGTGGTTCATGGCACGACATAGAGCGTTCATCGCTTCGCACCACGCCTTCGGCACGAGCGGCTTTCGCTGCGAGCTGCCGGCGCGCTCGTTCTACCGCATCTATTTCCTCGCGCTTCTCATCGTGCTCGCCTTTGCCGTGCCGGGCGCGGCGCTGAGCGGCTACCTCACGTTTCTGCAGTTCCAAAATAAGATCAGCCTGCCGCAATCGCTCGGCTGGCTAGTGTGGGTGCTGCCGATCCTGCCGGTCTACGTGGGGTATGCCTTCGCCTACGCCTACGCGCAGGCGCGCACGGCGAACCTCTTCTGGAGCCGCGTGGAGGGCGACGGGGTGCGCTTCGCCTCGACGCTTGCGGCGTGGGGCCTGGTCAAGCTCTACTTCAGCAACGTGCTCGCCATCGCCTGCACGGCGGGCATGCTGATTCCCTGGGCGGTAGTACGCACGCTGCGCTATCGGCTCGCCAATTTCTCGATGATCGTCGCCGGCACGCCCTTGTACGCCGGCAATCCGAGCCTCGCGCCGGTCGGCGCCGCGAGTCAGGAGCTCGGCGACTTCTTCAACGTAGACGTCGGCGTATGAGCGTCATTCAGGCGGTGTATTTCGATGGCAAGAGCTCGGCACGCCGCCCGGTGACGCTGCTCGTCGGCGGCGGCAAGGTCAAGGTCGTCGGTGCGGAGGTCGATCTCGAGTTCGACGCGCGGCTCGTGCGCCGCTCGCTTCGCGTCGGCAGGACGCCTCGCTGGCTCTACCTGCCGGGCGGCGGCGCCTGCGTGACCGAGGACAACGACGCCATCGACCGCATCACGCGGGACATGCGCTACGAGAAGCTGCTCTATCGCTGGGAATCGCGGCCGCACTACGCCGCCGCGGCGGTGCTCCTGGTCGTGGCGATGCTCTGGCTGCTCGTCGACCGCGGCGTGCCGGCCGCGGTCGAGCACATCGCCGCGCATATGCCGGTAGAGGCCGAAGCGACGCTCGGCCGTCAGACGCTCGCGACCCTGGACAAGCGCTGGATGCAGCCTTCCCATGTCGCCACCGCGCGCCAGGCCACGCTGCGCGAGAAATTCGCGCGCGTCGCCGCGACGGCGGGCAAGAGTGCGCCTTACCAGATCGAATTCCGGCGCAGCCTTTTCGGCGCCAACGCCTTCGCGCTGCCGGGCGGCACCATCGTCGTCACCGACGGTCTCGTCGAGCTCGCGAAGCGCGACGAGGAAATCCTCGCCGTGCTCGCGCACGAGCTCGGGCATGTGCGCGGCCGCCATACGCTGCGGCGGCTGCTCGAAGGCTCGGCGACCGCGCTCGTCATCGCCGGCGTCACGGGCGACATCGCCTCCACTACCTCGCTCGCCGCCGCCGCCCCGGCGCTCCTCGTGCAGACACGCTACTCGCGCGACAACGAGCGCGAGGCCGATGCCTTCGCGCTGCAGGCGATGAAGGCGAACCAGCTTGATCCCGGGCACTTCGCGCGCATCCTGGTGAGGCTCGAAGCGATGCACCGCGGCGGCGCCGGCATCCCTTCCTTCCTCTCGACACATCCGCAGACCGCGGAGCGCGCAGCGCTCGCGCGCGCCGCGAGCGACGACAAACCGCGGCCGCTCGCCGGCGAGCACCTCGACTTCACCGGCTTCTGGAAAACCGATTGCGAGCAGATCTTCGGCCTGCAGTTCCAGCCGTCGGAAAAGCCGGGCGTCTATTCGGTGTCGCTGTGCGGCCCGGAAGGCTGCCTCGATTCCGGCACGCATCGTCCAGCGACCACCGTGCAAGGCGATCCGGCCTACGAAGTGCTGAGCGCCGAAGAGATCCTGATCCGCGAAGGTGCGCGCCGCGACTCGACCTACGTGAAATGCGCGAGCACGCTCATGCCGGAACTTGCGGAGAAGTGAACCGTAGCGGCGGCTTACATGTATCTCGCGCTTGGTGTAGAAGAGATGCGCGATGAAGCCCCGCATCACGCTCCTCACGCTCGGCGTCGATGATCTCGAACGCGCCGTACGCTTCTACCGCGACGGCTTGGGCTGGCAGACCGAAGGCATTGTCGGCACCGAGTTCGAGCACGGCGCCGTAGCGTTCTTCGATTTGCAGTCGGGCCTGCGGCTTGCGCTGTGGCCGCGCAAGAGCCTCGCGCACGACGCCGGCATCGCGGTCGGCGCGCGCAGCGCGACCGAATTCAGCATTGGCCACAACGTGTCGTCCAAGGCGGCAGTCGATGCCGTCATGGCACAGGCGGCGAAGGCCGGCGCCGCGATCATCAAGGCGGCGCACGATACGTTCTGGGGCGGATATGCGGGCTACTTCCAGGACCCGGACGGTCATCTCTGGGAGGTCGCTTGGAATCCGGGGTGGGTCGTGCACGACTGACCGAAGCCGATGAGCGAAACTGCGGAGGAGATGGAGTGGCGCCTGCTAGACGTGATCTCGCGCGCGCGCTGCGAGGTCCTTGCCGACGACTACGTCTGGGCAACGATGGTCTCGGGCGAGGCGCCGCGGCCGGAGGCCATCGCCTGCGTGCGCGACGGCAATACGTGGAGTCAGTTCGTCCCGTCGTCCGGCACGACCGCGGCGCCCTACCGGGTGGTGAGCTTCCATTTCGCCGAGGGCACGAATGCTTCCGGGTTCGTCGCCTGGCTGGCAGCGCACATCAAGCGCTCCGCGGGGACGGGCTCGGTCGTCATCTGCGGCAAGGACCGGCGCGATACGCCGGCGCTATTCCAGACGTCGCTCGGCGTCTTCGATTACTGGTGCTGTCCGGTCGACGCGGGCGATCGCTTCGTCGCGGTCATCCGCGCCCTGATGGAGCGCGGCAAATCGGCTGCGGCATGATGGCGATGGAAATTCGCGTCGACGATCTCACCGGACCGCAGATCGTGGCGCTGCTGCAGGAGCATCGCCGCAGCATGTTCCAGCACTCGCCGCCGGAAAGCGTGCATGCGCTCGATCTCGATGGCCTGCGGCGTCCGGAGGTCACGCTCTGGAGCGTGTGGCGCTCGGGCGAGCTCCTCGGCTGCGGCGCGCTGAAGGAGCTCGATCGCGCGCACGGCGAGATCAAGTCGATGCGCACCGCCGCGGCGCATCTGCGCACGGGCGTGGCGACGCGCCTCATGCACCACATGCTGGATGAGGCGCGGCGGCGCCGCTATCGGCGGTTAAGCCTGGAGACCGGCTCGGCGCCGGCGTTCGCGCCGGCGCGCACGCTGTATGCACGTTTTGGCTTTTCGTCCTGCGGGCCCTTCGGCGATTACGTCGACGATCCCCATAGCGTCTTCATGACGCGCGAGCTATAACGCGTCATGAACGTTTGCGCGTGGCGCAGGGACTAAGGTTCTATGGCGAGCTGGCTTGCGGCGGCGCTGAAGGCAGTCCTTCCCCATGTCGGCGACATCGTCGCGGCGACCAAGCCCGCCTTTACGCGCAAGCCCGAGCCGGCCGCCAACCAGCCGGACGTCGTGCAGCAGCAGATCGCCGAGCTGCAAGCCGCGGTTTCGCAGCAGGCGTCGCACATCAAGGAGCTCGCAGCGCAGCTCGCCAATACCATCGAGACGCTCGAGCGGGCGGCGCAGCTCGCCGACGCACGCCTGCGGCGGGTGCTGATCTTCACCGCGGTCGCCGCGGCGGTGGCGGTGGCGTCTCTCGGCGTCGCCTTCCTAGCCGTCATGGCGCGGTGAGTCCCGGGCAGGCCGGGCTCTTCGCCGACGCGCCGCCGCTTCCCGAAGGGTTCATCTACCAGCCGGAGTTTCTCGGTGCCGAAGAAGAGCGCGCGCTCCTCGCCGCCATCCAGGCGCTGCCGCTCGAAGAGGCGAAATACAAGGAGTACACGGCGCGCCGGCGGATCGCCTACTACGGCCACGATTACGATTTCTCCAAGAACCGCCTCGGCGAGGCGCCGCCGATTCCCGGGTTCCTGCAGCCCCTGCGCGCGAAGATCGCGCGCTGGATCGGCGTCGCGCCCGAAGAGCTCGTGACGGCGCTCGTCGCGGAATACCGGCCAGGGACGCCGCTCGGCTGGCATCGCGACGCGCCGGACTACGAGCGCGTCGCCGGCGTCTCGCTCGGCGGCTGGGCGCGGATGCGCCTCAGGCGCTACCCCCATGGCAAGGACAAGCCGCTCGTGCTGGAACTCGCGCCGCGCTCGGCCTACCAGATGAACGGCGTCGCGCGCTGGGGCTGGCAGCACAGCATTCCGGCCACCAAGGAGCTTCGCTACTCGGTCACCTGGCGCACGCTGCGCCGTAAGGATTAGCGAGCGCGCCCGCTCCTTGCTACGCGGCTCGCATGGCGCTCGAAAGACCCGCGGGCAGCGGCCGCAAGGAGGAGATCTCGCTCGATGCGGCGGCGGGACATCTGCTCGAAGAATGCCGGATGGTGATTCCCGGCGTTCAGGCGCTCTTCGGCTTCCAGCTGATCGCGATCTTCAACCAGGGCTTCGACGAGAAGCTCGCCGAGCCCGTGCAGGTGGTGCACCTCGCGGCGTTGATACTCACCGCGCTTTCCATGGCGCTCGTCATGACCCCGGCGGCGATCCATCGCATCGCCGAGCCGATGAGCGTCAGCGAGCGGTTCCTGTGGATGGCCTCCAACCTGCTCCTTGCGGGGATGGTGTCGCTCGCGTTGGGCGTCGCGCTCGACGTATTCGTCGTCACGACCGCGCTCACCAGCAGCAATGCCATCGGCGTCGTCGTGGGTGTCGTCGCGCTCGTCGTGTTCTTCGCCTTCTGGCTGGTGGTGCCGCGGCGCGAGCGCGACAGGTACGCTTAAGCTCGGCTCGCGATAATGCCGAGATGCTCCGGCTCGCTTTCGCTGCGGCCATGTTCTTCGCGGCGCCGCTTTACGCGCAGCCCAATGGTGTCGTGCTGGTGGCAAAGCCGGGACTTGCGGACCCGAATTTCAGCGAGACCGTCGTCCTCGTGACACGCAGCGACGAAGGCAGCACGGTCGGCGTCATCCTCAACCGAGCGGACACGCGCTCGCTCGGCGAAATAGCGCCGCGCTTTCGCGGCGCCCAAAGTTTCAAGCAACCGGTGTATGCCGGCGGCCCGGTGCTGCGCGACGTCATCGTTGCGCTCTTCAAGGCCGAGGTGCCGAGCGCCGAAGCGGCGTTTCGCGTGCTGCCGCAGGTCTATCTGACGATGCATCCCGCGCTCATCGAGCGCCTGCTCGCCGAGCCGCCGCGCGAGATGCGCATTTATTCCGGTTTTTCCGGCTGGGCGCCGCAACAGCTCGAGGCGGAAATCGAGGCCGGCCGCTGGTACGTGCTGCCGGCGAGCGAGGCGATCGTCCTGCGGCGCGATACGACGGGACTGTGGGCGGAGCTTGTCGCAAAGGCGAGCGGCGAGCGCACCGCGATTGAGCGCGGCATGCACGTGGCCGATGCCGCTACGCCAAGTTTCCCCGCGCGTTGACACCCCAAAACAGAACCATTCGCTATACTGGTTCCATGACCCTGCTCCTCCGTCTCGCCGCCGCCGCCGCACTGACGCTCGCGCTCGCGCCGGCGTTCGCCCAGGAGGACGCGATCATCCTGGTCGCGCATCCGGCGTTCCGCGATCTCGAATACCGCCAGACGGTGCTGATCGCCGCGCCCGCGCCGAATGGCGGGCACGTCGGCGTGATCCTCAACCGGCCGACGCGCCGTTCGCTCGGCAGCCTCTTCCCGGAGCACGAGCCGTCGAAGAAAGTGGTCGATCCGGTGTATTACGGCGGTCCGTTCTCGCGCGGCGCGCTGGTGGCGCTGGTGCATGCGCAGGACAGCCCCGGACCGGGCTCGGTGCCGCTGATGAAGGATCTCTTCCTCGCTTTCCGCGCCAACACCATCGATCACGTGATCGAGACGACGCCGAACGACGCGCGCTACTACGTCGGCTATGTCGGCTGGCGTCCGGGTGAGCTTAGGAGCGAGATCGACCGCGGCCTGTGGAGCGTGGTCGATGCCGACCTCGAGATGGTGTTCCGCAAGGAAACCGAAGGGCTGTGGGAAGAGCTCCTGCAGTCCACGCGCCGCATCCGCGCGAGCGTAGAAAACCTGGCCCTCGTCGGGCGCTGACGACGCGCCGGGCGGCGTTCACCGCCGTCGCCGCGCTTTTCACCTCCTTCAGTTAGGCTCCCGCGCCATGGATGCGCAATCAGGCAGCCGCGCGCTCGGCGCGGCGCAAGATCTCCTGGAGCTTCTGCGCCTTGCGCAGGCCGCCGCCGAGCGCGCTGCGCAGGAAGTCTACGGTGCGTCGTTCGAGCACGCGGAGCTAATCGAGCGCGAGCTCGCGCGCCTTCGCCGCAGCGCCGAGAAGCTCGCGCGCGACATTCAGGACTACGTCGCACGCGAGGAAGGCGCGACCGTCGCACGCGGCCATCCCATGCGGCGCGCGAGCGACCGCCACTAAAGATTTAAGGCCGCAGCACCACTTTGATGCAGGCGTCCTGCTTGTCGCGGAACATGCGGTAAGCGGCGCTCGCCTGCTCGAGCGGCAGTCGGTGGGTGATGATGAAGCTCGGATCGAGCTCGCCCTTCGCAATTCGCTCGAGCAATGGCCGCAGGTAGCGCTGCACATGTGTCTGCCCGGTGCGGATGGTGAGCGAGCGGTTCATCAGCGCGCCGACGGGAAACTTGTCGATCCAGCCGCCGTAGACCCCGGCGACCGAGACGGTGCCGCCGCTGCGGCACGCCATGATCGCCTCGCGCAGCGCCACCGGCCGGTCGCTCTCCATCATCATCGCCTGCTTCATGCGGTCATAGGCGTACGCGAGGTTGTGATACGCGTGCGCTTCCATGCCGACGGCGTCGATGCACGCATCGGGGCCACGTGCCCCCGTGAGGTCGCGCAGCGCCTCGAGCACGTTTGCCTCGCTGTAGTCGATGGTGTCGGCGCCGAGCTTGAGCGCCGCAAGGCGCAGCCGCTCCGGGAAACGATCGATGGCGATGACGCGCTCGGCGCCGAGCAGTGAAGCGCAGGCGATCGCGAGGAGGCCGACCGGCCCGCAGCCCCAGACCGCGACCGTGTCGCCGCGCTCGATGCCGCAATTCTCCGCCGCCATGTAGCCGGTGGGCAGGATGTCGGAGAGGAAGATCACCTGATCATCGCTCAAACCCTCCGGCACCTTGATCGGCCCGACATCGGCGTACGGCACGCGCACGTACTCCGCCTGCCCCCCGGCGTAGCCGCCGAGAAGATGCGAGTAGCCGTAGATGCCGCACGGCGAGTAGCCCCACATCTTCTCCGCCATCCACGCGTTCGGGTTCGAGTTCTCGCACAGCGAAAAGAGCCCCTTGGCGCAGAAGAAGCAGTTGCCGCAGGCGATGGGAAACGGCACGACGACGCGATCGCCCGGCCGCAGGCTCTTCACGGCGCTGCCGACGTCGACCACTTCGCCCATGAATTCGTGGCCGAGGATGTCGCCCTTCACCATCCCGGGTACGAAGCCGCCGTAGATATGGAGATCCGAGCCGCAGATCGCCGTCGCCGTGACGTGCACGATGGCGTCGCGCGGATTGAGGATCTTCGGCTCGGGCACCGACTCGACGCGCACGTCGTGCCTGGCGTGCCAGCAGAGCGCCCGCATGGCGCTAGCGGCGGCCGCTCGGTTGACCCGTGGTGGTCGGCGCCTCGCCGGTCTCGAGGAGCGCGCGCGCGCGGCGCAGCGCGTCGGTGACCAGGCGCTGTGGCGAGCGGCCCGTGACACGCGCGAGCACCGCGCCGAGCGAACCGCCGGCGGGCACGTATTCGAGCCGTGCGGCGACGATGGTGCCGCGCGCGCCGGGCGCGTCGCGAAACTCGAGCGAGCCGAGATGCAGCATCTTGTCGCCGCGCAGCGCCCGCCAGGCGAGCTCCTCGTCCGCATGCGCGCGGATCACGTCGAGCGTCGCATCGGCGAGCGCCGGCAGGTGTTCGGGCTGCGCGAAATAGGCATAGACCTCGGCGCGCGGCCGCGAGATCGTGATCGCCTCCTCCACCAGCATCGTCTCCGCGACCTCCGGCAGCGCCGGCTCGCGGTTCACCTGCAGGCCGAGCGGCTTGAACATCGGGTTCGAGCCGGTGTACGCCTGGTAAAGGAGCCAGGCACCGATGCCCGCGGCCGCCGCCTTCGGCCAGGTCGGCCGGCGCGCCGCCCAGGCAATTAATCCAAGGCCGCCGACGACATAGCCGACGCGGTCGGTGCGCATCAGGTTGAGCTTGCGTGCCATGGCAGCGCAGCGTGCAATTTTCAGACCGAAAAATGCGCTCCGATCAACATTTCGGGAGCGCGGGAAAAAGCTGATCTGACCCCATTTTTCCGGCGCCGGAATAGTGGCAGATTGGCCCTGTTGGCATCGCGTCCATCCCGGGAAGGAAGACCATGAAACGCACCCTCGCCGTTTTCGCCCTCTCGTTCCTTGCCGCCTGCGCCGCGCAGCAGACACGCGAGCAGAGCCTGGTCGACCGCGCGGTCGACGCCATGGGCGGCGCCGATCGCCTCGCGGCGCTGAAGACCGTGTCGGCGAGAGGCACCTTGAAGCAGTGGGAGCCCGAGCAGTCCGAAAGCCCCGGCGGCGAGATGCGCTTCGCCAACGAGTCGGGCTTCGAGATCGTGCAGGACCGCTCGCAGCGCGCCTCGCGCACCGACATCGAGCGGCGCTTCGTCTATCCGACACCGCGGACCTTCAAGTTCACCGAGGTCGTGTACCCGGACGCGGGCTACGTGCTCGGCGTAGACACGAACGGCCGCAACGCGCAGAGCCAGAAAATGAATCCGCCGGCGCATTCGATGTCGGGCCTGCGGCTCGCGACCACGCAGCGCGAAGCACTGCGCGGCACGGTGAGCCGGCTGCTCGGCGAGATGCGCGCGAATCCGAAGGAGCTGCGGCCCGCTTCCGACCTCGTCGTCGCCGGCACCAGCTATCCCGCGGTCGGCTATGGGCCCTTCCTCGTCGCCTTCGATGCCAAGACGGGGTTACCCGCGCGCGTGCGCACGCTCGACTACGACAACATCTGGGGCGACGTGACCTACGACATGGTGCTCTCGGACTGGCGCGACTTCGGCGGCGTCAAGGTCGCGATGAACCGCAAGTATGAGCTGAACGGACGTCCGGTGCAGGAGGTGCAGCTCACCGACTTCCGCGCCAACGTGCCGGTCGACGCGGCGAAGTTCCAAGTGCCCGCCGAGCTCAAAGGTGACGCTGCGAAACCCGCCGCGGGCAACGTGCCCTACCAGTGGGTGATCCGCCGCCAGTTCATCGGCACCTATCTCGACTCCGAGCATCGCAGCTTCGATACGCGCGCGACTTCCAGCCTGCGGCTGAACGAGCTCGCGCCGGGTGTCTTCCACGTCGTCGGCGGCTCGCACAACAGCCTGCTCGTCGAGATGGCCGATCATCTGGTGATGGTGGATGCGCCGGTGAGCGACGAGCAGTCGCTCTGGGTCGTGAATACCGCGCGGCAGCGCTTCCCCGGCAAGCCGATCCGCTGGCTCGTCCTCACCCATCACCACATGGATCACGCGGGCGGCGTGCGCGGCGTGCTCGCCGAAGGCTCGGTGCTGGTCGTCGGCCAGGGCGCGCGCGAGCATTTCCGCCGCGTGCTCGCGTCACCCATGACGCGTAATCCCGATATGAAGCCGGTGGACTTCTCGCAGGCGCCGATCCTCGAGGTGCCCGACAGCCACGTGATGAGCGACTCGCAGGGCCGGCAGGTGATCGCCTACGCGATGCAGGACAACCCGCACGCGAAGGGCCTCCTGATGGCGTATGTGCCCGATGCCAAGCTCGGCTTCGTCACCGACGTGTGGACGCCCGGCCCGCCGCTCCCCGAGAAGCCGAACCCCGGGCTCATGTCCGTCGTCAGCACCGTCAAGCGCGCCGGCATCGAGCCCGCGCGCTTCGCCGGCGGCCACGGCGGCGTCGCCGACTACGCGCCGCTCGCGAAGCTCGCCGGCCAGTAAGAGTTCGGGGACGGAGCCCGATCTAGTTCGGGCTCCGTCCCCGAATTAGGCGGCGGCTTTCTTCGGTGCTTTGTCGAACACCATGCGGCCGCCGCGCCAGTCGACGTAGATGGTGTCCTTCGGCGCGAAGCGGCCTTCGAGGATCGCCTTGGCGAGCGGGTTCTCGACCGTCGACTGGATCGCGCGCTTGAGCGGCCGCGCGCCGTAGACGGGATCGAAGCCGACCTTGGCAAGCTCGCTGACGGCGTTGTCCGAGATCTCGAAGCCGTAGTCCATCTTCGCGAGGCGCGCCTTCAGCGTCTGCAGCTGGATGCGCGCGATCTGCTTGATGTTCTCGTCGCCGAGCGCATGGAAGACGACGATCTCGTCGATGCGGTTCACGAACTCCGGCCGGAACTGGTTCTTAACCTCGCTCATCACGGCGAGCTTCACCACCTGGTAGTCGCTCCCCGCCATGCTCTGGATCATCTGCGAGCCGAGGTTCGAGGTCATCACCAGCACCGTGTTCTTGAAGTCGACCGTGCGGCCCTGGCCGTCCGTCATGCGCCCCTCGTCGAGCACCTGCAGGAGCGCGTTGAACACATCCGGGTGCGCCTTCTCGATCTCGTCGAACAGGATCACCGAGTAGGGCTTGCGCCGCACCTGCTCGGTGAGCTGGCCGCCTTCCTCGTAGCCGACGTAGCCCGGCGGCGCGCCGATCAGCCGCGCGACCGAGTGCTTCTCCATGTACTCGGACATGTCGATGCGGATGAGATGGTCTTCCGAGTCGAAGAGGAACGCCGCCAATGCTTTGCACAGCTCGGTCTTGCCGACGCCGGTCGGCCCGAGGAACAAAAAGCTGCCATAAGGCCGATTGGGATCGGATAGCCCGGAACGCGAGCGCCGGATGGCGTCCGAGACGACGCGCACTGCCTCGTCCTGGCCGACGACGCGCTCGTGCAGCTTCTCTTCCATGTGGATCAGCTTCTCGCGCTCGCCCTGCATCATCTTGGAAACGGGAATACCCGTCGCGCGCGACACGACTTCAGCGATTTCCTCGGCGCCGACCTGGGTGCGCAGGAGCTTAGGCTTCGCGGTCGCGTCCGCCTTCTCCGCCTGCTTGAGCTGCGCCTCGAGCTGCGGCAGGCGCCCGTACTGGATCTCGGACATCTTCTGCCAGTCGCCCTTGCGCTTCGCTTCGTCCATCTGCTGGCGCAGCTTCTCGATCTCTTCCTTGATCGCCTGGCTGCCGGCGACCGTCGCCTTTTCCGCCTTCCACTCTTCCTCCAGGTCGGCGTACTCCTTTTCCAGGCGCGCGATCTCGGCCTCGATCAGGTCGAGGCGCTTGCGCGACGCCTCATCGGTTTCCTTCTTGACCGCCTCGCGCTCGATGCGGAGCTGGATCAGGCGGCGCTCGAGCCGGTCCATCGCCTCGGGCTTGGAGTCGATCTCCATCTTGATGCGCGCCGCCGCCTCGTCGATGAGATCGATCGCCTTGTCCGGCAGGAAGCGATCGGTGATGTAGCGGTGGCTGAGCTCGGCGGCGGCGACGATCGCCGGATCGGTGATCTCGACGCCGTGGTGCACCTCGTAGCGCTCCTGTAGGCCGCGCAGGATGGCGATGGTTGCCTCGACGCTCGGCTCGTCGACCAGCACCTTCTGGAAGCGGCGCTCGAGCGCGGCATCCTTCTCGATGTACTTGCGGTACTCGTTCAAGGTGGTGGCGCCGATGCAATGCAGCTCGCCGCGCGCGAGCGCGGGCTTCAGCATGTTGCCGGCGTCGATCGCGCCCTCGGCCTTGCCGGCGCCGACCATGGTGTGCAGCTCGTCGATGAAGACGATGGTGTTGCCTTCGTCGCGCGAGAGCTCTTTCAGCACCGCCTTCAGGCGCTCTTCGAATTCACCGCGGTACTTGGCGCCCGCGAGGAGCGCCGCCATGTCGAGGTTGAGCAGGCGCTTATTCTTCAGTGACTCGGGCACCTCGCCGTTGACGATGCGCTGCGCGAGGCCCTCAACGATCGCCGTCTTGCCGACGCCCGGCTCGCCGATGAGGACGGGGTTGTTCTTCGTGCGCCGCTGCAGGATCTGGATGCAGCGGCGGATCTCGTCGTCGCGGCCGATCACCGGGTCGAGCTTCCCCTGGCGCGCGCGTTCGGTGAGGTCGAGCGTGTACTTGGCGAGCGCCTGGCGCTGCGATTCGTCGGCCTGGCCGGTGACGGTCTCGCCGCCGCGCACTTCGTCGATCGCCTTGGCGAGCGCCGCCTTGGTGATGCCGGCCTGCTTCATGAGGCGCCCGGTGTCGCCCTTGTCGCCGGCCGCGGCCAGGATGAAAAGCTCGGAAGCGATGTACTGGTCGCCGCGGTTCTGCGCTTCCTTGTCCGCGACGTTGAGAAGGGTGGTGAGATCGCGCGACAGATGCACTTCGCCCGGTGTGCCTTCCACCTTGGGCAGGCGCGAGATCGCGTCTGCCAGCGCTTTC
>Ga0081539_10002065_pt1 | contig 30091 bp, 29 predicted proteins | sample TabmetS4T2R2_FD_71023 | JGI IMG/M metagenome (GOLD analysis project Ga0081539, IMG submission 71023) | Tabebuia heterophylla rhizosphere microbial communities from the University of Puerto Rico - S4T2R2 | ecosystem: Host-associated > Plants > Roots > Rhizosphere ... | reverse complement strand
ACGACCGCACCACCCACAACCGCACCACCCACAACCGCACCACCCACAACCGCACCACCCACAACCGCACCACCCACAACCGCACCACCCACAACCGCACCACCCACCACGGCACCGCCCACCACGGCACCGCCGACCACCGCGCCGCCTACGAGCGAGCCGCCCACGGTCCCACCCACGGACCTGCCGACGACCCCGCCCGCGGAGACGACGCCACCGGTCACACCTCCACCACCACCGCCGCCGCCCACCTTGCCGACCACGGGTACCCGCACGGGGCTGATGATCGGTAGCGCAGTCGCCATGATCGGCTCGGGCGTGCTGCTGATCCTCCTCATGCGCCAGCGGCGACGCTTCGAGGCGTAACCGCCACACCGCACAGCACAGGGGCCGGCGCCGCCGAAACGGCGCCGGCCCTTCCGACTGTCCCCGTCAACGTACGGTCGGCCAGCGCCTCGACTCGGGGGCGGAGTCGCGAGCCAGCTCCCGCCAATGGCCCTCCCGTTGCGCGCCGCGCGTCGCGGCCTCGGGGCGCTGGTTGGACCAGCCCGGTGTGACCGGTACCCCCCACCCGGGCCGGCGATCCGGGTCGGGGTCGCTCTCCCGGAGCGGGACGCCGCCGACAAGCTCCCCGGAGAGCGGGGCCGCGGGCAGCCCGAGCCCTTCCGCGCCGAGGGGCCGGTCGTCGGGCAGGGCCAGCGGGGCGCCGACCGGCGCGGGCCCGGGCCCCTCCTCACGCACGGCCGCCCGCCGCCACCGTCCGACGCTCACGACCGCCAGCAGCAGCGCGGCGCCCAGCACCATCACCGAGCCGGTACGCAGCGGCGTCGCGAGGTCGGCATCCCGGCCCGCCACCGACATCGTCCCCGGCAGCACCTTGAGGACCGCGTCAGGATCCGCCAGCAGCGCCACGTAGCTGGTTGTGTACATCAGCCCGGTGGCCACCGCGCCGGCCGGCGAGAAGCGGAGAGTCCCCAGCAGTCCCAGCAGCAGGCCGGCGGCGGCCAGGCACAGCACGGGGCGGATGAAGTCACCGTTGCGGAACGCGCCCGCGGCCTCCTCGTTGGCGAAGGCCTGGAGGGAACGGTCCTGCCCGTACGCGAGCAGCACCCAGGCGAGCGGCGCGATGACCACGGCGGCGATCAAGGTCCAGACGTGACGCATGCGGGACACCGTAGTGCCAGCGATATGGTGCTACACCAGGCGAAACCCGCGCCGGCCTCCGCTTTCGCGGCTGGTGCGAACATCCCGCGACGGGTGTAACGCGGAGGCCGGCCGGGACGCCCTTGCATCCGCGACGACCGGCCGCCGCCAGCGCGGGCGACCGGCTGCCGCTAGCGTCTGGATCATGTTGCAGCGCTACGACGAACGGAACGCCGGCATCAGCTACTGGGTCAACGGCGTGCTCCGCCACCGCGACGAGCCGGGCATCTCCCCCTTCGACTCCGTGGTACAGGGCGGTGACGCCGTGTGGGAAGGGCTCCGCCTGTACCAGGGAAGGATTTTCGGGTTGGAGGCCCACCTCGACAGGCTGCGGCGGTCGGCGACCGCGCTCGGCTTCGCGGGCATCCCCTCGACCGCGGAGGTGATCGCGGCGGTCGCCGAGACCTTGCGGGCCAACGACATGCGCGACGGCGTCCACATCAGACTGACGCTCACCCGGGGCGTGAAGGTGACCAGCGGCATGGATCCGCGCCTCAACCGGAGCGGCTGCACGCTCATCGTGCTGGCCGAGCACAAGCCGCCGGTGTACGACACGGGCGGGCTGCGCCTGGTCACGTCGAGCCTGCGCCGCCCCGGACCGGACGTGCTCGACCCGAGGATCCACCACAACAACCTGCTCAACTCCATCCTCGCCAAGATGGAGGCGACGGTCGCGGGCGCCGACGACGCGCTGATGCTGGACGGCCGCGGCTTCGTCGCCGAGACGAACGCGACGCACCTCTTCGCCGTCCACAATGGAACGCTGTCGACCCCGCACGCGGTGGCGTGCCCCGAGGGCATCACCCGGGCGACCGTGTTGCGGCTGGCGGAGGAGGTGGGCATCCCGGCCGCCGTCCGCGACCTCGGCCTCACCGAGATGTACACGGCGGACGAGGTCTTCTGCACCGGCACGATGGGCGAGATCGCCGGGGTGACGGAGATCGACGGCCGGACCATCGGCACGGGTGCGGTGGGACCGGTCACATCGCGAGTCGCCGACCTCTACGTGAGCCACGCCCGGGCGAGCGGCACGCCGGTGGTCTGAGCGCCTCAGACCCGGTGGGCGTACAGCTCCTCGTAGCACGGCCGCGCCGCCTCCACCAGCGGCGCGAGCCGCTCGGGCACCGGCCCCGACGGCGGTGTGTACGGGCCGAACGCGGTGGACGCCTCCACTCCCGCGTACCAGTGCGGCGCCCACACCCCGTCGGTCTCCCGGCGGCCGGGTGCCCAGCTCAGCATCGCCGGGTCGTACCCGATGCCGACCGCCGCGCACAGCCGCTCCAGCACGCCGGCCGGGTCGCGGAGCAGGTCGGCGGCGTCCACCACCGGGCCACCGTGGGCGCGGAAGATCTCCACCTGCTGCACGTACCCCAGGTCGGCCAAGGTCGGGGCGGCCCGCACCTTGGCGTACGAGGCGACGACGTGCGCCGGATCCCGGATCAGGTACGCGTGCGCGAGCTCCGAGAGCCAGTCGCGCCCGACGCCGGGGAGCAGGTGGTGCGCCATGTGCTTCTGGTAGTACACGGCGACGCCGTCCGGCACCGGGCCGGTGAGCGCGGCCGCCACGTCCTGCCAGCGGTTGGGCTGGCTGGCCAGCACGTCGGCGCGACCGGGGTGGTCGAGGCCGGTCGCGCCGAGGTAGTAGGCGTAGAGCGGCTCGTCGACGACGAGCGTGTCGGCGCGCGAGCCGAAGCTCCGCATCAGGGCGGTCGATACGTTGCGCGGTCCGGACCACATGGCGAGCCTCGTCACCACGGCCTCAGACCTCCTCGAGCCCGCCGCGCGCGGCCTCCTTCGCGAACCGTTCGGAGAGCCCGTACCGGAGCAGCACGACATCGCCGATCTGGCGCACCCCCACGAGCGCGGCGCGCCGGTCCGGGCCCCACGGGAACGCGCCGTCGCCGACGAACCGGGGAGCCCGCGAGTCGCCCACGAAGAACGGCGCGATCACCAGGTGCAGCTCGTCCACGAGCCCGGCGGTGAGGAACTGCGTGTGCACCCGCCCACCCCCCTCCACCATCAGCCGCCGCACGCCGCGCTCGTGCAGGTCGGCGAGCAGGCGGCAGAGGTCGACCGGCTCGCCGGCGTCCACCACGGTCGCCACGTCGCCGAGCCGCTCGCGGGCGCCGTCCACAGCCTCGCTGGCGCAGTACACGAGCTTGTCCACATCGCCGGCGCGGAAGAAGTTGGCGGACGGGTCAAGTTGGCCGCGACCGGTCACCGTCACCTTGAGGGGCGTGGGATGCAGGCCTCGGGCGACGCGGTCCGAACGACGTTCGGCCGAACGGACCAGAAGCCGTGGATTGTCCAGTCGCACGGTGCTCGCACCGACCATGATGGCGTCGCAGCTCGCCCGCACCTCGTCCACCCGGTCGAAGTCGGCGTCGTTGGAGAGCAGCAGCCGCTTCCCGCCCGCGTTGTCCAGATAGCCGTCGATGGACATGCCGCAGCTGAGCAGGATGTACGGCCGCTCACCCACTGGTCGAGCCTCCTCGCAGATGTGTCCACAGACATACACGGACGGGAAAGACAACCCGATCACGAACTTACCTGTGCACAAACCGCGACGCCGCCGCGCCGAACCGCCCCATCACCACGCCACCGGGCCCGACCACCCTGATCACGACCACCGCCGCGCCGGAACGCCCATCACGACACCACCGGGCCGGAGCACCCGCCAGGACACCGCCGAGCCCACAGCGGGGCGGGGCAGGTCGCGGGCTCGGACCGCCGGACCGCCGGACCGCCGGACCGCCGCGCCACCGAACCAAACCGCCGGACCATCACCGAACCAGACCACCGAACCAGACCGCCGGACCACCGCCGGGCCAGTCCGCAGGACCACCACGGCCTCCGGGCCGACCCGCCAGCTGTCACGACGCCCGCCCGGGGCGAGCCCTCTCCTCAGCGGTAGCGGCGCCACACCGGATCGGGGCGCGAAATGCGTGACCGGGGCGGCCAGCACGGTTCCCAGTGCCGTGCGGGGCGCCCCGATCACCTAGGGAAAGCTCCGTCGGGGGCGAGACCCGGCCGGTGGTGGGCTGCGCCAGGGAGGCGGTGCCGCCGAAGGGCGCTACAGGCCCCGGCACCAGGCGACCGCTCACCACGAGCAGGTGCGTACAAGATCCCCCAAGGTCTCCCCACGACCCCAACGGCTTTCCCGCCGTGCCAACGAATGTACCGGCGTTCGTGACCGACCGCCCGACAGATATCCGACACGGACTCACGTTATGCACCGCCAAGGGTCAAGGGCCAGGGCCAAAGGCCCACGAGCCACGAGCCACGCGGCGCGCGCCGCGCGCCACGAGCCACGAGCCACGAGCCACGAGCCACGAGCATCCTGACGGCACCCTCAAATTCAGGAGCACGCATGGGTCGCGCCGTGCCGGGTACCGCGAAAGCATGCGCGCACTCATCGTCAACTGCACCCTGAAGGCCAGCCCCGCGGCGTCCAACACCGAGGCACTCGCCCGCGTCGTCGCCGAGGAGATGGAGAAACGCGGGGTGGAGGTCGAATGGGTTCGCGCGGTCGACCGCAACATCCTGCCCGGCGTCAGCACCGACATGGGTGCCGGCGACCAGTGGCCGGACATCCACGACCTGTTGCTGCGCTCGGAGATTCTCGTCATCGCGACGCCTACGTGGCTCGGCCACCCGTCGTCGGTGGCGCAGCGCGTGCTGGAGCGGATGGACGCGATGCTGTCCGAGACCGACGGCGAGGGACGCCCGGTCGCCTACAACCGGGTGGCCGGCGTGGTCAACACCGGCAACGAGGACGGCGCCCACCACGTCATCAGCGAGATCTGCGGCGGCCTCGTGGACGTCGGCTACACGGTGCCCGGCCAGGCGTGGACGTACTGGCACCTCGGCCCCGGCGCCGGACCCGACTACCTGGACGACGAACGCGGCCACGACTGGTCGGCGAAGACCGGGCGGGCGATGGCGGCCAACCTGGTCACCGTGGCACAAGCCCTGCGATCCACACCCATGGGCGCCCCACCGAACTGAGCTCCACGCAGGACACCGCCACACCGCCCATCCACAGAACACCCACCACACCGCCCATCCACAGAACACCCACCACACCGCCCATCCACAGAACACCCACCACACCGGCCACCCACAGAACACCCACCACGCCGGACAACGCCACACCCCGCCATCCACAGAACATGGCCACATCCCCCAATTCACAGAACCAGCAACCCACAGACCCCCGTAACCCACACTTCGCCCAGAGGTCAAAGAACCGGGAGGTAAGGGTTCCATCGGCTGGCGACGATCGCCACCATGATCTACTCAATCCGTACCGGACTCCTGGCCGCCGCGACGGCGGTCGCGCTGGCCGCCGGCCTCGCCCCCGGCGTGCCGGCCGGCGCATCGGCCTCCGGCGCCCCGCTGCCGCTCGGGGACGCCGACCTCGCCGAGGCGCGCACGACCCAGACGCTCGCGCGGGGCGTCACACTGACCCGCATCACGCGGGGCACCGAGCCCGCGCCGGCCGACCAGATCAACACCACGACGCGCGGGCCCTGGGTGGTCAACGTGCTGACGATCGACCCGCGCCAGGCCCGCGGCTACCTCGCGGCGACCTACGGCCCCGACCTCGGTCAGGTCGAGCCGACCACCGAGCTGGTCCGCTTCGCCGGCGCCCTCGCCGGGGTGAACGCCTCGTTCTTCACCTTCACCGCGAACCCGCAGTACCCGGGCGACCCCGTCGGCCTCGGGCTCTTCGGCGGCAAGCTGCTCAGCGAGCCGACCACCGACCCGGCCGAGGTCAACCTCGTCGTGGACGCGGCCAGCGACAAGGTACTCATGGGGCACCACTCCTGGACCGGCACGGTCCGCAACAGGCGGACCGGCGCGACCCTCCCGCTGGAGTTCCTCAACCACCCGCCGGTCGTACCGGCCGCCTGCGCCGCGCTGGCCGACCAGACGCAGTGCGCGGTCAGCGGCGACCTGGTGCAGTTCACGCCGGAGTTCGGCCCGGCAACGCCGGCCGGCGCGGGCGTGGAGGTCGTGCTCGACCGGCACGGGTGCGCGGTGCGCACCGCGACCACGCGGGGCACCTCGCTGGCCGCCGGGCAGACGTCCCTGCAGGCGACCGGCCAGGAGGCGGCCGCGGTGCTGGCCATCACGGCGGCCGGTTGCCTGACCCGGACGGTCGGCCTGCGGGACGCGGAGGGCGAGCGGGTCGACCTGCGCCCCGGGCTGTTCGGCGTCAACGGCCGCTACCCGCTCACCGCGGACGGCCGCGTCGTCGTGCCGGCCGGCACCGGCAGCTTCTTCGCCCGCAACCCGCGCACGATCGCCGGCACCACCCGTGACGGGCGGATCGTCCTGGCCACCATCGACGGCCGGCAGACCACCAGCGTCGGTACCACCATGGACGAGACGGCGGCCGTGGCCCACGTGCTCGGCCTGTCCGACGCGGTCAACCTCGACGGCGGCGGCTCGACCGCGATGTCGGTGCGCGGCGCGCTCGTCAACACCCCGAGCGGCGGCACCGAGCGGGCGGTCGGCGACGCGCTCGTCTACGTCGACAGCCCGTGGCGCGGCGGTCACGGCTAGACACTTTCGGCGGCGGGCGGGCGGTGCGTATGCCGCCCGCCCTCAGCTGTAGCCAGACTGACAGCAATACGGGCAGGTGAGGGGTGCGCGGCCCTGCTAGTGTCCCCGCCGTGACCCAGCCCCCTCCGTACGGATCTCCGCAGTCCTACCCCACGTCCGGTGCCCCGCAGCAGCCGTATCCGACGTCCGGCGCGCCGCGGCAGCCCGACCCGTGGGGCACGCAGCAGCCGGCCTCGTGGGGCCAGCAGCCGCAGCCCGGCGTCTACGGCCAGCCGCAGCAGCCTGGCGTCTACGGGCAACCGCAGCCCGGCGTGTACGGTGGCCAGCCGCAGCCAGGTGTCTACGGCGGCCAGCCGGAGCCGGGCGTGTACGGCGGGCAGCCGGGCGTGTACGGCGGGCAGCCGCAGCAGGACCAGTGGGGCCAGCAGCCAGCTGACCAGTGGGGACAGCAGCCGGCCGACCAGTGGGGCCAGCAGCCGCCACCCGGCCAGTGGGGCCAGCAGCCGCCTCCGCCGCCGAGGCAGGGCGGCACCAACGGCTTCGCGATCGCGTCGCTCATCTTCGGCCTGCTCGGCGGCATCCTGCTCAGCGTCATCTTCGGCTTCGTGGCGCTGTCCCAGATCAAGAAGCGCGGCCAGGGCGGCCGGGGGCTGGCCATCGCCGGCATCTCGATCTCCGCCGTGTGGCTGCTCGGCATCCTGGCCCTCGTCGTCGTCGGCCTCGTCGCGGGCGGCACCGGCGGCGGCAACGACCCGACCACGTCCCTCGCCGACAGCGGCGACGTCAACGTGCAGCGGCTCGCGCCCGGCCAGTGCCTCAACGGCCTGAAGGAGGGCAGCGCGATCCGCGACCTGCCGGCCGTGCCCTGCGCCCAGCCGCACGAGGGCGAGGTCTTCGCGGTCTTCGACCTTGCCGACGGCGACTTCCCGGGCGACGACAAGGTGGCCCAGCTGGCCGAGGACGGCTGCGTCGACCGCCTGAAGCCCTACGCGTCGAAGGCCGCCGACGACCCCGACGTCGAGATCTACTTCCTGCACCCGACGAGCACCTCGTGGCGGCTCGGCGACCAGGGCGTCGCCTGCGTCGCGATGTCCAGCACCGGCAAGGTGACGGGCTCCATAAAGGACTGAGCGGGTGGGCGGCCCGGCGGCCCGCCCACCAAACGCTCAACGGCTGAGCACGGCCAGCATGTACTCCAGGGCACCCCGGTCGTCCAGCTCGGCCACGTCTCCGGAGACCGGCAGACCTGCCACCGGGTCGAGCTGAGCCCGCCACACCGGCTGGTCGAGCATGCCGCTCCTTCGCAGATACCCGAGGACGGGCTCAGCCTCAGCGGATCTTCCCGATCCGGCGAGCATCGACACGAACTCCACCGACGCCACGCACGCGCCCTGCATGTTGTCGCTGTCGAGCAGCTCCTCGACGTGCGCGCGCAGCGCCCGGAACGCCCGCGGCCGGTCCCCGCGCCGAAACGCCACCCGCGCCTCGACGGTGCGGTTGGGCGAGTGGGTGCGCGGCGGCACCTCGACGTCGACCGCCGCGCCGAAGAGCCGTTCCGCCTCGTCGTGCCGGCCCTGCCCGGCGGCCGAGTAGCCGAGCAGCATGAGCGCCCAGTTGTAGAGCGTGGGCGGCCCCTGCGTCCGGTAGCGCTCGGCCAGCCGGCGCACGAGCGCGTCGTGCTCGGCGAAGCTGCCGCGGAACATCAGCGCGGCGCCGACGTCCATCTCGGCGTGCTCGGCCAGGTCGTGGTCGCCGTTCGCGCGCAGGTCGGCGAGGGCCTCGGGCGCGCACGCGGCGAGCGCCTCCCAGTCGCCGTACACGGAGGCGCGCGCCCGCCGCACCGCCGGATGGTCCGGCTCGCCGTGCTCGGCCAGGAGGCGCTCGTAGGCCGCTGAGTCGTGGCTCAGCTTGTACCGCTGGGCGGCCACGGCGAGCGCGAAGGGCGCGCGCTCGGGCGCCAGCGCGAGGAGCCGCTCGGCCCAGTCGCCCACCTCGGCGCGGCTGCGGAACGGCACCTCCGCCGCGACCGGCCGGACCAGCGCGTACGCGAGGTCGGGGTCGCCGCTCTCGCACGCCCACTCGAACGCCGCGCGCTGGTTGGGCCAGTGCTCGTCGAGCCTCGCCACGCCCTCCACCTCGGCCGGGCCGGTGAGCAGCCGGGCGATGGCGGCGGCCCGGTCGGCGCACCACCGGGCGTGCGCGGCGGCCGTCCGGTCGGCCTCCCCCGCCTCGGCCAGCCGCCCGGCCGCGAACTGGCGCACCGTCTCCAGTAGACGGAAGCGCCGCCCGAACGGCCCCGCCTCGGCGAGCACCATCGACCGCGCCACGAGGTGGCCGAGCGCCGCCTCCGCACCGGCACCGCCGACCGCCCGCGCCGCGGCGATGTCGAACGGCCCGGCGAACACGGCAAGCCGGCGCAGCAGCGCGCGTTCCGCCTCGCCGAGCAGGTCGTACGACCACTGGATGGTGGCCCGCATCGTGCGGTGCCGCTCGGCGCCGGACCGCCGCTCGCCGACGAGCACGCCGAGGTGGTCGTCGAGGCGGGCGAGGAGGTCGGCCGGGGCGAGGCTGGTGGTGCGCGCGGCGGCGAGCTCGATGGCCAGCGGCACGCCGTCGAGGCGCCGGCAGATCTCCTCGACCTCGGGCCGGCCGGCCGCCGGGTCGTAGCCGGGGAACGCGGCCGCGGCCCGCTCGTCGAACAGCTCCACCGCCGCGCCGGCCGGGTCCAGCGGGGGCACGGCGACGAGCATCTCGTGCCCGTAGCCGACGTCGAGGCCCTCCCGCGACGTGGCCAGCACCCGCACCCCCGGGCTGCCCTCCGCGACGGCCCGCGCCAGCGCGGCGGCGCCGTCGACGACGTGCTCGCAGTTGTCCAGCACCAGCAGCACGTCGCGGGAGCGGAGAGTGGCCACGATGGACTCCCGCAGGCTCCGCCCGGCGCTCTCCCGCACGCCCAGCGCGCCCGCGACCGCGCGCGGCACGTCGCCGGGTGCGGTGACCTCGGTGAGGTCGACGAGCCACGCGCCGTCGCCGGCCACCACCTCGCGGGCGGCCGCCAGCGCGAGCCGGGTCTTGCCGATGCCGCCCGGCCCGACGAGCGTCACCACCGGGTACGCGGCGAGCGCCGCCCGCACCGCGAGCAGCTCGCGCGCCCGCCCGATCAGCCGGCCGGGCCGCAGCGGGAGGTTGCCCACCGGCGGCGGTGGCTCCAGGCGCTGGTCGAGGATCTCCGCCTCCAGCTTGCGCAGCTCGGGGCCGGGCTCTACGCCGAGGCCGTCGACGAGGTGCCGCCGCGCCGTGTGGTAGGCGGCGAGCGCGTCGGCCTGCCGCCCGACCCGGTACAGCGCCGTCATCAGCAGCGCCCACATGCCTTCCCGGTACGGGTGGTCGGCGGTCAGCTCGGTCAGCCGGCCGAGGGTGCCCGCCGGGTCGGCCTCCACCCGCGCGCGGAGGTCGGCCTCCACCGCGCCGAGCCACCGCTCGACGAGCCCGTCGACGGCGGCGGCCAGGCCCGGCGCGGTGAGGCCGGCGAGCGGGTGACCGGTCCACTCGGCGATGGCACCGGTCACATCCCCGGCGTCGAGGCACCGCTGGAACCGGGCCGCGTCGACCGCCCCGTCCGGCACGTCGAGCCGGTACGCGGCGCCGGCCCGCGCGATGCTGTCGTGGCCGAGGCTGGCGCGCAGCCGCGTCACGTACGACTGGAGGGTGCGCTCGGCCGTCCGCGGCGGGTCGCCGCCCCACACCAGCTCGACCAGCCGCCAGGTCGGGACCGCCGTGCCGGGGGCGAGGGCGAGCGCGGCGAGCAGCGCGCGGCACTTGGCCGGCCCCACGTCGACCGGCTCCCCGCGGTCGTCCGCGACGGCCACGCCGCCGAGGAGCTGGATGCGTACTCCTGCGCCCACGCTCAACAGTCTCTCAACACGGACCCAACAGGGACCGGTCACATTCGGCCGATGAGACTCGTGAACGCCCGCCTCGCCGGGCTGCTTTACCTCGTGATCATCGTGTTCGGCCTCTTCAGCGAGGCGGTGGTCCGCGCCCGCCTCACCACGGCGGACGACATCCTGGCGTCGGAGGCCCTCTACCGCGCGGGCTTCGCCGCCAACCTGGTGTACCTGCTGGCGGAGACGGTCCTGGTGATCGTCCTGTACCGGCTGTTCGAGCCGGTCGACCGGGACGTCTCACTGGTCGCCGCCGCGTTCCGGGCCGCCTGCCTGGTCGTCCAGGCGGCCAACCTGGTGACGATGTTCGCGGCCCTGCTCGCCGCCCGCGACGGCGGCGCCGGTGTCCCCTTCCTCCTCGACCTGTTCCGGTACGGGTACGGGATCGCCCTCGCGTTCTTCGCGGTCTGCTGCGCCGCCACGGCGTACCTGCTGCTGCGCGCGGAAAGGGTGTCCCGCGCCCTCGGCTACATGTTCGCCGTCGCCGGGCTGGTGTACCTGGCCAACAGCTTCCTGCTCTTCCTCGTCCCCGGGCACACCCGCACGGTGACCGCGGTGCTCGTCGCGCCGGCGGCGGTCGCCGAGATCTGGTTCACCGTGATGCTCCTGCGCCGGGGCGGCGGTCCGTTCACCGCCGGCGGTACGCTGCCGCTTCATGAGCGCACCGCCGCCGTCCGCCGGTGAGCCACCTCCGGCGATCGATCCGCTCGGTGCGCCACCTCGCCGGCGAGCGGCGGCCGCCCCGCGGGTGACCGGCCGGTACGCAGCGGTCGACGTGCACTACCCCGCGTCGGGCGGGGGCCGCCGACCGGAGCGGTGCCCGCGGGAAAGCACCCCAAAAACGCTCCGCTGCGCTCCACGTTTCCCCGGGGGCCCCACGCATGCGGCCTACAGCTGAAGCGGACGTGGGCAAATATATTTGGAAGGGTTTAGACCAATGTGGAGGCCGCCGCGGCGAACGCGTGGTACGTCGGCGTGCCAGGGGCCCGGTCGAGCACCGCGAAGACCACGTGGTCGAACGCGTCGACGCGGTCGAGCGCGGCGGCGAACGCGGCCGCGACGAGCGCCGGGTCGTTGCCGAAGACGCCGCAGCCCCACGCGCCGAGGACCAACCGCCGGTGCCCGTGCGCGGCGGCGACCTCGACCACCCGCAGGGCCCGGGCGTGCAGCACGGCGGGAACGGTGGCCGCGAAGTGCGGCTGGTTGCTCAGCAGCGCGCGCAGGTTGGGCGCGGCCGCGGTGATGAACGCCGTCCGGTGTGGACGGTCCAGCAGGCGCAGGCTGTCGTCGCGGAAGACCGGCACGCCGGGCGAGTAGATGACCCGGTCGCTGTAGCGCAGGTCGGTGTTGGCGCGGTGATGGAGGTAGAACGCGGGCACCGCGCTGAGGCAGGAGTGCAGCGCGGAGGCCCGGACGATGTCCTCCTCCTGCGCGCGGGCGCCGGTGAGGAAGCCGCCGCCGGGGTTGCGCGCCGAGGCGAACACCAGCGCCGCGGCGCCGTCGCCGAGCCGCCGCGCGGCGGCCAGAGTGGACTCGTTGCTGACCTCCACCAGCCCGCTGCCGGCGCGCGCGAAACCGACCGGCAGGCGCTCGCCGGGCAGATACAGGCGGGTGCGGGCCACGGACGCCCGGATCGCCTCGCTGACGTCGACCCAGCCGCCGGAACGCGTGCGGTAGCCGCCGACCTGGGAGATCGTGACGGTCTCCGCCGCGACCGCCCGCAACCGCTGGTTGTTCATAGCCGCTCCCGCACGTCCATGAGCGCGAAGCCGAGCAGGTTGAGCCCGCGCCATCTCAGGGGATGCGCGACGTCCGGGTTGTTGGGGCCCATGCCGATTCCCCAGATCCGGTCGTACGGGCTGGCTTCCACAAGCACCCGGTCGCCGGTCCCGAGCAGGAACTCGCGCAGGCCCTCGTGCTGGCGGAACTTGGCGAGGTTGCCGGTCACCACGATGTCGTAGCGCTCGTCGGCCCACTTCTGCTCGTGGAAGTCGCGCACCTTGCGGCCGGCCGCCTTCGCCACGGCCGGGCTCCTGGCGGCGAGCACGGCGGCGAGGCCTTCGTCGTCGCCGAAGAGGCGCGCCTTGGCGGCCATCATCCAGTGCTCGGCGGTCGGGTAGGTCACACCGTCCACAGTGAACTCGGCCGGCCACCACTGGCTCAGGCAGCCAGGACCGACCGCGCCGCTCGCGGTGGGCCGGTGTCCCCAGAACGGGGCTATCTCGATGGGCTTGCCGTCCAGCTCGGCGTCGCGGAGGGCGGTGAGGCGTTCCTTCGGCGTCATGACGCTCCCTTCCCGAGCACGGCGGTCCCCCACTCGCTGCCCGTTCGCCAGACCATAGACAGCATCATGACTCACTTTGAGTTTCAACACAACTCATTGTGAGTAGACTGCTGTACGTGACCGTCGACAACCACCTCACCGACGAGGACCGCGGCTTTCTCGCCGCCTACGACCCGCGCGCCTTCCCGCCCGTCGCCGTCACCGTCGACCTGGTGATCCTCACCGTGCGCGACGGTGCGCTGTCCGTGCTGCTGATCCGCCGCGGCGAGCCGCCGCAGCGCGGGTGGTGGGCGCTGCCGGGCGGCTTCGTCGGCCCGGACGAGACGCTCGACGCGGCGGCGGGGCGGGAGCTGGCCGAGGAGACGGGTATCCGGGCCGGCGCCCACCTGGAGCAGCTCGCCACGTTCGGCGACCCGAAGCGCGACCCGCGGATGCGGGTGGTCTCGGTGGCCTACCTGGCGCTGGTGCCCGACCTGCCGACGCCGGTCGCGGGCACCGACGCGAGCGAGGCCCGCTACCAGCCGGTGGCCGAGCTCGCCGAGGCCACCGCCGGGCTCGCCTTCGACCACGACGACATCCTGGCCGCGGGGGTCGAGCGGGCCCGGGCCAGGCTGGAGTACACGGGGCTGGCCACCACGTTCCTCGACGAGCCGTTCACGATCGCGGAGCTGCGCCGGGTGTACGAGACGGTGTGGGGGGTGCCGCTGCACGCGGCCAACTTCCGGCGGAAGGTGCTGTCGACGCCGGGGTTCGTGGAGCCGACCGGCGAGAAGCTGGCGACCGGTCGCGGCTGGGCCGAGCTCTACCGCCGCGGCACCACCGCCCACCTGCACCCGGCGATCCCCCGCCCGCCGGCCACCCCGGCCGGGTGATACGGCCTCACCCACATGCTGACGACCGTGGGTACATGGCACTAGCGTTCATCCACAAGGTCGCGGAGTGGACCGGCACGAGCACGGACGTCGCGGAGGGGTTGACCGAGGCGACGCTGCGCACGCTCAGCCGGCGGATCAGCGGCGGGGAGGCGGAGGACCTGGCCGCGCGGATGCCGGACCGCCTGCGCGGCTACCTCGTCAAGGGCGAGGAGTACGCCGAGGTGTTCCCGTACCAGGAGTTCATCCGCCGGGTGGCCGCGGCAACCAACCTCGACCTCGCCACCGCCGAGTCCGGCGTCGCCGCGGTGCTGCACGCGATGCGCGACGTGGTCGGCTACCGGGAGTTCATGGACACGGTGGCCCAGCTGCCGCGGGACCTGGCCGACCTCGCGACGAGCCGCCGCTGACGGTGGCCGGCCGGTGGGGGTGTCCCGGTCAGCTCTCCTCGGTGAGCACCGGCAGCAGGCCGGTGACTTCGAGGAGCCGGCGCACCTGCGGCCGCGGCTCGGTCACCCGGAATGGGATGCCCTCGTCGCCGGCCCGCTGGTGGGCGTACACGAGCGCGCTGAGGCCCGCCGAGTCGAGAAACGTGACGCCGCCGAGGTCGACGGTCAGCGAGGCGGGGCCGAGGTCGAGCGCCCCGGAGAGGTATTCGCGGAACTGCCCGGCGGACACGACGTCGACCTCGCCGGCGACCACGAGGCGCACGCCGCCCTCTGCGTGTACGGCGGACACCAGCAGCCCGGACGGCGCCGAGCCGAGGTCGTCGATCATGCTGAGCCCTTTCGCCGTTTCCACCGCACCGCCGGGAAGAGCGTCCGCCCGCGGCCCCGCGTTACCCGCCGGCAGGTTTTGCCACGAACCGCCCCGGGCATCACTCAGCTCACCGAGAGTGAGGAGTGACCGGTCATGTCCGATGCGGGTACCGGCGACCTGGTCCGCCAGGCGGCCGACCAGATCTCCCGCCTGGTCCGCGACGAGCTCGCCCTGGCCCGCGCGGAGATGGTGGAGAAGGGCAAGCGGGCGGGCACCGGCGCCGGGCTGCTCGGCGGCGGTGGGATCGTCGCGCTGTACGGCGTCGCCGCGCTCCTGGCGGCCGTCGTGCTCGGCCTGGCCGAGGCGATGCCCGCATGGCTGTCCGCCCTGATCGTGGCCGCGGCCCTCTTCGCCGCCGCGGCCGTGCTGGCGGTCATCGGCCGCCGCCGGGTCGCTCAGGGTGTGCCACCGGTGCCGCTGGAAGCGGCCCGGAGCGTGCAGGCCGATATCGAAGAGGTACGAGGGAGGGCCCAGCGATGACCACCAAGAAGAGCACCGAGCCCACGCCGGCACCGCCGTCCGGCGACACCGACGCCATCCGCACCGACATCGAACGCACCCGCGGAGACCTCGGCGACACCGTCGAGGCGCTGGCGGAGAAGGCGGACGTCAAGGAACGGGTGCGCAACACCGCGCACGCCGCCACGGAGAAGGCGGCCGAGAAGGCCGGCGAGGTGACGGGGACTGTCCGGCGCCGCCCCGGCCGGGTGGCCGCGGCGGCCGGCGGCCTCGTCGCGGCGCTGGGGACCGCAGTGGTCTTCCGCCGCCGGCGGGCCAAGGCCCGCGCCCGGCGTCCCTGGTGGCGCCGCATCCGCTGAGTGGGCTGTCCCCGGGCCGGGTTTGGTACCCCGGGGCGGCTGGTGTCCGTTGGCTGTCCCCGGGCTGGGTTTGGTGCCCGGGGCGGCTGGTGTCCGTAGGCTGTCCCGGGCTGGGTTTGGTGCCCGGGGCGGCCGGCGTCCGCGGGCGGTCCCCGGGCCGGGTTGAGTGCCCGCGGCAGCCGGCGGCCGTGTGGGTGGCCGTGGGTGGCCGTCGTGTCGGCTCAGCCGTCGCCGTCGCCGCCGGACTCGTCGTCGGGGTGCTCGTCGGCGGACGAGCCGACGACGGCGAACTCCTCGTCGAGCTGCACGTCGACCTGGCTGCCGTCGGGCAGCGTCACCTCCACCTCGTAGTAGCTCTCCTCGTCGCCCACCTCGGTCTCGGTGACCTTGCCGCCGCCGGTGTGCGCGAGCGCGGCCGCCTCGGCCTTGGCCAGCGCCGGCCCGGTGATGGGCGAGCCGTCCTCGCCGCCACCCGCGGCGATCGCCACGCCACCGAGCGCGCCCGACGCGACCACGCCGGCGGCCGCCGCCCCGAGGATCCATCGTGTCCGTCGTTTCATCGTCGACCTCCTGTGCGCGGGTTGGCTGCGTTCCGGTCAGGATGTCGCGCGAGCCCTGAAGCCACGCTGAACGCACCGATCCGGCACCGACCGGTGAGGTGAATCCGCGGGTGGACGGCGAGACGCGCGCCCAGGCCGGTCAACCCGCGGAGAGCGGCGGGGTCCGCCAACCGGGGGGCGGCCCGGCGGTGACGAGCGTCGCCGTCGCGCCGTCAGCCCGCGGAGGCGGCGGGCGAACGGTCACACGGACGCACTCGTCGGTCAGCCCGTGGAAAGCGGCAGGCGGACGGTGACCCGCGCCCCACCGAGCGGGCTCTCCGTCATCTCCACCGCCCCGCCGTGCGCCGCGACGATCTCCGCCACGATCGCCAGCCCGAGGCCGCTGCCGCCACCGTCGCGGGCGCGGGCCTCGTCGAGCCGCACGAACCGGTCGAACACCCTGCCCCGTTCGCCGGCCGGCACGCCGGGACCGTCGTCGTCCACACGCAACACCACGTGGCCGTCCTCTTCGGACAGTGCCAACGCCACACGGCCGCGGGCGTGGCGGGCGGCGTTGTCACCGAGGTTGCGCAGGACGCGACGCAATGCCGCCGCGTCCCCGTCGACCCGGGCCGCCGACACCCCGCCGGCATCCACGGCCAACCCTGGCGCCACCTCCACACCCGGCGACGGCAACGCGTCCACACCGTCCCCGTCAGTCCCGGCCGCCCCTTCCACAGCACCGGCGACAGTCGCCACGGCCTCGTCCACGACGCCTCCGCCGTTCACGACCGATTCCTCCACAACGCTCCGGCCGATAACGACCGCCTCCTCCACAGCCTCCCGGCCGGTCACCGCGGACCCATCCACAGCACCCGTGACGGACGAGTCGGGCCCACCCACAGCATCCGCCGGGGCGACGCCCGGGCCGTCCACAGCACCCGTGACGGACGCGCCGGATCCACCCACCGCATCGGCCGCGGCGACGGCTGTGCCGTCCACAGCACTCCTGACGGACGCGCCGGCGTCATCCACAGCGTCCGTCGCGGCGACGCCCGGGCCGTCCACAGCACCCGTGACGGACGCGTCGCCCTCATCCACAGCGTCCGTCGCGGCGACGGCCGGGCCGTCCACAGTGCGGGCCGCGGTCGCGGGCCATGGGCCGGCCGCGGAGCGGAGGCGCCGTGCCTCGGCCAGCACCAGGTCGTCGAGGTCAACCACCGCGTGCCGCAACATCAACCGCCGCTCGTCGGCCTGGGCGAGCAGCAACAGGTCGTCGACCAGCGCCTGCATCCTCAGGCTCTCCGCGTGCGCGGTCCGGGCCAGCTGTCCGGCCGGGATGGCCCCGGGGTGGGCCAGCGCCACCTCGGCCTGCTGGCGGATCGCGGCGATCGGCGAACGCAGCTCGTGCGAGGCGTCCGCGACGAAGCGGCGTTCGCGCGCGCGGGCGCGTTCGAGGCGGTCCAGCATGCGGTTCATCGTGTCGGCGAGGCGGCCGATCTCGTCGCGTGACGCCGGCCGGGGCACCCGGCGGTCCAGCCGCGCGCCGGTGATCTCGTCGACCTCGGCCCGGATCGCGTCTACCGGCGCGAGCGCACGACCGATCACCCGCCAGGCGGTGGCACCGACGACGACGAGCAAGGCGGGCAGGCCGACCGCCAGGAGCAGGGTCAGGGCGCGGGTGGACTCGCCGACGCTGTCGAGGCTGTACCCGACGAGCACCACCCGCCCACCGCTGGCGGCAGCGGCCACCACCAGGTACGTGTCGTCGTCGAACGGCACGTCCACCTCGCGGGTCTCGCCCGGCGTGAGCCTCGCCATGGGCGGTTCGCCGGCCAGGTTGGGCGTCGCGGCCGCCACCTCGCCGGCGGGGCCGAGCACCTGGAGCGCCCGGTCGTCGTCGCCGGCCATCCCCGCGACCGGATCGCCGCCGGAGTCGAGCGTCCGGGCGGTCTCGCTCGCCTGGACGGCGGCGGAGGCGCGGAGCTCCCGTTCGAGCGCGGCGTCGAGGCTGAGCACCAGGGCAACCGCGCCGAGCAGCAGCGTCACGCCGACGACCGTGACCGCCATCGCCGTCGTGCGGACCCGCACCGACCCGCGCAGCACCCGCCTCAGACGTCCGGGAGCGCCACCACCCGGAGCAGCACCACGCGGGACGCCACCGCCTAGGGCACCACCGCCTAGGGCACCACCGCCCGGACCACCACTACGCGGGACGCCACCGCCCGGGACGCCACCGCCCGGGACGCCACCGCCCAGGGCACCACCGCCCAGGGCACCACCGCCCGGGACACCTCCACCCAGGGCACCACCGTCCGGGGCACCACCGTCCGGGGCGCCTGGCGCCTGAGCCGGACCGCCGCCGGCCGTGCCACGCGATGGCCGACCGGTCGGGCGCGGGGCCCCCGCTGGGGGACCGCCGCCGCGTGGCGTCCGCCCTCGATGGTCGCCGGCGCGGGACATTGCCTCACCCGCCGTCGGGGGCCAGGCGGTAGCCGGAGCCGCGCAGGGTCTCGATCGCCGCGCGGCCGAACGGCCGGTCGAGCTTGTCGCGGAGGTGGCGCACGTACACCTCGACGATGTTGGGGTTGCCCTCGAACTCGAAGTCCCAGACGTGGGCGATGATCTCCCGCTTGCTGAGCACCTCGCCCCGCCGCCGCAGCAGGAACTCCAGCAGCGCCAGCTCGCGGCTCGTCAGGCTCAGCTCGGCGCTCCCCCGCCAGGCGCGGCGGGACGCCGGGTCGAGGCGCAGGTCGCCGGCGGCGAGCACGGCCGGCCGTTCGCGCGCGCCGCGCCGCATCAGGGCGCGCAGCCGCGCGACGAGCACCGCGTGGGAGAAGGGCTTGGTGAGGTAGTCGTCCGCACCGGTGTCGAGGCCCTCCACCTCGTCCCACTCGCCGTCCTTGGCGGTGAGGACGAGGATCGGCGTCCAGTTCTCCTCGTCGCGGAGGGCGCGGCAGACCTGGTAGCCGTTGAGCCCGGGCAGCATGAGGTCGAGCACGATCGCGTCGAAGGGCTCCTCGCGCGCCATCCACAGCCCGTCGGTGCCGGTCCGCGCGATATCCACAGCGAAGCCGTCCGCGACCAGCCCGGCCCGCAGACCCTCGGCCAGCCGGGGCTCGTCCTCGACGACCAACACCCGCATCAACCCCATCCTCGCCCACAACTCCTGAAGGCCAGCTGAAAAACGCAAGCCCATTGACAAATCCCCATCCGGTACGCGACGGTCGGGCGCACGCCGAGCCGAACGATTTTGACGGGGGAATCGCCATGCGGGTGTGGAAACGTCTTGCCCTGCGGGCCGCGCTGGGTGCCGCGGTCGTCGCCGGTGCGGTGGGGATCGCCGCGCCCGCGCAGGCCGCCGGGTGCTCGCCGACCTCGAACCACGCGGGATACGCCACCTACAACTGCTACATGTACCGCTCGTCCGTCCACCTGTGGAACCACTGGACCACTTCGACCACCTACTCGCTGGCGGACAACGCCACCGGGGTGCTGTACCAGGGCACGAGCTGGTTCGTGTGCCAGCGCACGTTCCCTGCGGGGGTCTACTACGGCAGCGCGGCCAACAACTGGTGGGCGTACACGTTGAGCGACAACGGGGTGTGGGGTTGGGTCAACGCGGTCTACATCTCCGGCGGCGTCAACTGGGGGCCGGTTCCCGGGCTGGCGGGATGCGCGGCCGGCTTCGGCGGAAGCACCTCGTACCCGGGTGACTTCGCCGCCTGCAACAGCGTCGTGGTCTGGCCCGACGGCGCCTCGCGGGTCGACCTCACCGCCGCCTCCAGCCACCTGGGCGGCGTCTGCTGACCAACCGAAGACCCGGCCTCCGCGGACACCGGAAGCCCGATCCACGGACCACCGAAGACGCGGCCACCGCCGGGCGAGCTGGCCGGCACGCGTACGACAGCGAAAGGCCCGGCGCCACCGGCGCCGGGCCTTCAAGTATCCGCTGGTTCAGGCGGTCGGCTTCTCGTCGTCCGGGACGGCGAGCACCACGCGCCGCCGACGGGCCATGAGCAGCATCGCGCCGCCGCCGGCCACCACCACCAGGCCGACGCCGCCGATCAGGCCGGCCTGCACGCCGGTGACGGGCAGCTCGCCGCCGCCACCGCCGCCCGCGGCCTTCGCCACGTGCACGGAGAACTCGTCGGTGTTGTCGCTCTCGTCGATGTCCTTGGCCGACACACCCTTGACGCCCTCGGGCAGGGCGGCGGACATGCGGGCCACCTCGGGCGTCTCGACGGCCTTGATGCCCTCGGCGCTCACCACGCCGCCGTCGAGCACGGCCGGGGCTGGCGCGTCGTCGGCAACCTTGATGATGTTGAGGAAGAACTCGATCGCCGAGTAGGGCGCGCCCTCGCCGGTGTCCTCGTCGGCCGGGATCAGCCCGACGTTGAGGGTGCAGACGGCGTGGCGGTTGTCCGCCTCGTACTCGCAGCCGTCCTCCTTCTCCACGAACGTGACGTGCTCGGGGAGGTTGATGGTCAGCTTGAGACCCTGGACCGCCTCGTTGCCGAAGTTGGCCACGTAGTAGAAGAGCTCGGTCTCCTCGCCCGGCGCGACGGTGCCGGTCAGGCCCTCCTCGTTCAGCGGCACGTCCGGCGCGACCACCGTGAGGTCCGGGCCGGTGCTCTCGCTGAGCGTCACCGTGGCGGTGGCGCTGTTGTTGGCGGGCACGGCGTCGGCGGCTTCGTGGGACACGGTCGCGGTCAGCTTGCCCGGGGTGCCGTCGCCCTTGTGGACCAGCGCGAACGGCAGGTCGAGCGTGTCGCCGGCCTTGATGTCGACCACGCCACAGGTGATCTTGGAGCCGGACTGCTCGCAGGAGTCGGGGGCCGGCAGCGGCACCTCGACGACGCTCGTGTCGAGCTCACTCAGGTCGAAGGTGATGACGACCCCGGCCGCGGTCTCGGCACCCTTGTTGGTGACGGTCGCGGTGGCCAGCTTGCCCGAGGTGGTCGCGGCCAGCGTGGTGCCACTCAGGGTGAGCGCGAGGTCGGTCGGGCCCGCTGCGAGCGCCGGCGCGGCGAAGGCGCCCGTGGCCACGAGGCCGACGGCCGCGGCGCCGGCGTAGGCCAGGGCGCGGGTACGAACGTTCATCAAATAGCTCCCGTGGGAGAGGTGTTAAGGAAGACGAAAGGTGAGACGCGGGCACGCTAGCGGTACCAGTGGTGCGTACGCCACCCCGCACCCTCAACCTCAACGTGAGCTGTACTCGTGCTGTGCGGTGGGATTGTCCGATTTAGCCGGCGATATCCGCCCGACACGCCCACTCGCCAGGCACAAAGATCATCCCGAGGTACGGCAACTGTCGGCCATTCGGAGGACCGACATCGCGAGGACTCCACACGGTTGTGCGCATTGGCCGTGGAGCTGAGCGTCGTGCCGGGCGGCCGGCGCGACTCCGTTCCAGCCGTTGCTCCCGCGGCCTCACCCCGCTCGGACCTGTGCGCGGGGACCCTTTGGCGCGTGGCCGGCGGCGGACGGGTGCGACCACGGATCATGACGACGTGCAGTGCCGCCGCACCGCCGGTAACGTAGCGTGATCAGATTCGGGGCGCAGGGTGTGGATCTAGAACGTTTAGGGTCGATATAGCGCCATAACCGTTCTAGATCGCGAACCTGGTGCCCGTTACGCGGCGTGGTGGCTACTGCCCGCGATCGGGGCCCGCCTGGCTCGCGTCGGCGCCGGCGTGGCGATCGACCTCAACCCCCGAAAGCTCTATAGATCGCCGTGCCACCGCGCGGCAGCCGGGCGACCAGCCCTATGCCGCACGCCGCCGCAATGAAGTAGCTCAGCATCCACCCGTCTTCAGATCCAAGCAACGCCGGCTGGGACGGGATGGCCGCCAATAGGAGGCGGACCACCAGGCGCTCGCGGAGCCCGACTGCCCAAGACGCGGCGATCAGTCCACATCCGGCCAATGACGCACGCACCGACAGAATCGGTATACCGCCCCAGAAATAGCTGACGACCACGTCGGCCGGTTGGAGTGTGCCATCACGCGCGACGTTCTCGATCGAGGCCACGACGAAGAACGCGGCGAGCTCAGCACCAGAGTCGTCTACATGCGGGGGCGGGTACGGTGTCCCTCCGTGACCGACGATGCGGCGCGCTCGCCGCGGATCCTGGCCGTCTCCTGGGGGCGGATGGAGGTGGACGGCCTGCCGCCGGGCAAGGACTTGAAGCTCTACCCGGGCGGCGGCCGCGAGTGGGACTGGTCGGAGACCGGCACGCGCCACTCCCCCGGCGTACAACCAGCCGACGTCGAGGAGCTGCTCGACCGGGGCGCCACCGTCGTGGTGCTGTCCCGGGGCATGCGGCTGCAGCTGGAGGTCGACCCGCGCACGCTCGCACTGCTGGAGGAACGCGGCGTGGAGGTCCGGGTCGCGGAGACCACCGAGGCCGTTCGCCTCTACAACGACCTCGCCGCCACGCGGCCGGTCGGCGGCCTCTTCCACTCCACCTGCTGAGGCGTGCCGTAGGCGAATCGCAACGTGCTGGCTGTTGACCGGCGTCGATGGGGCCGGAACGATCGTGCACACGTCCACCTTGGAGGTGCCGCCGTGTCCCGAGCCCCGCGTGTCCTCGCCGCCCTCCTCGCCCTCGCCGTCGCGCTGCCCGCCACCCCGGCCGCCGCCGCCCCGCCCGGCCCGGCGGCACCCGGCGACCACGCCACCCGCGAGCCCGGCAACGGTCCCGAGCGCAACGAGGTCGCCGCCACCGACGCCCCGCTAACGGCGGCCGGTGCGCTCGCCCGCGCGCAGGGCCACAACCAGCCGTCGAACGCGGCCGGCTACCCGCGAAAGACGAAGCTCCGGGTGTACCCGGTGGATCCGGCCGACCGGGCGATCAAGCTGGGCCTCATGCCGTACCACGGGATCGCGCCAGCGCTCAACGACCTGCAGGCGGCCAGCGACCGGGTCTCCGTCGAAGTGGTGGGTCAGTCCACATTGGGCCGTGACCTCTACCTCGTCACGGTGACCGCCCCGGAGCACCCGGCCGAGACGCGGCGGCAGGACCGGTGGCGGCGGCTGATCGAGGACGACCCGCGGGCCGCGGCGCGCGACCGGGGGCTGCGGGCCGGATACAAGACGCCCGTCTGGTTCAACGGAAACATCCACGGCGACGAGTGGGAGGGCACCGACGGCGCGCTCCGCGTGATCGGCCAGCTCGCGAGCGCGACGGACACCGCGACCCGGCGGCTGCTGGAGCGCACCCGGCTGTACTTCACGGTCACCAACAACCCCGACGGGCGGGTGGCCGGCACCCGGGGCAACGGCGCGGGCTTCGACATCAACCGCGACCACGCCACCTCCAGCCAGCCGGAGTCGCGGGCCGTGCGCGACGTGGTGATCGCCACCCAGCCGGTGCTGATGCTCGACGAGCACGGCTACGCGGGCACCACGCTGATCGAGCCGAGCACCGCGCCGCACGGGCAGAACTACGACTACGACCTCTACATCCGCCACGCCTACCCGAACGCGCTCGGCATGGAGGCGGCGGTCACCGCGCTCGGCCACCCGGAGACGGCGCGGGTGGACATCCCGTTCCGCGACTTCGCGCCCGGCGACTGGGACGACTGGCCGCCCATCTTCACGCCGATGTACTCGATGTACCACGGCGCGGTCGGCCACACCGTCGAGGTGCCGCTGCAGGTCAACCGGGGAGCGTACGACAGCCTGCCGGTCGAGGAGCTGCGCCGCCGCTCAGGCGTCAACACCGAGGTGGCGGCGGCGACGATCCGGGCCGCGATCGGATACGCGGACACCCACCGGGCCGCGCTGGTCGCCGACCAGATCGAGCTCTTCCGCCGCGGGTGGGCGGGCGAGCCGCAGCGGTTCGTTCCGGACGGCTACGTGCCGGGCTTCGGGCCGGAAGACCGCTACACGACCGAGTTCCCGCGCGCGTACGTGATCCCGGCCGGCTCCGGCCAGCGCTCGCCGGCCGCCGCCGCCCGCCTCGTCGACCTGCTCGTCGCGCACGACGTGCGGGTGCGGCGGGCAAAGGCGCCGTTCGCGCTGGCCGGCACCTGGTACCCGGCGGGGTCCTATGTGGTCGACATGCACCAGCCCAAGCGCGGCCTCGCCAACGCGCTCCTCGAAGCCGGGCGCGACATCTCCGCGCTCGTGCCGCAGATGTACGACATCTCCGGCTGGAGCCACGGCCTGCTCTGGGGCGCGACCGTCCACACCAGCCGGTGGGCGGCGCCGCGGGTGCCGACCGCTCCGGTCGCGGTGGCCGGCCCGACCGGTGGCGTGTTCGCCCCGCCCGGCCGCGACCTCGCGCTCACCCTCACCGACGGCAAGGACGTCCAGGCCGTCAACGCGCTCCTCGACGCTGGCGTCCGGCTGCGCCGCCAGGACGACGGCACGATCGTGGTCCCGGCCTCGGCCCGGCGGGTGGCGGCCGGCGTCGCCGACCGGCTGGGAGTGCGCCTCACCGCGGCCCGCCCGCACGCCGGCGGCGGCGTGCTGACCAAGCCCGTGCTGGCGGTCGCGGTCGCCGCCGACGAGATGTTCGTGCTCCGCGACCTCGGCTTCGACGTGCGGCCGGTGTCCACGGCCGTGCTCAACGCCGGGTACGACCTGTCCGATGTGGACACGCTCGTCGTCTCCGCCGGACTGTCCTACCGGGCGCTGAACGCGGCGGCGAAGTCTCAGGTGGACGCGCTGCTCGCCCGGGGCGGCGTGGTCACCCGGGGCGCGACCGGTGCCAGGTTCAACGCCGACGCCGGTGTGCTCCCGGCCCGCGCGGTGGCCGGCCGTTCGGACGCCAACGGGGTGGTCTCCGTCCACAATGGGTCCGGTCCGGCCGGCGCGGGCGCGCCGCCGCACTCGTTCGTGTACGCGCCGCTGTGGTTCACCGACCTTGGCGCGGGTGTGACGGTCGACCAGCGGTACGCCGCGACGCCGCTCGTCGCCAGCCACTGGATCGCCGACCCCGACGACGGCACCGGTGGTCCGGCGGAGGCGGCCGGGCAGGCGGCGGTGGTCTCCGGCGTCGGCCCGCGCGGCACGGCGGCGGTGCTCTTCGGCACCGAGCCGCTGTTCCGGGCCCACCCGAAGGGCCTCTTCGCCCAGGTGGGCCGGGCGATCTACTGGACCGCGACCGCCTCAGCGGACACCGGAGCGGCGGTAGGCGCCGGGTGACACCCCGAACTCGCGCTTGAACGCGGCGGCGAAGGCCACATCGGACGTATACCCGACCCGGGCCGCCACCGCCGCCACCGTGGCCCGCTGGTCGCCGAGCAGTGAGCGGGCCCGATGCAGCCGCAGCGCCTGGAGGTAGCGCATCGCCGGCTCGCCCACCCGGCCGGTGAACCGCGCGGCGAACGCGGCCCGGGACAGCCCCGCCGCGCTAGCCAGGCCGGCGAGCGTCCAGGGATGGGCGGGGTCGGCGTGCAGGGCGGCGAGCGCGGCGGCCACGTACGGATCGGCGATGCCGGCGAGCCAGCCCGGCCGGTCGACGGCGGCGCTGTGGTGGCGCAGCGCCCGCACCAGCATGGCGTCGGAGAGCCGGGCCATCACGAGGTCGCTGCCCGGCCCGCCGTCGGCACATCGTTGCCTCCCGGCGGGTGCGGTTGTGCCGTCCCCGCCGGTTACCCGGTGCGGGGTGGCTCAACCGAGCCGGGCGGACTGCTCCACGGTCGTGATGACGCCGAGCGCGTGGGCGGGCGTGAGGCCGAGCGTGTTGGCGAGCCAGCCGAGTGCCTCCCGCTCGGTCGGGCTGAGCGTGCCGTCGGCGAGGCCGATCCGGGCCGCCTCCGCGAGGTAGCGCTCGCGCGCGTCCAGCGTCAGGTGCGCCGCCAGCGCGCGCAGCGGCTCGACCACGGCGGCGGCGGGCTGGTTGACGTCGGCCTGGAGGTGCGCCACGTCGTACCCCTCGGCGCCGGCCGCGCGCACGGCGGCGAGCGCGGCGCCGACGGCGGCCTCGGAGGTGCCGCCGGCGCGCAGGACGACGGCCGCGGCGGCCCGCATGCCGGCCGGGAGCGCGCTGGCGAGCTGGGCGCTGGTGGGCGCGGCGAGCACGGCCGGGTCGAAGCGGACCCGGCAGGTCTGGCACCGCACGACCTCGCCGACCTTGTCGAGCGGGATCACCGGGACGAAGAAGAGGGTGAAGAAGCGCCGGGCGGTGCGGTGCTCGTAGTCGCGGTCGCCGCCGCAGTTGGGGCAGGCGAAGCGGCCCTTGCCGATCAGGCCCATGAAGTAGAAGACGGAGAAGCCGAAGACGATCACGTGGGGCAGGGTACCAACATCGCGCGCCCTTGCCGGGGTGCCATGTTCACGATAACATCGATGACCATGCCTCAACGTCGGAGCGTCCTCGCACTGTTCGCCGCCGCCACCACCTCCACGCTCACCGGCGCCGCCGTGCTCGGCTCGCCGCGGGCCGCGCTCGCGGCCAACACCGCCTACGCGATGGCGTACTTCACCGAGTCGCCACAGATGCAGGGGGCCAACTACGGCCTCCACCTCGCGGTCAGCGCCGACGGTCTCAACTGGACACCCCTCAACCAGAACAACCCGGTCGCCACCCCCACCGCGGGCACGCTCGGGCTGCGCGACCCGTTCGTGTTCCGCAAGCAGGACGGCACCTTCGTGGTGATCGCCACCGACCTCAACGGCACCGACTTCACGCAGCCCAACCAGTACCTGCACCTGTGGGACTCGACGGGCCTGACCAGCTTCACCGGCTATCGCCGGGTGCGCATGCACACGCTCAACACGCACGCCTGGGCGCCGACCGCCTTCTGGGACGCGGCGCGCGGCCAGTACGGCATCGTCTACTCCGCCAACAACGGCAGCGACGTCTTCCTGGTCAACTACACCACCGACTTTCGCGCGGTCAGCTCGGCGCAGGTCTTCTTCTCGCCCGGCTTCGGCGTGCTCGACGGCGACATCGTGGTCGACGGCGGCACCACGTACCTGTACTACAAGAACCTCGGCACCGGCCTGCTCTACGGCGCCCGCTCCTCGACCGGCGCGCCCAACAGCTTCACCACGTACACGAGCGGCCTCCGCCAGGGCAACGCGATCGAGGCTCCGCTGCTGGTGCGCAACAACGAGGGCAACGGCTGGCGGCTGTGGGGCGACTCGTTCAGCCCGGTCAACAACGACTACTACGCCTGGTCGACGTCGAACGTCGGCGGCAACTCCTGGACGCCGCTCAACCAGCGCGACTACACCCCGCCGCTGAACGCGAAGCACGGGTCCATCGTGGGCATCAGCGCCGCCGAGTACGCCGCGCTCGTCAGCCGGTGGGGCACGCCCGCCTGGGTGCGGCTCAAGTCGTCCAACTTCCCCGACCGCTTCGTGCGCCACGCCAACAACGTCGGCCGGATCGACGCGTACCCGTTCGACCCGTACCAGGACCAGCTGTGGCGCATGGTGCCCGGCCTGGCCGACGCCGCCGGCGTCTCCTTCCAGTCGGTCAACTTCCCGACCCGCTACCTGCGCCACAGCGACTACGCGATCCGGCTCGACGCCAGCGACAACACCGCCACCTTCCGCGCCGACGCCACCTTCTACCGGGTGGCCGGCCTGGGCGACGCCGCGTGGTCGTCGTTCCGCTCCTACAACTTCCCGGACCGCTACCTGCGCCACGCCGACTACCTGCTGCGCATCGACCCGCTCAGCTCCTCGTCGAGCGCCACCGACCGCCAGGACGCCACCTTCCGCGTCACCCCGTGACGGCCTCCTTGGGGCGCTCCGGAGCCCGTCCGTCTACAGTGTCTGGACGAGTTGGACCGGATGGCCGTCGGGGTCGGCGACCCAGGCGATCAGCAGGCGGCCCAGCCACTCGTGCGGCGCCGCGAGACCGGGTATGCCGGCGTCCGTGAGCGCCGCGTAGGAGGCGGGGACGTCGTCGGTCCAGAGGACGACCACCGCGCGCTGGCCGTGCGCGACCGGGTCGAGGCCGTGGTCGTCGCGTGTGGACGCCACCGAGGCGAGCCCGAGCTTGTAGCCGTCGAGGGCGAGGTCGATGTGGATCGGCTCGCCCTCGGCCGGCGTCCGGAACGTCTCGGCGAAGCCGAGGCTCTCGTAGAAGGCGGCCGCGCGGGGCAGGTCCGCGCTGAACAGGATCACCTGCGGGCTGCGAAATCGTGCCACCCGGCGAAGCTACCAGCCGCTCGCGACCCCGGCCCGGGCGAGGATGCCCGCCGCCACACCACGCGTCCGTAACGCAGTGTCACCGGGTCTGGGCCTGGACTTCCAGATCTTGGAAAGCTGGGGTTGAAATGACGGCCGTAACGATCAGCACCCAGCGCCGCTCCCGATGGTCCCAAAGGGGCTGACCGCGACCAACCAAGCAGGGTGAGGCCGCGGGAGCGGCGGTCTGGACCACGACGGACGTCGCGGTAGCTCAAATCTCTTGTCTGGAAAGGGTTTTCGACGCCGAGGAGGCGCGGGAGCGCGGGCCGGCCTATCCGAGTGAGCCCAGCGGGGGCGCGGTGCTCGCGCGGACGACGAGCTCGGGTGACAGGAGCACGTGGTCGGGGGCGCTGGCGGCGGGCTTGGTGATCTGGTCGAGGAGGACCGCGAGGCTGCGCCGGCCGAGCTCGGCGAAGTCCTGGTGGATGGTGGTCAGCGGGGGCAGGAAGTAGCCGGAGTCGGGCATGTCGTCGAAGCCGACGACGCTCACGTCGCGCGGCACGCGGCGGCCGGCCTCCTGGAGGGCGCGGAGGACGCCGAGCGCGATCTGGTCGTTGCCGCAGAAGATGGCCGTCACGTCCGGGTCGCGGGCGAGCACCTGGCCCTGCTCGTAGCCGGACTGGGCGCTCCACGACCCGGGCTCGACCGGCGGCACGGGCGCGCCGGCCGCGTAGAGCGTGCCGCGCCAGCCCTCGACGCGCTCGCGCGCCTCCGGCCAGTCGGGCGGGCCGGCCACATGATGCACTGTGGAGTGTCCCAAGTCGAGCAGGTGCTGGGTGGCGAGGCGGGCGCCGGCGGCGTTGTCGATCCGCACCGTGGGCACGGCGTCGTCGTCGGCGCCGCCGCCCACGCCGACGCTGCCGAGGCCGGAGGGCACCTGGACGAGCGCGTTGGTCACCGCGGACTTGGGCGCGATCGCGATGATGCCCTCCACCGACTGCTGGCACAGCCGGTCGACGGCTTCGAGCACGGAAGGGCGTTCCAGCGTGCGGACCGAGGCCACGGTGACGAAGTAGCCGGCGGTGCGGGCGGCGTCCTCTATCCCGTAGAGCATCGAGGCCGGGCCGAAGAGCGTGGTCTCGAAGCCGATGACGCCGAGGGTGCCGGAGCGGCGGGTGACGAGCGTGCGGGCGGCGAGGTTGCGGCGGTAGTTGAGCGCCTGCATCGCTTCGAGGACCCGCCGCCGGGTCTCCTGCCGCACGTTGGGGTGCTCGTTGAGCACGCGGGACACGGTCTGGTGCGAGACGCCCGCGAGCCGGGCCACGTCGCGCATGACGGAGCCGCGCGGCTGGAGCGGCACCGTGCCGTCGCTCTTGGCGGCCCGCCCGTCGTCGGCCGCCGGTCGCTTCGCTGCCACATCGCCCCCGGATACCCAGTTGTTACCGATCACAACCTAGCGCTCAGAGGCCGCCTACGTTAGTCCTACCCGGTGGCAACGCATCGGCAACAGATCGGGATCATCTCTTGACGCGTGAGTAGAGAACGGTAACATTCTCGTTCGCGGAGGGTGACACAGGCCACTTCCGCGACCCACGTCAATCTCCCCTGGCGTGTGGGTCTCACAGACCTGGATACGGCCAGCAGCACGACGTTCCTCGTCCTCCCGACGAGGCCCGTCACGGTTGTCAATGTTAACGCTCACCTAGCGGGGTTCGCACCAGTTTCGTGGCAGGAGGATGCGATGCTCAGGAGATTGTCCGCGGCGGTGGCCGTCGGCCTGCTGGCCGCCGTCACCGTGACGGCGTGCGGCGGCGATGACGGTGCCGGTTCTGGTAGCGGCTCGGACGACGGGAAGATCACGCTCGGGTTTTCCCAGGTCGGTGCCGAAAGCGGCTGGCGCACCGCGAACACCAAGTCGATCCAGGACTCGGCCAAGGAAGCC
>Ga0081539_10002064_pt1 | contig 30098 bp, 34 predicted proteins | sample TabmetS4T2R2_FD_71023 | JGI IMG/M metagenome (GOLD analysis project Ga0081539, IMG submission 71023) | Tabebuia heterophylla rhizosphere microbial communities from the University of Puerto Rico - S4T2R2 | ecosystem: Host-associated > Plants > Roots > Rhizosphere ... | reverse complement strand
AACGCGAGAACGCAACGGGGTTCTTCAAGATGATCGCGGGCGTCTACGCCGCCATCGCGATAGGATGCCTCTCTTTCCTGATGGCGCCCAACCAGCCGACCGTCTTCAGCGGACGCATGACCCTGCTCGCCGCCGCCCTGTTCGCCATAGTCGTAAACCTTCAGGTCAGCGACTCGGTACTTGGCTCGCTCGAAGACATCGCCCTGGTACACAAGATCCACATCCTCGCGATGGCCTACGTCTTCGTTGCGGCCCTTTTGACGGTTCTCGCCCGCAAGGGCTACGACTCTGGACACAAAGACCGCGCGAATCGCAGGGACCTTATCGGGCTCTGCGTGTTCAGCCTTACCTTCATAGCCTTCAACGTAGCCCTGATCGCCGCCGCAGCCGCCACTGGCTGATGTAGGCAAATTGCGCCCTGGCGTGATTCGCTATTTCGGGGTGGGGCCGAGGTTCGGCAGAACCCCAGAAAGCCAACCCTTCGCCTCGGCAACTTCCTCGTACGTGAGTCCGTGGCCGACGCTCCTCCAGCGGAGATCCACATCGGCGCTGGCTTCGGTCAGGATCTCGGTGAGGCGCTGGGTGTTGTCCGGTGGGATCATCCGGTCCATCTGGCCCGCCGCTATGAAAACCGGCATCCCGGCGAGGTCAGGCGTTGCCTCCGGCTCGAAAGGGACCATTGCTCTGAAGAGCACCGCCGCCCTTAGCAGACCGGGATGCAGCAACGTCAGGCTTGCGGCGATGTTGGCGCCGTTGGAGTAACCGGCCGCCACCAGTCCCGACGGGTCTAATTCGTACCGCTCCGTTGCGGCCTCGATGAAATCGGCGAGCTCGTGGGTGCGGCGCACCAGGTCCTCGTGATCGAAGACGCCCTCCGCAAGACGGCGGAAGAAGCGTGGTGCGCCGTGCTCCAGGACTTTGCCGCGCGGGCCCAGGATGGCCGCGCCAGGCGCTAGCTCGCGCCCGAGCGGCACGAGATCGTTCTCGTCGCCGCCGGTCCCGTGAAAGAGTAGTAGCGTGACGTTGGAATCGTCGCCTGGCTCGAAGCGGTGGACGAAACCGAGATCCCCGCTCATTCGCTCCCTCCGGCGGTCCCGGCATTCCCGGTCGGAAGGTGGAGTGGGGGAAGAACCTCTTCCAGGCGCTCGCGGCGCGTCTCCAGCCAGGGAGGGAGCTGTAGGTGCGTACCGAGTTCTTCAGGTGGCTCGTCCACGGAGAAGCCGGGCGGGTCGGTTGCGATCTCGAAGAGCACGCCTCCCGGCTCCCTGAAGTAGATGGACCGGAAGTAGTTGCGGTCGAGCACAGGCGTCACGTTGTAGCCGAGGGCCGCAACCTCCTCGCGTACCGCGAGCTGGGCGTCCTCGCCCGGCACCCTGAAGGCGATGTGGTGAACTGTCCCCACGCCCATCGTGCCCCTGGGGAAACCAGCCGCGCCGGAGAGGTCCACCAGGTTGCCAGGACCACCCTCTCCCGCCGCGTACCGGGTGCGGCCCTCTGCCTCATCCATCTGGCGGAAACCGAGGGTCTCTGTCATCAGCTTTGCCGTAAGGTTCACGTCCTCCACGGCGAGGGTGACGTGGTGGAAGCCGCGGATGGAGTCTCCGGCAGGCGTCGTTCCCCCGTCCCAGCCCGCGCGGGTGTCCTGGGCGGCGACGAGTTCCACGCGCAGTCCGTCCGGGTCGGAGAAGGTGAGGACGGTCTCGCCGAGGCGGTCGCGGGGTTCCTCAAAGCGGATGCCGGACTCGACGAGGCGTTCGGTCCAGTATCCTAAGGAGTCAGCGGGGATGGAGAAGGATGTGGTGACGAGTTGTCCCGCCCCGATCCTGCCTTTTCGCCTTTCCCCCCACGGGAAGAAGGTCATGATGGTGCCGGGGTTTCCGGCGCCATCGCCGTAGTAGAGGTGGTAGGTTTCGGGATCGTCAAAGTTCACGGTCTTTTTGACCATCCGCAGGCCGAGTACGCCCGCGTAGAAGTCCACGTTGCGTTGCGGGTCGCCCGCGATCGCTGTGACGTGATGGATGCCCGTCGTTCCCGTATTCTCAGCGTTCAATTTGTGCTCCTCATGCTAGGCGCCGCTACTCGACGTGGGGGCTGACGAGGACAGGGCCGCGAGACGCCGTGACGACCTTGGTGGAGACACTCCCGAGGCGGGTGCGCACCATTCCCGCCCGCCCCCGGCTGCCGACGGCGACGAGGGGTGGGTTGTCCTCTTCCTGGATGGCCCTGAGAAGGACGGTGGCCGGGTATCCATCGGACACCCGGATCTCGGGCCTGCTTCCCAGGATGCTTTCTAGTTCGCTGGCTCTGACCTTCAGCCTGTCCTCGTCCCGCTGGCGCATGTCCATGAGGTTCCGGGCCGCGGCGTCCCTGGCTTCCCCTTCAGGCACCTCCGGCAGGTCAGGATGTGCGAAGAGCAGAATGGTTTGCGACCCGTAGAGGCTCCCGATATTCGCCGCCAGATCCCCGGCCCGCCTGGTGTCGTCCGAGAAGTCCTCCCCGATGAGGATTTGGGCCGGGGGCCACGCTTCATCACCGCCGCGCATTACGAGGACCGGGATCCGGGCATGATGCACGATCTCCTCAGACTGGCTTCCCATCAGGATGCGCTGCACGGTGCCGAGCCCCCGGCTGCCCACGATCAGGAGTCCCGCTCCTATCTTGCGGGACAGGGAGATCACCTCGTTCGATGTGCGCCCGCCGCGCAGATGGGCTTCGGTAACCTGTCCTCCGGAGCCCTCGATCATGCTTACCTGCGCGTCGAGCGTCTCCTGACCCTGGCGTCTGAGCTCCGCCTTCACGAACTTGTGGGCGAACCCTGGTACGTCGTGCCATACGTGGACCACGTGAAGCTCTGAGCCGGATCTCTTCGCCAGATCCGATGCCGCCTCTGCCGCCCGGATCGCATCTTTCGAACCGTCGGTAGCAACTAGTATTTTCTCTGGAAGCACGCCCATCCTCCCGTCTATGAGACCGGCTGTTAGATTACAGATTGTCTCACGACCGGGCCCGCTCCCGAAACTGGCTGTGGTAGAGGTCGGCGTACACGCCATTCCGCTCCAGAAGTTCGGCGTGCGTCCCACGTTCGGCGATGCGGCCGTTCCTGATGGCCAGGATCACGTCCGCGTTCCTGATGGTGCTGAGGCGGTGGGCGATCACGACGCTCGTGCGTCCCTTGAGTAGCGTCGCGAGCGCATCCTGGATGATCGCCTCCGTCCGCGTGTCTATGTTGCTCGTCGCCTCGTCCAGTATGAGGATGCTCGGGTCTGTCAATACCGCGCGGGCGAAAGATAGTAGCTGGCGTTGTCCCTGGCTCAGAGAACCTCCACCTTCGCCCAGAACGGTGTCGTACCCTTCGGGCAACGCGGCGATGAAGTTATGCGCATCGACGGCGCGGGCAGCCGCCTCTATTTCCTCGCGGGAAGCGTCGTCCCGACCATACCCGACGTTCTCCGCGACGGTACCGGAGAACAGGAAGGGCTCCTGCAGCACGATGCCGATGTTCCGCCGCAGGTCCTTGCGCCGGAGCCCCCGAACGTCGCGGCCGTCTATGAGAACAGATCCCTCGATGGTGTCGTAGAAACGTGGGATCAGGCTGGCGATGGTCGTTTTGCCCGCTCCCGTCGGGCCGACGAGCGCAACCGTCTGACCCGGCTCGGCCTCGAAATCCACGCCGTGCAGAACCGGACGGCCCGGCTCGTAGGCGAACGTGACGCTCTCGAAGGAGATGCGGCCTTCCAGAGTTCCGGCGTCTTCTGCCTCTGGCGGGTCGGGAGGCTCGGGTTCTGTGTCCAGGATGTCGTAGATGCGCTCCGCGCCGGCCAGGGCGGACTGAGCCTGGGTGTAGACCTGGGAGACCAGCTGGATGGGCCGGAAGAACTGCTGAACGTAGATCAGGAACGCCGTCAGTACCCCGACGGAGAGCGAGCCCGCGAAGACGAGATATCCACCGTAACCGATCACCAAGGCCGTCGCCAGCGTGCTCAGAACGTCTATGGTCGGCGAGAACGCCGAGGTGATGGCGACCGCCTGGATGTTCGCGTCGCGGTTCGCGGCGTTGCGCTCCCTGAAGCGGGCGATGTTCGTCTCCGTCCGGTTGAAAGCCTGGGCCTCGCGCACCCCGACGATGTCCTCCTGCAACCCGGCCGTCACGTCCCCGACGGTCTCGCGCGTGAGCCTGAACGCCTTTCTGGCCCGCCGGGCGAAGAACGCGGTGGTCAGGAACATGACCGGGATGATCATGAAACACGCCAGCGCCAGATTCCATTGCAGAAGCAGCATTGCGACCAGGATGCCAAACAGGCTGAAGATCGAACCAATAAGTTGCGTCAACCCCTGCGAGAAGAGCTGATTCAACGTCTCCACGTCGTTGGTGACCCGGCTCATGAGGTCGCCGACGGGCCGGCGGTCGAAGAAGCTCAGCGGCAGATGCTGGACCCGGTCGAAGATGCGCTTCCGCATCGAAGCCAGCAGACGCTGGGCGATAGAACCGACGCCGTATACCTGCCCGCGCGAGGCGAACGTTCCCAGCAGGTAGACGCCGAGCAGCAGGAGCATGGTGCGCGAGAGACCCGTGGCGTCTCCTTGCAGGATGTGACGGTCTATGGCCCGTCCGATCAACCATGGTCCGCCAGCCTGCGACACTGCCCCGAGCACCACCAGCACCAGAACCCAGGCGATGGTACTTCTGTACGGGGCCAGTTCCGAGACCAAGCGCCGGGCTGTGGTGCCGCGGTCCTCGGCGCGTTCCTGGGAAGCCCCCGCTATGGACTGAATGCTCCTGATCTCAGTCCTCCGGTTTCATCTTGTGAACCAGCCAGTTCTCCCCGGCCCGGAAGATGGCGTACCGTCCGTTCAGACGCTGCCCACGGAAGGAGACGATCACCATTTCGTCCCCGAACTGCTCGGGTTCGTAAGTGCCTTTGTCCCAGACACTCTTCTTTACTGCACCGGGCACGCCTTCGACCGGCGTTTCATCAACGAGATCCAGGTGCGAAAGGCCATGGTCGTCCACGCGCATGGCGAGACGGTTTTTCGATGTATCTTCCGGCATTCCTTTCGGAACGGCCCACGAGACCAGGACGCCATCCCTCTCCAGGCGCAGGTCGAAATGGTGGCTCCTGGCGTAGTGCTCCTGGATCACGAACCTGGGCATCCGGGGCTATCCGGACGGAGAGAGCTTCAAGGTCGTGGACAGTACCTCTTCGCGCACCATACCCGCAGTCGGCCCAGGCCATCGCCCCCCGTACTTGCTCCGTATGGCCTGGCTGACGGCCTCGACCGTTTGGCTGTCGGTTGCGCAGACGGCACGCACCGGGATGCGGCGGCCGTTCACGTGCAGCGCTCCCTCCGGGTTGCCAGAGATCTCGCGGTACCAGCGTCCCCGTGAACCGCGCACCGAACGCACGAACACTTCGTCATCAACGACCATGACCCAGATGATGGTGCGGTGCTCGGGAGCGCCTTCTTCGCGCCGCGTTTCGATGCGGACTTCGTAGGTGTCGTCGAGAAGCCGGAGCGTCTCGCCGTCGAAAGGTTCGTTCATGGTTGGTTCCTTCCATGCCGCTCTTCGTGGACTATCTCGGAGAGTGGTTTGCGTGCCGGCCCGGTTCGCGTTCGAGAACGTCTCGTCTTCGTGGGATAGCCGAGGGAGATGACGGTCCTCACCGTGCGTTCCGGTGGGATGCCGAGCAAGGCTTTCGCGGCGTCGGGGCCGGAGCCGACCATCCAACCGATGCTGGAACCGACGCCGTGCGCCAGGGCGGCGAGCATGATCCGCTCGGAGAGCCGCCCCTCGTCGTAGGTTTCCTGCGTGCGGCGATCACCGGCCATCACCAGCACGATCCCCAACGGGGCACCAGCCAGATGCCCGGCGTAGCCCTCGAAGTTGGCGAGCGCGACGAGCGTTTCGCGGGCGCGGATGACCACGATCTCCCACGGCTGCCGGTTGGATGCGCTGCCAGACCATCGGACGACCTCCGCGATGTCGTCAACCACATCCTGTGGCACCGGGTCAGGCCGGAAGCTGCGGACGGCGCGCAGGCTGCGGAGAAAGGAGATCCTGTCTTCCGTGTTCTGTCCGGCGTTCATGGCTCGTCTACCTTCGTCTACTCTGGTGTGGCGCCTGCGGACTCGGCCACGAGTTGGGAACCCAGAATCTCGTTGTAAAGTTCGCTATCTCGCCTGAGCTGATCGTGCGTGCCCATGGCCGCTATGCTGCCTTCGTCTATTATCAGGATCAGGTCTGCGTCGCGTACCGTGGATATTCTCTGGGCGATGACGAAGACCGTGCGGTGTTTCTCGCGCATCAGGCGGTCGAGGGTCTCCTGGATCGCCGCCTCGGTCTCCGCGTCCACCGCCGAGGTGCTGTCGTCCAGGATCAGTAGCCTGGGGTCTACCAGAAGCGCCCGCGCTATCGCGACCCGCTGCCGCTGCCCACCCGAGAGCCCGACGCCCCGCTCCCCGATGACCGTCTCGTAGCCATTGGGAAGCCTGTCGATGAAATCTCCGGCCTGCGCGGCCTCAGCCGCCGCCCGGACTTCTTCGTCTGTGGCGTCCGGTTTTCCGAAGGCGATGTTGTCGCGCACGGTGCCGGAGAACAGGCGGGCTTCCTGGAGAACTATCCCGATCTGGGAGCGAAGCGACGAGAGCGTTACGTCGCGCACGTCGTGGCCGTCGAGCGTGACCGCGCCGTCCGTCACGTCGTAGAAGCGAGGGAGGAGGTTGACTAGCGTGGATTTCCCCGAACCCGTGGTGCCCAGGATCGCCACGGTCTGCCCCGGCTCGGCGGTGAAGCTGACGTTGCTCAGGATCTCGCGCTCGCTCCCCGGATACCGGAAGGAGACGCCGTCGAACTCGACGTGGCAGTGGATGGGGGGCAGGGGAGACGCATCCGGGGCATCTGTCACTTCGAGGGGGGCGTCCAGGATCTCGAAGACCCGGGTGGACGACGCCCCTGCGCGCGAGATGCTGGCCGAGAGGAAGCCTATCGTCAGGATCGGAAACAGCATGAACCCGAGCAGCGTGTTGAACGCGACGAGCTCCCCGATGGACAATCGGTTGTTTATGACCTGCCAGCCACCGAACCACACGATGGCGAGCGTGCCCAGGTTGGCGAGCAGGAACACGAACGGGAAGTTGTTGGAGAAGACGCGCGTAGTCTGGAGGTTGCGGGAGAGAAGCTCGTCGTTCACGGCGCCGTAGCGGGCCGTCTCGTAATCCTCGCGGGCGAAGGCCCGGATCACGCGGACGCCGGAGAGGTCTTCCTGCAGGACGCTGTTGAGCTGGCCAAGCGTCTGCTGTACCTCCCGGAAGAGGGGCCGGATGAGCCGCACGAACCGGATTAGCAGAAGTGCGATCAGGGGCACCACAGCCATCGCCACGAGCGCGAGTTGCGGGTCGAGGTAGAAGAGCAATGCCGCTGCGCCGATGAGCATGACGACGGCGTTCGCGAGCTGGACGACGCCAGAGCCGGCGAAACTCCGGATTTGCTCCACGTCGTTTGTGATGCGCTGGACGAGCTGGCCCGTCTGCACCCTGTCGTAGTAGCTGAACGACAGCCGTTCTATCCGTTCGAATAGGGCGTCCCGCAAGTCATAAGCGACGCCCTGAGAAGCCCGTTCCGCGAGATACCCCTGCAAGAAGGTAAATAGCCCCCGCGCCAGCGCGACCCCGGCAAGCCCTCCGACGACAAGCAGTATGATGCCCAACCTGTGCTGGGCGATGCCGTCGTCTATGGCGCGTCCGACGAGGAGCGGGGTGAGGAGGTTCGCACCCGAGACCAGCATCAATGCAAGGGCGGCCCCTATGCTCTCGCGTTTGTACGAGCGCAGGAAGGCCAGCGCCCGCCTGAGCGCATTGCGGCCGGAGGTTGATTCGTCCCGGTCGGCCAATTCGCCCTCATGTGCCTATCTGGAGCGTATGAAGGGTCACCCGCCGGGTTTCCCCTACGCTGGGCTGCTGCGGGCGTGCGTGCCGTGACGGCCCTGGATGGGATGGCCGGACTGCATCCAGTCCTGCTTGCCTCCGGCATAGTGCAGGACGTTCGTGTAACCCATCTCCTCCAGTTCCCGCGCCTCCTGTTTGGATGTGGCGCAGTCCAGGCTCATGCAGTAGACGATGATCTCGGCCTGCCTGTCTGGGAGCACGGTTTCGGCCCTGTCGATGAACTCGTACGGCAGGTTGATCGCCCCAGGCAGGTGGCTGCTCTCGAAGTGCTGGTGGGAGAGCGCGTCCACGAGCACGAAGTCGTCCCCGCGATCCATCTTCGCCTGCAACTCTTCCCGCGTGATGTCTCGTCCCACGCCCCTGCTCCTTCCCGGCGGTCACGGCCCTCCGTAAGTGTAACGTGTCGCGCAAGATCATTGCGAGGAAACGCGCCCTTTTCTTTCCTTCGCCACCGCCTCGCGCACCGCGGGTACGACTTCACCCGCGAACGATTCGACCTGACGCTCCTGAACCTCCAAATCTCCCTTCGGCCAGAAGATGAACGTATCCATTCCACATTCCAACGTCAGGTGAGAGAGTTGTTCGGTCCAAAAGGGAACGGGTCCGTCGAGCGGGCCATCGCCCGGTTGACCGATCGTTCCTGACACGTTCAGGGCGCGGCGTATCTCTGACGGCTCGCGTCCCGCGCCGGATGCCGCATCGTCCAGGCGGCCCTGCAACTCGGACAGCCGTTCCAGGCTCATGCGTCCGAGGGAGGGGATCCAACCGTCCGCGAGCCTGCCGGTCACCTCGATCATCCTGGGGCCGTAAGCCCCGATCCAGATTCCGATCTCGTGGACCGGATGCGGTCCGGGGCGCACCCCGCGCAGAGAGTAGAATTCGCCCTCGAAGCGCGCGGAACGTTCTTCGCTCCACACCAGCCGTATCACGCGAACGGCCTCTTCCGTAGATCGGACGGCTTCACCAGGACTGCGGCGTGGGCCATCCATCGCGGCGATGGCGTCCCAGAAGGCACCGGCTCCGAGACCGATCTCCACCCTTCCGCCGGAGATAACGTCCAGGCTCGCCGCAGCTTTGGCGAGCATCGCGGGTGGCCTGAGCGGCAGGTTCGCCACGTCGGGGAAGAAGCGGATGTCCTCTGTCTTGGGAACGAGCGTGGAGATCAGGGTCCAGGTATCCAGGAAGCGGCGCTGGTACGGATGGTCCTGGATACCTACGAGGTCGAGCCCCGCCGTGTCGGCCTTGCGGACGAGGCGCGAGATGCCATCCGCCTGCGCAGCCAGCGGCTCTATGCTGACGCCGAACTCCAGATTCCTGCCGTAGTCGCCCATCGTCTACACCGCCACGGCCGCCAGCGCGTCCAGGCTGCGGGCCGGACCGGAAACCTCCCGCCAGTTCGCGCCCGCATCTCCGCTGTAGAGTACGGTCCCGTCACCGAGGCCCGCGTAGAGGGCGCCGGATTTCTCCGGGTCCGCCACGAGCGCGTATGGAAATTCGTTCAGGTCTTCGAGGACTGGCTCCCACGATTCGCCGTCCCTGCGGCGGTATATTGCCGCCCCGGAGCGGCCGGAGCCGTGCGCCTGCATCGGTCCCGGGGCCGCCGACACGTAGACGAGATCCGGACTATCCACATCCACGGCCAGCCCCCAGACGTAGTGGAGCGACATTCCCGAGTCAGCAGAGGACCAGTTGTCTCCCGAATCTCCACTCTCAGCGAAGCCTCCTCCGCCAGCCTCGTAGAAGGTCTCCGGGGCGGCGGAATGGGTGGCGAGGGAATGACAATCTGGCTGGGCCCCAGGACGCTGATCCTGCCACGTCTCGCCGCCATCGGTGCTGCGCAATACGCCGCCAAGCTCTATGCCCGCTACGACGAGATTGGCGTCCGAATGGCTGGGCGCTATGGCGCGCACGTGTGAGGTCCATGGCCGGGGCGGAAAGCTCCACGTCGGGGCCGATGGCAGGTTCTTCATGGCTTCCAGCTCTAGCCAGGATTCGCCGCCATCCCGGCTGACGAACAGGCTGCTAGGCTCCGTCCCGGCGTACACCGCTCCGTCTACCGGCGAGACCGCGACGGCCGTGATCCTGGAGTGGGCGATTCCGGAGAGCCGGTCCCAGCTACGACCGGCATCAGAGCTCTTGAAGAGCCCTTCGTCCGATGTCCCGGCGTAAACGGTATCCGCATCCTCCGGGTCCACGGCCAAACATCGGGCGCCCTCGTTTTCCAGCGTAAGGTTCGTCCGGCCGTTCTCCACGACCGTAACGGCCTCTGCGGATGCCGCGTACAGACGGATCATGGTTTTGCTCCCTTCGGTCGCGCTGGTCGGCCGCTCAACATTCGAGCTAGCCGGCTTCTTCGTTTTGCCTGATCGCTTCGCGTCTCTTTTCGGCGGCGGCTTTCGCGCGCTCGTAGTTTGCGCCCAGGATCTCCAGCACCACCGAAACGTCTTCCTGATCCTGGACCGGATAGCTAATGTAGCCCTTACTCCCGGCCCGGTGCGGGCGCGCCCGGCCGGCCGCCAGAAGCTCCTCGCGCATCTCACGGGTGACGGGCAGGTCCGCGATGTGATCCCGGTGGACGTGGCCGATCTCCCGCTTACCGTAGCGGAACGCCGTCGCCCCAAACCGGCCCGGCTCCGACGTTACCCCCGTCCAGCGGGTGACCTCTCGCTCGATGGTCAACAGGTGGCTGTCCATGATTCCTCCTCTCTACTCTGTTTCCGGCTGGGGTTCGGAAGGATGCTCTGGGAAGTCTTCGGCGCCCTCGACCTTGCCCTGAAGCCCGAACGAGGCCGCGAGGGCAACCAGTATGGCGCATGCCAGGAGCAGGAAGGCATCGGAGAAGGCGTTGGCGCCCAGGGTGTGTAGGGGATTCATCGGGCCGGCCCCTGTCTGCTCCCTGAAGGCCAGGAACGTAGCGCCGATGGCCGGTCCGAAGCCACCGCCGAGGAAGAAGAGCATCTGGTAGATACCAAGGCCCACGCCGCTCTCGGAACGCTTGAGGGCGCCAGACGCCGCGTTGGCGTTGGAGGAGTAGATTGCGGCGAACCCAAGCCCCTGACCCGCGAGACCGGCCGCGACCAGCACCGGAGAAGCCCCTGCTGCCGCCGTGGAGAGGAAAAGCGTCGAAAACAGGACCACCGTAAGCCCGGTCCGGACGAGGAGACGTGGCCCGAAGCGATCGGAGAGCCGGCCCGCGACAGGAGAGAGTATCGCCACGAGCGCGGCGCCCGGCGCGAGAACGAGCCCGATGCCGGCGGCGGAGAGATCGTTGACCGAAGAGAGCATGAGCGGGGCGAGGATCAGGCTCCCCAGGTTGGTGAACATGAAGAAGAACCCCACGATAGCCGCCGCCACGAACGCCCGGTTGCCGAAAAGATGTGGCGAGACGAACGGCTCCGCTGCGACCCTGATGCGCCCGGCGAAGAAGATCACCGCGGCGAGGGCCAGAACGAAGCTGCCCCAGGAGAGGGGGGATTCGAAGCCCGCAGCCTGACCCTCGGTGACCCCGAAGAGCGTGAGCCCTGCCGCGAGCGCCAGGGCCAGCCCGCCAGGAACGTCGAAGTGCTGGATCACACCCCACAACCCGGATGGGGCTCCTTCAACTTCCGGTGAGCCGGGAAGCGAGCGCAACGCGGCGGGGGCCAGGGCGAGCGACAGAACCAGGGTGAAGTAGAAGAGGGCCTGCCAGCCGATCAAACCCGCTATGGTGCCGCCGACCACAGGTCCGACCGCCGCCCCGGCTCCGACGCTGGAGGAGAGTAGGCCCAAGGCGGCGCCGCGCTCTCCCGGGGGCATGGCCTTGGCAACGGACGCGAAACCGAGGGCCGGTATGGCAGATGCGCCGGCCGCCTGCACGATGCGGCCGGCGACGAGCACCGGCAGCGTGGGGGCGAGGGCGCACACCAGCGAACCGGCCGCGAGTACCAGCAACCCCGTCGAGAATACTAACCGCAGGCTGTACAGGTCGGCGATGCGCCCGTAGAGCGGGATGCCGACGGCGAAGATCAGCATGTACCCCGTGATAACCCACCCCGTCTGGCCCTGGCTCGTCCCGAAATCGTCCTGGATGTCAGGCACCACCACGTTGGTGAACGTCTGGTTTAACACCGAGACGAGTATCGCCGAAACCACGACCGCCAGGAGAACCCGGGTGTCGACGCCCTTGCCGGGCGTCAAGCCGCGCTCCCAACCGGAGCGGAGAACCGCCCGGCCAGCCCGGCAACGAGGGTACCGAGGTGATCGAGCCGCTCGTTGTGGCCGTCATCGGTTATGTTCCCGGCTTCGTCCGTGACGCGCCAGGCTCCTGGTATAGTCACCATCAGCGGGACCACCACGCCGCGCAGCGCGTGGACGGTATCCACCATCGCCCGGTTGGCGTTGGCCGCGCCCTGGCCGCCGGCTGTCGAGATCAAGCCCACAACCCGCCCGTCTAGATACGGCCTCTCGTCGCGCGAGAGGAACTGCACGAAGTCCAGGGCGTTCTTGGTGACGCCAGCGAGCGTACCGTGGTACGCAGCGGTGCTCAGTATGAGCGCGTCAGCCTCACGCACAGCCTCTACGAACTCCCGGACTTCCGGCTCGTAGTCGTCGAGCGCCCGGCCTGGTTCGTACATCGGGAGGTTCAGCTCCCGCAGGTCCAGAAGCTCTGTCTCCGCGCCGGATTCCTCCGCGCTCTCCAACGCCCGCCGCAGTGCGCCAAGGCTGGACGAGCCCTCCCGCAGCGTGCCGCCGATTCCAACAATTCTCAAACGTCCATCGCCCATCTTCTTCCCATCCTTCCAAAAGTTCTTCCAAAATATTCGCCGCTTCGCGGCATCAATTGCGGTTCAGGTTACCGCACATCTTCGTGAGTATGCCGTGAAGGGCCTGACGTTCCTCCGCGCTAAGCCCGGCGAGGGTCTTCTCCTCCGCCTGCCGCCAGCAGCGGGCGACGGGCTCGCGCAGGGCGCGTCCCGCCTCAGTGAGGTAGACCCGGAAGCTCCGGGCGTCTTCGGGGTCCCGACTCCGTTCGACCAGGCCGCAGTCCTCCATGCGGCGGAGCATCTTGGTGACGGTGGGGGGCTCGACACGAAGCCTGGCGGCCAACTCGCCACCACGCAGGCCGTCCTGTTTCCAGAGCTCTACAAGCACCATCTCCTGCCCGACGTGAAGCCCGACCTCCGCGAGAGCCCCGGATACGTTGCCCCGATGCGCCTTGCAGACCTTCGCCAGCGCGAACCCGGTGCTGCCGCGGATGGTGGAGGTCTCTCTCACGCGCCCCCTGCGCCCTTGCCCACTCCCTCGCGCGCCGTCAGCCGCTCGTAGTTGAGCCGGAACAACTCCAGCGCCCCCTCCACGTCGTCTTCGCCCCTGATGGGATAGCTCACCCACCCGGTCCGGGGCAGCACGTGATGCAGCCGCGCCCTGCCAGCCTCCACGAGTTCCTTGCGTACCTTTACCGGAAACGGCAGGTCCGCCAGCCGATTGCCGTGCAGGTGCCCGATCTCATGCCCCCTCACCCGAAACTCCACCCCGCCAAACCGATGAGGGCGTGCCTCCACCCCCAGCCATCCCACGACCTCGCTCTCTATCTCTTCCCTGATGCTTGTCATCTTGGACTCCCGATCCACCGCCTATTATTTAGCCGGCTAAGTAATTATATCATGCGGCTTTGGCCGTTCGGCTTGACGACCGCATGGGTGTTCTCGTGCGTACCGATTCTCCTTTCGGGCTGGTCTGTCTTTATGGTGGATCTTCGGGTGTTCTTGCGCATCGTGCCGGGGTACGGTTTCCGGGCTGTACGATGGTACAGGCCGCCTTCTAGTTCAGAGCCAGGAGCAGGGCGGAGACGGTGACGACGGACACGGTCGTCGAGACGAGGATGGCGCCTGAGACGCGTTCGACGTAGGTGTCGTACTGGCGGGCCACGATGAAGACGTTTGCCGCGACGGGGAGGGAGGCGGCCAGGGTGGCGGATGTCGCCCAGAGTGGGTCCACGTCGAAGACGAGGTTGGTGGAGACCCAGATCACGGCGGGATGCACCAGCAATTTGAAGAGGGTCATGTAGGAGATCTCGGTCGCGCCGGTGGAGATGGACCGTCCGACCAGCGTCGCGCCGAGTGCAAAGAGGGCGCAGGGGCCGGCGGCGTCGGAGAGCAGGCCGGTAAAGTTTTCGATGGGGGCCAGCAACCCGAGACCGAAGGTCGATACCATACCGCCCGTGAAGATGGCGATGATGATGGGGTTGCGGGCGAGTGAAGCGGCGACAGAGCCGATCAGGCGCCTCCATCCTCCGTCCGATCCCTTGCCCGCTTCGACGAGCACCATCGTCAGCGGGATCAACACCGTAGCCTCCAGGGTAAGGCCGATCACCACGGGAATGGCCGCGCTGTGACCGAGGGCGGCGGAGATCAGGGGCAGCCCCATGTAGCCCGTGTTCCCCAGCACCGCCGCTGCGCCGAGCAGCGCCGCCTCGCCCGCGCGGACCTCGAAGATTAACCATCCCAGGATGCCAGCCAGGGCGAAGACTACGAGGCCGGTTCCCAGGTAGGCCGTGATAAATGAGCCGTTCAGCACGTCGGTGATCGGGGAAGTCGCCATCAGGTCGAATAGGAAAGCCGGCAGTGCAAAGTAGAACACGAAGGCGTTCACACCAGCGATGCTCGCCTCGCCCAAGACTTTGAAGCGCCCGGCGGCATAGCCGCAGAAGATCAGGGCGAAGAAAGGTAGAACTGTGTCGAAGATTGCCTGCAAACCTCGACTATCATACAGACCCGGTCCAGACGCATCGTCGCTGCCAGGGCGTTGACCCGCACATCAGAAACCCCAATGCGTACAATGAGAGCATGCAGACGGTCAACAACTTCTACGAACCCTGGCTGAACTTTATGCTTTGGATCGGCGTGCTACTCTTGTAGCTCGGCACACCAGCCATCTTCTTTTTCGAGCGGCGCTCTTTCATGCGCTGGTTGGCGTCGCGAGTCGCCCTTTGGGGCTGGGGTCTGCTGCTCTTGTCACTCGGCCTCCGCATAATCATCAGTATCTTGCAGGACACGTTTGCGAACCTGCCTGGGATGTAATCCGATATGGTTCGCTTACGGCCGTGGGCCGCGTTCAGCCCGTGACGAGGATTCCCGAGCCTTCGATCACTTCTCCGACGACCGCCGCCGTGTCGCCGCGTTCCTCCATGATGCCAACTAGGCAACGGGCATCTTCCGCTGGCACGGCCACGAGCAATCCACCGCTGGTCTGTGGATCATAGAGCGGCAGGAGATCTTCGTCTCTAACACTGTCCGCTGTCACGCGTCGCGCCAGATATTTCCGGTTGTTATCGAGGCCCCCGGGATATACGCCTTCGTTCGCCAGGGGTAGCGCACGTTCCCAGACCGGCACTTCACTCCGGCGCACCACCGCGCCCACCCGGCTCGCCTCCAGCATCTCGGAGAGGTGGCCGAGGAAACCGTAGCCCGTCACGTCGGTGGCGGCGGAGACTCCGACTTCCTGCATCACGTCCCTGGCGTTCCTGTTCAGGTGGGAGGCCGTCTCGACGGCGTCCTCGATGTCTGCTTCGGGGAGGAGATCCCGCTTCAACGCCGTTGTCAGGATGCCGAGGCCTAGCGGCTTGGTCAGGACGAGCAGATCGCCCACCTGCGCCCCGGCGTTTCTCACTACCCGGTCTTTCTCAACGAAGCCGGTGACGGAGAGGCCGTATTTCGGCTCCTCGTCCTGCACGGAATGACCGCCGCACAGTTTCGCGCCGGCCTCTTCGATCCGGGACTGACCGCCGGCCAGGATCTCACGCAATATGCCCAGGTCCAGCGAGCAGGGGAACGCGACCAGGTTCAGGGCGGTCAGGGGTTCGCCGCCCATCGCGTACACGTCGGAGAAGGCGTTGGAGGCGGCGATCTGACCGAACCGGAAGGGATCGTCCACGATGGGCGTGAAGAAGTCGGCTGTCTGGAGGAGCAGGCCGCCGCCGAACGGGATGTACCCGGCGTCATCCCGGGTCTCCATCCCGCTCACGAACCCGTCGGCGTCAGCCGGCGCGAGCCCTTTCAAAGCCTGCTCCAGGTCCCCCGGAGCGAACTTCGACGCTCAACCAGCCTTCGTCGAGTACTTCGTCAGCCTTATGCGCTTCCGCTGGTCCATGCGCCCGAGTATATCCCTGCGCCGGGAAGGTGGGGACGCATTCATCGGGAAATACAGCCCGGGTGTCCGCCGTGGGAGACGTGGCGAGAGTGCCTGGTTCGAGAATGAGCAATGGCCTGAAAAGAACTCTGAACGCCGCAACGAGTCAGTTGACTGTGCCGGCATCGATCTGGACTAGATCGCCGCTTTTCGAAGTAGCGATGTGCGTAGTCCCGAAGTCTATCGAGCTATTCAAACTTTTCCGGACGGCGCTGCCGGCTATTTCTTGCCGGCAAGAAATAGCCACTCAGCCTATATACATGTGTTGTCCGCGCCTCGATAATTGGGTTGCTATGACGACGCGGGGCGGATGCGTACAACACCCTTGTTCCTCCACCCCACCGGATACGGGTGGTACGAGATGAGAAGACGCGCGATGTTCTTGGCGGGTTTGATGATGACCGCGCTGGTGGTGGCTTCCGGGATTGCCTGGGCGGCCGCGATAAGCTGTCCCAACAGGGACGGCAACCTGTGCGTGGGTACCGACCGCCAGGACACCATGACCGGAAGGGACAGCCGAGCAGACGACATGCGTGGCAAAGGGGGCGCCGATGAGATGAGGGGGCGCGGGGGCGCCGACGAGATGCAAGGGGGGACGGGCGGCGACACCATCTTGGGCCAGGACGGGCCAGATACTCTCTCCGGCGGCCCCGGAGCGGATACGCTGGGTGGAGGGAAGGGTGAGGACCATTTGGCGGGAGGAGAGGGGCCCGACGCGCTCAACGGCGGCAGCGGCGACGATACCTACAACTTCGGCATCAACGACTGGGGCAACGACACCATAACCGACACCCCCGACGGCGACAATGACCCGCTTACCGGCAATTTCGCGCAGTTCGGGTTCCCCAATCCCCTTACCACCGGCCTGACCGTCAACCTCACTTCGAGCGCAAACGCTCCCGAGGTGCGCAACGGCACCCTCACGGGCACGGTGAACTGGTCCAACAACGCCATTGACGGCGTGTACGTAGGCAGCGGTAGCACTGATCCCACGGTCACCATCCGCAGCACTATCAACGGCAACGCCGCGGCCAACCAGTTGATCGCCAAGGGTGGAGTAGACACCATCAACGCCGGGGCGGGCAACGACTGGATCAGCGTCCAGGACTTCGCCGGCGGGGACACGGTAGATTGCGGCGGTCAGGCCGGAGATAAGGTCTTCTACGACCAAGGCGATACGGTGAAAAACTGTCCTTGAGGCCCGGCGGCCAGCGAAGATGTTGCTTCACACAAGTTTACCCGCAACTTCGTTGCTATGGCGCCCGGGCCGTAACCTCCGGATCACGGCGCAGACCGGGTTGATCCTTCCATGATCCGTAGCCCCGTGGTGGCGGAAGAATTGTATTGACGCGGATTCTGGACTCCGTTAGGCTCAAACCTGCGGGATCGAGAGGAGGCTCGCTCAAAGTTGGAAACTTTGCTGTAGCAGAAATGACTGATGACCCGTGCTCCTTGACGGGCGGCACGCGGTTCGGCGGGCGTACTCTCGAGGGTAGGGACGGCTAGATAGAGGAGGTCGGGTGTGGCAGGCGATTACGTACTAGCGATTGACCAGGGGACAACCTCGAGCAGGGCGATAGTCTTCAACCACGACAGCGCGACCGTGGGGGAGGCCCAGCAGGAGTTCACGCAGCACTACCCCAGGCCCGGATGGGTGGAGCACGACGCCAACGAGATCTGGGACGTCACCATCGGGGTGATGCGCCAGGCGATGGAGGACGCCGGTGTGTCGCCGGACAGCATCGCGGCCATCGGCATCACCAACCAGCGTGAGACCGTGGTCATGTGGGACAAAGAGACAGGCGAACCAGTCCACAACGCCATAGTGTGGCAGGATCGGCGCGGGGCCCAGATCTGCGCCGAGCTCTCCGAAGCCGGAAACGACGAGATGGTCGCCAACAAGACCGGCCTCGTCATAGACGCATACTTCTCGGGCTCCAAGGTAAAGTGGCTCCTAGACAACACCGAAGGGCTAAGGGAGCGGGCGCAGAACGGTGAGATCCTCTTCGGCACCATCGACACCTGGTTGATCTACAAACTCACTGGCGGCCGGGCGCACGTCACCGATTACTCCAACGCCTCCAGAACCCTCCTCTACAACATCTTCGACCTCAAGTGGGATGAAGACCTCATGGAGATGCTCGGCGTTCCGGCCGCGATGCTCCCCGAGGTCAAGCCTTCTTCCTACGTTTACGGCGACACCGACGCCGATGTCTTCGGCGCGGAAGTGCCGGTCGCAGGTGTTGCGGGCGACCAGCAGGCCGCACTCTTCGGCGAGGTCGCGTTCGATCGGGGTCTTACCAAGAACACCTACGGAACCGGTTCCTTCGCCCTCATGATGACGGGTACCGAGCCGATTAAGAGCCAGCGCGCCATGCTCACCACCATCGCCTGGGGACTTGGAGACAACCCCGTGGAGTACGCGCTGGAGGGCGCCATCTTCATTACCGGCGCCGCCGTCCAGTGGCTGCGGGACGGGCTTGGAATCATCCAGGACGCTACTGAGACGGAGGAACTCGCTGCCAGCCTGGACTCCAACGACGACGTGTACTTCGTGCCCGGCCTCGTTGGCCTCGGGGCGCCGCACTGGGACTCCTACGCCCGCGGCACCATCGTCGGCCTCACGCGTGGCACGGGACGGGCGCACCTGGCGCGGGCCGCGCTTGAGAGCATGTGCTACCAGACCCGCGACGCCGTGGAGGCGATGGCCGCCGACTCCGGCATAGACATACCGACGTTCAAGGCCGATGGCGGCGCGGCGGCGAACCGCTGGATGATGCAGTTCCAGGCCGACATCCTCGGCCTCCCTGTCGAGGTGCCCGAGACGCTGGAGACCACGGCGCTCGGGGCCGCCTACCTGGCCGGGCTGGCCGTCGGGTTCTGGGAGGATCAGGAGGAGCTCAAGAACCGCTGGAGGCTGCGCCGCCGCTACGAGCCGCAGATGGGCGAGGAAGAGCGCGAGCGGCTCTACGGCAGGTGGAAGGAAGCCTTGGAGAGATCCAAGGCTTGGGCCCAGGAAGCTGTCGAGTCCCCGCTGGCTTAGGAGGGCAGGATGAAGAAGATCATCAACGCCCCGGAGCGGGTAGTCGGCGAGATGCTCCAGGGTATGGAGGCGGCCCACGGTGGAGAGGGAGGTTTGATCCGCATCCTCCACGAACACAACGTCGTGGTGCGGGCCGATGCCCCCGTTTCCGGCAAGGTCGCCCTCGTCTCCGGCGGCGGCTCCGGCCACGAGCCCACCCACGGCGGGTTCGTCGGCCCCGGAATGCTGGACGCCGCGTGCGCGGGCTCCGTGTTCACCAGCCCGACCCCGGACCAGATGCTCGAAGCCACCAAGGCCGTTGACGGCGGGGCGGGTGTCTTCTACGTCGTCAAAAACTACACCGGCGACGTGCTCAATTTCGAGATGGCTGGCGAGCTGGCCGAGGCAGAAGGCATCCAGACCGACTACGTGGTCACCAACGACGACGTGGCCGTCGAGGACTCCACCTTCACCAGCGGCCGGCGCGGGGTGGCCGGTACCATCTTCGTTCACAAAATATGCGGCGCCGCTGCCGACGATGGCAAGGACCTCGCCGGAATCAAAGAGCTTGCGGAGAAGGTCAACTCCAACGTCCGCACGATGGGGATGGCCCTCACGAGTTGTACGCCGCCTGAGGCCGGGGAACCCATCTTCCAGATCGGGGACGACGAGATGGAGATCGGGATCGGCATCCACGGCGAGCCCGGCGTCGAGCGCAAACAGATAGCCACCGCAAACGAGATCGTGGACGAGATGCTGCAGAAGATCCTGGGCGACTCCGTGGACTTCTCCGGTTCCGAGGTGGCCGTGATCGTCAACGGCATGGGCGGCACGCCGCTCATAGAGCTGTACGTTGCTTACTCCCGCGTCAGGGAAGTGCTCGACCGGGAGGGCGTAAACGTGTGGCGGATGCCGTACGTCGGGGACTACATGACCTCGCTGGAGATGGCGGGGTTCTCCATCACGCTGCTCAAGCTCGACGACGAGATGAAAGGCTACCTCGAAGCGCCTTGCGACGTGGCCGCCGGAAGACCGTTCTAGAAAGGAGAAGGATTTGGCAGCGTATTTGGGCGAGTTCATCGGCACCATGATCCTCATCATCCTGGGCGATGGGGTGGTGGCTGGCGTGCTGCTGAAGAACTCCAAGGCCGAGAACTCGGGTTGGATCGTTATTACCTTCGGGTGGGCGATGGCGGTCGCCGTGGCCGTCTACTGTGTTGGTGCCGTCAGCGGCGCCCATATCAACCCGGCCGTCACGATCTCCCTTGCAGCCACGGGACAGTTCGACTGGGCACTGGTGCCTGGCTACATCATCGCGCAGTTCCTCGGCGCTTTCGTCGGCGGCGTCATCGTCTGGCTGGCCTACTTGCCGCACTGGGAGCCTACCGAGGACGCCGGCCTGAAGCTCGGCGTATTCTGCACCGCGCCAGCGTACCGCGAGACCGGACCGAACCTGATCACCGAAGTCATCGGTACGTTCGTCCTCGTGTTCGGCGTGCTCGGCATCTCCACCAATGCAGGGGCCGTAGGGGGAGACCTCTCTGCGGTCATCGCGACCGGCCTGAACCCGCTCCTGGTCGGCCTACTGGTTCTCGGCATCGGTCTCTCTCTCGGCGGACCGACGGGCTATGCCATCAACCCGGCCCGCGACCTTGGGCCACGCATCGCCCACGCCGTCTTGCCAATAGCCGGCAAGGGCTCCAATGACTGGGAATACTCCTGGATCCCGGTCGTCGGCCCGATAGTCGGCGGCGTCATAGGTGCCGTAGTGTTCGTCGCCTTGCCCTTCTAGGCCGTCCTTAGAAAATTGCCGGGGCGCGCCTTCAGGCGCGCCCCGCCGCAATAAGGAGGGTAACGTGGCCGTTCTCGACGCCTTCGATCTGACGGGTAAAACTGCCGTTGTGACCGGCTGAAATACCGGTCTAGGCGAAGGTTTCACCAGGGCTCTGTCGGAGGCTGGCGCGAGCGTGGCCATCGCCGCGCGGACCAGGGACCGTTCGGAAGAGGTGGCGCGGGATATCTCCGGTTCCGGCGGCAGCGCCATCGCCGTGGACCTGGACGTGACGGATCGCGACAGCGTCGAACGTATGGTCGAAGAGGTCACGGAGCGTCTCGGGCGGGTGGACGTACTCGTGAACAACGCGGGCGTGTGCTACCACCGTCCGGCCCTGGAGGTCCCCGAAGACGAATGGATGGATGTGTTCGACGTGAACGTTCATGGGCTGTGGAACTGCGCGCAGGTAATCGGAAAACAGATGGTCGAGAACGGCGGGGGTGTGATCGTGAACATCGGTTCCATCTCGGCCCAGATCGTCAACCGTCCGCAGTGGCAGCCGGCGTACAACGCCTCCAAGGCGGCGGTGCATCAGCTGACCAGGTCGCTCGCGGCCGAGTGGGCTCCCCACAACGTGCGGGTGAACGCGCTGGCGCCGGGTTACGTGAAGACGGCTATGGCGCCCGTGGACGAACCGAGGTTCAGGCGACACTGGATCGAGGACGCACCCATGCAACGCTACGCGACGCCGGAGGAACTCGGGCCCAGCATGGTCTACCTGGCCAGCGACGCATCCAGCTTCATGACCGGGGCCATACTTGTCTTCGATGGCGGGTATACGCTCTGGTAACCGAACGGAGGGACCATGGAGGCGAACGGATATTCTCTGCAGGATAGGATAGCGGTCGTCACGGGCGGCGGCCAGAGCCTCGGCCTTGCGATTGGCCGGGCTCTCAAGACCGCCGGCGCGAAGGTGGTCGTAGCCGAGATAAACGCCGAAACCGGGGAGCAGGCGGCCGAAAAGCTCGAAGGCGACTTCGTACAGCTCGACGTGACGGACTCGGAATCCGTAAAGAGCATGGTCAGCACGGTGCTGGACAAACACGGCCGCATAGACGTTCTCGTGAACAACGCGGGTGTCGTCCACAATATCCCGTCGGAAGAGGTGCCGGACGACGAGTGGCGCAAGGTCATGTCCGTGAACCTGGACGGTGTTTACTACTGCTGCCGCGAGGTGGGGAAGACCATGCTCGAGCAGGGCTCCGGCGCCATCGTGAACATCGCCTCGATGTCCGGTGTGATCTCCAACCACCCGCAACCCCAGTCGGCGTACAATGCTTCGAAAGCCGCGGTTATCATGCTAACCAAGTCGCTGGCCGGCGAATGGGCGCGGCGTGGCGTGAGGGTCAACGCCGTCTCCCCTGGCTACATACGGACGCCCCTGACGGAGCTCGGCATGTCCAGAGAGGAGTGGAGCAGCGTGTGGCTGGCGTCCACGCCGCTGGGCAGGCTCGCGGAGACGGAAGAGATAGCGCCCGCCGTCGTATTCCTGGCCTCAGACGCGGCCAGCTATACTACTGGCACCAACTTCCTCGTGGACGGCGGCTATACGTCCTGGTAAGCATCGAGTCCGGCGATCAGGATAAGCCGGTTCCTGGGCTAACTAGGAGCTTCCGTTCGGAAGCACCATTGGCTTGACGTTCGCCGGATCTTCCTTGCTGGCCCTGAGCGCGCTGTCCGTATCTTCCAGGCCGAAGGCGCTGGTGACGATGGCGTCGAGGTTCACCTTGCCTGTGGCTGCCAGGGAGATGGCGGCCGGGTAGGTGTTGGCGTAGCGGAAAGTGCCGGTCAGCCAGATCTCCCGGGTCTGCACGAAAGCCAGCGGGACGCTCGTCATCTCCTCGGGGCCCATGCCCACCACAACGGCCGTTCCTGCGGGTCGCAGACACTGGATTCCGTCCCCGAGCGCCCGCTCATTACCGGAACATTCGATCAGGGCGTCAGCCTCGATACCGGCCTCCGCTAGCGGCTCCTCCGCCACGTTCACCGTTCTCGTCGCACCCGTCTTGCGGGCCAGATCCAATCTGGCGTCTGCCACGTCCGTAACCGTCACCTCTGTCGCGCCCTCGGCGAGCGCGACCTGCATCGTGAGCAACCCGATGGGGCCTGAGCCCGTTATCAGGACACGGTCGCCAGCCTTGACGTTCGCCTTGCGGCAGGACCAGATGCCCACGGAGAGCGGTTCCATCAGCGCGCCCGCGTTGTCCGAAAGGCCGTCCGGCATCGAGAACGCGAAATCCTCGTGGATAGCGACGTAGTTGGCGAAAGCGCCGTCTATGGGCGGCGTCGCGAAGAAGCGGACGTTCGGGCACAGGTTGTAGCGTCCCGCTCGGCACTCGCGGCACGTCCCGTCCGGGACGCCCGGCTCCAGCGTCACCCGATCTCCGACCTCGTGTTTCGCCGCCTCCGGCCCAAGCCTGACGACGGTGCCCATAGACTCGTGACCCAGGATCAGGGGCTGTTCGACCACGAAAGAACCGATGCGGCCCTCCTCGTAGTAGTGTACGTCCGAGCCGCAAACCCCGACGGCTGATATCTCCACCAGAACCTCTCTCGGCCCCGGTTCCGGGACGGGACGGTCCTCAACCCTCACGTCGCGGACGCCGTACATCACGGCCGAGCGGTTGTTCATTTTGTCTCCTCTCTAGCGCTTTGGGAACTATTCTCCCGTGACCGCACCCAGGGTCAAACCTCGTACCAGGTACCGTCTCACCGCTAGGCCCACGACGACCATGGGCAGGGCCACAACGGTTCCTATCGCGGTGAGCTGTCCCCAGTCCACACCCGTCTGCGTAATAAGCTGCGAGGCCGCAACGGGGAGTGTCTGGGAGCCGGGTCCGGCGAACGTGACGGCGAAGGCGTAATCGTTCCAGGAAAAGACCAGGCACAGGATGGCGGTGGTAACGATCCCCGGCGCCGTCATCGGGAGGGCAATGCGCCAGAACGTCTGGAAATTGCTCGCGCCGTCCACGCGGGCCGCCTCCTCGATGCCGGGCGGCAGATCCGCGACGAAGGCGTTCATGATCCAGATCACGAACTCCAGGTTGAAGCTCAGGTAAGCAATGACGAGGCCCCAGACGGTGTTGATCAGGTGCAGGAAAGTGAACCCTATGAAAAAGGGCAGGATCACGGCCGCTATCAGGGCCATTCGGGTCGAGATGATCCAGAACGCCAGATGCTTCTTGCCCCTGAAGTTGGAGCGGGCAAGCCCGTATCCGGCTATGCATCCCAGGATCGTTGCGATGATGGTCGAGATGCCGGAGGCCAGCAGGCTGCTGCGGAAGTAGCTCAGAGCGTTGTTTCCGCCGGAGACAAGGCCGATGTAGTTGACCAGGGTCGGTTTGAACGCCAGCAGCGGTGTGGGGGAGAGGACATCCGTCGCGTTCTTGAACGACGAGAGAATCATCCACGCCACCGGAATGATCGTCCACAGCAGGATGAGGACCAACAACACGTAAGGGATAGCCCTCCCGCCCGAAAATCGCGCTCCGCTGGTCATCTGAGCAGCCCCCTCCGCTGGAGTATTCCGGTGAACAGGTTGGCGATCAGGATGGAGACGGCGAGCATCAACAGGCCGATGGCCGCCGCGTACCCTAGATGGAAGAACCGGAAAGCGCTCTCGTAGAGCCTCAACGGGATGATCTTGGTCACGTTGGCCGGCCCGCCGTTGGTCGCCTGCCAGATCACGTCGAAGTAGCGCAGCGCGTCCATGGACCGGATCAGGAGCGCAACGATGACGATGCCCGCGATGGACGGCAGCACTATGTGCCTTAGCCTAGCCATGTAGCTTGCCCCGTCCACCTTCGCGGCTTCGAGTATCTGTGGCTGGATGGACACCAGGCCCGCCAGCGTGATCAGGGTGATGAGCGGCGTCCACTCCCACCGGCCGCCGGGGCCAGGAGAAGGCCAGCAACGCGCTGGCGGGTGAGCAGGCTAAGGTACTCGCGCTCGGACTTGACATCCTCGGCCGAGGCGCACAGGATCACCGAGTGGCCGTGGCTGCGGGCCACTTCATCCACCGCCTTGCAGCATTCGGCGAAGAATGGGTTGGTGACATCGGCGATCATCAGGCCGACGGTGAGCGTACGGCTGGCCCGCAGCCTGCGGGCCAGTTCGTTCGGCTGGTAGCCCAGGCGTGAGATCACAGCCCTCACACGCTCGACCATCGCCGGGCTCACCGAGCGCTCGTTATTGACCACCCGGGAAACGGTCTTGATGGACACACCAGCTTCCCTGGCGACATCTTGCAAGGTCGCCCGTCCTCTATGCTTCTCTTTCCCACCCATCGTTGCGGACAACGGTAGCATAACGGAGGTCGCTGGCACAGAGCGGCGTGCCTCCATTATGGCTGCGGCAGGAGCAAACCGTCATTAGAATTGCATCACCGGCCATAGGTGGTGGCCGGCACACGCGAACAGAGGAGCGAACTTGGAGACCACTCAAGCCACCATAGCCATCGTGAAGGAAATGGCCGCCGCGATGGAGGAGCATCGGCAGTCGCTGACGCGGCTCGACTCCGAGATCGGGGACGGAGATCACGGTACCAACATGCACCGCGGCTTCCAGGCCGCCCTCGAACGCCTGGAGAACACGGATCCCGCTTCACCCTCCGACGCGCTGAAAGCGGTCTCCATGGCCTTGATCGGGAAGGTTGGCGGCGCCGCCGGCCCGCTCTATGGAACAGCCTTCCTGAAAGCCTCCGGCGCCTTGGCCGGGAAAGAGGAGATATCGGCCCATGACGCCGCCGAAGCACTCGAAGTTGCGCTCTCCGGTGTGAAGCAGCGTGGCAAAGCCGAAGCCGGGGACAAAACCATGGTGGACGCCCTCGAACCCGCGGTAAAGGCCGCAAAGGAGGCTGCGGATTCAGGCAGCGTCGCCGATGTGTTCCGGGCGGCGGCATCGGCCGCCGCCGAAGGAGCAGAGACGACCGTGCCGCTCACGGCGAAGCGGGGAAGGGCGAGCTACATGGGCGAGCGTGCCGCCGGCCACAAGGACCCCGGCGCGGCCTCTACGCACCTGCTCCTCGATGCTGCTGCCCGGACGCTGGAGGAATCCTGATGGTCGGGCTTGTTCTCGTCTCCCACAGCCCAGAGATAGCAGAGGGGACGGCCACGCTCGTGCGCCAGATGGCCGGCGAGGTCGAGGTGACGCCCGTGGGTGGAACGTCAGACGGCTCCCTCGGTACGGACCCGGATGGGATACAGGCTGCTATCGAGGGGATGGAGGCCGAAGAGGTGCTCGTTTTTGTGGACATAGGGAGCGCCGTGCTCTCCGCAGAGACGGTTCTTGAGATGCTCTATCCCGGGCGGCAGGAAAGCGTCAGGATAGTGGATGCGCCCTTCGTGGAGGGGGCTTTCGCAGCCGGGGTGCTTGCGCAGGCTGGATCGGATGCGGCGGAGTGCGTGGAGGCGGCAATGGAGTCGCGCACCGAGTCAAAGCTGCACGGCGAACCCTGAAACGGCGCGGGAGCGTAACAACGAGGCGTACAGCGTAGAGGAGGAAACGATGACCGCCCGTTCCGCCGGAAGAGCGGATCTCGGAAGCCGAACCCACGTCGTGCCGGGGATGACCGAGGAGCAGACCGACCGCGCCCGCAGGCTCGACGCGCCAACGGTCGCCGTCGTCATCCTCCTCCTCGTCATCCTGGCGTTGTTGCTCCACTTCTCGAACCCGGAGGGCGCTCTCCTGGTCGTGAGCTACGTACTCAACTGGTTCATCTACGGTTGGTTCCTCTTCTCGAGTTCTTCTACATGCTCTGGCTCGCCCCGGACAACAGGGAGTACTTCCGCAATAACAAGCTAGATCTCATGGTCCTCATCCTGACCGTCCCGCTCTTGCCAGGTGTCTTCCAGGCATCGTGGGTCCTGAGGCTCCTCCGGCTCATAGATATGCTCCCGGCTGTGCTCGGACGCTTCGTGCACATCACGTTGCTGCCCTACGCCATCGTTCTCGCCTTCATCGGGGTCTTCGGCGGGGGGTTGGCATTCTCCCACTTCGAAGGCGTGAGCATACTCGATGGCATCTACTGGGCCAACACAACCATCAACACCGTCGGCTACGGGGATGTTTCGGCGCAGACCGCCGGGGGCAAGGTTCTATACATGGTCATCCAATGGACCGGAAACGTGATCCTCGCCATGCTGATCGGTAGTGTCGCCGCCTTCGCCCAGCAACTCTTGCTCGGTGAGAAGATAGACGAACTGGAGGAAGACATTGAAGAGGTCGAAGAGGATGTGGACGAGGTGGAGGAGGACGTAGAGGGCCTGCTCCGCAGCGTCGAGGGCCTCTCGACTACAGACCGGCTCGTCCTCCAGGAACTGTCGAACATCAAGGCGCGTCTCGACGAAGTACATCCGCAGAGACCGTAGAGAGAAGGGAAACCATGAGCAGCCGAGTACCGGAGGACATAAGGGACTACCCGTTCGACGTGATCGTGGTCGGCGCCGGAATCAACGGGACCGGGATCGCCCGTGACGCCGCAATGCGGGGCCTGAAGGTCTTGCTCTTGGACAAGGGAGATATTTCCAGCGGAACCACGCAGTGGGCGACGCGCCTGATCCACGGCGGCCTCCGCTACCTGCAGTACTACGAGTTCCCCCTGGTGCGCGAATCCCTGCACGACAGAGAACGCCTCTTCCACGTAGCCCCGCACCTGGTGAAACCGCTCGGGTTCCTCGTCCCGATCTACGACTACATGGAACATGGCAAGCTCATGGTGCAGCTCGGCATGTTCTTCTACGACGCGCTCTCCTTTGACAAGAGCGTAGGCAACCACAAGATGTACAACGCCTCCCAGACGCTGGAACGCTATCCGAGCCTGACCCCTGATGGCCTGAAAGGCGCCGCCTTCTACTACGACGGGCAGGCCGAGTACGCCGAGCGCATCGCCGTCGAAAGCGCGATATCGGCCCGCGAGCACGGCGCCGTCGTGCTCAACTACGCTAGGGCCGATCGCCTCACCACTGAAAACGGCCATGTAACCGGCGTGGAGTTCACCGACGTGCTCGCTGGGGAAAAATACTCGGCGCAGGCTCCCGTCACCGTAAACGTCGCGGGGCCATGGGTGGATGAGGTGCTCGCCGGCCTCGAAGGCCGTTCTGAGGAGCGCATGATCGGGGGCACCAAAGGCAGCCACCTGATCGTGGACCCCTTCCCCGGCGCGCCGCCATCCGCGCTCTACGTCGAGGCCAGGGGCGACGGGCGGCCGTACTTCATAGTCCCGTGGAACGGCCGCTATCTGATCGGAACCACCGACTTCCGCTACGACGGCGACCTCGACTACGTCTCCGCCGGTGACGATGAGATAGATTACCTCATAGAGGAGACGAACCGCGTCATACCGGAGGCAACCCTCAGCCGCGAGAAGGTTCTGTTTACCTACTCTGGCGTCAGGCCGCTGCCTTACAAGCCGGAGGGCGCGGAAGGCAGCGTAACCCGGAGCCACGTCATCTACGATCACGCGGACAAAGACCCCGAGATAGAGGGCCTCATCTCCATCATCGGTGGCAAGTTGACTACGTATCCCACACTTTCCCGCCAGACGGTGAACAAGGTTTACGACAAGCTGCACATGCATGCGCCGAAGAGCCGGGCCGACAGGGTGCCGCTTCCGGGCGGAGCCACGGACGATTTCCAGGTATTCGCCGCCGAGTTCAAGGCCACGAGCGAACTGGCCGAGGATCTGGCCGAGAGGCTGCTCAAGGTCTACGGTGTCCGGGCGCCGGACGTGCTGGACGAAGCTGGCGACGATCCGTCGTTGAAGTTGCCCCTGATCTCACCTTTCACCCTCGAGACGGGCGTGATCGGGGCCGAGATCCTCTACGCCTTCCGGCGCGAGATGGCCCAGACCCTCGCCGACGTGCTCCTCCGCCGCACCATGGTCGGCATGGGCCCCAACGTCGCCCTCGACGTAGACGTGGCCGCAGCCAGGGTCGCCGTGTACCACCTCGGCTGGGACGAAGAGCGCGCAGACCGGGAGGTACGCGATTATCGCGAATACGTGCGGCGCTACAAGCCTAAGAACCTCGAAATGCCGGAGCCCGCAGCAACCTGACGCCCTAACGGAAGAATTTCAGGAATTGTTCCTGTTTTCACGTTTGACGCCTTGGGTGCGGGGTAAAACGAGACAAGTAGGATCACGAGTAAGGAGGTCATCCGAAGATGGAGACCGGACGCGGTAGCGAGGGCATTCTTTCGCAGGAAAACGCGGAGAAGCGCGATCAGATAATAGATCTTCTCAAGCAGGCGTATTTCGCTGAGTTGGAGACGGTGATCAACTACGTCACCGAGTCCGTCAACCCTGACGGTGTGCGGGCGCAGGAGATCAAGGAAGCCCTTGAGGAGGACATCCAGGAGGAGCTTGGTCACGCTCAGCAGTTTGCCGAAAGGATCAAGGATCTCTATGGCGTGGTGCCCGGTTCGATGGACTTCAACGCGGTCCAGGACACGTTGCAACCGCCCGAAGATCAGGTGGACATCGTACACGTGATCAAGGGCGTAATAGACGCGGAGACCGCCGCGATAGAGCTGTATACGCAGATCATCGAAGAGACCGAGGGCGCCGACCCGGTCACGCAGGACATGACCATCGCCGTGCTGCACGACGAGCAGGGCCACCGCCGCCTGTTCGAGGGCTTCCTCCGCGAGTACGAAGCCGAGGGGCTCGCCTAGCGACCGGCCCGAAAACCTGCGAACAACGAAAGGCCCGGCTGGAACAGCCGGGCCTTTCGTTTGTGCGAATATCTTTTGCGCGTTGGGGGCGTGGTCCTTTATAATGACGCTCGCAACGTGATGGACGAATTTCACTTAACCAGCCCCCAGCCCGCGCGACACGGTCGTTGCGTTGGCGGGGGCTTGTAACTTTGGAACAACCTCTCCTGCCGACGCTGAACATTCTGTTGGCGCTGGCGTTCGTGGCGCTCAACGGCTTCTTCGTGGCGGCCGAGTTCGCGCTGGTGCGGGTGAGGGAGTCCCGCATCCAGCAACTCGAGCAGGAGGGCAGCGCGCGGGCCCGGGTGGTGCATGGCGTGCTGCGGGATCTCGACGCGTATCTCTCCGTGTGCCAGGTCGGTATCACCATGGCCTCCCTGGGACTCGGGTGGGTCGGCGAGCCTGCAGTGTCGCGCCTCCTCT
>Ga0081539_10002063_pt1 | contig 30103 bp, 30 predicted proteins | sample TabmetS4T2R2_FD_71023 | JGI IMG/M metagenome (GOLD analysis project Ga0081539, IMG submission 71023) | Tabebuia heterophylla rhizosphere microbial communities from the University of Puerto Rico - S4T2R2 | ecosystem: Host-associated > Plants > Roots > Rhizosphere ... | reverse complement strand
GGAGGAGGGAGGAGGCCCCGCGCTACGACGCCGTCGTGGGGGAGGTCCGGACGTTCCGGGCCGAGGGGATCGGGGGGGCGGTCGCGGCGGGGATCGGCCGCGACCGCCTCTGCGTCGACCCCGGCATCGGCTTCGGGAAGCGCCTGCAGCACAACCTGGAGCTCCTCCGCGCGATCGGCTCCTTCCGCGACCTGGGCCCGCCGGTGCTGGTCGGCGTGTCGCGGAAGCGGTTCGTCGGGGAGCTCTCGGGTGTGGAGGATCCCGCGGAGCGGTACGAAGGGACGCTGGCCGCCGTCGCGTGGTGCGCGGGCCGGGGCGTCGACGTCGTCCGGGTGCACGACGTCGCGGCCACCGTCCGGTCCGTCCGCGTCGTGGACGCGATCGCGCGGGCTTCCTCATGAACGACGATCGTCCGACGTTGCTGCTCCTCCACGACCGAAGTCAGACGGCGGACGACTGGCGGGAGTTCGTGCCGCTCTTCGAGCCACGGTTCCGGGTGCTCGCGCCCGACCTCCCCGCCGGGCGCGAGCTGGAGCACGCGCGCTCGCTCGTCCGCGACGTTCGCGCGGGAGCGATCGGCCACGGGCTCGGCGGCGAGGTGGCCCAAGCGCTCGCCGTCGAGGGGCTCGTGGATGCGATCGTCCTCCTGGACGCGAAGCGCGCGGAGGGTCTCTCCGATGAGGCCTTCGCGTCACTGGAGATCCCCGTGCTGCTGCTGTGGGGCGAGGACGACGACGTGGTGCCGGTCGCGATCGCGGAGGAGCTGAACGACGCGATCCCGACGTCGACGCTCGGCCTCGTGCCGGGATGCGGTCACGACCTGCTCGCGGAGGCGGCCGCGACGATCGCGCCGATGATCCTGGAGTACCTGCGAGCGAGGTTCCTCCGGGCGCCGCACGAGCACGCCGGCGAGGGCGTGGTGCGGATCCAGCTGGAGCGCCGGCCCCCGTGGCTCGACCTCGAGGAGGACGAACGCGACGACTGGTTCGACGTGGAGGAGGAGCCCACGCGATGAGCCGCGCCCGGCTCTTCCTCTCGGGGATCCGCGCCGACGGTCGCCACGGCGCGCGGCCGGGCGAGAAGGACGAGACGCAGCCGTTCGTCGTCGACCTGGACCTGGAGGTCGAGGTGGCCGAGGATGCGATCGACGGCACGGCGGACTACCGGACGATCAGCGAAACGGTGCGCGAGGTGGTCGAGCACGGATCCTTCGATCTGATCGAGGCGATGGCGGAGGCGATCGCCGGGCGGGTGGCGTCGATCCCACGCGTGCGGTCCGCGACGGCCGTCGTCCACAAGCCGAACGCGGCGGAGCGGCTCGGGATCGACGGCGTGGCCGCGGCCGCCACCGCGACGGGCGAGGGCTGACGCCGGAGCGGGCGATGGTCACGGCCTACCTGGGGCTCGGGTCGAACCTCGGGGACCGGCTGGCGAACCTCCAGGGCGCCGCGGATCGGCTCGCGGACGAGGACGGCGTCGCGCTCGAGGCGTCCAGCCGCGTGTGGGAGACGTCGCCGGTCGGAGGTCCACCCCAGCCCGATTTCCTGAACGCGGTCCTGCGCGTCCGCACGGAGCTGGCGCCGGGTGACCTGCTCGCTGCGTGCGCGCGCGTCGAGGCGGCCCTCGGGCGAGAGCGGAGGGAGCGCTGGGGGCCGAGGACGATCGACGTCGACGTCCTGCTCTTCGACGAGGCGGTCGTCGACGAGGCCGACCTCGTGGTGCCGCACCCGCGGCTCGTCGAACGGGCCTTCGTCGTCCTCCCGCTGCTCGAGCTGGACGCGGAGGCGACGCTCCCCGACGGGACGCGGCTCGTCGATCTGCGCCTCGACGGATCGGACGTCCGACCGGTCGAGCCGCCGCTCTCGCTGCGATGACGGCGCTGTGTCTGCGGTGCGACTGGGTCGGCGACGTCGAGGCGGGTGCGTGCCCGCGATGCGGCGCGCCGCTCTATCACGAGAGCGCTCCGCCGGGCCCGTCGGCTCGTCCGCGGGCCGAACTGACCGTCGAACCACCGGGTGCGCCCGAGCCCGACGGCGGGCCGGACGCGTGGTCGGCGCCCGTCCGGGCGCCGACCAGCGTCCGGGCCGCGTTCGCGTTCGCCGCCGTCGTGACGGCAGCGCTCGTCGTCGTCCTCAGCCTCGGACGTGAGCCCTCATCGCCCGTCGACCCTCCGCAGCCGCTGCTGGCCGGGGGCGGCGCCGGCGAGGCGGGGATCCTCGTCTACAGCGTCCGAGATCCCTCGGGCGCCGCCAGGCTGTGGCTCTGGCCCGTCGGCGGTCGCCGGGTGCGGATGGGGCCCCTGATCAGGACGCCGGTCGAGCTGGTGACCGTCCGGACCCCGGCGTACGGGTGGGTGGGGTTCACGTCCGACCTCGGCAACGGCCTCCGGGAGGCGTCCGTGCTCGGATCGCTGGACCGCGATGCCGAGCCCGAGGCGATCGGCACGGGACAGCTCATCGCCTGGGCTCGCGGGGGCGGGACCGCGATCTTCGTCCATCACGGGCCGGTGCGCGACGGGTGCCGGCGGCGCGTGACGGTGCTCGCCGTGAGCCTCGACGTGGAGGGCCGCGAGCCGGTCCTCGACGACACGATCTGCGGCGAGGTCCTCTCCGTCGGCCGCACCAGCATCGGCTACTTCTTGACGCGAGCCGGCCCGGAAGGAGCCGACGTCGTCGCCGCGGGCTACGAGGACGCGGGGGTGCTCCTCCGAGATCACGGCCTGATCGGCATCTCGCCCGGGGGCGCGATGCTCGTGACCCCGTCGTCCGAGCTCCGAGCGCCGGGGGCCGGGGGGTCGACGGTCGTGGCGGGCGCCGCGTCGCTCTTCGACCAGTTCGGAGGGCGCCCACAGCCGTACCTCGTGCGCGGCGAGGCGCTGCGGGTCGAGGACGTGCTCGCGTACGCCCCCGGGTCGACGACCGCGCTGGTGACCGGGCGCCTCCCGGGCCAGGACCCGGGGATCTGGGAGCTGCCGCTCGGCGCGCCCGGGAACGGACCCGAGCGCCCCCGGTTCGTCGCGGCGACCGAAGGACGCACCGAGGCGACGTACGCCGGCGACGGCACCGCGTACGTGATGACCCGCGGCTCGCTCTGGGTCCTCCGCGATCATCGGCTCGAACCGCTCGGGCTCCCGACCGGAGCGCCGCGGCCGAACGGGCCGCTCGTCTGGATCGTGCGGGAGCCGCTGATCGGCCTGTGAGGAAGCGGGCGCGGCCCGCACCGGGGCGTCCACGAGCCACCGAAGCGCGATACTCGTCCCATGGACGTGGCGGTGATCGGCGCGGGCCGCGCCGGCACCGCCGTCGCGGTCGGTCTCGCCCGTGCCGGCCATCGGATCGTCGGCGTCGCGGGAGGCGCGGCCACGGCTGCGCGTGTCCACCGATGGCTCCCCGATGCCCCCGTCCTGGACCCGGCGGCCGCGGCGGCGGCCGCGGCCCTCGTCGTGATCGGCACCCCCGACGACGCGATCCGTCCCACGGCGGAGCGACTCGCCGCCGAGGGCGCGGTCGGCCCGGGATCGTGGATCGTGCACCTGTCGGGCGGGCTGGGTCTCGACGCGCTCGAGTCGGCGGTCCGAGCCGGCGCCCGGCGCCTCGCGATCCACCCGTTGCAGACGTTCCCCGACGTGGACTCGGCGATCGATCGGCTCCCGGGGGCGGCGATCGCGGTGACGGCCGACGATGAAGAGGGGGCGGAGCTGGGGATGCGGCTCGCCGACGATCTGGGGGGCAGGCCGTTCCGGCTGGACGACGATCGCCGTCCGATCTACCACGCGGCCGCCGTGTTCGGCTCGAACTACCTCGTCGCGACCTCCGCCGTCGCCGAGACCCTGATGATCCTGGCGGGCGTGCCCGATCCGGCGGAGGTGCTCGCGCCGCTCCGCCGCGCGTCGATCGAGAACGTCGAGCGCCTCGGGGCGGCGGAGGCACTGACGGGCCCCGCCGTCCGTGGCGACGCAGGGACCGTCCGCCGCAACCTCGAGGCGTTGAAGGCTTCGGCGCCGGAGCTGATCCACGCGTACGTGTCGATGGCCCGCGCCGCGCTCGACGTCGCCGATCGCGCCGGCCGCCTGGCGTCCGACGCCCGCCGGGCCGTGGAGGACGTGCTCGACGGGTGGACGTGATCCGGACCGCCGGCGAGCTGCGCGCCGCCGGCGACGGCTGGCGGAGCGAGGGCTTCGACGTCGGGCTGGTCCCCACGATGGGCGCGCTGCACGTGGGCCATGCCTCGTTGATCGGTCGCGCCCGCGACGAGACGGCGCGGATGATCGTGTCGATCTTCGTGAACCCGGCGCAGTTCGCGCCGGGCGAGGACGTGGAGGACTATCCCCGTGACGAGGACGCGGATCTGGAGTTGTGCCGACGATCGGGTTCCGACCTCGTCTGGCTCCCTCCGCCGGAGGAGGTCTACCCGCCGGGTCGGACGTTGCCCGAGCCGGACCCGGGACCGGTCGGCGACCTCTTCGAGGGCGCGGCGCGGCCCGGCCACTTCCGCGGGGTGCTGAAGGTCGTGCACCGGCTCTTCGACCTGGCCGGGCCGTGCCGCGCCTACTTCGGGGAGAAGGACGCGCAGCAGCTCTTCCTCGTCCGGCGCATGGTCCGCGAGCTCGACCTCCCGATCGAGGTCGTGGGATGTCCCACCGTGCGCGAGGCGGACGGGCTCGCGGCGTCCTCGCGCAACCGGCGCCTCCGTCCCGACGAGCGAGAGCAGGCCGGCTGCCTGTTCCTCGCGCTGTCGGAGGCCGCGGCCCTGGCCCGCGCGGGCGAGGCGGACGCCGCCGTGCTGGTGGCGGCGATGGCACGAGAGATCGGCGCGACGCCGCTGGCGCGCCTCGATCACGCGGCGATCGTCGACGACGACACGTTCCTCCCGGCCGAGCGCGTCCGACCGCCGGCGCGGGCCGTCGTCGCCGTCGGGTTCCCGTCGGCCCGGCTGATCGACAACCTGCGTCTCCCGGTGTAGTTGCCGCGGTCGGGGGCGTCGGCGACGATGGACCGTCCCGACCCGCTGGGGTGCTGATGCTGCTCGCCGCCGATGTCGGCAACACCGAGACCGTCCTCGGGATCTTCGACGGGGACGACCTGGTCCAGACGTGGCGGCTCTCGACGCAGCCCGAACGTTCGGCCGACGAGCTGGCCTTGGTCCTGTCGGGGCTCCTCGAGCATCGGGGGCTGAGCCTCGAGAAGCTGACCGGGCTCTGCGTCGCGTCGGTCGTCCCGGACGTGACGCTCCAGCTGCGCGACCTGTCCACCCGTTACCTCTCGTTCGAGCCGATGATCGTGGGCCCCGGCACCAGGACCGGCGTCTCGGTCCTCACCGACAATCCCCGCGAGGTCGGCGCCGACCGGATCGTGAACACGCTGGCGGCGTTCACGCGGTACGGCGGTCCGGCGATCGTCGTCGACTTCGGCACCGGGACGAACTTCGACGTCGTCTCGAGCGACGGGGAGTTCCTTGGCGGCGTGATCGCCCCGGGTCTCCAGATCTCTGCGGAGACGCTCGTCCAGCGGGCCGCACGGCTCACGCGGGTGGAGCTGGAGGCTCCGACCTCGGTGATCGGCACGAGCACGGTCTCCGCGATCCAGTCGGGGCTGGTCTACGGCACGGCCGGCGAGGTCGACGGGATCGTGGCCAGGATCCGCGCCGAGCTCGGTGAGGCCACGACGATCGCCACCGGCGGCCTGGCGCCGGTCGTGATCCCGCACTGCCGCACGATCGATCATCACGAACCGTTCCTGACCCTCGAGGGCCTCCGGCTGGTCCACGGGAAGAACCTGGATGCCTGAGGAGCGCGAGGACGATCCGGTCCGCGAGCGGAGCGGATCGCGCGAGGAGGAGGTGCTGCGGGCCCGGCGGGAGTCGCTCGAGCGGCTCGGGCGGGACCGCGCCTTCGCGATCAGCCTGCGAGACGTGCTGGAAGAGGACGAGCCGACCTCGACCGAAGCGCTCCGCGAGACGTTCGGCTCGCTGCCCTCCGATCGGCGATCGGGCGAGCGCCGCACCGTCGCCGGCCGGATCGTCCTGAAGCGGGACATGGGCAACCTGAAGTTCCTGACGCTCCGGGACGGCACCGGCGACGTGCAGCTCGTCGCGGACCGACGGGGCGTGGAGGACGAGAGCTTCGGCCTCCTCGACGAGGTCGATCTGGGTGACATCGTCGGGGCGACCGGCGAGGTCGGAACGACGCGGCGGGGCGAGCTGTCGATCTTCGTCGAGCGCTGGGCGATGTTGACGAAGTCCCTGCGGCCGCTGCCGGAGAAGTGGCACGGGTTGAAGGACCCGGATCTCCAGCAGCGGCGCCGGTACCTTCACCTGATCGCCGACGAGCGGCCGCGACGGTACGCGCGGGCGCGGGCGGCCGTCCTCGGCGCGCTGCGGCGGCTGCTCGACGACCGAGGCTTCGTCGAGTTCGAGGGGCCGATCCTGCAGTCCGTCGCCGGCGGTGCGAACGCGAAGCCGTTCACCACGTACCACGAGGCGCTCGACGTGCAGATGAAGCTCCGGATCTCGCTCGAGCTCTACCTGAAGCGGATGCTCGTCGGCGGGTTCGAGCGCGTGTACGAGTTGAGCCGGAACTTCCGGAACGAGGGGATCGATCGCGATCACAACCCCGAGTTCACGATGCTGGAGGCCTATCAGGCCTACGGGGACTACACCACGATGATGGAGCTCTCGGAGGATCTGGTCCGCGCCGCGGCGCGCGCGGTGGATCCCGTGATGGGCCGCGACCCCGACGCCCTCACGGTCACCGTGGGTGGCCGGACGATCGACCTGGCGCCCGCCTTCCGTCGGCGCACGATGCTGGAGCTCGTCTCCGAGGCCGTCGGCGAAGCGATCTCCCTCGAACGTCCGGATCTGCGCTCGATCGCGGGACCGCACGGCGTCGAGGTCGACGACCGCTGGGGTCCGGGCAAGATCGTCCAAGAGCTGTTCGACAAGGTCGTGGAGCCGACGATCGCCGAGCCGACGTTCGTGATGGACTTCCCTCGGGAGGTCTCACCGCTCGCGCGGCCGCACCGAAGCGACCCCGAGCTCACGGAGCACTTCGATCTGGTGATCGGGGGGCTCGAGCTGGTGACGGCGTTCTCGGAGCTGACGGATCCGATCGAGCAGCGGACGAAGTTCGAACTCCAGCAGGTGCTCCGCGCCGCGGGTGTCGAGGAGACGCATCCACTCGACGAGGACTTCCTGCGCGCGCTGGAACACGGGATGCCGCCGGCGGGCGGGCTCGGGCTGGGGATCGACCGGCTCCTGATGCTGCTCACCGACGCGCCGTCGCTGCGCGACGTGATCATGTTCCCCGCGCATCGTCCGGAAGCCGGGGAGTGACCGCGGTCACGTCCCGGCCGTGACGGACGTCACGGCCGGGACGTCGCGTCCACCACATCGCCGGACCGACGGGCCGGGCTACCGTCGCTCCGAAGGATGACCCGGCGAGCCCGTCACCGACGGGGCGATCGACGGGATGTCAGGGGGTGACCCCGCCGCACCCGGGGCATCCGGAGGGCCGGCTCGCCGAAGGCGAGCCGGCCCCCTCCATCAGGCGCGTCGTTCCTGCCAGCGCTTGCCGACGCCGCGGCCGCCGCCGAGGGCGCCCAGGTCGATCAGCAGGCCGAGGGCCACGAGGACGAAGCCCCACCCGCGCACACCGTCGTACCGGTTCTGCGCCACGGCGTACCCGAGGGTCGTCGTCGGCAGGAAGAAGAATCCGAGGAGCGGCCACACCCACGTCCCGAAGGCGTCCGACAGGTAGTGCGTGGGCAGGATCCAGAGCATGAACATCACGAAGCGGGGCAACGCGAGGACGAGGAGGACGACCAAGCAGCCCACGCCGCGGACCCTATCGGCTCGCGTTCTCCCCCGCCTGGTCTGGGGCTACGCTCGCGCGGTCCCGCGCCCGCTGCCCGAGCCCCCGGACCCCCCGACGTCCTGCAGCACGACCAGGATGTCTTGCAGGCCGCGGCCCTTCGCCACGAACCCGGACGCTCCCGCCCCGATCGCCGCCCGCTCGACGCCCTCGTCCGCATGGGCCGTGAGGATCACGACCGGGAGGTCGGGCGACGTCGAGTGGATCCGTTGCATCGCTTCGATCCCGGAGATGTCCGGCATCGACAGGTCCATCAGGACGACGTCGGGTTGCAACTCGGCTGCTTCGAGGCAGGCATCCTCGCCTCCGGCAGCCTCGCCGGCGACCTCGATGTCGTCCACCAGGTTGAGCGCAGAGGACAACGCCTTCCGGAACGCCGGATGATCATCGACGACGAGCACACGCACGATCGTTCGCTCTCCCTTTCCTCGACGGCGCGGGGCCGATCCAACGGGCGATCGGGGACGACTCCCGTGCGGGGCCACGAGGAGCGATGCATCGATGCTCCCAGTCCGCGTCGGGAACCAACAACGGTCTTCCGGGTGATTCGACTGGTCCGAACGGTCTATCCGCCCGCTCCCCCGCGGATCTCCTCATCCTTTCCGGCCCTTCTTCCGAAGAACCAAGAGAGGAACCGGGCCGTCGCCCGGACACGACTGGATGGGTTCCGAACGCAGGCTTCGTGAGGGTGCTGGGTATACTGCGTGCACGAGGCGCTGCGACCGAGAGGAGCGGCGCCTGATGTACCTCGGGGGTAGGACGTGGTCCGCTGATCCCCGGGGCGGGACGGACGAGTCGCCGCCTGGAGGGATGTAGGGCATGTTCGAGCGATTCACCGACCGAGCCCGTCGCGTCGTGGTCCTCGCCCAGGAAGAGGCGAGGATGCTGAACCACAACTACATCGGCACCGAGCACATCCTCCTGGGCTTGATCCACGAGGGCGAGGGTGTCGCCGCCAAGGCGCTCGAGTCGCTGAACATCTCGCTCGAAGCCGTCCGCCAGCAGGTCGAGGAGATCATCGGCCAGGGCCAGGCGGCGCCGACCGGACACATCCCGTTCACGCCGCGCGCCAAGAAGGTCCTCGAGCTCTCGCTCCGCGAAGCGCTGCAGCTCGGACACAACTACATCGGCACCGAGCACATCCTGCTGGGCCTGATCCGCGAAGGCGAGGGCGTCGCCGCGCAGGTCCTCCAGAAGCTCGGCGCGGATCTCAACCGCGTCCGCCAGACCGTGATCCAGCTCCTGTCCGGCTACACCGCCGGCAAGGGCGAGCAGGTCGCCGGGTCGACGGAGGGCGGCGGCCAGGGATCGATGGTGCTCGATCAGTTCGGGCGGAACCTCACGCAGCTCGCGCGCGAGGGCAAGCTGGATCCCGTGATCGGTCGTGAGAAGGAGATCGAGCGGGTGATGCAGGTTTTGTCACGCCGGACGAAGAACAACCCGGTGCTGATCGGCGAGCCCGGCGTGGGCAAGACCGCCGTCGTCGAGGGCCTCTCACAGGACATCGTGCGCGAGGAGGTCCCCGAGACCCTCAAGGGCAAGCAGATCTACACGCTGGACCTGGGCGCGCTCGTCGCCGGCTCGCGGTACCGCGGCGACTTCGAGGAGCGTCTCAAGAAGGTGTTGAAGGAGATCAAGACGCGCGGCGACATCGTGCTGTTCATCGACGAGCTACACACGCTCGTCGGCGCCGGCGCGGCGGAGGGCGCGATCGACGCGGCGAGCATCCTGAAGCCGATGCTCGCTCGCGGCGAGCTGCAGACGATCGGCGCCACGACGCGCGACGAGTACCGCAAGCACCTCGAGAAGGACGCCGCGCTGGAGCGTCGGTTCCAGCCGATCACCGTGGAGGAGCCGACCGTCCCGCACACGATCGAGATCCTCAAGGGCCTCCGCGATCGGTACGAGGCGCACCACCGCGTGAGCTTCACCGACGACGCGCTGGTCGCCGCCGCCAACCTCGCCGACCGCTACATCGCCGATCGGTCGCTCCCCGACAAGGCGATCGACCTGATCGACGAGGCCGGCTCCCGCACGCGGATCCGCCGGATGACCGCCCCGCCCGACGTCCGTGAGGTCGACGAGAAGATCGCCGAGGTCCGGCTGCGCAAGGAGTCGGCGATCGACGCCCAGGACTTCGAGCGCGCCGCGTCGTTGCGCGACGAGGAGCGCCAGCTCCAGGACGAGCGGCAGCGCCGCGAGCAGCGCTGGAAGGCCGGCGAGATGGATGTCCTGTCCGAGATCGGCGAGGAGGAGATCGCCGAGGTGCTCTCGGTGTGGACCGGCATCCCGGTGTTCAAGCTCACCGAGGAGGAGACCGAGAAGCTGCTCCGCATGGAGGACGAGATCCACAAGCGGATCATCAGCCAGCACGAGGCGATCTCGGCCGTGTCGCGCGCGATGCGCCGCACACGGAGCGGTCTGAAGGACCCGCGGCGGCCGTCCGGCTCGTTCATCTTCCTCGGCCCGTCCGGCGTGGGGAAGACCGAGCTCTCGAAGGCGCTGGCGGAGTTCCTGTTCGGGGACGAGGACGCGCTGATCCAGCTCGACATGTCCGAGTACATGGAGAAGCACACGGTGTCGCGGCTGATCGGTTCGCCGCCGGGCTACGTCGGCTACGAGGAGGGCGGTCAGCTCACCGAGGCCGTCCGCCGCAAGCCGTTCAGCGTGGTGCTGTTCGACGAGATCGAGAAGGCGCACCCCGACGTGTTCAACACGCTCCTGCAGATCCTGGAGGACGGGCACCTGACGGACGCGCAGGGTCACCAGGTGGACTTCAAGAACACGATCATCATCATGACCTCCAACCTCGGGACGCGGGACATCGCCAAGGGCGTGGGGATCGGCTTCACCGCCGCCCGCGACGACGCGGTGACCTACGAGAAGATGAAGGAGACGGTCACCGAGGAGCTGAAGCGGTCGTTCCGGCCCGAGTTCCTGAACCGGATCGACGAGGTGATCGTGTTCCACTCGCTGTCGCCGGAGGACGTGAAGCGGATCGTCGACCTGTTGATGCGACGCGTGGAGGAGCAGCTGAAGTCGAAGGACGTCGACATCGAGCTGACCGATGCGGCCAAGACGCTGCTGGCCGAGAAGGGGTACGACAAGGCGCTCGGCGCCCGGCCGCTCCGTCGGACGATCCAGCAGATGGTCGAGGACCCGCTCGCCGAGAAGCTGCTCTACAAGGAGTTCCGAGCGGGAGAGACGATCATCGTCGACGTCCGCGACGGTGAGGTCGTGTTCGAGCACGCCAACGTCGTGCCGCCCGACACGCCGCCCGTGGAGCTCGCAGGCTCGACGGAGTAGGGGCGCGTTCGAACCAGCCGGGGCCGCGGTCAGCCGACGTCGACCCAGATCGTCTCCGTGGCACGGTCGACGACGATCCCGCGCATCGGTGCGCCGATCGGGATCTCGCTGACGCTGCGGGTGTCCTCGTCCAGTCGGCGGATCGATCCGTCGCGATCGCACACCCACACCGCTCCCATGCCGGCGGTGATGCACGTCGGCGACGGGCCCACCTGGATCGTCGCCCCCGCCGTGTTGTCCCAGATGTCGATCGCGGTGACGGAGCCCGCCGTGCGCGAGACGGCCCACACCGCGACGTCGCCGACCGCGAGCGAATCCACCCCCGCCTGCACCTCGATCTCGGCGATGCGTCGGAGCGTGTCGGGGTCGTACCGAGTCACGGTCTCCCCGAAGGAGTCGCCGATCCAGAGCGACCCGCTCCCGAACGCGAGCACGTCGATCGCACCGAAACCTTGGCGCCGCTCGATCTCGCCGCTCCGCGCGTCGAGCCGGAACAGCCGTCCATCACCGGTGCCGAACCACACGTAGCCGGCGCCCACGACGACGTCGGCGGCGGCCGCGCGGACCTCGTCTTGCGGGATCCGGATCGCGGCCCGGCGCTCGTCGGTCGCGGGGTTCACCTCGAACAGCCCGTCCTGGGTCGCCGCCCAGACCTTGTCGTCCCCGACGGCGATGTTCACGGAGAAGGACGCGAAGATGCCCAGGGAGATCTGGGCTCGGAGCTCGTCGCGCATCGGATCCATGTGCATCACCCACCGCGGCGGACGGACGGACCAGACCCCGCCCTGGCCGACGGCGATCGAGTGCGCCGAGAGGTCCTCGAACCGGAGATCGGATCCCGTCACGAGCTCCTTCGTGGTGCTCGTCGCGAGGACCTCGCCCGATCCGGCCAATGACATCACGCGCGCGGCGATCACGACCGCGATCCCCTGGGTCTTCCCCTCGCGCGACTCCGTCTGTCCCGTGTGGACGCCGCAGCGGACCTCGATCCCCAGCTCGCGGATCCGATCGGAGATGTCGGCCGCGCATCGGATCGCGCGGTCCGGCTGCGGGAACGAGGCGAAGAACCCGTCGCCGGCGTGGTCCTCCTCGTGGCCACCGAACCGCTTCAGCGTCGAACGGACGATCCGGTCGAACCTCGACGAGAGCTCTCGGTAGCGGGCGTCGCCGATCTCGGCGGCGACGTGGGTGGAGCCGACGACGTCGAGCATCAGCACCGTCGCGATCCGGCGCTCCGGCATGCGGCGAGTATCCGCTCGGCGCCTCCGTCGCTCAACCGCACCGAGCTCAGAGCTCGAGCGCCGGAAGGCCGAAGCCCGGTCCCCGAACGGGGACCGGGCTTCTCGGCGTTCGCGTGAGGTCGGCGAGTTCTCGATCAGCTCGCCGGACGGGTGTACGCCCAGGTCGCGTCGACGAACGAGTCCTCGCCGTCGGTGGCGTGGCTCCAGACGAGCTTGAATCCCCACTTCACCCCGGCGGAACCCGGCGAGATCGACACGCCCCTGATGTCGACGGCGTTGTCGGCGTTGGCGATGTAGATGCACACCGTGTCGGGCGGCGCGGTCGGGGTCTGCCACGTCCCGGAGCAGCCGTGGTCACCGGCATCGCCGACGCTCACCGGCTCTCCGTCCTTGGCGGCAGGTGGTAGCGCGCGGTCGACCGCCACGTCGGTGTCGCTCAGACGGGTGTCGGCGCCACCCGGGACCGTGGCGACCGCTCCCCAGTCGCCCCCGTTCGTGAGTCCCGCGACGCCCTCGACGTCCACTCCGATCACGCCCCGGATCGTCTTCTTCGGAGCCGCTCCGGCGGGTACGAGGCTCATCACGATCGTCGTCGACACCACCGAGACGATCCCGGCGATGGTGAGCAGCTTGATCTTCGACATGGGCTCCTCCTCCTCGGTGGGCGGGATCGTGATAGGACAGCTCCCGCTCGCCAGCCTCCGACGCGAACCGCGGGCCGGCGTCCGCCTCACCCCCCTCCGACCGCGGGTTCCGGGCCGTGCCCGGAGGCACGGCACCCGGTTGGCTCAGGACGCAACACTCTCGCTCCGGCGGGAAGGGGCGTCAAATCCGTCGTGGGCCTCGCCGACTCGCCGACCTCTTCGAGCTCGGGGCGGCGGCCGCGGGCGGGCGGATCAACCGGCGGGGTCGATCTCGAGACCGCGGAGCTCTTCGGGAACGAGATCGGCGAACGTCCACGCCGTCCAGAGATCGGCCGAGATCCTCGCGGCGTCCCGCCCCGCCCCGAGCCGCGCGAAGTGATCGCAGATCCGCCGGACGTCCCGCTCCAGGAGGGTCTCGGCATGACGGTTCTTCTTGGGATCGACGGCCTGGGGGAGGTCGATCACGGTGATCCGGTCCTCCCACACCAGGACGTTGTAGGGCGAGAGGTCCCCGTGGATCACGTCCCGGTACAGCATCAGCTCGATCGCGCGCAGGCATGCATCGAAGACGCCCTCCACGTTCCGGAGGGCGGCCCGATGCAGCTGCGGCGCCGCTCGGTCCGCGCCCCCGATGTAGCTCATCAGGATCGCCCGGTCCGTGGCCTCGATCGGTCGAGGGACGGGCGCGCCGGCGTCGGAGAGCGCGCGCAAGGTCGCCCACTCGCGCGAGACCCAGAGGGCGCCCTGGACCTCCCGGCCGAACGTCGTCTTCTTGGCGAGCGCGGCCCGGACGCCTCGCTCCTTGATCCACTCGCCGTCGCGGTACAGCGACTCGTCACGGAAATCACGCCGGTCGAGCGGGTGATAGACCTTCAGCGCGGCCAGTCGCTCGCCGGTCGTGCGTGGGTTCGCGCGGCACAGGTGGACGCTCGCCTCCTTGCCGCTCTTGATGGGTCGGAGGACCCGCTCGATCAGTCCCTCGTCGAGGAAGTGGTCGAAAGCTTCGTCGGACAACGCGGTGCTCCTTCGTGAGTGGGGAACGCGGGCACGGCGAGGCGCCGCGTCCCTCGAGGAGCTACCGCGAGCCGGCCTGGCTCAGGCGGAGACGGAGGGACGGGCGGCGCGAGCGGCGATCGAGCTGGCAGCCATCACGCATCCCTCCTTCGGTCCGGCGCGACCTCTGCGCCGGGGTCGGCCGAGTATAGGCCGACGGCGTCCGCGGCGCGCCCGAGCGGCACGATGGACTCGATCACCGAGCGCGGGATATGCGTGACGGCGCGGAAGCCGTCCCCGTCGGGGAGCAGCTCCTGCGCGACGGACACGAACCGCGGGCCGTCGCGGACCACGAAGCCGGCGGTCGTGACGAGGTAGTCGGCACGATCGTCGTTGGACTGATCGAAGTCGAACCACGCGTCGCGCCAGGTGACGAGCACGAGCTGCAGCCCCGCGACCCCCGACCCGTCGGCCTCGAGCGGCCGCTGATCGGCATCGCCCACCGGACCCGACGAGGGAGCGCCACCGTCGCCGATCCTCACGACCTCCACGGCGCTCCTCCGTCTGCTGTTGCGTCGATCGAGGTATCGGCACGGCGAACGAGGAGCGGAGACCGGGGAGGGTGATCTCACACCGCCCGAGGGGGATCCGAGCCGATGGTCGTAGCCGGACGAGGCTACCCATCGCGTCGGACACGACCCGGCGGGCCGTGTCATCGGTCCCCGCTAGCTTCGTCGCCGTGGCCAGGGCCCGGACGATCTACGCGTGCGCCGCATGCCGTCAGCAGGTCTCCCGGTGGGTGGGGCGGTGTCCGGGATGCGGGGAGTGGGGCACGATCGACGCCGCCACGGGAGCCGCCGTCGCGCCGATCCTCACGCTGGCGGACCCGGCATCGCGCCAGGATCGGGTCTCCACGGGGATCGCCGGGCTCGACCGGGTCCTCGGCGGCGGATTGGTCCCCGCCTCGGTCGTCCTGCTCGCGGGCGAGCCCGGGATCGGGAAGTCGACGCTCCTGCTCCACCTGCTCGCCAACCTGTCGGGGACGGGGCGCGACTGCCTCCTCGTGTCGGGCGAGGAGTCGCACGGGCAGGTCGCGGCCCGGGCGCGGCGGCTCGATGTCGCGGGGGACACCGTCGCCTTCGCGCCCGGCCGCGACCTGCCCGGCGTGATCGGGGCGGCGCGGGAGCGCCGGCCGTTCCTCCTGGCGATCGACTCGATCCAGGCGATCCGTGACCCGGCTGCCCCCGGGGTCCCCGGCGGCGTTGCCCAGGTCCGCGCGTGCGCCGACGCGCTCGTCGGACTGGCCAAGGAGCTCGGCATCGCCGTCGTGATCACCGGCCACGTCACCAAGGACGGCGACCTCGCCGGTCCACGGACGTTGGAACACGCCGTGGACGTGGTCCTGCTGTTCGAGGGCGATGCCCGGTCGGGGATGCGGGTGCTGGCGGGGGGCAAGAACCGCTTCGGCACGGAGGGCGAGTCGGCCTGGTTCGAGATGGGCGCCGGGGGGCTCCGCGAGTTCGACGCGGCGTCCGCGCTCCGCCCGGGCGAGCGGGTGCCGGGCGCGGCGCTGGCGCTGCCGATGGCCGGGCGGCGGGCGGTGGCGGTCGAGATCCAGGCGCTCGTGGGTCCGCTCGAGGGATCGGCCCGGCGGCACAGCACCGGCCTGGACGCTCGCCGGTTCCACCTGATGGCCGCGGTCCTCGAGCGGGCCGCCGGCGTCCACCTGGGGCGCTCCGAGCTCTTCGGGGCCACGGCGGGCGGCTTCCGCGCGGACGATCCGGCCGTGGATCTGGCCGTGGTCGCGGCGCTGGCCTCCGCGGCCACCGGTCTTCCGCCCCCGGCCGGGACCGCGTTCGTGGGCGAGGTGTCCCTCACCGGCCTCGTGCGCAGCGCGCCCGGGATGGAGCCGCGCCTGGCCGCGGCCACCGGCGCCGGTTGCGACGTGGTCGTCGCCGGCGTCGCACCCGGAAGCCGATCGGACGGCAGGGTCCTTCCCGTTCGGCACGTCTCGGAGGCGCTCGCGTGGGCGATCCGCGGCCGGGGGCGACGGGACGACGGCGGCCGCCTCAGCGCGGCGGGGTAGTCGCAGACGCTCAAAGCGCCCCTGACCTGCACTTTTGTATTGCGATTCAGGGTGCCCCATGGTAGAATCGGGTCTCCAGCCGGCCGGTTCTCGGCCGGCCGCACGCTCGAAGGGAGCCCATTTGCCGGCGTTCCGCAAAGGAGACACCGTCGTCCATCCGGAGCACGGCGCGGCCGTGATCCAGGAGCTGAAGGACAAGGAGTTCCTGGGCGAGAAGCGGAAGTACCTGGTCCTTCGGGTCGTCTACGGCGACCTCACGCTGTCGGTGCCCGTCGACTCGGCCGAACAGGTCGGCCTCCGCCCGGTCATCAGCAAGGCGCAGGTCAAGAAGATCCTCAAGGTCCTCACGGAGTCCGAGACGATCTCCGCCGCCAACTGGAGCCGGCGCTTCAAGAACAACCTCGAGAAGCTGCATTCCGGCGACCCCTTCGAGGTCGCCGAGGTCCTGCGGAACCTCTCGATCCGGGACCGTGAGAAGGGCCTCTCGGCGGGGGAGAAGCGGATGATCCAGAAGGCCCGCCAGATCCTGATCTCCGAGCTGTCCCACGCCACCGGCAAGACCGACGAGGACGCCGGGTTGATGATCGACGAGGTGCTGGACGGCGCCCACGGCGTGAAGATGGCCGCCGAGGCCTGACCTCAGCACCACCGCCCGCTCAGGGCCACCCTCGTTCCCGCCGATGACCCTCCAGAGGGGCCGTCGAGCCTCCCGATCAGGCTTCCCGAGGCGGGGTGAGCATGGGCGAGGACGAGCACCGGAGCGTGCCCGACGGCATGCGCAGCTGGGTGGCCGGCGCGATCCGGCTGATCTTCGTCGCCCTCGTCGCGACCGCCGGCGCCCGCCTGGGCGAGGCGCTGGCGACGACCAACGCCAGCCGTGCGCTGCTGCTGGTGTTCCTCGGAGCCGCGATCGGCTACGTCCTGGGCGGCATCTTCGGTCGCGCGACCTTGAAGGCGGTGCGAGGGCTGGAGACGGAGCTGCGCCGGAAGCCGTCCGCGGTGCTCGCCGGCGGCGTGGTCGGCCTGGTGATCGGGCTCATCGTGGCCGCCCTGATGATGGTCCCGCTGCTGTTCCTCCCCGCCTCCGCGTCATGGCCGGCGATCGTCTTCCTGTACCTGACGATCGGGACCGTGGGGTATCGCCTGGGTCAGACGAAGCACGAGGACCTCTTCGGCCTCGTCGGGATCAAGCCCCGCGCCGCCGTCGCCGTCCGGGGCGACCTCCACGTCCTCGACACGAGCGCGCTGATCGACGGCCGGGTCGTCGACCTCGTCGCCACGGGGTTCGTGGGCGGGACCGTCCTCCTGCACGAAGGCGTCCTTCGCGAGCTCCAGACGATCTCCGACGCCTCCGACCCCCATCGGCGGTCCAGGGGCCGCCGCGGGCTCGACGTCCTCGTGGAGCTCCAGAAGGCGCCGACCGTGCAGTTCCAGCTGATCGAGGAGGCCGGGGTGCTGGACGTGGACGCTGCGCTCGTGCGCCTCGCGCGTGAGCGCGGGGCGCAGCTGATCACCGTCGACCACAACCTCGCCAAGGTGGCGGAGGCCCTGCGGGTCCCCGTCGCGCAGATCAACGCGCTCGCCTCACGGTTCCGGGTTCCGTACACGGCCGGCGACGAGATCTCCGTGCGCCTGGTGAAGGAGGGACGCGAGCACGGCCAGGCCGTGGCCTACCTCGACGACGGCACGATGGTCGTCGTGGAGAAGGCCGTCGACGAGATCGGCTCGCAGGTCGAGGTCCGGGTCACGAACGTGATCCAGACGACGACCGGACGCATGATCTTCGCGGCGCTGAACGGCGAGGCCGCCGGGGCGCCGGCGGCCACCAAGGTCTGACCGGCCGCCATCGGCGGTCTGCGATGCTTCCTCCGTGGAGCCGTCGGCCGTCGCGATCGTCCCCGCCGCCGGCGCCGGCGACCGGATGGGCACCGACGCCCCCAAGGCGTTCCTGACGCTCGGCTCCGGCCCGATCCTCGCGCTCGCCGCCTCGGCCGTCTGCGCCTGTCCGGCGATCTCGGCCCTCGTGGTCGCCGTCCCGGACGGGTGGCAGGAACGCGCCGAGCTCGCCCTGGGGCATCAGCGCGTCCGCTCGACGATCGTGCTGGGCGGCCCATCGCGACAGGCCTCCGTGCGCGCCGCGCTCGACGCGATCCCCGCGGGGCCGGACATCGTCGTGGTGCACGATGCCGCACGGCCGTTCGCCTCCGCCGACGTCTTCGGGCGCGTCCTCGACGCGATCGCCGACGGCGCGGAGGCGGCCGTCCCCGTCGTGCCCGTGCTCGACACCGTGGTCCGCGTCCGTGCGGACGCGCTGGCGGGAACCGAACCGCGCGACGAGCTCTCCCTTGCGCAGACGCCCCAGGCGTTCCGGATCGGCACCCTTCGGGAGGCCCACGGCAAGGCCGAGGCGTCCGGCCTCTCGTTCACCGACGACGCGTCGATGGTCCGGTGGGCGGGCTTCGAGGTCCGCGCCGTTCCCGGAGATCCCGCGAACCGCAAGATCACCACGCCCGCGGATCTGGCCGAGGCCCGACGACGGATCGGCGCCGATGCCTGAAGGGGTGGGCCTTGGGTTCGACGTGCACCCGCGCGACGAGGGGCGCCCCCTGCGGCTCGGCACCGTCCCCTTCGACGGCGAGGCCGGCCTCGCAGGTCATTCCGACGGCGACGTCGTGTGCCATGCGATCGCGGACGCGCTCCTCGGGGCGGCGGCGCTGGGAGACGTCGGCGAGCACTTCCCCGACGACGACGCGGCGACGGCAGGCATCGACGGCGCCACGATCCTGACGACGACGCTCGAGCTGCTCGCGACACGCCAACGTGCCCCGGTGTCGGTCGACGTCACGATCGTGTGTGAGCGTCCGCCCGTGGCGCCACGGCGTGATGAGATCCGGGCAAGGCTCGCCGGGGCGCTCCGCCTCCCGATCGAGCGTCTGTCCGTGAAGGCCACGCGCCCGGAGGGCCTGGGGCTCACGGGCGACGGGATCGGCTGCCTCGCCCTCGCGTTGATCCGATGACCGGCGGGATCGTCGCCGGGCGGCGGGCCGTGCTGGAGGCGATCCGCTCCGGGCACGTCGTGGAGGTCATGGTCGCGCGGGGCGCGAAGGACACGCAGGGTCTGCGGGAGGTCCGAGCGGCGGCCCGCGCGGCCGCGGTCCCCGTCCGGGCGACCGATCGGCATGACCTCGATCGTCTCGCCGAGGAGCACCGTGGGGTCGTCGCGCGCACGGCGAGCGGCCGCGCGGGCCGTCGGGACCTCGGAGAGCGAGACCTGGCGACGGAGGCCTGGCCGGCCGACGCGCTCGTCGTGGTGCTCGACGGCATCACGGACCCGCAGAACCTGGGCGCCGCGGCGCGGGCGGCGGAGGCCGGCGGCGCCGCGGCGCTGGTGACGCGGACGCGCCGGGCGGCCGACGTCACGCCGTCGGCCGTCCGCGCCTCCGCCGGCGCGCTGCTGCATCTCCCGCACGCGCGCGTCGCGAACATCGCGCGCGCGGTCGCTCGCCTGCAGGAGGGGGGGTTCACCGCGGTCGGTCTCGACGGCTCCGCCCCGCGGTCCATCTTCGAGGAGGCGTGTCCGGACGGTCGCCTGGCGCTGGTGGTCGGATCGGAGGGAACGGGCATGTCGAGGCTCGTGCGCGAGACGTGCGACCTCCTCATCGCGCTGCCGATCCACGGCCGGGTCGGCTCCCTGAACGCGGCCACCGCGCTGGCTGCCGCACTGTACGGCTTCGTCCTCCCCGGGCGGCTCGTTGCCCCGGAGGAAACCCGTCGCTAGGCTCGCACCGCCCACCCACGATGAGCGATCTGCCCCCTCCGCCCCCCGCTCCCTTCCCGGGCGTGCCGGCTCCGCGTCCGGGCCCCCAGCGTCGCCCCGGCGTCGTCACGGGCGCCGCCGTGATCCTGATCGTGGCCGGCGCCCTCGCGATACTCGGAGGGTTGGTCGTGATCAACCGGAGCGGCCGGCTGGACCTCCCTGGGATCCGCGATGAGCAGGTCGCCGGCGTCGTCGCGTTCATCGCGTTCGTGCTCGGTGGGTTGGACGTCCTGGCGGGGTGGCTGATCCTCCGGCTCCGTCCGGGGGGCCGGGTCCTCGGGATCGTGATCTCCGTCTTGGGCCTGTTGAGCGGACTCGCCCAGCTCGGTCGGACGGGCGCGTCGGGACTACTCACGCTCCTGCTCTATGGATTCGTCCTGTACGCGCTGATCGCCTACGGGTTCGTCTTCGGGCGCGGCTCGTACGACCGGTAGACTCGACGGACGCCGGCGTGGCGCAGGGGTAGCGCAAGCGACTTGTAATCGCTAGGTCGTCGGTTCGAATCCGACCGCCGGCTCTCCGTGCGCGTCCGCCTCAGGCGCCGGGCAGGAACACGTGGAAGGACGCGCCGCCGCCCGGGCGTTCCTCCACCCACGCCCGTCCCCCGTGCAGCTCCGCGAACCGACGCACCAGCGACAGCCCGATCCCCACGCCCGGTGCGTGTTCCGAGCTGGAGCCGGGCGCTTGGCGGAACGGCTCGAAGATCTCCTCGCGGAGCTCCTCGGGGATCCCCGGACCGTCGTCCTCCACGACGATCGACACGCCGCCGTCCTCGGGTTGGGCGCGGATCCAGATCTTGGCCTCCTCCGGCGTGTGCCGGAGGCTGTTCGACAACAGGTTCTCCAGGATCCGCTCCGTCTTCGCCTGGTCGATCTGCACCGTTCCGGGCTCGACGTCCAGCTCGACGAGCCGGCCCTGCGTCTCGGCTTCGCCGATCGCCCGGCTCACGAAGTCGACCAGATCCGTCGGACGCCGGTTCGGAGAGACGATCCCCCGTTGCAGGCGATCGAGGTCGAGGAGATCCGACAGCAGCCGCTCGAGCTTCCGGGCGTTCGACGCGATCCGCCGAACCATGTCGAGCGCGTCCTCGGGAGGAAGGGCCAGCTTCGAGCGCTCCAGCGTGAGCGCCGAGCCCAGGATCGAGGTCAGCGGCGTCCGGAGGTCGTGGGAGACGGCCTCCAGGAACGTGTTCTTCATCTCGTCGAGGGTCCGGAGCCGCTGTGCCGCCTCCCGCTCGCGCCGGAACGCGTCCGAGTACTTCCGCTCGCTGGCGCGCAACGCTCGTTCCGCGCGCTTGCGCTCGGTGACGTCGACCATCAGGCCGCGCAACGCCGTCGGGCCGCCGCCGCGCGGCTTCACCACGTGCACGAGGTCGCGGATCCACCGCGTCGACCCGTCGCCGCCGACGACCCGGTACTCCAGGGCCTCCCCGATCCCCTCCTCGACGACGTCCTTCATCGCCCGCGCCGCCTCCGTCCGGTCGCGTTCGTCCACGTGCTCGCCCCAGCTCCGCGATCCCGACGTCCACGCGCCGGGATCGCCGCCCAGCAGGTCGCCGACGGCCCCGCCGACGAGCGTGAACGTCAGATCGGGGAGCGAGGCCTCCCAGAACGCCGCGTCGAGGCCGGCGACGAGCTCGTGGAACCGCTCGAGCTCGGAGATCCTTCGGGCGTTGCCGAGCGCGAGCGAGGTCAGGTCGGCGATGCCGCGGACGAGCCGGATCTCCCGCGGCCCGAAGACCCCCTCGCCGCGGCGTCCGACCACGACCAACGTTCCGGCGCCGTCGGGTTCCCAGGTGACGGGCGCCGCCACGCTGTCGCGTGGCTCCCGCGCGATCACGAAGTCACGCCCCGCGATCCGCGGGTCGTCGCCCCGGAACACCAGCGGTTCGGCGTTCTCGAAGACGATCGACGCGGCCCACTCGGCCGGCACGTCACCGATCTCGTGACGGGGTCGGATCCCATCCGGCTCGAGGGACAGGAGCCGCGCCAGCCGGAAGTCGCCGGTCTCGTCGTCGCGCACCAGGAACGCCACGCCGGCGGCGTCGATCAACGAGGGGACCGTCTCGATCGCGCCCTGGAGGATGTCGCCCACCGACCGGAGCTGGGTGAGCTTCTTCGACAGGTCGAGGAGGGCGGACGACGTCTCCGCGGCCTCCCGCTCGGCCTGCAGCAGCTTCGCGTTCTGGATCGCGATCGCCGCGTGCGACGCGAGGACCTCCAGGAGCCGCTGGTCCTCCTCGTCGAACTGACCGTACCCGAGGCTCGAGAGCACGATCACGCCCTGCAGCTCGTCACCGACCGTCATCGGGACCGCCAGCATCGACTCCAGGAGGTCGTCGGTCCCCGGGATCTGCACCGCGAACGTCACGAGACGTGCGTCGGGCGTCAGGAGCGACGTCCGGTGCTCCGCGACCCATCCCGTGATGCCCTCGCCGACCGTCGTGATCAGCTCTTCGAGCGTCTCGTGCTCGTACTCGTAGAAGATCTCGCCGCGGAACGCGACCGGCATCAACGTCCGGCCGTCCGGCTCCAGCACGTAGACGCGGCAGTTGTGGTAGTCGAGGATCGTCCGCAGCTCGGCGGTGATCGCGGCGCCGATCTCCGCGACGTCGCCGAGACGGGCGAGGGTCGCGGCGAGGCTGTGCAGCATGTTCAGCTGCGCGACGAAACGAGAGCCGGCTGCGGGCGCGGCTCCTTCGATGCCGACCGGTTCGGTGTGCGCCATCGGGTCAGGCCTTCCGGAGGCCATCCTCCCACCTCATCCAAGGTTTCGGGCTGAGCCAACGGGTGCTTGAACCCGGCTGGTCCCCGGCTACCCTCGCGCCGATGGAGCCGCACCCCACGGGCCTGGACGAGCGCTCCCGAGAGGTCCTCGATTTCGAACGCGAAGCGTGGAAGCTGACGGTGACGAAGGAGCGGGCGATCCGGGAGCGGTTCGGGTTCTCCCCGGGCCGCTATCACCAGCTGCTGCATCGCGTGATCGACCGGCCGGAGGCCCTCACCTACGATCCGATGCTCGTGCGGCGGCTGCGCCGCGTCCGCGATGCGAGGCGCCGTGCGCGGACGGCATCGCACCTCGGTCTCCGACCGTGATGCGGCGGGTGGCTAGGATGGCGCCGTGAACCCCGGTGTGACCCGTCTGGCGATCGTCGTCGCGCTCGTCGTGGGGGGGATCGCCGTGCTCGCCAACGGCTTCTCCGAGGATGCGAGCGGCGCCGAGCCTCCGTCGCCGTCCGTCTCCCCGTCGGCGTCCGAATCCCCGTCGCCGTCGACATCGCCCGAGGAGAAGGTCAGCCCGGCGCAGGAGGGCGTCCTCGTCCAGGTGCTCAACGGCACGTTCACCCCCGGACTGGCCGGCGACTTCCAGATCCTCCTTGAGAACGAGGGGTACCTGTCCGCCGGCGATCCCGGCGACGCTCCGGACAAGCCGATCGTCGACTCGGTCGTGTACTTCCGGGGCGATCAGAAGGCAGCACAGAACCGGGCGGACGCGCAGCTGCTCTCCGAGAACTACCTCGACGGTGCGACCGTCCAGCGTCTGCCCGCCGAGCTCAAGGACCAGACGAACGAGGCGGCCGACGTGATCGTCGTCCTCGGCGAGGACGCGGCCGACGCGTAGCCGTCAGGACGAACGACCGAGGACCCGGTCGACCATGTCGCACAGCTCCTCGGGCAGGAACGGCTTGGTGAGGAACGCGGCCGCGCCCAGTTCGCGCGAGCGTTCCCGGTCGGCCTGCAGCGATTTCGCGGTGAGCACCACGACGGGGATGGCGGACGTGCCCTCGCCGGCCCGGAGCGACCGGAGGACCTGGTACCCGTCCATCCCGGGCAGCATCAGGTCGAGCACGACGACGTCCGGCGCTCCCTCGCGAGCCCGTTCCAGCGCGACGTCGCCGTTCGGCGCCTCGAGGACGTCGTGACCGCGCTGCTCGAGGTTCAGCCGACACAGCAGCAGGACGTCCGGCTCGTCGTCGACGACCAAGACCCGGGCCATCCAGCTCTGTCCTCCTTCCGGGGGTTCCCCCGTTCAACCCATACCGATAGAAGCATCGGATCGGAACCGGCCCCCAGCGCATACCCGGAACGCGGGGGATCGGTGCCGATCGCCGGGCGCGCGGGCGGCCGGCGCCCGTTGACGGGTCTCGGACCCGCTCCTACGCTCGACTCGGAGGTCGGTGCGTTGCTGAAGGTCTCGCAGAAGCTCGAGTACGCGATGCGGGCGATGATCGAGCTCGCCGAGGGCAGCGAGAGCGGGGAGCTGGTCTCGGCCCGCGAGATCGCCGCGCGGCAGCAGATCCCGGTCCGCTTCCTGGAGCAGCAACTGGGGGCGCTCTCCAAGGCCGGGCTGGTCGAGAGCTTCCGTGGAGGGGGCGGGGGGTGTCGGCTGGCCCGCCCGCCCGCCGAGATCACCGTGGGACAGATCGCCGACGCGATCGAGGGCCAGATCTACCCGATGTTCTGCCTGGAGCCCTCGGATCACACGTGCTTCCAGGACGCTCGGTGCGGGCTTCAGGGGTTCTGGGCCGACGTGGCCAGGGCGGTCCAGGACGTGTTCGGCGGGACCACGGTGGCGGACCTGGCGGCCCGCCACCGACGGATGACGCCGGGGCCGGTGCTGGTGCGACCGGAGCAGCTGCTGTCTCGGCCCTAGGGATGGCCTAGGAGGCGGCGGCGTCCGCCTTCCCCAAGATCCGCATCACCTTCGTACCGCAGACCGGGCACGTGCCCTGCGCCGCGCTGCGGCCGTTCTTGAGCGTCACGACCGTTCCCTCGAACGTCCGCTTCGCCTTGCACTTCACGCAATACGCCTCGTACTGAGCCACGGGCTCCTCCCTTCCCCCAAGCAACCTCGAAGCCGCCTCGATGGGCGGCCTCGAGCACGATGGTGGCTCGCTCCAAGCACGGATGCAAGCACCCGGGACCCCCGGGCGTCACGCCCGGGGGTCCCGTACGATGGTCTACCCGCGAGGCGAGGCCCGCCGCAGGGCCGTCGGGGACGGCTCCGCGGGAAGCGCAGGAGGACGGCCGTGAGCGACCCGCAGCACATCGACGCGCTCCTCGAAGAGGATCGGACCTTCCCGCCGCCCCCGGACTTCGCCGCCCGAGCCGTCGTCTCGGATCCGGGGATCTACGAGCGGGCGGCCGCCGATCCCGAGGCGTTCTGGGCGGAACAGGCGGAGGGCCTCGAATGGACCCGCCCCTGGGACGAGGTGATGGAGTGGACCCCGCCCTTCGTGAAGTGGTTCCGGGGCGGCACCCTGAACGCGTCGGTGAACTGCCTTGACCGGCACGTCCGCGCCGGGGGCGGTGACAAGGTCGCCTACCACTGGGAAGGCGAGCCGGGCGACACCCGGACGATCACGTACGCCGAACTCCTGGACGACGTCTGCCGGCTGGCCAACGGGCTGCGGTCGCTGGGCGTCCGCCGAGGCGACCGCGTGAACATCTACCTGGGGATGGTCCCGGAGCTCCCCGTCGCGATGCTCGCGTGCGCGCGGCTCGGGGCGCCCCATTCGGTGGTGTTCGGCGGGTTCAGCGCCGACGCGCTCCGCGACCGGATCAACGACGCCGAGGCGAAGGTCCTGATCACGGCCGACGGGGCCTGGCGACGCGGGCAGATCGTCCCCTTGAAGGCCAACGCCGACGAGGCCCTCCGTGACGCACCGTCGATCGAGCACGTCGTGACCGTGCGGCGCTGCGGCAACGAGCACGACTTCGTGGAGGGGCGCGACGTCTGGTACCACGAGCTCGTCGCCGATCAGCCGACCACGTGCGAGCCCGAGGAGATGGACGCGGAGGATCTCCTCTACCTGCTCTACACGAGCGGCACGACCGGGAAGCCGAAGGGGATCGCGCACACGACCGGCGGCTACCTCACGCAGGTCGCGGCGACCCACCGGATGATCTTCGACATCCACGAGGACGACGTGTTCTGGTGCGCCGCCGACGTCGGGTGGGTCACCGGGCACTCGTACATCGTCTACGGGCCGCTCGCGAACCACACGACGAGCGTGATGTACGAGGGTGCGCCGGACTGGCCGGACAAGGATCGGTGGTGGTCGATCCTCGAGACATATCGGGCGACGATCCTGTACACGGCCCCGACCGCGATCCGAGCCTTCATGCGGTGGGGGACCGAGTACCCGGGGAAGCACGACCTCTCGTCGTTGCGCCTGCTGGGTTCGGTCGGCGAGCCGATCAACCCGGAGGCGTGGGTCTGGTACTGGAAGGTGATCGGCGGCGAGCGGTGTCCGGTGGTCGACACGTGGTGGCAGACCGAGACCGGCGCGATCCTGATCACGCCGCTCCCCGGCCTGACCACGCTGAAGCCCGGGTCGGCGACCGTGCCGTTCCCCGGGATCGAGGCCGACGTCCTGGACGAGGCCGGCAACAGCGTGCCGCTCGGCGGCGGCGGGTACCTCGTGCTCACGCATCCCTGGCCGTCGATCTCCCGGACGATCTGGGGCGACCCGGATCGATACGTGCAGACGTACTTCGGGAAGTTCGGGCCCGACGTCTACGTCGCCGGCGACGGAGCCAAGCGGGACGAGGACGGCTCCTTCTGGTTGCTCGGCCGGATCGACGACGTGATGAACGTCGCCGGGCATCGGCTCTCCACCTTCGAGATCGAGTCCGCGCTCGTCGACGACGAGAAGGTCGCGGAGGCCGCGGTCGTCTCGAAGCCCGACGACCTGGTCGGGGAGGCGATCGTCGCCTTCGTCACCTTGAAAGGTGGTCACGAGGGGGACGAGGCGATGGCCGAGCAGCTCCGGCAGCATGTCGCCGAGAAGATCGGCAAGATCGCGCGACCGCACGCGATCATCTTCACGTCGGACCTCCCGAAGACACGCTCGGGGAAGATCATGCGCCGGCTCCTCCGTGACGTGGCGCACGGGCGCGACCTTGGCGACGTCACCACGCTCGCCAACGCGGAGATCGTCGAGCAGATCCGCGAGCTGTCGACGGCGGCCCCCGCCGAGGACTGACCCTCAGGCGAGGTGACGGCGGAAGAACTCGATCGTCATGCGGGTGTGCTCGATGCGCTCGTCGACGCGCATCGCGTGATGGCCCGAAGCGTAGAGATGGACCTCCACCTCGCGCCCGCGCGCGCGCAACGCGTGGGCGTACACCATCGCCTGGCCGAGGGGGCACCGGCTGTCGTGCTCGCCGGCGATCATCAGCATCGGGGCGCGGACGCGGTCGACGTACGTCATCGGGTTGCGCTCCCGATAGAGCTCCGGCAGGTCCATCGGCGAGCCGCCCATCGTCGCCACGTCCCATGCTCGGAGGGCCGGTGCGCACTCGTAGTGGGCGGCCACGTAGTCGCCGACGGGGATCCCGGCGCAGGCCGCCCTCCATCGGTCGGGATGGAGTCCCGCGAGCAGCGTCGTGAGGTACCCGCCCCACGACCACCCCTCCAGGAACACGGCGCGGGGGTCGGCGACGCCGGCTTCGATCAGGCGATCGACGCCGGCGACGACGTCCTCGCTCTCGGGGAAGCCGATGTTGCCCCGGAGCGTTTCCCGGAACGCCTTCCCCCGGCCGGTCGATCCGCGGTAGTTCGGCTGGAGCACCGCGAAGCCTTCGTCGACGAAGGCCTGCACGGCGGGATCCCACAGGTCCGTCACGTGCCAGTTCGGACCGCCGTGGATCGATGCGATCGTCGGGAACGGTCCGCTGCCCGGCGGCGTGGTCAGGAACCCGTGGATCGTGTCGCCCGCCGGGTTCGTCCACGTGAGCGGGCGGCTGCGGGTGCCGGCCGGCGGCGGGTCGATCGGCAGCTCCAGGACGACGTGGCCCTCCGCGTCCCGGACGGTCGAGGGCTCGACGCTCGAGTCGCCCCGGTACCAGAGGGCGCCGTCCGGTCGGTAGGCCGCTTGATGGATCGTTCCCTCGAACGACACCAGCTCCTCGATCGACTCGGAGCTCGGGTCGACGGCGAGCAGCCGCTGGACCCCGCCGCCGGCGTCGTGATGGACGAGGAGCCTGACGCCATCGGGCGTCCACCCGCTCGGGATCACGGGACCGTCGAGGCCGTCCAGCGCGATGTCTCGGCGGGACCCCGCGTCGACATCCCAGATCGCGGGCCGTTCGATGCCGGACCGCTCGTGGACGAACGCCAGGCGTTGGTCGCCGGGGACCGGGGACCAGGCCATCGACTCCGTCCGGGACCCCTCGTCGATCTGGTCGCCGAGGGTCCGGCCGTCGGACACGCGAACGACGCGGAGCGCCTGATGCTCGATGTCCCCGTGCTCCGAGTGCCGGATGCAGAGGAGGGTCCCGTCCGGGGACAGGCCGCCGCCGCCCTGGGGCCATTCGCTCCCCACGCCGGCCGGCTCCGCGTGGCGATAGATCTCCCGCGCCGGCTCCCCGCGGGAGGCGACGTAGACGCGGTAGTCGTCGTCCGTCGATACCCCGATCGCTCTCGTCGCCGTCCCGAGCGAGATCCCCATCGTCCAGCCGTCGGGCACGCCGTCGAGGAGCGGCGCCGGGTCCCCTCCGTCGAACGGGGTGGTCATCCACCGGCCGTGCTCGCTCCCGAGCTCGTCGAGCCACCACACGACGCCGCTGCCGTCGGGAAAGACGTGGACCTCCTCCGCGCCTACGCCGTCCCGGGAGGCCCGCAGGCGGGTTCCGGTCCTCAGGTCCCACGACCAGGCCTGGAAGCCGCCGTCCTCGGTCGTGACGGCCGCCGCGCGCTCCGGAGCCTGTTCCGCCCACGCCACGTACTCGATCGTCGGCCGGACGAACCGGAGAGCCCACCGCGGAGGCTCGGTCATGGGGCCGGAGCCTAGCGCCGGGGGCCGGACACCCGGGTTTGCCACCGCCGCCGTACGGCTCTAGGATGCGTTAGCACTCGGACGGCCGGAGTGCTAGCAGTCCGGCCGTCCTCCTGAGAAGCCGGTAGGACAGTCGACAGAAGGAGGAACGAGGGGGATGGCTCCCAAGCTCATCACGTTCCAGGAGGACGCGAGGCGGTCGCTCGAGCGCGGCATGGACCAGCTGGCCAACGCCGTGAAGATCACGCTCGGGCCGAAGGGCCGCAACGTCGTCCTCGAGAAGAAGTGGGGCGCTCCCACGATCACCAACGACGGCGTCTCGATCGCGAAGGAGATCGAGCTCGAGGAGCCGATGGAGAAGATCGGCGCGGAGCTCGTGAAGGAGGTCGCCAAGAAGACCGACGACGTCGCCGGCGACGGGACGACCACCGCGACGGTCCTCGCCCAGTCGATCGTGAAGGAGGGTCTGCGCAACGTCGCGGCCGGCGCCAACCCGATGGCGATCAAGCGCGGGATCGAGAAGGCCGTGGAGCTGGCGGTCGAGGCGATCAAGAACGCCGCGAAGGAGGTCGACTCGAAGGAGGACATCGCCCACGTGGGCGCGATCTCCGCCGCCGACCCCGAGATCGGCGAGAAGATCGCCGAGGCCGTCGACAAGGTCGGCAAGGACGGCGTGATCACCGTCGAGGAGTCGAACACCTTCGGGATGGAGCTGGAGTTCACCGAGGGGATGCGGTTCGACAAGGGCTACATCTCGCCGTACTTCATCACCGACCCCGAGCGGATGGAGGCGGTCCTCGAGGAGCCGTACGTCCTGATCGCCAACTCGAAGGTCTCGGCGGTGAAGGACCTGCTGCCGGTCCTCGAGAAGGTGATGCAGACCGGCAAGCCGGTCGTCGTGATCGCCGAGGACGTCGAGGGCGAGGCGCTCGCCACGCTCGTCGTGAACAAGATCCGCGGCACGTTCCGGTCCGCGGCCGTCAAGGCCCCGGGCTTCGGCGACCGCCGCAAGGCGATGCTCCAGGACATCGCGATCCTCACGGGCGGCCAGGTGATCTCCGAAGAGGTCGGCCTGAAGCTCGAGAGCGCGACCCTGGACCTCCTCGGCTCCGCTCGAAAGGTCGTCGTCACGAAGGACGAGACGACGATCGTCGAGGGCGGCGGCAAGGACGAGGACATCAAGGGCCGCATCAACCAGATCAAGTCGGAGATCGAGAAGACGGACTCCGACTACGACCGCGAGAAGCTGCAGGAGCGGCTGGCGAAGCTCTCCGGCGGCGTCGCGGTGATCAAGGTCGGCGCGGCCACCGAGGTCGAGCTGAAGGAGAAGAAGCATCGGATCGAGGACGCGGTGCAGTCGACGAAGG
>Ga0081539_10002062_pt1 | contig 30115 bp, 33 predicted proteins | sample TabmetS4T2R2_FD_71023 | JGI IMG/M metagenome (GOLD analysis project Ga0081539, IMG submission 71023) | Tabebuia heterophylla rhizosphere microbial communities from the University of Puerto Rico - S4T2R2 | ecosystem: Host-associated > Plants > Roots > Rhizosphere ... | reverse complement strand
GCAAGAAGATCAACATCTCAACCGTGCTGGCCGGCCAAAGGCTCGGCATCAAGGAAGTCGACGAGGGCATTTGGCTCGCCAGCTTCATGCGCTACGATTTGGGATACTTCGACCTGGAGCAGAGAACCTTGCAACCCCTCGACAACCCGTTCGGCACGAGGTTGTCACCCATGTCTTAGGTACGTTCCGTCACCCATGTGTTCGGGCCGGACAGCTGTGATGTTGGAGCGGGTGAAGGGAATCGAACCCTCGTCATCAGCTTGGAAGGCCCGGAATAATCCTTTTGCATCAATGCGGTAATGGAAGTTTTCACCGTCTCAGCCCCATTGAGACACTATGGAAACGGAAGGTTCCATTAGTACGATAAGACAGCGGAACCGAGAGTCCGGGAATACCAATGCGTCCCCTATCCGGCTTTCGCGAGCTACGCACCCGACGAGCGAAGGTTGTTTCGCTGCGCCCCTCTTCAGGCGAGGTAAAACTTCGCCGGGTCGACGCCGGAAGCCGTAATTAGCTCCGGGATGTCGGCTTCATTGATCGAGGCGTGTTCGACGGCGAGCTTTCCTTGGCTAAATGCTGACTTTAGCGACTGCCCTGCAGCGATAGCCGCATAGAAGCGCGTCGCAAATGCGGTTGCCGCAACGTCGCTAACGCTGTCTCTCATCACGACGAGCGCGGAAGCCGAAGGCAGCAGCGCTTTCTTCGCCCCCACGCTTTCACAAGCGTTCAAGACAACCACCCTTGGCGGGACATCGACCGCGCCGAACGCCTTTCCCAGCAAGCCGAACGTGAGAACGTTGCCCTTTGGTCGCGCCACCTTCGCGTGATCGACCGCCAAGCCGCCGCTATAGCCGTGCCCGGAAAAATGCACGATTGCCGGGGCGTGGTCGTTTAATCCGTCGATGATTGAATCCAGGTCGGCCGCAGGCCGATAAAGCAATTCGATGTTGTCCCGGTATTTGGACCCCCGAACGGCTTCTTGCACTTGTCGAACTTCGGCATCGACTCGCAGCGAGTTTTGCTCATCGGGGTTTGCCGTCAGGTAGAGAACCTTCAGATGCTTGAGCTTCTTCAGGTCGCGAACGGTCACCCTCTTGACGTTCGTCACTTTCACGGCGGGCTTGCGCTTCGTCGACACACCCGCTGCCGCCCTGGGATTGTCAGCATACTTGACGATCATCTCGCGGTGAGCTCGGACGTTCGGATCCTTGCTGTAAAGATAGCGGCTCCGGTCGTTAACCGATCCGTCATTCTCCTGACGCCGGATCAACCCGTAGCGCCAGAGGTGATCGAGCTCGTTCTGCGCCTGCTGCTCGTCACCGGGCTGCAACCTGGCATCCATGCGCATTTGCTTACGCGATCGCGGTTTCGATACGCGGCCATAAATCTCATCAAAGAGTTTGCGGCGGATTTTGTTCGTCCCGAGGTGCTTGGCAAGGCGAAGGCAGTTTTCTTCGTAGTTGCCCGACCAATCGACAACGGCGGTCCTTGCGGTCATGGCTCTAGCCTTTCTTGCCGGTGACCTTTGGGACCATGCGGCTGATGGTCGGCTGGCTCACCCCCAATATTTGCGCGAGCTGCGATTGCGAATAGCCGCGCTCCAACATTTCCGCCAGCTTCAACTTGCGAATCATCTCCAGCTCTCTGAGCATCTGATCAGCTTGATCTTCGGTCATACCGGGTCCGTTTCGCCAAAGCGACGTTGCGCGATCTTGGCGATTTCTTTAGCGAAGCCCTTTGGGAACATCCGGCTCAGCGTGGCATCGCTCACGCCCAGCGCAGCGGCCACATGCTTTTGTTGGCAGCCTTGAGCTAGTGCGTTCAGAATGAGCATCATTTTGACCGCACGCATTTCCTCAAGCAGTTCGTTGCTGCAGCTCGACACCATGAAATTCTCCTGGTTATTTTGTCTTCGAGGGTTTTCGACTCTTCGACAGCGTAACGTTCACGTTGTTTGCGGTGGTGCCGAGAATGTCCGCAATCAGCGTCGGGCGAAGCCCGGCGCTTGACAGAAAAATGATCTTGTCCTTCGACGAATCCATCGAAGCGGTTAGAGCTGCCGCCTGCAATCGGATGAGGATGTCGAGTTTTTCGAGCATGTCTTCGTTCATGGCTTATTTATTTTCGCCTTTGGCCGCGTTGTTGGTGAGGGGATAGACGTGCAGCGGAAGTTGATCCTTGCCGACGCGGACGACGACGCCCGCCTCGATCCACTTCGACACTGAACGGCTGAAACTGCCCTTATCCAGCTTTGCCTTTTTGCAAATGTCGGCTTGAGGCGTTTCGCCGTCGCACAGGTTGTAGGCCAGCAGTTGCTTTTCGCTACCCGCCGTGGGCGCCACGATCCTCGCGAGCGCGGCGGGTGGGAAAGTGCTTCGGGCAACGGTGGCCAAAATCGCTTTCAACAGTTCTTCGCTCGTATTCAATGCCTCCTCCCATGAATAGGTTTCGCTCATTTACTACGTCATTCTGGCCGTTCAAGGCCCCCCTCTTATTCATGCACACCAAAAGGTAAGTCATAGACTGCTAGCATTCGGATCAGCGCATTGATCTGTCACAGTAAATTATATCTGTGTCGAAACGTATTACCTTCATGTGTGAATAGCGTTGACTTTTACGACGCATCCGCCTCCGTAATTAGCGAGGCGGCTAGAAACGTCCGGCATAATCAATGATTCGCCAACAGCGATTGACCCTCGGAATGCTTTAGTTCTCTATTTGTTCTTCTGGCATTAACGAACCGTCGGTCCCGCCCGTCTAACAGCTTCCATTGCCGCCCTTCGTAAACTCATCGGGCGGCAAGCGGGCGAGGCTACCGCGAGGGCCAGGTGGAGCGTCGCCCACACCTTGAGAGGCCAGCCACGCCTTGTTGGATCAAAGCCGATCTCTCGGCCCATAAATCCATGCAGGGTAGAGGCGCAATGCCGCTCGCGACCGACCGACCATCCCGTCAATGGAAGAGCATCAGCCCATTTACCTGTTGCCCCCCACCCTCGGCGAAGTCCCTCCGAGCGTGATTGAAGGAGCGGCGAAGCGAAATCATTCAATAAGATAGCGCGCCACTTTGCCAGATTCAGACCGGGCCTCAGGGGCAAAATCGTGAACCGACTTCCACAAATTTGGCCGCAGAACTGTCGGCACTTCCACAGGTTTTTGGAACTGACGAGTTATGTGACTGAAACGAGAGCTGCAAAGTTGGAGCGGGTGAAGGGAATCGAACCCTCGTCATCAGCTTGGAAGGCTGTTGCTCTACCATTGAGCTACACCCGCATCAGGGAAACGGTACGCGACGCAACGTGACAAAGTATTAAAGAGAGCCGATCGTGGCTGCCCCGCCCTCGCCCTGACGGGCTTCGTCGGCACCTCCATCAATCGCGTCGTTGACGCGATTGATGGCGGTGGTGGGGGAAGTAGGACTCGAACCTACGAAGGCTAAGCCAGCGGATTTACAGTCCGCCCCCTTTGCCGCTCGGGACATTCCCCCGCTCGCCGTCGAACCTCATGGAATCTCAGGCAAATTGCAAGCGTCCCGCCGCCTTGCGGCAGTGCACCCGCGCGGGGTGTTATGGTGACGCGTCACCAGAGTGTCAACCGGAAAAGACCCACGCGGTTTCAACGCGTTGTTCGAGGTTTCCATGCCCCAATCGCCCGCCAACCCGTCCCCCGCCCCGTCGGTCCAGGTCGTCATCGAGCCGCTCGATCAGGGCGTGATCGCACGCGTGACGCTCGACAATGCCGCCAAGCTCAACACGCTCGGCACGGAGCTGATGATCGCGTTCGTGCAGACGGTCGAGGCGCTCGGCCAGCGCGAGGATCTGCGCGCCGTCGTGCTCACCGGCGCCGGCGAGAAGGCCTTCATCGGCGGCGCGAATATTTTCGAGATGGCAGGGCTCGATCGCGACGGCGCGCAGGCCTTCATCACGCTGGTGCACCGCACCTGCGCCTGCTTGCGCGATCTGCCGGTGCCGGTGATCGCGCGCCTCAATGGCTACGCACTCGGGGCCGGGCTCGAGGTCGCGGCGGCGTGCGACCTGCGCATCGCCTCCTCGAACGCGGTGTTCGGCATGCCCGAGGTGAAGGTCGGGATCCCGTCGGTGGTCGAGGCGGCGCTGCTGCCCGGCCTGATCGGCTGGGGCCGCACGCGCGAGCTGTTGCTGTTCGGCGAGAACATCGATGCCACGACCGCGCTGGCGTGGGGCCTGGTGGAACAGGTCGTCGCGCCGGAGGCGCTCGATGCCGCCGTCGAGGCGCGGCTCGCCGCGCTGTTGAGCTGCGGACCACAGGCCGTGCGACTGCAGAAACGGCTCATCCGCCGATGGGAGGATCTGACACTATCCCAAGCCGTTCAGGCCGGAATTGAAAGCTTCGCGCAAGCCTATGCGACCGACGAGCCGACGCGCATGATGGGAGCCTTTGCCAAGCGGCGCAGTCGTTAGTGGCGCATGATCCCGGAGCAAGTCCGGGACAGGCCTTTTCCGACCTGCCTACGCCCGCCGAAGCATCGGTCCACACACTGAGATCGCGCCACCGCTTCGCGCAGGCGGGAAACCGGTTCCCATCCCGGATCGCGTACGGGACAGGCTTTTTCGGGATCATGCACGCATTTGCATCTGCGGCGGCCGCATGGGATGGACGGCCATGCCCGAAGGTTGGGACCCGAGAAACCCAAAACGCAGTCCGCGCCGCCAGGCCGAGCGCCGTCTGCCGCGCGACAAGAGCCGCTTCGCACCCAAGCCAAAACCGGTGCGCGCGCCGCTCGCGGCAGGCGACGCGATCCTCTATGGCTGGCACACCGTCGCGGCGGCGCTCGCCAACCCGGCGCGGCGCGTGCGCAAGATCTTGGCGACCGAAAACGCCGCGCGGCGTCTCGCCGACGAGGGCCTGCCGCTGCCGGTGACGCCGGAGATCGTGCGGCCGGAGGTGATCGCGGCGCGGCTCTCGCCCGATGCGGTGCACCAGGGCTTGTTGGTCGAAGCCGATCCCCTGGCGGCGCCGGAGCTCGAAGACCTCGCGACGGAAGGCACCGTGTTGGTGCTCGACCAGATCACCGACCCGCATAATGTCGGCGCGATCCTGCGCAGTGCGGCGGCCTTCGCGGTCACCGCCGTGGTGACGACGGCGCGGCACTCGCCGGAAGCAACCGGCGTGCTCGCCAAGGCGGCGTCCGGCGCGCTCGAGCTCCTACCGATGGTCGCGGTGCAAAATCTTGCGCGCGCGCTGACCGAGCTGAAGGCGCGCGGCTTCCTCACCGTCGGGCTCGACAGCGAGGGCGAGACCGACCTCTCCGCCGCGCCGCTGCGCTTGCCGCTTGCGCTCGTGCTCGGCGCCGAGGGCAAGGGCCTGCGCCAGCTCACACGGCAAACCTGCGACATCCGTGCGCGGCTCGACCTGCCCGGCGCGATCAAGAGTCTCAACGTCTCGAATGCCGCCGCAGTCGCGCTCTACGCCGCGAACGCGGCGCTGCGCACGTAGCACGTAGCCCGGGTGAGCGAAGCGACACCCGGGGTCGACGTCGGAAGCGAAGTCGGCAGCCCCTTTCAGGGCATCGGCCGCTTCTTTGGCATCGGGTGCATCGGACCACCATGGCGCGGCGGCATCGCGTCGGTCGCGTGACGCATCGGATGCACGAAGCCCGGCACGCCGTGGCGCGGACCGCGATGCATGCCACCGGGACCGTGCATCGGGTGATGCGGCCGATGGATGCCACGTGGGCCTACCATCAGATGACGCACGGCGTGACGCCAGCTCGGCGCCACCGCGCCATAGCGATAGCGATGATGGCCGAAGGCGCGATAGCCGTGGCGATAGCTATGCACGCGATGACCGCGATAGCTCCAGTAGCGGCGATGCCAGCGCACGCCGCCATCCCGATACAGCGGATAGGCGCCGCGATAGCCGTAGCCGTAGCGATAGCCGACCGAAGGCGCGGGCGTCGGATCCGCATAGCCGAGGACCGGCTCGGTATAGGCCGGACCCTGGTTCACCACATAGGACGGCGTCACGTATCCATAGCCATAGCCGCCGCACGGGCTGCACGGCGCCGCATAGGCGGCCGGCGCCGCGTAGGAATAGCCGTAGACGACCGGCGCGGAGTAGTACGCGACCGGCGCCGCATGCATATAGGCGCCGCAGCCGGTAAAGCAGCCGGCCGAAGCCGTGCTGGTGGTCATGGCGCTGGCCGTCGCGGCGATCGCCACGGCGGCAAGCAGATGGACGGGACGTCCAGACATTGTTTTACGCTCCCTTTGTTACTCGGCTCCGGCGATGAAGCCTTCGGCTTTTGAGGCTTGCGCCCCGGATGTGCTTCACCGTCGTCGATCTCGCGGCGCGAGAATGACCGGCGGCGGATTGAACGGCGGATATTCGGTGACGGGCTGCGTCGGATCGGATCCCGCAGACCACTCGCGGTAATAGCTCGTATCGGGGCGTGGATGCGGCGGCGGCTCCACTTCGAGACGGCCGACGCGCGGGCGGCGTCCGGTCGCCGGGAAGTAGCCGCGCGTATCGTAGCTCTGCGGAAAACCGATCGGCCCCTCGATGATGATCTGTCCATGCCCGGGTCGCGCGAGACCCCAGTCGCCGTAGACGACCGCGCCATCGACGATCACGCCGTTGATCAGCACGGGCACGCCGGGCTTGCCGGGAACAACGATCACTGGCCCGGTCTGCGCGCGAGCCCCGTCAGCGCTCGCAAACAGGGCGCAGAGCACAACCACAAGGGAGAGAAGACGCATGCCGTAAACCGGTGGCGATCCGAATTTTTCGGTATCTTTTTAGCGAAAGCGCCGAGCCGATGCGGTTAACGCGCGCCGCAATTCATTTGGTAACATTAATCAGCGGTGGCCCTGGCGGGGCGCTTCTACGACCAATTGATAGGCCAGCTGCGCCGCGCGATCACCATCCGGCCGATGCGAAACCCGCCGATAAACACCAACAAAGTCAGTGGGCTGCAACCTCATTCGACTTTCGGCCTACGACCTCTGTGGCACAGACAAGCCTCGCGCAAGCCGACTAGCGTCCGGCCCGGAGAATCGGCACGGCGCGGCGATGCGCACGTGCTGTTCGGTAAACCGAAGGGGGAAACAGCAATGTCGACGATGACAGCCGGTGGCCGCACCGGCGAACTGCACGCAACCGGGAATGAGCGGCTCGTCATTTTCGCTTCATCGCTCGGCACCGTGTTCGAGTGGTACGACTTCTACATCTACGGCACGCTCGGCGCGATTCTCGCCGGCAAGTTCTTCTCCGGCGTCGCCTCGAACGTCGCCTTCATCTTCACGCTGCTCGCCTTCGCGGCCGGGTTCGCGGTGCGCCCGTTCGGCGCGCTGGTGTTCGGCCGGCTCGGCGATCTCGTCGGCCGCAAATACACCTTCCTCGTCACGATGACGCTGATGGGTCTCGGCACGTTCCTGATCGGCCTGCTGCCGACCTACGCGGCGATCGGCATCGTCGCGCCGATCCTGTTGATCGGGCTGCGCCTGGTGCAAGGCCTCGCGCTCGGTGGCGAATATGGCGGTGCCGCGACCTACGTGGCCGAGCATTCGCCGATGGGCAAGCGCGGGCTCTACACCTCGTGGATCCAGACCACCGCGACGCTCGGCCTGTTCATGGCGCTCGCCGTCATTCTCGGCATCCGCACCGCGATGGGCGAGCAGGCGTTCAACGAGTGGGGCTGGCGCATTCCGTTCCTGCTGTCGGCGCTGTTGCTCGCGATCTCGATCTGGATCCGGCTGCAGCTTGCCGAATCGCCCCTGTTCCAGAAGATGAAGGAAGAAGGCAAGCAGTCGAAGGCGCCGCTGTCGGAAGCGTTCGGCAACTGGACCAACGGCAAGATCGCGCTGCTCGCGCTGCTCGGCGCCACCGCGGGCGAAGCGGTCGTATGGTACGGCGGACAATTCTACGCGCTGTTCTTCCTGACCCAGACCATCAAGGTGCCGGCGGTGTCGGCGTGGATCATGCTCGGGCTCGCGCTCCTGATCGCGACGCCAGGCTTCATCTTCTTCGGCTGGCTCTCGGACAAGATCGGCCGCAAGCCGATCATGATGGCCGGCTTCGCGCTCGCGGTCGTGACCTACTTCCCGCTGTTCCAGGGCCTCACCCACTTCGCCAACCCGGCGCTCGAGAAGGCGCTGGCGGCCTCGCCCGTCACGGTCGTGGCGGATCCGGCCACCTGCTCATTCCAGCTCAAGCTGACCGGCACCGAGAGCTTCACCACGCCCTGCGACATTGCGAAATCGGCGCTGGTCGCGCGCTCGGTGAACTACTCCAACGAAACCGCGCCCGCCGGCTCGCCGCCGGTCGTGAAAGTCGGTGATCAGACGCTGCAGGCCGGCACGCCGACCTTCGTGAAGGATCTCAACGACGCGATCACCAAGCACGGCTACCCGGCCTCGGCCAATCCGGCTGAGATCAACTATGTGATGACGACGCTCCTGCTCGTCATCCTGGTGCTCTACGTGACGATGGTCTACGGCCCGATCGCCGCGTGGCTGGTCGAGTTGTTCCCGACCCGCATCCGCTACACCGGCATGTCGCTGCCCTATCACATCGGCAACGGGTGGTTCGGCGGCTTCCTGCCGGCGACGGTGTTCGCGATCGTGGCGGCGACCGGCAACATCTACTCCGGCCTCTGGTACCCGATCGTGGTCGCCGCAATGAGCTTCGTCGTGGCGCTCATCTTCCTGCCCGAAACGAAGGATCGCGACATCCAGCGCATCTGACGGCTCGTCAGGGAAACGCACAAGCAGGCCGGCGGCGCAAGCCGCCGGCCTTTTCGTTGGGCGGTCGGTACTGTGCCTTGAGATCGCCGGCCGCGACTGATATCTGGCTCAGGCGATCTGACGCCGGCTTAGCTCAGCGGTAGAGCAGCGGTTTTGTAAACCGTTGGTCGGGGGTTCAAGTCCCTCAGCCGGCACCACGCTCAGCATAGACCCGTAGGGCGGGCAAGGGCGCGTAGCGACGTGCCCGCCATCCGCGTGGCGGCGGGCACGGCGCGCAAGCGCGCGCCTTTGCCCGCCCTACATTCTACACTCCGCGGCGCCCGCGATGATTAAAACTGAGAAGCTTAAACCTTGAAGCACCTATTACGCGCCCCACGCGCGCGGGCGCTCAACGAGGCGGCGGTTAAACCTCCTCGCCAAGCTAACCCGCACTGCTTGGAGGGCGTGTGCGCAGCCAACCTAGGTGGCCGCGAGGAGTCGCGCAATCGCCGTGTCCGGACTAAATTCCGCTTGTTTTGGGCCGTTTTGTCGCGTCTCAAGACAGCGGTCCCGGGAACAGGAATCTAGTCGCGACGCACCGGTTGAACGGGACTCCGCGCACAAGGGAAAGCTGACCTACTGATTCGCCTGGCGGCGGATCGGGTTTTTGGGACCCGAACGAGCTAAAATCCACCCAAAACTATTCGGCCCCGCACGCCGCAACGGCGCCGGGGCCAAAACAAACCAGCTGCAGCCATGCTCACTTGATCAGGAAATCTTCCTTGGTGAGCTTCGTGCCGCGCATCTCCTCGCGCATCCAGGTCGGCAGCATGCCACGCCCGGTCCACCTCAGCGACCTGTTCTTTTTCGATTGATATTTCGGCTCCGGCTTCTTGCGCCCTTTTGCCTTCGGCAGCCGCATTACGGCGCGCACCGCCGCGCCTGCCTTGTTATTGGCATAAATCTGCAGGCCTTCGAGCTGGCCCTGGAGATATTCGCGCTGCTGCTGAACTTTCGCCGCGAGCGTTGCCTCGAGCTGGGAAATGTAATCCCGCAGCTGGCCGACATCCATCGCGGCGACGGAGTTACCAAGCTTCGCGATAGTGCTCTTGTTCTTCGAGCCCGGCGGACGCCCGCGTCGTTTCTTCGCCATGTTAACCTCATTCGAGAAAGTCGGCCTTATAGGCCTGTTCCGGGACCAATCAAACCATCTAAAAGTTGCGATGCGGCACGAGTGCGGCGAATTTGCTATCTCGGACGCGTTGAGTCATGGAAATCAAAATACCGTCAGAGACGGTTCGGCGCGGACAGCGGCTTGCAGAGCGGCAGCGCGCGCATCTGTTCGAACTCGAATTGACCGGGCGCTGGCGCCTTTATTTCAAGACCGAAGAGGAATTCAAGGCCAAGATCGCGGCGACGTCGGAAAGCATCGCCCAATGGACGCAGCTGTGCGCTGACGCGGCTGACGCCGAAGCGACTGACGCCGACGCGCCGGGAGTCGCGAAAGAGACCGAACCGTCCGCGGAGGCATGAGGCGGCGAGCGCCGCGCAACTGGCCGGCGGCGATCTCCACGGGAAGCGCAAGCGCCCCGCGACGCCGCGGAACCGGCGATTTCGGCAAAACTCCCACAACTCCGCCTTATTCTGCCGTCATTGCGCCACCATGCGTAAAACCTTCGCGGGCGTGGTGATCCTGATCGCCCTGTGCCTGTTCTATGTTGTCTGGCCGTTCGCGTCGCTCGCTTCGGTCGTGCGCGCAGCGCGCGCCGGCGATGTCGCGACAGTCGAGCACAGCGTCGACTGGCCGTCCTTGCGCCGCTCACTCGCCGGGCAGATCTTCGCGACCTACGCGCGGCTCAACGGTATCCGAGTCGATCGCGCCGGCCTCACGGTCGGCGTCGTGACGTCGTTCATGGATCCGTTCATCGAAAAGCTGACGCTGCCGGAAAATCTGAGCGAGCTGATGCGCAGCGGCTGGCCGAAGTCGATTCTTCCCGATGCGCCGGACGGGATCGAGGGCCTCGATCCCGAGCTCATCACCAACGCCTGGCAGCTTTATCTTAATTCCGATTACGGCATCGGCGAAGTACGCACCACGGTGCCGTTCCACCAGCCGCGCGAGAAGCAGTACCGCGTGCGGCTCGCGCTCAAGAATTGGACCTGGCGACTCTCCGGCCTCGACCTGCCGGTCGCGCTGCAGGAGCAGCTCGCGCGCGAGCTGATGAAGCAACAGGGCAAGAGCTAATCCTAGTCTGGCCGAACTGACGCACGATCACTCATTCGTCATCACCCGCGAAAGCGGGTGATCCAGTAACCACTGTCGCTTCGAAATCGCTCGGCTTGCGTTTACTGGGTGCCCCGCTTGCCACAAGGGCGTTTACGCCCGTCCATAGCCCGTCGAAGACGGGCGTGAACGCCCTGGAGGACGGGCTATGGGCATGACGAACGAGAGGATTGTTGACCGCCGCACGTCGCCCCCGCATGCTCGCCCAATGACCCGAACGGTGCGCCCTCTCCTCGCCTCGATCCTTCTGCTCGGTGGCTCGCTGCTGAGCGGCTCGGCGGCGCGCGCCGGGCATGTCGGCGCTTCCTACAACGACCCGCTCGTCTTCGGCATGACGCCGCAAGAGGTCGAGCGTGTCGTTCAGGCGCCGCTCACCTATCTGTCGGGACGGCGCGGCGCGGAGCGCTACCTGATCGAGCGGATGTCGACCGTGCCCGGCATTTATCCGGTCGACACGCGCATCGTGCTGCAGTTTCGCAACGGGCGTCTCACCGGCTGGCGCCGCGACTGGCAGATGCGGCCTTATTGGTTTTGATCCGTAGGGCGGGTTAGCGCGCAAGCGCGTAACCCGCCCTACAGCCTATAAACATGTCCCCTTGTCGCCGCTCAGCGGGCACGGGACGTTTTTCGTCAACCGGTCGATGCGCCGCTTGGCCTCGGCCTGCGCCGCCACCTCGAACACGGTGCGCGGTGGAAATTCGCTCGCCTTGCGCAGATCGGCGACCGCGAGGTCGTTCTTGCCCTGCGCCTCGTAAATCCCGGCGCGGACGTAATAACCTTCGAGATCCGCGGCATCGAGCGCCAGCGCCTTGTCGAGGTCGGCGAGCGCACGATCATAGTCCTTCTTCTTCACGAAGGCGGCGCCGCGCGCCGTCAACACGTCGGCGCTTTGCGGCTTGAGCTCGAGCGCACGATCGAAGTCCACAATCGCGCGCTCGATCTCGCCGCGGCTCATCAACGCCCGACCACGCGCCGCAAAAACGTTCGCCTCCTGCAAACCCTTCTCGATCACGCTCTCGAAGATGCCGATCGCGCGCTCCGCCTGGCCGCTCGCGAGCAGCGCCAGCCCGCGGCCGAACAAGGGGCCGGTGGCATCCGGATTGATCTCGAGCGCACGGTCGAAATCATTGCCCGCCTCGCCGGCGCGCCCCTTCACCAACAGCGCGAGACCCCGCCCCGCCAATGCGTCGACGTGCTTCGGATTGAGCACCAGCGCGCGGTCGAACTCGACCAGCGCCTTGTCGGCCTGCTTTTGCGCCTGAAACACGAACCCGCGTTCCGCATAGGCGTTGCTGCTGCGCGCGTCGAGCGCGATGGCGCGGTCATAGTCCGCAAGCGCGCGCGGCAAATCGCCCTTGAGGCGGTAAGCCATCCCACGGCCCACATAGGACGCCGCGCTCTTCGGCTCGATCGCCAGTGCTTCGTCAAAATCCGCGAGGGCGCGATCGAACTGGCGGGTCGATGCCAATATCGTGCCGCGCAGACGGCGCGAGTTGGCATCGCGCGGCGCGAGGCGAAGCGCGCTATCGAGATCGGCAATGGCCTGCGGATACTGCCGCTTCTGCGACCGCAGCGCCGCGCGCAGTTGCAGCGGCGCGACAGCCGTCGGCGCCGCCGCCACGACGCGGTCGAGCTCACTGATGGCATCGTCGATGCGGCGCTGCTGGATCAGCTGCATCGCTTTGGCAAGCTGCGCCGGCGGCGCGGATTTCGCGCCACCTCCCGGTGCGGTCATGTTCGGCGGCAGCGTCCAGTTCGGCGCCGCGGTGGCAGGCGGCGTTGGTTGGCTTCGTGGCGCCGGCGGCGAGCTGGAGGCCGATGCCGCGATCGCGGCCTTGGTCGACAGCGCGTTGCGCTTCAAATCCTGAGCGCGGCGGTTGTCGGGCGCGAGCGCCAGCGCGCGATCGAAGTCCTCGACCGCGCGGTCGAACTCGTCGCGCGCCAGATACGCGTCGCCGCGTGCAATCAGATAATTCACGAACTTCGGATTGAGCGCGATCGCGCGGGTCAGATCCGAGATCGCCCGCGTGAGATCGCCCTTCTTGCGCCAGACATAGCCGCGATTGGCGAAGGCGTCGGGAATATTCGCGTTCATGGCGATCGCGCGGTCGCAATCCGCAATGGCACGATCGAGATCGCCGTTTTGCGAGTAGACCAGCGCGCGCGTGATGTAAGCGAAAGGATTGTCCTGCCGGAGTGCGATCGACCGCTCGACGTCGGCCTGCGCGAGGGTCCATTCGCCGCGCACGATGCGCAAATTGGCGCGCTGCAGATAGCCGTATGCATTCTTGTCGTCGAGCTCGATCGCACGCTCGCTGTCCGCGAGCGCGCCGTCGATATTGCCGCGGCGGCGATAGATGTTCGAGCGGTCGAGCAAGGCCTCTGGCGAGGCCGGCGTCAGCCGCACCGCAGTCTCGGCGTCCTCCAGCGCGCGGTCGAGCATGTCGCGGCGGCTGTGCCAGACCCCGCGGCGTCGATGCGCGAGGGAAAGATCGGCGGGGCTGCGCTCGGCTTTTTGGATGATCGCGTTGCAGCCCGCGATCAGCCGGTCGGCATTGTCGGACCGGCAATCGTCCCAGTCGTCGGCACGCGCGGAGGACGTGACCGCCAGCAGGAGCGCACCGGATAGAATGACGGAGAGGCGACGAGAGGCCATCGAGAGTTCCACCTGCGCATGCCGCGCCCTACCCCGATGCCGGCAACCTACACGCGGGCCATTTTGCCGGCAACGCCACCTCAATGCTGCTCCATCTCCGGACTGACGTGCTTCTCGATCCGCTTCAGCACGACCAGCAGGATCAGCGCGAGCACGAGCCCGGTGGCCGCGATCACCCATTGGCCGAGCCCACAGGCAATACCGAGCGCCGCCGCGATCCACACCGTCGTGGCAGTGGTCAAGCCGTGCACGCGTTTGTTGCTGGTGTCGCGCAGGATGACGCCCGCGCCGATGAAGCCGACGCCGACCATCAATCCCTGCACGATGCCTTGCAGCACGCGGCTGATCGCATCGGGTTGGCCTGCAAGGCTCGGGTCGTGCATCGCCACCACCGCCACCATGGCGGCGCCGAGCGAGACCAGCGCAAGCGTCCGCATGCCGATCGGCTTGTCGACGAGCTCGCGCGGATACCCGAGCGCGACTCCGGCCGCGGCCGCGGCGAGCAAACGCAGAATGGCGGAGATGTCGGTCTCGCTCATTGGCGCATTCCCTAAAGGTCTTGTCGCCCTGCCCAGCCAGCATAGCAACCCGCTAGGCGGGGCAAGTCGCATGGCCTATGAATCGCCCGATGAAGGCCGGGAAGGCCCGACAGTTCAGGCGAGGAAATCATGAGCACCACGCTCGGCACCATGGAAGAGCTGCCACTCGACTACCGTCAGGCGGTCGAGCAGGCCAACACCACGCCGCTTTGGCCGCTGATGCGCAAGGCGCTGCCGCATGACACGCCAGTGCCGCAGAGCAAGCCGTGCCTGTGGGCCTTCGACAAGATCCGTCCGCTGTTGTTGCGCGCCGGCGAGCTCACCCCGGTCGAAAAGGCCGAGCGGCGCGTGCTGATCCTCTCCGATCCGGGCCGCGGCCCGGGCGCCATGCAGGTGACCGGCTCGATCTTCTGCGGCATGCAGCTGCTGCTGCCGGGCGAGAAAGCCCCGGCGCATCGCCACACGCCGAGCGCCGCGCGCATCGTGATCGAGGGCGACGGCGCCTATACGATCGTGAACGGCGAGAAGTGCATGATGGAGCACGGTGACCTGATCCTGACGCCGGGGGGTGCGTGGCACGACCACGGCCATGACGGCAAAGGCCCGGTCATCTGGCTCGACGCGCTCGACCTGCCGCTGTTCATCAACCTCGAAGGCGCTTACTCGGTCGAACGCGAGCTGCAGGCGCCGAAGAACCGGCCGGACTCGTCCGAGGTCGAGTACGCCACACCCGGCATGGTGCCGGCGCGGCGCAACGGGTTGGCGCGGCCGACCTATCCGATGATGCGCTATCCGTGGGCCAATGCCGAAAAGGGCCTGCGCGTGCTCGCCGAGCAGACGCCGCAGGGCGAACCGGTCGAGCTCGACTACGTCAATCCGGAGACCGGCGACGCCTGCCTGCCGACCATGGGCTTCACCGCCATGATGCTGCGGCCGGGCGAGACCGTGAAGCCGCCCCTGCGCTCGACCTCCGCGGTGCATCACGTGGTCGAGGGCTCGGGCACCTCGACGATCAACGGCGAGACGTTCAGCTGGAAGCGCGGCGACACGTTCTCGGCGCCGGTGTTCGCGCTGATCGCGCACACCACCGCCAAGGCGCCGGCGTTTCTCATTCGCGTGCATGACACGCCGCTGCAACAGAAGCTCAATTTCTACGAAGAGCGGCCGCGGCCGTAACAACCCGAAATCTGTGTAGGGCGGGCAAAGCGCGTGCTCGCAAAGCGAGCGCGCGCGTGCCCGCCGTCATGCGTCGCGGCGGGCACGGCGCGAAGCCGCGCCTTTGCCCGCCCTACATTTCATAATATGAAAGTGGTATTCGCCATCTCATATTAGTCTTGACTCGTTTTCGGCACCTCGATTTGCTTGGCGCATTGAGAAAAACGCGGGGAAATGCCGTGGACGACAGAACAACGGTCCGCCAGAAGCGAGCCATCGCGCTCGCGCCCGGCCAGAATCTCAGCCAAGAAAATCTCAGCCAAGTCAGCCCGCCGGATCCCGGCCGGCACAGCATTCAATCGGTCGATCGGGCGATCCGCCTGCTCGAGGCGATCGCCGAAGCCGGCGGCGAGACCACGCTGACCGAGCTTTCACAGCGCACCAAGCTCAACATTTCGACCTGTCACCACCTGCTCTCGACGCTGGTGCATCGTGGCTATGTGGCGAAAGTGCCGGTCCGGCGCTCCTATGCGCTCGGCGCGCGCATTCTCTATCTCGGCAACGCCTGCCTGCAGGTCGATCTGCCGGCGCGCGCCGGCCCCTTCATCGAGCAGATCAACGAGAAGACCGGCGAGACCGTGCATCTTGCGGTGCTGCAAGGCGACTCGATGATCAAGATCGCCAAGCGCGAGTCGCGTCACCCGGTGCGCGTCGATACCGGCGCGCTCGGCAAGAGCGACGCCGCGCATGCGACCGCGACCGGCAAGGCGATGCTCGCCTGGCTGCCCGAGGATGACATGCACCGCGTGCTCTCGCACGGGCTGACCCGCTTCACGCCGAAGACGATCGTCGAGTGGCCGCAGCTGATCGAGGCGCTGCGCCACGTGCGCCGCAACGGCTACGCGATGGACGACGAGGAATACCAGCCCGGCGTGATCTGCCTCGGCGCCGCGATCCGCGACCACAATGGCGCCGTCGTCGGCGCGATCAGCGCGTCGACGCCGCGCATGCGCGCGAGCGATGAGCACCTGGCGCTGATCCGCGAGCAGGTGATATCGGCGGTGCGCGCCCTGTCGGCGGAGCTGGGTGCGCCGACTTCGCACATGCGCCCGCGTGCCGCGGCCGAATAACAGGAGCTCTCACGACAATGTACGCACCGCCCGGGGTGAAGACCTCGAACGACATGCCCGTTCCCGACACCATGAAGGCCTGGGTTCTGGGCGATCCGGGCGAACTGAAATTTGTCGAGAAGCCGGTGCCGGTGCCAAAGCGCGCCGAGGTGCTGGTGCGGATCGACGCGGTCGCGATCTGCGCCACCGATCTCGAGATCATCTGGCACGGCCCGCCCGCCTCGATCCAGGGCGGGATGCCGTTCAACAAGAACTTCACGCCCGGCCACGAATACATGGGCACGGTCGCGGCGCTCGGCCCGGGCGTGGACGAGTACAAGATCGGCCAGCGCGTGACGGTCGAGATCCATGCAGGCTGCGGCCAGTGCAAGCGCTGCCGTCAGGGCATGTACACCTCATGTCACAATTACGGCCTCAACTACGGCGACGTCGACAAGGGCCACCGCGCCAATGGCTTCACCACCGATGGCGGGTTCTGCGAATACCAGGTGAACAACATCAATACGCTGGTCGCCATCCCTGACGCGATGTCCGACGAAGAGGCGACGCTCGTCGTCACCGCCGGCACCGCGATGTACGGCCTCACCGAGCTCGGCGGTCTCGTGGCCGGCGAGAGCGTAGTCGTCACCGGCCCCGGCCCGATCGGCCTGCTCGGCGTCGCGGTTGCGAAGGCGCTCGGCGCGCACCCGGTGATCCTGACCGGCACGCGCGACAATCGCCTCAAGATCGGGCTCGAGCTCGGCGCGGACCACGTCATCAATGCGCGCAACGAGGACCCGGTCGCGGCGGTGCGCCGCCTCAATGGCGGCAAGGGCGTCGATTACGTGGTCGAGTGCTCGGGCGCCGCCAATGCGGTGAACGACGCAATCCGCATGGTCAACCGCGGCGGCAAGGTCTGCCTTGCGGCCTTTCCGCACGAGGAGACGCCGGTCGATGTCGCGCACATCGTGCGCAACAACATCTACCTCTACGGCATCCGCGGCGAGGGCAAGAGCGCGACGCATCGCGCCGAGGCATTCATGTCGCAGAAGCGCTTCGACGCCACCAAGGTGCACACGCACACCTTTCCGCTCGCGGACCTGCCGACCGCCCTCAAATATGCGCGTGAGCGCGTCGATGATGCCATCAAGGTCGTGGTGAAGACGCGCGCGAGCGCCGCGCAGCGCGTGGCTGCGGAATAGTTTTATCCTAGGGCTTGGCGCGAGCAGCGCTTATTATTGGGCCCTCTCCCCCCGTGGGAGAGGGCTACTCAGAGGATCAACGGAGAAAATCGGGAGAGGGGGATTCTCTGCGAGCTGAGCCTATCGAGAGTCCCCCTCTCCCGACCGAGTACGTTGAGCTGCTTGCGATGCCCTCCCCCACGAGGGGAGAGGGCGCAAATACAAGCGTGAGGGAGCTCGACATGAAAGCATGCATTGCGGCCCTGTTCGCTCTGCTTGTTGCCGCGCCCGTGAGCGCGCAGACCTACCCGACGCGTCCGATCACTGTCATCGTCCCCTTCCCGGCCGGCGGCCCGAGCGATGTCGTCGCACGCATCGTCTCCGAGCACATGGGCAAGGTGCTCGGACAGACCCTGGTGATCGAGAATGTCGGCGGCGCCGGCGGCGTGATCGGCTCGGCGCGCGTCGCCTCGGCCCCACCCGACGGATACACATTGCTCGCCGGCAGCATGGGCTCGCATGTCTCGGCACCGGTGCTGGCGCAGAACGTCAAATACGATCCGCATCGCGATTTCGAGGCGATCGGTCCGACCGCGCATGCGCCGGCCGTGATCGTCGCGCGCAAGGATTTTCCCGCCGAGGATCTGCGCGAGTTCGTCGCCTATGTGAAGCAGAACCGCGACAAGGTGAAACAGGCACATGGCGGCATCGGCGCGTCGTCGCACATGGCCTGCCTGGTCTTTGCCACGCAAGCCGCCGTCGCACCCAGTCTCGTCGCCTACCGCGGCACCGGGCCCGCGATGAACGACCTGATCGGCGGCCATATCGACTATCTGTGCGAACAGGCAGTCAGCGTGACCGGAGCGATCAATGGCGGCAGCGTGAAAGCCTACGCGGTCTCGGGCGACGCGCGGCTCGCGACCTTGCCGAACGTGCCCACTGCCAAGGAGGCTGGCATCGACTACCGGATGGATATTTGGGCCGGCATGTTCGCCCCGAAGGGCACGCCGCTCGACATCATCCAGAAGCTGAATGCGGCACTCGATCAATCGCTCGACGACGCCGACGTGCAGAAGCGCATCGCCGATCTCGGCGGCACCATCCCGGCCAAGAACGAGCGCGCGCCGGCGCAATTCGACGTGTTCGTGAAGGCCGAGATCGCGCGCTGGGCGCCGCTGCTCAAGGCGAGCGGCACGAATTGATCCGGGCGGTCGCCGCGAGACGGCCGAGACAATCCGCCGCATGACGCATGATCCCGAAAAAGCTTGCCCCGCGCTTGATGCGGGGTGGGAACCGGTTTTCGGAAAGATCATGCGCAAGCAATGACGATGTTCACGTCTATGTGAGACGCGCGTCCTGCTGCCGATCCGGCCCCGATCGGCGCTAGACTAATGCGCTGATCAACGGAGGTGGCGCCTTGAGCGACGTGACGCGACGCAATCTGTTCGCCGGCGCTTCGCTCGCCGTCGCTACGGCGCTGCCGGCCCAGGCTGCGGCGCCGGCCATCGGCAAACAGGCACCCAGCATCTATCGCTATCGCGTCGGCGAGTTCGAGATCACCGCGCTCTATGACGGCGTCTGGTACCGGCCGATCGACGAGAAATTCATCCGCCACGCCGACTATGCGGATGTGCAACGCGAGATGTCGGACGCCTTCATGCCGGCCGAGAAGCTGGCGACGCCGTTCACCACAATCCTGGTCAATACCGGCAAGAAGCTGATCCTGCTCGACACCGGCACCGGCGGACAGATCGCCTCGACCGCCGGGTCATTCGCCGCCAACCTCGCGGCGGCAGGGATCGATCCGAAGGCCATCGACACGATCGTGATCTCGCATTTCCATCCCGACCACATCAACGGCATCAAGACCAAGGACAACGCGCTGATCTTTCCCAATGCCGAGATCATGGTGCCGCAGGCCGAGTGGGCGTTCTGGACCGACGACGCCAACATGCGCGCCGCACCGGACGGCCTGAAGATCGCGTTCCATAACGTGCGGCGCATCTTCACCGACATCGCCAATGAGGTGACGCGCTACGAGGGAGGCCGCGAGGTCGCGCCGGGCGTCGAGACGGTGGCGGCGCCCGGCCATACGCCCGGCCACACGGTGTTTGCGCTGCAGTCCGGCAAGGACGCCCTGATGGTCCTGAGCGATACCACGCAGCATCCGGCGCTGTTCGCCCGTCATCCGGACTGGCAGCCGCAGTTCGATATCGACGGCCCGGCCGCGGTCGCGACACGCAAGAAGCTGCTTGACCGCGCCGCCGCCGACCGCATGCTGGTCACCGGCTATCACTTCCCCTTCCCGGCCTGCGGCCACATCGTCAAGCGCCACGACGGCTACGAGCACGTGCCGCTGCTGTGGAACATCGCGGTGTAGCGGCGCGCGTTGATGTGCCCTCTCTCCTTGTGGGAGAGGGGTGCTCAGACGTTCAGCGAAAAAGGTTGGGTGAGGGCTCGCTGAAGTGCAGCAACCCCTTACCCAACCGAGATTGTTGATCTGGCAGCGTGGCCCTCTCCCACAAGGAGAGGGCGCAACAACGATCCTCCCCGCGTAACCTGACCCGCGCTGCGTCTTGGCGTAGACTTTGCACGAGCAGTAACGTGGAAGGTCTCAATGCCCGCACCGGTTTATTACGGCGACTATCTCAAGCTCGACACGCTGCTTGCGCTGCAGGTGCCTGAGAGCGCGCGGCAGGGACAGGTCGCGCATGACGAGATGCTGTTCATCATCGTGCACCAGGCCTACGAGCTCTGGTTCCGGCAGATCCTGCACGAGCTCGACCGCATCCAGAGCGACTTCGACTCCAACCCGATGGCGGACGAGCAGCTCGGGCGCATCGTGCATGGCCTCGACCGCATCAACGAGATTCTCAAGCTGCTGGTTCAGCAGCTTGATGTGCTCGAGACCATGACGCCGCTCGATTTCCTGGATTTCCGCGACCTGCTGATCCCGGCATCCGGCTTCCAGTCGATGCAATTCCGCGCCATCGAGACCCGGCTCGGCCTGAAGCGCGAGGGGCGCCTGTTGTTCGACTCGCGCGCGTTCGACGACCGCCTCTCGGCCGCCGACCGCGCGCGCCTTGCCGACACCGAAGCAAGGCCGAAGCTGATCGACCAGCTCGACCGCTGGCTCTCGCGCACGCCGTTCATCGCGATGGGCGACTTCGCCTTCGGCAAGGCGTACCGCGCCGCGGTGGAGAAGATGCTCACCGACGACGCGGCGCGCGTGCGCGCGAGCCCGGTGCTGACCGAGGCGCAGCGCAAGGCCGAGGCGGCCGCGATCGAAGCCGCGCTCGACAAGTTCAACGCGATCTTCGCCGCCAACGGCAAGGAATCGCCGTGGCGCATGTCGCTTGGCGCCGTGCAGGCGGCGCTGTTCATCACGGTCTATCGCGATCAGCCGGTGCTGCAGCTCCCGTTCCGGCTGCTCACCGCGCTGATGGACATCGAGGAGCAGCTCACGCTCTGGCGCTATCGTCACGCCCTCATGGTGCAACGGATGATCGGCGTGAAGATCGGCACGGGGGGCTCGTCGGGCCACGACTATCTGCGCCGCACCGTCGAGGCGCATCGCGTCTTCGGCGACCTGTTTCAGCTCTCGACCTACCTCATCCCGCGCTCGGCATTGCCGCCGCTTCCGCCCGAGGTGCAGAGCCGGATGGGCTTTGTCTACGCCGCGAAGGACGCATGACGCTCGACCTGCGCGACCACTTCAAGATTTTTCGCAACGCCGATCCGGCCCGCATCCATCTTGCGGCGCACAGCCATCACTATTGGCCGGACGCGGCTTGCGCGGCGCATCAGCACGCTGTCGAACTGGCCGCGCAGCGTGCCGACGACAAATGGGACGCGATCTTCGGCGAGTTGGTCCCGCGGGTGCAGCATGGCATCGCCGATATTCTCAATCTGCGCGATCCCGCCACGATCGCGTTCGCGCCGAACACGCATGAGTTCATCGTGCGGCTCATCTCCGCCCTGCCCTCCGACCGGCCGGTCGGCATCCTCACCACCGACAGCGAGTTTCACTCACTGACGCGCCAGCTCGCGCGGCTCGAGGAGGACGGCCTCGCCCGCGTCGAACGCGTGCCGACCGAACCGCTGGCGAGTTTTCCCGCGCGCTTCGCCAAGGCCGCCACGGGCGGGCACGATCTCGTGTTCCTGAGTCACGTGTTCTTCAACTCGGCTGCCACCGCGGGCGATCTCGCGGCGCTCGCGGCCGCGGTGCTGCGCGACGATACGCTGCTCGTAATCGACGGCTATCACGGCTTCATGGCGCTGCCGACCGACTTCGCGCCGCTTGCCGACCGCGCCTTCTATCTGGCCGGCGGCTACAAATACGCGATGGCCGGCGAAGGCGCCTGCTTCATGCATTGCCCGCCCGTCTATGCGCCGCGCCCGCGCGACACCGGCTGGTACGCGGCGTTCGGCGCGCTGACCGGCGCAAGCGACGGACGCGTTGCCTACGGCACCGATGGCTCGCGCTTCCTCGGCGCGACTTTCGACCCAAGCGGGCTCTATCGCCTCGCCGCTGTGTTCGACTGGATGGATGCGATCGGCCTCACGGTCGGGGCGATCCACGACCATGTGCTGGCACTGCAGGAATTGTTTCTGAAAGAAATCGACAGCGTCGCGCCGCTGCACCAGGCGCGTCTCATCACGCCGGTCGCGCCGGAGACGGCGCGCGGGCATTTTCTCACCTTCGAAACGCCGCAGGCGCAGGCGATCTATCGGCGCCTGTCCGCCGCCAACATCGTGACCGACGTGCGCGCCAACCGCATTCGCTTCGGCTTCGGCTGCTATCACGTGGCCGACGATATCGCGGCGGCCGCCGCAACGATCCGACGCGTGCTCGACTGATCACAACGACGAAAGGCGAGCCATGGCTCGCCTCTCGTTTCACACCAGCGGGCTTTCTGGTCGCGACAAGCCCGTCTGCACTTCTCGTTCCGCGTCGGGCGTCTGCTTTAGTTCGCCGCCTTCGGCGCCTTCACCGCCTTCGCGGCGACGTGATTGCGCTTGTGCGCCTTCACGATCTTGCCGTGACGCGTCTGCTTGATCGTCACGTGCTTCTTGTGGCCGCGCAGGTGCCGCACGTGCTTGATGCGCTTGTGGTGACGGGCGAAGTGGCGCTTGTGTCCTTTCGCCTTGACGACCTTGGTCGTGGTCGCCGACTTGGCGGCCGGAGCCGTCGTGGTGGCGGCCTTCGGCGCGGTTTCGGCCGAGGCGGCGATCGGCGCGATCAACACGCTCGCAGCGACAAGGGCGGCGGTGAGGGTCTTCAGCATTGTGTCCATTCCTCTCGGGGGCGTTTGTATGTCGGATCGGCTCCCGGTTCGATCGTGCGCGCACACTAGGGCGCTCGGGCTGAATGCTGGCTGAGGTCGACGCAGCCCGCCCGTTCATCGAGATGAAGCGAATCTGAATTTGGCGTCATGCGCAGCGTTCAGGCTGCGGACGGCGCCACGGCGAAACTGCGGCGGATCGATGAACCGCCTGCCTCCGCACCGGTGGGAGCACACCTCACGGGCACGTGCGGCGATGCCCGGCCCGACAATCACGGCGAGTTGAATATCCTGGCAGGAATGTCACGCCCCGTGCTGCTGTTCCGACGTTAAGATGTCCAATCCGTAATGTGTCTCGGGGAAACCTTATGACTCGTCACCGCCTCGCCGTTCTCACCGTCGCATCCGCGTTCGCGTTGTCGCTCACCGCGGGTGCCGCCCTCGCCGCCGGCGAGCCGGATCCACCCAGCAGCCGCAATCCCGCGCCGGTGCAGAAGCAAGAGCCGGCGGGCCAGAAGAAGAGCGACACCAGGAAGAAGAAGGGCCAGGAGAAATCCGATCGCGAATTCCAGGACGGCTATCGCGCCGCCTACGCGCTGGTGCAGCAGGGCGACTACCAGGCGGCCTTCGCGGCGTTCAAGGCGCTCGATGCCGACGACACGCCGGATGTCGCGAACTATCTCGGCTACACGGCGCGCAAGCTCGGCGATTACGAGCTGTCGAAATATTGGTACGAACGCGCGCTCGCCAATGATCCGAAGCACGTGCGCACCTGGCAGTACTACGGCATGTGGCAGGTCGAGCAGGGCAACTTGCTCAAAGCGAAGGACTTCCTCGAAAAGATCGAGGCGATCTGCGGCAACAAGAGCTGCAAGGAATATCAGGATCTCAAAGGCGGCATGGAAGGCACCGTGACGTATTAGCAGCCCTCCGTCATTCCGGGGCCGAGCGAAGCGAGGAGCCCGGAATCCATATCCGCGAATAGCGAGGTCAAGCCGGGACGGAGAGACATGGTGGTTATGGATTCCGGGCTCGCGGCCTGGCGGCCGCGCCCCGGAATGACCATTACCTCTTCTCGGTCTCCCGCATCAGCCAGTCGAGATAGCTCCCCTCGCCGCCTTCGATCGGCAGCACCAGGATCGCCGGCACCGTATAAGGGTGCATCGCCTTCACGGTGGCACGCACCTCCTCAGCGAGCGAGGCGCGCGTCTTGATGATCATGACCACTTCCTCGCCCCGCTCGATCGTTCCCTGCCACCAATAGTGCGAGATCATGCCCGGCAGGATGTTGACGCACGCGGCGAGGCGCTTTTCCAGGACCGCCCTGCCGATCCGCTCCGCCTCGACAAGGGACGGATAGGTCGTATAGACGAACACCGCGCGTTCCTGGTTCATGGCTGATCCTCCGATGGCCTCTTCGCGTAAGGCCGCAACAAACCTAACTAAACCAAATGAGCAGCACCGATTCCCGCTTCGCGCGGATCGCGTTCGTGGCCAGCCCGACCCCCGAGGCGCAGGAGGCGCGGGCGCGCCTTGCCAAGCGCTTCGGAGATACGCCCCCGCAGGACGCCGACATCATCGTGGCGCTCGGCGGCGACGGATTGATGCTGCAGACCCTGCACGCCCACATGACCTCGGGCAAGCCGATCTATGGCATGCATCGCGGCACGGTCGGCTTCCTGATGAACGACTTCGCCGAGGACGACCTGCCGGCCCGCCTCGCCCGGGCCGAGACGACGCTGATCCATCCGCTGCTGATGTGCGCGCGCGATGCCGCCGGCAATCATCATGAGTCGCACGCCATCAATGAAGTGTCGTTGTTCCGCCAGACCTACCAGACGGCGTGGCTGCGCATCCTGATCGATGGCAAGGAGCGCCTCGCGCGGCTCATCGGCGACGGCGTGATGGTTGCGACACCCGCCGGTTCGACCGCCTACAATCTCTCGGCCCAGGGCCCGATCATTCCAATCAACGCTCCGCTGCTCGCGCTGACGCCGATCAGCCCGTTCCGGCCGCGCCGCTGGCATGGCGCGCTGCTGCCAGACACTGCGCGCGTTCAGATCGACGTGCTGGAAGCCGACAAGCGTCCCGTCGCCGCCGTCGCAGATCATGACGAGGTGCGCGCGGTGCATTCAGTCGAGGTCGTGATGGACCGCTCGATTTCGATCCCAATGCTGTTCGATCCCGGCCACAGCCTCGACGAGCGCATTTTGCGCGAGCAGTTCGGGTATTAGGCACAGCGTCATTCCGGCGCCGGCCGTAAGGCCGGAGCCCGGCATCCATAGCCACGTAATATTCCGAATAGCACTATCGGCGACAAATTACCTCTCGCGTTTATGGATTCCGGGCTCGCGGCGGACCTTCGGTCCGCGGCGCCCCGGCATGACGGCAGTGCTCAACGCTTCCTTAACGTCGCCTTCCTAACCTGACACGACGAGCCGGCATGCGCCGGCGCGTGGCTTCAGGCCGTGTCCATGGTCCGCATTGACTTCAATCGGCTGCGCTTCCTCATCATCGATGACAACGCGCATATGCGGCGCATCCTGCGCACGCTGCTGCACGGCTTCGGCACGCGCGAGGTTTACGAAGCGGAAGACGGCGCCGCCGGCCTCGAGGGCTTCACGCATTATTCGCCCGATATCGTGATCACCGACTGGGCGATGCCGATCTTCGACGGGCTGGAGCTGACGCAGATGATCCGCCAGCCCGGCGCGAACAGCAATCCGTACGTGCCGATCATCATGCTGACCGGCCACTCGGAAAAGAAGCGCGTCATTGCGGCGCGCGACGCCGGCGTTACCGAGTTCCTGGCCAAGCCGATTTCGGCGAAAGCGCTCTACGGCCGCGTGCTCAACGTCGTCGCCAATCCGCGGCCATTCATTCGCACCAAATCCTATTTCGGCCCGGACCGGCGCCGCAACGCCAACCCGAACTATGCCGGGCCGGAGCGCCGCAAGGGCGGCAAGGCCGACGTAATCAAACAGCAACCTCTGCTCGATAAAGCCAAAACCAACGCGTGAGCGCAGCAGGCCATCCCCGATGAGTCAGAAGAAAGCCGATCTCGCTGCAGTGTCGACCTTCGCGGATCACGAGGTGATCCTGCCGCCGAACAAGCTCAAGAAGGCGGTGCAGAAGCTCAAGCCCGACACCAAGGTCGACTTCGATCCGGTCGCCAAGGCGGAAGCGGCGCTCGCCGAGCTCGCCGAAGATTTCACCAAATGGATGGATCAGGAGTGCATCCGTCTCGATGCCGCGCGCAACGCCATGAGGGCGGCCGGCGTCAACAAGGGCACGCGCGACGCGCTGTTCCTCGCGGCGCATGACATCAAGGGACAGGCCGAGACATTCGGCTTTCCGCTGGTCACGCCGGTCGCCGACAGCCTGTGCCGGCTGATCGAGCATACGCCCGACATGGCGCGGCTGCCGATGAATCTGATCGACCAGCATGTCGATGCGGTGCGCGCGATCACCCACAAGAACACGCGCGGCGACAGCGAAGTCAATGCCGCCAAGCTCGCCGAGAAGCTGCGCCACGTCACCGAAGAGTTTCTCGTGCACGAGAACCGCGATCGGCCGGACTATCTGGAACAGATCCTCGCGCCGCCGATCGCACCAGGCGAACAGGCGAGCTGAAGGGCATTCCTTCTGTAGGGCGGGCAAAGGCGCGCTCTTGCGTGCCGTGCCCGCCATCCGCGCGGCGGCGGGCACGGCGCTGCGCGCCTTTGCCCGCCCTACGAATGCGTTACGCCGCCCGTCCTGACTGCCGCACCGGCCCGACATCGTTCGCCACCACGACGTTGCCGAGCTCGACCAGCTCGTCGCAGAACAGCCGCGCCTCTTCGCGCGCGGCTTCGGTCGCATAGCGGCGCAGCAGCATCATCAACGGCTCGAGGTCGCCCGCCGGTATGCGGGCGCAGCTGGTCAGGACCCGTTCGACCATGCGGCGCTTCAACCGCGCGTTTCCGCCCGGCTCGGCGTGCAGCCCGATCTCGTGCATGCCCTCGATCGCCGCCGTGAAGGCCGGAAAGAGCGTCGCCGGCAGGCCGGCGCGATCGTACACCGCCTTGAAGCCGGCTCCGCGGCGGTCGTGAACCAGCGCGGCGACGCGGCGCGCGGGCAGCTCGGCGAGCTCCGCGAGCGCCTGTTCGAAGAAATCGATGTTGCCGGAGAGAAGCGAGCGCAGCACCAGGCCGGCATTGAGTTGCCCGGTCTCGCGCAGATGGCTGATCAGCGGCGAGATCTCCGCAGGCTCCGTATTGGCCGCGAGCGTGACGGTCGCCTTCTCGCAGGCTTCCTGCGCGATGCGCTGTGCCCGGTCCGGATCGAGCCAGTTGCACGCAACCGCAAAGCCGGCAAGCGCCTGCGACACTTTCACGATCAGTGCATGGCGCGTCGCCGCCGGCAGCTCCGGCCAGGCGAGCAGCGGCTCACGGATCGCCGCCAGATGACCGAAGCGCGCCACGATTCGATCAATCGAGAACAGCGCAATGTCGGCGCTCGGGTTCTCGATCAGCGTCAGGCAGGCTTCCGGCGTGCCGACCTCGGCGATCGCCGCCGCGATCGAACGCGGCAGATTGGATCGGCGCGCGATCGCGGCCTGCGCCGCCGCATCTCCGAGCGCGACCGCATCGACCAGATCCGAATCAAGCAACAGCGGCGAGCGCTCGAGCACCAGTGTCGCGATGTCCGGCTGGTCGTTGACCAGCGCGTGCATCACGGCCGCGGGCGCATGCGCACTGCCGGCCAGCGCCTGCGCAAGCGCACGGCGCACCAGCGGCGAGGGATCGTCCAGCAGCATGATCATCGCGCCTTCGGCGGCGATGCGATCATCCGCGTTGAGATCGGAATAGAGGTAGGCGCGGGCGAGCGCTGACGTTGCTTCCGCTCGCTCCGCGGCTTCCGCGGTACGCACCCACTGGAGAAAATGTCGGACGATCATGACGCGACAGGACCACTTCAACTGCACGACGCGCCGGCCACGGGAACCGGCACTCACGCAGTTTAATGCCCGCCGCTTAACAAACGGTTCACCATAACTATTTGGAATTCTTAGCGGATTCTTAAATCCGCTAAACGCCTGGTTTAATTCAGGTCGAGCGCCGCATGAAGCGCGAGAGATCGAGCGGCGCGTTAACGTTTGGCTCGCGCGCGGCCGCCGTCTCGCCCGCCGGCGCGACCGCCTGCGGGGTCTCCACGGATGAGACGCGGCGCGCGCCCCACAATTCGCGCACCACCGCGCCGACCGGCGCTCCGTCATCGCCCTGATAGAGCGATTCGAACATCGGTCCTGACGCGCGGCGGGTGGAGGCGGCTTCGGTGACCAGCGGCACGGAGGCCGTTACCGGCGCGCGGCTGGCCGGATCGGCGGTCGTCGCCGCGTTGATCGCCGCAATCGCCGGCGCGCCGGCAACCGGGCTCGCGGCAGACGCGCCGCCCGAGGCCGGAATGTCCTGGAAAAACGCGAGCGGCATCATCGGCGCCGCGACGCTTGCGACCGCGGTCGTGGAAGTCGCGGCCTGCGCCGGCTTCGTGCCCTCCGGCGATTTCAGCGACGCAAGCTGGGTCGGGCTCATCACGCTGTGCCTCGAGACCAGCGACGCGTAGACCTGCTTCAGGCTCTTCGCCCCGCCCTGCCGGTCGTAGAAGACTGACTGGTTCGCCTGCGCGGCGCGCGGAAAATAACCTGCCGCGCGCGCATTGGGGCTGGCTTCCGCGGCGCGGATGAAGCGCGCCGCGCCGGAGGCGCCGAGGAAATGCGCCATATAGAGTTCGCCGTCGGTCGGCTTGCGCCCCAACCGGTCGGTCAGCACCTTGGAGTTGGAATTCGCGAACGCGCCGGCCATCAGCGCATTCGCGGTCGGATCCTTGCGCAGCGCGAAGACCTGCTGGCGCATCGCCGGATCATTGACCACGAACCGTCCGGACGCCGTGCGCGAGATGGCGTCGGCGTACTTGCCATAGCCGAGGTTCGCGCCCGACTCTTTCATCGTGCCGAGCCAGGTTTGATCGATGAACTGGAACAGGCCGGTGGCCGAGGACGTCTTCGCCTTGGCGTCGGGATTGAGGTTGGACTCGCGCAGCGCGGTGTTCAGCAGGTATTCGAATCCGGCGCCGGTCGCCTTGGCGGCGTCGCGGATGGCGCCAGTGACGCGTGCGGCAACATCAGTGGTGGCGCCACTGATCCGGGCCGCAATATCGATCGCTGCATCCATCAGGGGCGCCTTGAGGCGGAGCCATGCCTCTCCGCCGCCTTGCACCATCCGGGCTTATGGTTAATGACGAGTTAAGAGCCACGGCCGGGGCGAGTTCGGTTCTTGTTTGCCAACGCATGATCTTGGTCCGAAAACCGGTACCCACTTTTCGGGATCATGCTGTAACGGAGGATTACATGGGCGAGATGACAGCCACGCGAAGCCCGCGCGGCGGCATGTATTTCGAGGATTTCGAGATCGGCCGCGTCTACCAGCATACCCTGCGCCGCACCGTGACGCAGATGGACAATATGCTGTTCTCCAACATGACGCTGAACCCGCAGCCGCTGCACATCGACCGCGAGTTCTGCGAGAAAGAGACCGAGTGGGGCCAGCCGCTGATGAACTCGCTGTTCACGCTCGGGCTGATGATCGGCATCCAGGTGAGCGACATGACGGTTGGCACGACAATCGCCAATCTCGGCATGACCGACGTGAAATTCCCCCACCCGCTGTTCGAGGGCGACACTATTCATTGCTCGAGCGAGGTGCTGTCGAAGCGCGAGTCGAAATCGCGCCCCGGCGCCGGCATCGTCGACCTGCATATCCGCGCCTATAACCAGAACGACAAGCTCGTCGCCGAGTGCAAGCGCCAGGCGTTCATGTTGATGCGGCCGAAATGATCCGCTCGCTCCTCTTCGTCCCCGCCGATAGCGAGAAGAAGCTCGCGAAGGGTTTCGCTGCCGGCGCCGACGCCGTGATCCTCGATCTCGAAGACTCGGTCGCGGCCGATCGCAAGGGGGCGGCGCGCGACATGGCGCTCGCGTTCCTGCAGGCGCATGCCGCGGATCCGCAGCGCGCCCACCTGGTGGTGCGCGTCAACGCGCTCGACACAGGCTTGACCGACGCGGACCTCGATGCGGTCGTCGGCGGCAAGCCCGACGCCATCATGTTGCCGAAAGCCGAAGGCGGGCCGACGGTCTTGCATCTCGACGCCAAGCTGACGGGGCGCGAGG